>Ga0315282_10003475_pt1 | contig 28247 bp, 29 predicted proteins | sample YL17G07_20_MG_FD_203693 | JGI IMG/M metagenome (GOLD analysis project Ga0315282, IMG submission 203693) | Sediment microbial communities from Yellowstone Lake, YNP, Wyoming, USA - YL17G07_20 | ecosystem: Environmental > Aquatic > Freshwater > Lake > Sediment | place: USA: Wyoming | collected... | reverse complement strand
GGAATGGGTGCCAGGGCCGCCCTTCGACTTCGCTTAGGGCCGTGCAAAACCCGGCCTCGCCTCAGCATTTCGCTCGGCAGATCGATAGCCTTACCAGGCGAACACTACCTAAGTCAGCTATGACCTCGTTTCGGACCACCATAATGAATAAACACTTCTTTCACGGTTCTCTTATCCGCCTCCGTTTCGTTTGCTTCGCTCGAAAAAGCGTGGGTTGGATTTTGCGAAGCGAAATCCAGCCCACGTTGTTGTCGTTTTTAGGAAGGGGTTTGGGGGAACCCTTTTTTCCAAAAAGGGTTCCCCCAATTCTACCGCTCCTGGCCGCGCTCCTGCTTCTTTTCCCGGCCGGGGCCTGGGGACTTGGCCTTGGGTTTCGAGGGCCGGTGGCCAAGGTCCTGGACGGCGACAGCCTGGTGGTGCTGAAACAAGGCCGGCCGATCGAGGTGCGGCTGTACGGCGTGGACTGCCCGGAGCGGGACCAGCCGTATGAGAGGGAGGCCCGGTCCTTCACCGCGCGGCTGGCCCTGCGCCAGGAAGTGACGGTCCGAGGGCGGACCGTGGACGAATACGGCCGGGTCGTGGCCGAGGTGCGGCTGCCGGACGGCCGGTGGCTGAACCAGGAACTGGTCCGGGCCGGGCTGGCCTGGTGGTACCAGCGCTATGCACCGGATAACGCCGAGCTCAGGAGGCTGGAGGCCGCGGCCCGGGCCGCGCGCCTGGGATTGTGGCGAAACCCCCACCCCGTGCCGCCCTGGGTCTTCCGTCAGGCCGAGCGCGGTCGGCGCCGGCGCTAGGTGGCCTGTGTTTGTAAGCAGACTTGGGGGAACCTTTTTTAGTCAAAAAAGGTTCCCCCAAGCCCCTTCCCAAAAACTGTAGCAGCGGGGGCTGGATTTCGCGTCGCGTACGGAAAAAGGGGACAGGAACCTTTTTCAAATGCAATGTTGGGCTTTCGCCGGCAAGATCGCTTTCATGAGCGATGGTGCCGGCTTCTATTTCTGAAAAAGGTTCCTGACCCCTTTTTCCCTTTTTCCGCTTAGTCGCGCCTCAGCACCCTGGCCCAGGAGCGGCCCTGGAGAAAACTTTCGTCCATGTTGTCCGTCATGGTTTTGAGCCGGCTGAGAGGCAGAGAGAAGCTGAGCGTTTCTTTGGGGACAAAGGGCCGGGCCGAGACGTCGAACAGGCCGAGCACGGCCTTGGGGTCGGCCGAATTCTTTTCCAGGTAAGGGTAGCGGGCAAAGGTGGAGCAGCCGGCGCCGGCCGGGCAGATGACGCCGTTCTGGTCGGCGCGGTCGAAGTGGGCCAGGGTGAAGAGTCCGGAGAGGGTATCGGGCGTGGCGAAGAAGATGGCCACCGCGGGATGGTCGTTCGCGGTAAGCCGGTCCCAGCGTTTGAAGACGGCATAAGGGGCTGGCGCGACAAAAGGCGTTCGGCTCAAGAGGCCCACCTTGACCAATTCGGGCGTCTTCCGGTACCGCTCGCCCTCGATCTGGCCGGGCAGGCCGGTGCTGAGGAAGTATTCGAAGCCCTCGCGCCGCTCCTGGCTGAACCCCAACTGAGACTTGCCGCCGAAACAGCCGATGGTGTCATTCTCGAAGACGAGCGACGTGCCCCGACGCACCCTGGCCAGCACGCCGACGATGCAGAGCTGCCCGGAGGGTTTTTTTACCGGCTCGACGTCCGCGGGCGGCGTGCTCGTATAGTAGAAGGTAAAGGGCAGTTCGGCCTGGCCAAAGTATTTTTTCCAACGCTCGAGGAATTTTTCCTTAAAGGTTGTGTCCATGCTGAATTCACTTTCCTGTTGCTATTGTTTTATTTTTTTACTATTCGCATATATTGAGCGGCTGTCATAGGACAGGCGAGTAATTTATCGAATTGTTCCGTTTCAAGTTCCAATTGTCTGGCCGTGGATTTATATAACTTCGGACCAATCGATTTCCTGCCTTTAGGCACCGTTATGCGCGCGGTTTTGATCCCGTCAAGCAGAATCCAACCAACAAAATGTCCGTTAGATCTAAAAGCAATGCTGAGTTTCTTCTCGCAAATTTGTTTGATGGAGTGTGAATTGATGGAATTCATAAACTCTCCAAATTAAGCACCTCCTCTTCCGTGATGAATCAGAAGGGACCTGCAAAAATAAGTTCCAACCACGACAAGATAGTTACCCTGCACTCTTAGAAACAGTTGAACCAGTCTTAATAAGGTCCACTGCAAAAATCAAAATTGATAAAGAACCCAGAATTGCAGGGATAATATATACTTCCTTATAATTTAAACCTTGCCACCAATAACCGAATATCGGAGAACCTAACCATGCCCCGACCCATCCGATGATGATTTTGGAGAAATAAGACCACCATCCCGGTATAATGTAAAATTTAAAGACGAAGTGTAAGACCCCAGAGACAACAATACTGATAATCACGAGAATAATAAAACTGATGAAGTCCATCCCAATCATCTTAGCTCTCCTTTCATTGATGCTTGAATAAGGTGCCCTCCTGATTTTCGCCATCACGGAATTGGCTCAAGGGATGTTTGTGCGAATTATGCGGTATCAGCCTTGATTTCCTTGTTTCAAGCCTTCCGGCATCACTCTCTGCTCGAAAAGTAGGCCTTGAGCGGAGCCGAGAGGCTTGCAGCTCCTTGCTAAAAAGTGATTTCTCGCCCACCGCGTCGAAAACCCGACAAATTTTCTGTTTGGAAACATGGTAATCCCGCGAAGCCTTCGCAGTCAAGCGGAATTTCAACCGTCACCCATGACCAAGCACGGCTCGGTAATGGTGGCTTAACGGAAAAGCCGAAGCCACGTGTACCCACCAGTAACGGCCGTGGTAGGAAATCCGGGAGGCGACCTTGACCATCCGCCGGATAAGCCACTCGATGGACCGCTTGACCTCTTCGTCTTTCATATAGAACTCACGAAGGATTTGCAGCAGGTTGTAGGCCAATAGCCCCATCTTGAGCCGGGCTTGGTTGGCTTCGAATTTGTGGCAACTGGTCTTGCCCCAACGCAGGGTGTTCTTGCCCTCCTTGATCCGGTTCTCCACGTTCGCCCTGCCGTTGTAAGTCCGGACAATTTCCTGGGAGGACAACCTGGAGTTGGTCACGATGAAGCCCACCCTCGGGAAAAGCTCGTCCAGATGCCACTCAATCTTACAGACCACCCGGCGAGGCTCGCTCCAACTACCGGCCTGATGGATGAAATCGAAGATCAGAACTTTGACCCCGGAGCTCGGCCAACGCCCCGCAGGCCGACGCAGATCGTCTCGGACAATCTCTTTCAGAGTTTCATTCTGTGGTAGCCGGATGAAGTAGGTAACCCGTTTGCTTTCGCAGTGTTCATAAATCTCGGGCTTGGCGAAAGCCGCGTCGCCCCGAAACCAGAACAATTGGAAACGACTCCGGTAGCGATCCACCAAGGGCTTGATGAGGTCTAGCGTCCCGTCAGCCGAATGAACCTTGCCCGGTCTTAATGCCCCCGCCAAACCGTCGCCCTCACCAGTGAAAGCGAAGATCGGGTGAAAACACTCTTCCATAAAATGGCCGTTATACTCGCAGCCCTCCTGGTTCCCATAAGTTGGGTCATCCGTGGAGTCCACGTCCAGAATGAAACGGTATTTCCATTTCTTCTTAATCAAAGCGTCGGCGGACCGCAAAATGGCTTCATCCAGAGCTTTCAGACCTTCAGAGTTACCCAGAATGTCATTCTCCAAGCGAGTGAGCATAGACTGGCTGGCTCCCAAATCAGTATCCTTGCCTAAGGAAAGCCTCAGAGCCGGATCGACGCGGAGAAAATCAGCGTCGTTGCAGTTTTCATAAACGGCGGCGATCTGATAAACCCGTTGCCGAATCATCTGGACGATGGAGTGCTGGGTGCGAGAGGGGGACCGATTATCCTCAAAAGCCTCTCCCTTGGCTTCGATAACCCCGAACCGCTCGTCGATCTCCCGAAGCAACAGAAAGCCCGTGTCCGATGAGATAAGCCCCTTAATAGTCGTTACCCTTTCTTTCTCTTAATATTGTCAAATATTGAGTGGTTGTCATAGGACAGGCGAGCAATTCATCAAACTCGCCTGTATCGAGATATAAGTCTTTTGCCATTGACTTAAATAGTATTAGCCCAGCTGTGTCTCTTCCTTTAGGAATTATTATCCGGGCAGCCTTTTCTCCATCAAGCAAAACCCAGCCACTAAAATGTTTTTTTGATTTGAAATTAATGTTGAGCTTATTTTTGCAAATTTTTTTGATAGAATGGAAGGTGTATTGAGAACTACTCACGATCCGTATCAATCACTTGGCATAAGAATTTTTTAATTCTTTTCCAGTCCCTTGTAAAATTATCATCTTCCAATAATTCTTCGTACAAATTCTCAATTTCTTCTTTAAGAGCTTCAATTGCTTCACCTGCATCATCGCCGTATCCATACAATGGAAGATCGATAGATGATGCAAGGAAACCTGATCCATCTTTTTGAACAATGATATCAAGCGGTTCTCGAAGATTATATTTATTCAAGCGGCGCAACCGCAGGCCCACATCAGGTTCAATACTATCGATTTTCCTTTCTACCTCAGAAAGACGCTGATAAAACGTAGTAAAAAAAGATGTTGAAAAACCACTCTCACTATATTCATGGTATGCCGCGAATTCTCTCTTTGTACCGCTTAAAGATTCTCCTTGCCAAGGGCCAAGGAAGATTTTCTCAGACCCCGTAGGAGTCAATCCCTGAGGAAGATCTATTTGGTAGTACCCGCTATTTCTCATCTTCTTTTTGCGCGCTTTCAACAATAGGCTTAAGATGTACTTCAAACCACTTGTACAAGTTCATGGCAGAGTCAATGTTCATTATCAAAGTAGCTTCGACTTCCCTGATGATTGCATCTTTATATTTCCTCTTATCCACTTTTTCTGCTCCCACGCGGCCCTCGGGAGATAAGTTATGTACAGTTTGCTGAGGAATCGGCCAGCGCTCGTTAAAAACGTTTATTTGGAGATAATTGCCTCCGGAAGATGGGCCTCCAATGGCTCCATCGACATAAATGACTCTAAATAGCTTGCTTTTGATATACTCAAAGGTAAGCTCTTTGGCTTCAAGGTCCACACCTGGACTCTTTTGGATTTTCCTTTTCTTGGGCATTCGTTGGCCCCTTGTCGGTTTTTGCTGCGTCCTGCTTTTATTGAATCATAACCCTGCGTCTTGGCGTTTGTCAAGGCGATCTCCGGGTCTGTTTTCGTACTGTGTCTTTACTCCGGCCACGCGATCGATCAGCCGGGCCGTAGTTTTCACCGCGTCAGCCCCCGGTCTTTTTCCCAGGCGCGGATGCCGCCCAGGCCGAGGAGGGCGAGGACCAGGGGGATAAGTTCGCCGGTCTGGATTTCGGGCATGTTCGCCGGCGGCGCGCCGCTAAGCGCGGCCAGGTAGATCATAAGCGGGGCCAGGAGAAATTTCCAGGCCAGGCCCAGGCCGCAGACCCAGCCGATAAAGGGCCGCCAGCCGGCCACGAACAGGCTGCGGTGCCCGGCCTCGACCCGGTTGATCTCGGCCTGCCAGCGGTTGGGTTCCTGTTTGATTTTCTCCATGACCGCGGCTGCGGCCCGCTTCTCCTCGTCGGTTTCGACGAACCGGTCCAGGGCTGCGGCCAGGCCTTCAGCCGCCTGGCCCACGCCCGCGCCGAGCACGGTGGATAGAAGACCCATGTCAGGATTCCTTTCTTCCGAGTTATTGCGCTATTGGAACAACGGGCGAGGCACGCCTCGCCCCTACGGGAGGTTGCTATTTACACCTACGGATTCTAGCCAATTGTTGGGTTTCGCTTCGCTCAACCCAACCTACATTTCGTCTTGCGCCGGAATGACGATTTGGCGGCCATACGCGCTGGAAAATCCGTGCAGGCTGGATGGAGCGCAGCTCGATCCAGCCTGCATAATTACGGTTTTTAGGAGGGGGCTTGGGGGAACCCTTTTTAACAAAAAAGGGTTCCCCCAAATCTTCCCTCTACGCCCCACCGGGCTTCTCGCCCTGCTCTTCGCCGGAGTATTGAAAATGAACGGCGTCCCGGAGTTTTTCCCAACGGCCGCCCCACACGCCGCCCAGGGATTCCCATTTTTTCCCAAGGAACTCGTAATCCTCGACCTTCCAGGTCACCTCACCGTCCTTCCACAGGAAAAGGTCGATGGCCAGGCGGTGGCAGTGGAGGGATTCGGAGGTGCGGCTCTTCCCGGCCTTGACGTACAGGGCCTGTTGCTCGGGCGTGCGAAAGGCTTCCCCAAGGGTGATTTCGACGCCGTTTTTATCCAAGGCAAAGGCCAGCAGGCTCGCGACCATGCGGGTAAAGCGGCGCTGCCGTTCAGACAGATCCATGGCGCGGTTCCTCTGAAAAGGCAGGCCGGGGACGGGCCGGGCCGGGCGAGGGCAGGAGGGCGTCGCCGGGCCGGTCCGCGGCAAAGGCGAAGAGGTCCCGGCCGCCGGTGAAGGCTTTGTAAGTCTCGTCCCCGTGGGAGTATGCGGCCTTGATCCAGGCGCGCATGACGTGGGCCTTGAGGTGGCGGCTCTGCCTCCGGCCCGAGACCTCGCCGACGAAGACCTCTCCCAGGATGCGCTCGAGTTCTTCCTGCTCGGCCGGGACCGGGATGCGGGGACCGGCTTCGAGTTGGGTCCGGAATTCCGGGCAGGCTCTGCGGAGCAGGACGGGCGTCTCGTCGCCGAGTTCCCTTTTCATGGCGGCGCCCACTCGGGCGTAGGCGGCCTCGGCCTCGGCCCGGCTGTCCAGGTAGAAGTAGCCGCGGTACTCGGGCCGGCCGTCGCTTGATGGCTCCAGCAGGCCGCACTTGGCGGCCAGGCCAAGTTCGTGCATGACCTCGTTAAGCCGGAAAAGCTCGGCCACGGTGCGCGGCAGGACCTCGATCTTCCAGCAGCTCCGGCAGCGGCTGTGGATCAGGCCGTAGTAAGTCCAGAAGATTTTGTGGAAGAGGTGGCAGTCGCGGCCGGCGTGGCGGGTGAACAGCCAGGTCGCGTCGTGGTCCAAGCGCCGGAGGCGGTCGATGCGGAAATCGGGCCTCAGGAAATAGTGTCCGCTGTCCAGCAGGGGCCGGACCCGGGAGATGACGTCCCAGCGGAGCAGGTGGGCGTAAAGGTTTTCGGGCATCGGATCACTCCTTCATTTGCATGGTTGCCGGGTCGCCGGGGAAAATCTCGGCCCAGTGGCGGAGGGTCCAGCGGGTGATGAGGCGGGCCGGGGCAAGGCTCGTCGGGTTTTGCGCGAGTAAGCGGGCCGCGAGCTCTGAGAAGCCGGGCTCGCCGGGTTCAAGGGTTTCCTCAATGGTGATTTGCAGCGCTTGGACCACGGTCGCGTCCGAAAGGTGGGCCTCAAGAATATCCCAGGCCAGGGGTTCGATCTCGGGCGGGGCGTAAAGGTTTTTAACCATCAGCCCTTTGGGACAAAGGCCGATCCAGAGGTTCCGGGCGATGGGGCCGCCAAGCGGCTCCGGGCCGAGATGGATGAAGGGCCTTCTGCGGAAAAAACTCTGGCAGATGCCCGCCGGCCAGACCATTTCCCCGGGCCGGTCCGTGCCCAGCAAAGCCAGTCGAAAGATCACGGTCCGCTCAGCGGCGCTTTCGTGGCACTTTAGGGGCGTGCCATAGGCCGTGCGGCGGCTGGTTTCATCGAGTTCTATTCTTTGGGTTTGGGACATGGGCACCTTCCGGGCCTGGGCGTCGTCTTCCGGCGATGAGTGTGGAGGCGGGGCTGGTTTCGGTCAAGAAACCCGGCTGCGTCTAGTCGCATCCAGGCCGGTGGTCAAATGACGTCCGGGCCAGGTCAGATCGCGTCATGCGGCGATCAAACGTCGTTCCGGCCGCGTCAGATCAAGGCCGGCGGCGGTCAAATGCGGTGTGGCCGGCGTCAAATCGCAGCCTCTCGGTTTGACAGGGTTGGTGAACTGGGATACCTTTCATGCATCGATCACAGGATGGCGGGCCGGCCAGGCCGGCGGGGAGGAGGAGGAGACATGCAGCCCGGCAGAAGGCTCAAGGTCTCGGACCAGGCTTTCCTGGAGATGACCCGGGAGAAGTTTTCCCAAGCCCTGGCCACGGAATCCGGTCCGCACCTGGTCTGGTTCAGCCTGAACGACGCCTGCAACCTGGACTGCAAGTACTGCTTCGCCGACGCCCGGTTCCTGTCCATGGACCCGGACAAGCCTATCGAGGATTTTCTCGGCACGGCCGATGTCAAACAGATCATCGACAACATCGTGGAGAGCGGCACGCAGCAGATCATGTTCGCCGGCGGCGAGCCCACGCTGCGCAAGGACCTGGCCGAGATCGTGGCCTACACCTCCCGCCACATCCCGGTGGCCATGAACACCAACGGGTATCTCTTGACCGAGGGCATGGTGCGCGAACTGGCCCAGGCCGGGCTGACCCAGGTCAAGGTCAGCGTGGACGGGCTTCGGGAACGCCACGACTGGAACCGCGGGCCCGGTTCCTTCGATCGGGCCATGGAGGCGCTCCGGCTGTGCAAAGAGGCGGGCATCCCCACGGTCATCCTCATCATGACCCTGTCCGCCATGAACTACGCCGACCTGCCCGCGTTGCTTGAGCAGACCCTCGAGACCGGCGCGGACTTCACCGTGGTGGAGTTCCTGCCCATCGGCAAGGCGGCCGGCCGCCGGGAGTGGTGCCTGACCCGGGACCAGGTGCGGGACTTCCAGCGCTTGCTGGCCCAGGCCCAGAAGGACTACGGCTGGACCCGCGTGGCCTTCGAGAACCGGTACATCGTCTCCGAGGACGAGTATTGCCAGCAGGTCTGCCTGGACCCTTTCCGGCCGTGTGGCTTCGCCGATTTCTGCGTGGGGTGCATCAGCGGGATTTACAGCTATGTCATCAACGCGCGGGGCCGGGTGGCGGCCGGGGACATCATGACTCTGGAGTGCGGGGACCTGAGAAAAGAGAGCCTGGCGACCATTTGGAAGAACGCGGAGCTGTTCAAGCTGCTGCGGGACCGGGAGCGGCTGGGGGGGAAATGCGGGCGATGCAAGTACCGATACATCTGCGGGGGGTGCCGGCGGCGGGCCTATGCTCTGACCGGGGAGTTGATGGGTGCGGACCCGGGTTGTTGGGTGGAGCCGGGGGAGTGCCTGGTGCGGTGAGCCTTGGGAGCCGGCGGGAAATCACCCGAAAAATCACCCGTTGGGGTGATGTTTGCCTTTTTCAGGTCGGATATAGTCGACTCATCAATGAGCAATCATTGTTTGCCTCTTAACTCCCTCCGGGAGCCCTGATCCACCTGGCCAAAGGTAAAACGATCAGGGCTCCCCTCCCCTCTCTTTTTTAGGCTGTCGATTCTGTAGAAGTCCGCGGTTTGGGCGGGGCCATGAGCGTCGACGAAACCACGCCGGCGAGAATGACCGCGCCCAGCAGCAAGAAGGCCAGATCGTAGCTGCCGGTGCGATCCGCGATCAGGCCGCCGCCCACGGGCACCAAGGCCTCGAAGGCGACAAGAAAAGGCGCCAGGAAGCCGCTGAGGCCGGCAAAGGATTCAGGCCCGTAGTAGTTGCCCAGCACGGTTGGGGTCATGACCATGCAGGCCCCGAAGCAGAGTCCGAACAGCGGGCCCAGCACGAGCAGAGCCGCCAGGCCAGGGGCCTGCCAGAGGCCGATGAAGGCCATCAGCTCCAGGCTCAGCGCCGCGGTGAATATCCAGCGCGGCTCGATGCGGTCCCCCAGCCATCCCACCGGGAACCTGGCCGCCCCGCTGCCCAGGGCGGTGAAGCTCAGGATCGAGGCGGCGGCCATGCGGCTGAAGCCAAGATCGGTGAAATGCAAGACGCCGTGGGTCATGATCAGGGACAGCGGCATGGAATGGGCGAGAATGGCTGACATGATGAGGTAGAGGGTCCGGGTGGAGAGGGCGGTCTTGAGCGTCCAGAGGTCCGGGGTGCGATAGGTCCGGCGCCGCGGCCTTCGCCCGGCCGACGGCTGTTCGGCCTGATTCGAGCCCATCCCGTCGGCTTCCTGGCCGAGGGGGCGGGGATCGTTCCTGACGAAGAAACAGAGGGCCAGGGCCGGAACGACGAACAGACCGGCCGCCAGCCAGCCGATGCGCCAGGAATCGGTTCGCTGCATGAGTTCGGTGAACAGGGGCTGGGCCAGGAAGCCGCCCATGGGCCCGCCGGTGAGGACCAGGCCCAGGGCCGCGGACCGCCTGAGGTTGAACCAATGGACCACGATGGTCTGGATCGGCAGTTGGCCGGCGAAGACGAGGCCGAGCGGAACGACAAAGCCCCACAGGACCGTCCACTGCCACAGCCGGGAAATGACGGCGCCCATCAGGAAAAGCCCGGCCAGCAGTACCGTGAGGCCGATGAGCATGGTGCGGCGGGCCCCGAGGCGGTGAACCGAGAGGGCGGTCGCCGGCGAAAAAATTCCCCACATCAAGGTGTTGAGGCCTTGGGCCACCGAGGCTTGGCCCCGAGTCCAACCCATGGCCTCGATCATGAGCGGGAAGATAACGGAGAAGCCCCAATACACCACGCCCGTCGTCGCCAGGTAGATGACGAACAGCAAGGCCGCGTTCTTCCAGCCGAAGAAGGAGCGTGATGGGGTTGTTTCCACGGGCACGGTGATGTCCTGGGAGAACATCAGGTCCACGGCCCGGCGCAGGCGGGTCTAAGGTGCAGGGGCGAGGCGGCCTCGCCCCTGTCCATGGGCAGAGATGGGCCCGGACCCGAGGCTAGAGCGCTTTTTGGTACATGGCCAGGAGATCGGCCTCGGTGCACGGAACCGGGTTGCGGCCCAGGGAGACGTCCCGGGAGGCGTCTTTGGCCAACTGCGCCAGATCGGCCTCGCAAATGCCGACGTCCCTGAGGCTGGTAGGCAGGCCCACGTCCCGGGCCAGCGCGGTCACGGCCTCGGCGGCCGCGTCGGCCGTGGATGCCTTGAGCCCCATATAGCGGGCCGCCTCGACGTACCTCGCGCCGACGGCGGCGGCGTTGTGGCGCATGACGTGGGGCAGCATCAGGGAATTGGCCATGCCGTGCGGCACGCCGAAGGCGCCGCCCAGGGGATGGGCCAGGGCGTGCACCGCGCCGAGCCCGGTCATGCTGAAGGCGATGCCGGCCAGCAGGGAAGCCATGGCCATGTCCGAGCGGGCCTCGAGGTTGTCGCCTTTGGCCACGGCCGTCTTCAGGCTTTTGCCCACCAACTCGAAGCTGGTTCGGTTCAGGCCGTCGGCGACGGGGTTATAGGTCTTGACCACGTAAGATTCGATGGCGTGCACCAGGACGTCGAAGCCGGTGGCCGCCGTGACCTTGGGCGGCATGGTTTTGGTCAACTCCGGGTCCAGGATGGCCATGGTGAAGCGCAGAAAGGGGCTGATGACCACGAACTTGACCTTGGTCTCGGGATCGGTGATGACTGCGGCCCGCGTGGCTTCGCTCCCCGTGCCGGAGGTGGTGGGCACGGCGATCGTGGGCGGCATGTCCCGGCCGATTTTGGCCGCGCCGCCTTTGAGTACGTTGTAGTCCGCGGCCGAGCCGCCGAACCGGACCACCGCGCCCAGGACCTTGGCCTGGTCCATGGGGGACCCTCCGCCGATGGCGATCAGGCTGTCGCAACCGGCGGTCTTGAAAAAGGCCGCCCCCCGGTCGATGTCCTGGATCCTTGGATTTTCCACGCACTGGTCGTACACCTCGGCGCCAATGCCGGCCTTGCTTAAAAGGTCGCGAACCCGTCCCACAATGCCCAGCCGAACCATGGTCGGGTCGCAGACGATCAGCGGTTTTTTCATGCCCAGGCCGCCAGCTTGCCGGCCGATGTTTTCGATGCTGCCCACGCCGAACTGCCCATCAAATCCGAGCGAAATGTTGGTGATGCCGTTGCTCATCGTGTCCTCCTCTGGTTAGGTCGCTGTTCAGGTTTCGCTGCTTGCTCAGGGGCGTTTTTTCATTTTTTCTTGCGAAGGCGGGAGGTCGGGACCCGCGCGACGATGGGATAGATCGGGTTGGCCAGGGTCCACCAGCCCGGCGTCAATTCGTCGGTCAGTTCGATTCGGGAGATGAATTTGGCGCCCTTGTACGCCAGGTCGTAGGGGGCCACCAGGCGCATCGGCGCGCCACGGTCGTGGCTCAGCGGCCGGCCCTCCAGGTCCAGGGCCAGCAGGATCTCCCGACCCGGGTCCAAGAGTTCTTCCAACGGAAAGGATTCGCGATAATGGGCCAGGCCCCCCGGCTGGTCGCTGGTCGTGCCCATCGAGTGGAACACGGCGTAACGGGCCCCGGGCCTCAGCCGGATGCGTTTGAGGATTTCGCCGAAGCGAAACCCGCCCCAGCGGGCGTCTTCCACGGACCAGCCCTCCACGCAGTGGAAGTCCGAAACCTGCTCGAGGTGAGCCAGGCCGCGAAGGTCCTGGTAGCTGAAGGAGGCCGGCTTTTCCACCATGCCGTTCACCACCAGCCGGTAAGGCGTCGGCGCCTCTCCCTTGAAGGTGACGAGACCCATGGCGGGATCGAAGCTGAAGTCGTTATACTCCACCGTCCTCGTCTGGAAAGAGGACAGGAAGGCCGCGAGTACTGTCCGCGGCAGGCTGAGAGAAGCGGCGACCGCGCCCAGAAGTTTTAAAAACACCCGCCGGTTGCCAAAACCCGCGGGGCGAACGAGGGGGAAAGTGGTCATGATCTGTCCGGCAACTGGGCCTCGTGGGCGCTTTTTCAGGGTCCGGCCCCTGCCGTTCCTGGCAGCACTATAGTGCATACCGGTCCGAATTGCAAAAGCTGAACTGACAAAGGCGCGGAGGGGACGGCGGGCCGTATGGTTTTTTTCTTGAAAACCCGGGTTCGAATGGCTATGGTGAAGCTCGTTTAGAGAAAACTTCAGTCATGTAAAGGAGTGATTCCACCATGCGTAGCCGATACGTCGCGGCAACCCTGACGATGCTCTTGCTGCTGGTGCTGGCCACGCCCGCGCTGGCCGTTTCTTGGTACCAAGACAAGAAATTCCCGCCGGACACCCTGGTGGCCAAGGTCTGCAACAACGCCTTCAGCCAGGCTGAGTTCACTTTCCTTAGGATCGCCGGCAAGTACCTCGACGTCAACGGCACCTACCGGGTCTTCGTGCTGGTCAAGGACAAGCAGGGCCAGGAGAAGTTCTTCCCCCAGCCCTTCATTTTCGTCCGTCTGGATACGAACTACTGGGTCATCACCGTGGGCACGGAAAAGCTGACCCTGCTTACCAACTGACCCGCGCCTCGGGCGGCGTATGGCCCCGTGGGCACTAGCACGGGCGGGTTTCAAATCCGCCCTTCGCGCTTTCGCCGGAACGACGATCCAGGCATCCTTAAAAAAACGATGTTGGGTTCCGCTTCGTGCCATTCAACCCGCAAGGCCGTCGGGAATGAATCTGGCAAGGGATTTGCTTAATAAAAAACATCATGCCCCGCGCAGATGGGGGAAAACCATGAATGACCTGACCATCAACCCTTACGGATGGCCCGACCCGGCCCGGTCCGCGTCCGAGGCCGCCGCGGCCGAGAACCGGGAGATTCGCTTCGACCAGGCCCTGGCCCGCGCCGTCGCGGCAGAGGGCCGACCCCCGGCCGAACCAGCCGCCGGAATTTCCCCGGCCCAGGCCGAACGCCTGCGGCTCCAAATGCTCCTGTCCCTGCTCACACTGCTCTCCCCGGACCCGCTGGACCCGGAGGACGGATCGGACCGATCCGGCCGAGGCTCCGAGGATTGGCTCATGTCCCTGGTGCGGACCTGGCCCGCTGGAGACGTTCTGAAAACCGCGCCGCCAACCGGCCCGAGCCTGCTTCCTCCGGGGTGGCCCCTGCCTCTCCCGGTCTTGCCGGACGGTTCATCCTCCCCGGCCCCGTCAGCCTCCCGGCCGGACGGCCAAAAATTTGACGGCCTCATCGAAAAAGCGGCCGATGCCTTCGGTCTGGACCCGCACCTGGTCCGGGCCGTGATCAAGGCCGAGTCCGATTTCGATCCCGGCTCCGTATCGCCGGCCGGGGCCCGGGGCCTGATGCAGCTCATGCCGGATACGGCCCGAGACCTGGGCGTGGGAAACGCCTTCGATCCTGCCCAGAACGTCTATGGCGGGTGCCGGTATCTCCGGCAGATGCTCGACCGCTACGGCGGCAACCTCGACCAGGCCCTGGCCGCCTACAACTGGGGGCCGAGCCGTATGGATCGCTCGCCCGCCTCCCTGCCCGACGAGACCCGCATGTATATCCAGCGGGTGCGCCAGCTCCGCCGGCAATTCGCCCGCTCCGGCCAAGCCTGATTCAATTGGGGGCCCTATCCTTTTGGGTTGTACCAACCGCCCATGGGTCCTAGGCGCCGGCCGACGTCACGGCCGAAGGCGTGGTCGCCCCGACATATCGGGGTCATCCCCGCGCCCGCATGTCCCATTTCGTCATTCCGGCCGTTCGATAGGCCCACGGCCCTACCTCGTCATTCCGGCTCGCGCCAGAATGACGGCTTACCATGGCTTCGAGAATAGAGCTGGATTCGCTTCGCCCTATCCGGCGTCAACCCACGACGTCGGCGGGACGCGCGCCTGGCGACCCTGGGCCAAGTAATGGAGGAGGACGGACGTTTCCGGTGCGCTTGAAACCAGCCGATAACAGGCCACGAACAGGCCACGAATAGGCCGGGATCGGAGTGGGGTGGGGGGAGAAGGGCACAAGGCCGCGAGGGGAAAAAACTCGGGCCGCTCCGAGAGGCGCAAGGCCTAGGCGCGAAAGGCGCGCCTTTTTTTAAAGAGGGAAAACGGCCGGCCGAGCACCAGGCCCGCGGGTCAGAGCCGGGTCAGATAGATGCCGGCTCTGGTCTTGCGGACGCGGAAAACGTCGCCCAGAGACAGTCCAAGGGTCTCGACCAAGGCCCGGGGCACGACCAGCGATCCCCGCCGGTTGATCTTGATCTCGCCCAGAGCGTCCGCGGCTTCGTCTATCTCCTGCCGCGTGCGGCGGCGCCGGGTCCTCGTTTCGGCCCTCCTATTTTTTTGCAGCCGAACGCTCTTCAGACCGAACTTGTCGGCGATTTTTTTATCGAGCTTTCCAGATTCTACCGCCTCGATCAGCTTGGACGAATCGACGATCCTTCTTTTTTTCATCGCACCGGCCTTTTAAGAATGGTTAAACGTTCGCCGTCGGTTATCAGCCCGAATATCCTGGTTCAGTTCCATGGGAAAGAGAAAAAACGCGCACCGCCTCTCGCCCCTACAGCCATCAAGGTCATCGATTTTTTTTCAGATTCTCCGACCTTTTCGCCTCTTTCGGAAAATGCGCGGGCACCGACTCTTGTTTTTTCTCGCGGAGCCGCCACGCGCCCAAGCGTAAATTCTATGGAATCCATCCATAAAATAGATAGTCAGATTATATGCTTCTGTCAAGGAAAAAGGTTCGCTCGAAAGGAACGATTTTCGGCCACCAAGTTTCCTTGTTCTTTGCTAAATTTTTGTCCCAGGATGCTTCGCGGAGGACGAACCGGGGCCGGGACGGACCGTGACCGGGCGGTGATTTCGGGCGCCCGCGGGGACACGGCGCGCACAACTTTGGCCCACTGGCGGCCGCTGGTGGGTCCTTGTCCAAGGCGGGTCGGAACATCGGCCGGAGCGGGTCTAAGCTGAGACCGTTGCAAAACATAGGAAGCCGAGACGAAATCGAGAAGGGCGAGGATCGAAGCCGCAGGAATATATCTATATTTCGAGGACTTCGAGCCGAAGCCCGACACTGAGTTCGGCCGGCAGCCGAAGTTTTGCCATGGACTCAGGCCTCCTCTTGGGGCAGGCCGTAGAAGCCCAAGGAGTAGTGACTGTCCACGAATTCCTTGACGTGGGTGATCTGTCCCCGGTCGTTGAAGATAAACGAAATGAAATACTGCTGGCCATAGGGCCGTCCGTCCTTGGTCCGGGCCGAAGAGGTCGCCTCCACCACCACGCGGTTGTCCTGGGCCGTGGTCGCGATCACTTTCATCTCAAAGGTATCGAAGAGCTGGTCCACCATGGGCTCCAGCCACCTGCGGTACCGGTCCAGGTGGAGCTCGGGCATTTTCATGGAGCCGGGCATGACCTGGATGGTAAAGTCCTCGGAGACCAGGGCAAAGGCCTGGTCAAAGGCGGGTTTTCCTTGTCTGCCGCTGCCGTCCACGATGTGCTGGAGGTATTGAACGGCGGTGCGGGTATTTCGTTCTTCCTGGGAGAGGTTGGTCATGAAGGCGTTCCTTTTCCGGAGCAAATTAGATATTGATAATATTATCCATCATATAGATCCATTTTTTCGGCTTTATTCTGCTCTAGTCCGCCGCTTTCGTCAAGTCGTCCGGCCTGGCCGGCCGAGGACCGACAAGGCGATGGTGAAAACTCCCGATGAGGCCGACTTTTTCTTGACAAAGCGTCGGGGCCTGGCATAAATTGAGAGTGCCTGAATCCAGCGGGCGCCGAGGTAGCTCAGTTGGTAGAGCAGGGGACTGAAAATCCCTGTGTCGATGGTTCGATTCCGTCCCTCGGCACCAGGAAAGTCAAGGGGTTAGGTCAAGCGGCCTAGCCCCTTTAGTTTTCCATGTAAACCTTATCGAGACCATTGCAAAACTTCGGCTGCCGGCCGAACTCAGTGTCGGGTTTCGGCTCGAAGTCCTCGAAATATAGGTAATATTCCTGCGGCTTCGATCCTCGCCCTCCTCGATTTCGTCTCGGCTTCCTATGTTTTGCAACAGTCTCTTATCTGCAAGCCTGGGAATGCCAAGCCCGGGCTGCGGGGTCATCGGCTATAAAAATAATTGTTTCTCCGGCTTGTGAGGGCCGCCGTCATAGGTCCCACAAGTGCGAACACCTGCTTGACATCCATGCCCAGGTGGACCTTAGACCCGTAATGAGGCTGCTTCCTCCGCAGCATCCAGGACTCCGCGTCGTCCGAATCGCTGACCTTTGTGCCGGAACCCTTGGACACCGACGCCCCTTCGTCCTCCGCTCAGGGCCATGAGCCTGTCGAACGGCTTCCGCGGACACTGGGTAGAGGCCGCCAATCTGCGTTGGACAGGCCGTACCACCGCTGCAACTGTGCGGTGCCGGGGCAGCGGCGAAAGGTCGGCTCAGTGATTGACAGTCCAAGCTGCTTTGGGTTAGTATGTCCGAAAACAGGGAAAATCAATTCAATCGAGTCATTTTTAACCTGAAGAGACGGGATGTGCCGTAGGAAGATGGTTGTGGGATCGGATTCTCGGTCACCGCTAAGTGAAAAAAGGCATTGGAAAGTCAATGCAATACCCTCGCGATGAGAAGATGAGGGACAACAGGAAAAGGAGATTCGCAATGGGAGACAAGGGCAAGAAGGATAAGGAAAAGGGTCAGAAACAAAACACCGCAAAACAGAAACAAAAGACAAAGAAAAAGATTGAGAAGCAGCAGAGGAAAACCCCTTAGTTACGCCGAAAGGATGGTACTTAATTTTTATTTCATTTCGTGAGCAATAAGATAGTTTTTCGCTCGCCGAACCCGGGAGGCAAGGATATGTTCCTCGCGGAAAGAGGATAAGATTCGATTTGGCCCCGATTACGGTCAAACAAGTCCGCTTCAATTATTCCCTTTCCCCTCTCGGGCTTTCCCGTGCCGGGCCACGGGGTGGGCGAAAGTTCTTTGAGATTGATAATTCGACAAGAATACGGTAAGGGTCGGGCGATCCCACTTGGGTCTCAGACTCTTTGAGGGGGATCCCTTTTCACTAACCTCATAATCTTTCGCACAGAAGGAGAGATTCCGATGAAAAGACTTTCACTGGTCCTGGCAATGGTTTTGAGCGTGGTGCTCTTTTTCACTTTCAGAACATCTTTCTCCATGGCCGAAGAAACGGTGAAGGTGGGTATTGTTCTCCCCTTGACCGGAGATCAGGCCAAGTTTGGCGAGATCGAGAAGCAATCTTTCGATCTGGCCCTGGGAGAAATCAACGCAGCCGGCGGGATTAAGGGAAAGAAACTCGAATTGATCGTCGAGGATGATACGGGGCGGCCGGACGTGGGCCGGTCCGTGGTCGAAAAGCTGATTACGAAGGACAAGGTGGTGATGATGGGCGGCGGGTACAGCAGCTCGGTGACCTATGCCGTGGCCGGCGTTTGCCAGCAAAATCAGATGCCTTTTCTTATCAACACGGGTTCTGCGGACGATATTACGGAAAAGAAGTGGGACTATGTCTTCCGGATGAACCCCCCGGCGAGCAAGTATTCCGCCTCCGTGGATGAGTTGCTTGAAACCGTTATAAAGCCTAAAACCGTGGCCATTCTTCATGAGAATTCGCTCTTCGGGACAAGCAGTGCCAAGTCCTTCGAAGAGAGCTGCGCCAAGGCAGGCTACAAGGTGGTTCTCAAGCAGGGCTACGAAGCCGGCGGTATCGATTTTAAGCCGGTTTTGATCCAAGTGAAGAACCTCAACCCGGATATTATCTACATGGTCTCCTATGTGATGGACGCGGCGCTATTGATGAAACAGGCAAAGGAATTGAAAATAACCCCGAAGATGTTCATTGGGGGCGGCGCCGGTTTCACGTTGCCGGAATTCCAACAAAATGCAGGTGTCGCTTCAGAAAAGGTTTTGTCCGCCACCCTTTGGCACCAGCTTCTACACTTCCCCGGCGCGATGGATTACTACAACAAGTATGTCGCCAAGTACAAGCAGGAAACCGAATATCACGGCGCCGAAGCCTATGCGGCCGCCTACGTGATCGCCGACGTCCTCAAGAGAGCGAAATCTTTTAAAAACACCGATATCAAGCAGGCCCTCGCTGAAACGAACATGATGACGGTTTTCGGTCCCGTCAAATTCACCACGTGGGACAAGATGACCAATCAAAACAAGTCCTCGTCCTACGTTGTCCAATGGATCGACGGCAAACTCGAAATGGTTTGGCCGAAAGAACTTTCAGCCAAAAAGCTCGTTTATCCCGTGGACTGGTTGAAGGTCTGGGGATACTAAAGCCTTCCGCTTGATTGCGCCGCCACGCCCTCGTGGGTGGCGGCGCCAGGAGATCGAAAGAGGCCAGGACCGCCTGAAAACCCTTTAGGCAAAGTGGGCCCATATGAGCGTGTTCCTGCAAGCGCTTGTCGCCGGCGTTCTCATTGGGGGGATATACAGCCTGATCGGGATCGGCATGAGCCTTATCATGGGGGTCATGGGCATCATCAATCTGGCCCATGGCCAGCTCATGATGGTGGCCATGTATATCACCTTTATGCTCAGTCATTACCTGCACATCGATCCCTATTTCTCTCTCCTTGTAGCCATGCCCTGCTTGTTTCTCCTTGGCGCATTTTTGCAAAGATTTTTGCTGAATCCGCTGATAAAGATCGACTCCATCCTTCCCGAAAATCAGGTTCTTATGACGGTCGGCATAGGAATGGTCCTGGCCGAAATTGCCAGATTTATTTTTTCTTCGGACTATAAGAGCGTCAAAACCTCGTACAGTTCATCGGCCTTTTTTGTCGGCAACATTTCTTTCAATGTCGCCATGTGTATCGCCTTCCTTTTTGCGGTAGTCTTAACCATCCTTTTGTTCTGGTTCCTGCTCAAGACGGATACGGGCCGGTCCATCCGGGCCACGGCGCAGGACAAGGATGCGGCTACCCTGATGGGAGTGAACACGGGTCGTATCACCGTGATCACTTTCGGGTTAGGATCGGCCCTGGTGGCTTCGGCTGGATGTCTGCTGATGCCCATCTACTATCTGTTTCCGGACATTGGCGGCCCTTTCACTTTGAAGGCCTTCGTGATCACCATCCTTGGCGGCATGGGAAGCACGGTGGGGGCCATAGTCGGCGGAGTCGTTCTGGGTATCGCGGAATCCATGGGAGCCACCTATATCGGCATGGGATACAAGGAAATGTTCGGATTCGTCATCTTTGTTCTTGTCTTGATCTTCTTGCCCGGCGGCTTGAAGCGTTTGACAAAGGTGTAGAGGGAGCAATGAGGACAAGGAATATCGTCTTGATTGTCCTGGGGATCATCGCCTTGGTTTTCCCGCTGGTTGTCCGATCGGATTACTATCAGCACCTGGTCATCATCGCCCTCATGTGGGTCGCCATCGGCTCAGCCTGGAATCTCCTGGCCGGATACACCGGCCAGGTCTCGTTCGGTCATGCCATTTTCTTCGGGACCGGCGCCTATACTGCGGGAATATGCGCCACAAAGCTGGGGATATCCGCCTGGTGGGGCATGGCCTTCGGGGGAATCATGGCCATGATTTTTGCCCTTTTTGTGGGCTGGGTCTGTTTTAGATTGCGGGGCCCCTACTTCGCCCTGGCGACCCTCGCGGGTGGGGAAATCATCAGGCTCATCGCCACCAACTGGGAAAGCCTCACCGGCGGCATGGTGGGCATTCTTATCATCCAGACTTTCAGAAGCAAGCTGCCTTATTATTACATTGCTTTGGTGCTTGCCTTTCTTTGTATTTTTGTCATCTATTTGGTGATGAAAACAAAATGGGGTTACTACTTCATATCCATACGGGAAGATCAAGATGCTGCTGAGTCCCTGGGCATAAACACCACATTGTATAAAAATGTCTCCCTTTTGATCAGCGCCTTCTTTACAGGCATGGCCGGGGCTTTTTATATGAACTATATGGCTTTCATCGATCCCCATGTCGTATTTTCGCTCCACTACATCTCCATCATGGCCATTTTGGTCGGCATTGTGGGGGGGGTGGCCACCACCATGGGTCCGGCTGTCGGCGCCTTTGTGATGGTGGGCGTCCAGGAAACCTTCAGAAGCGCCTTTTTTGGACTCGCACCCAAGTGGGTGAGCCAGGCCCATGCGCTCGTCTTTGGTCTTCTGGTCATATTCGTTATCATGTTCCTGGCCAATGGGATCTTGGGCGACTGGGAAAAAATCAAAAGACGTCTATTCCGGATCAAGGTCTCGAGTTCCTAAGGAAGGAAGCTATCTATGGCGCTCCTGGAAATCAACGGGCTGGTCAAGGTGTTCGGGGGGTTAAGGGCGGTCGATGCTGTCACCTTCCATGTGGAACAAGGCGAAATCCTAGGTCTGATCGGCCCCAATGGCTCGGGAAAGACCACGATCTTTAACTGCATCAGCAATTTTTTTCCCATCACCGCCGGCGACGTCCTGTTCAAGGGAAAAAGCATCAAGGGACTGAAGACGCACAGGATTTGTCACCTGGGCATCGTGCGAACTTTTCAGGTGGTGAAGCCCCTGGCCCGCATGACGGTTTTGGATAATGTGACAGCCTCTGCCTTTTGTCGCGTGGGTAGCCTCAAAGAGGCGAAAGATGAGGCCTATAAAGCCCTGGATTTCTGCAATCTTTCGAGTGAAAAAGACAAATTGGCAAAAAGCATGCCCATTGGAGGAAGAAAAAGGCTTGAGATCGCACGGGCGCTGGCCACCAAGCCGGAACTCCTGCTTCTTGACGAGACGGCAGCGGGACTCAACCCTTCGGAACTGGATGAGGCCATAGAGCTCATCCAAAGGATCCGGGAGACGGGCATCACCATCCTGATCGTCGAGCATATCATGAAGGTGATCATGACCATTTCGGATCGGATCCACGCCATCAATTTCGGCCAGACGATTGCTGAAGGGACCCCGCAAGAGGTGGCCAACAATCCAGCGGTCATCGAGGCCTATCTCGGAGAAGAGTATGCTCAAGGTTAACGGCATAGACGTCTTTTACGGAGACCTCCAGGTCTTGTGGGACGTCTCTTTCGAGGTCAGGAAACAGGAAATCCTGGTTCTGATCGGGGCCAACGGGGCCGGCAAATCGACGACCATCAGGAGCATCTCCTCCTTGCTGACGCCCAGAAAAGGAAGTATTGAATTCAATGGCATTCGCCTGGATAAAATCCCCGCCCACAAGATCATCGAGCTCGGGATTGTCCATATCCCGGAAGGCAGACGGCTTTTTCCGCAAATGAGTGTGGAAGAAAACCTGATTATGGGCACCCTTTATGGCCAGGCCAAGAAGAATCGTTTCGAGTCCATAGAGCGTGTCTATGAACTTTTCCCCAGGCTGAAAGAGAGGAAGAAACAGCTTGGCGGCACCTTGTCCGGCGGAGAACAACAGATGCTCGCCATAGGCAGAGGGCTCGCCTCCCTTCCGGTTCTGATGATGTTTGATGAGCCTTCTTTGGGCCTGGCCCCGATCTTGGTGCAAGAGATTTTTCACATGGTGCAGAGGGTCAATGAAGAAGGTGTGACCGTCCTTCTGGTCGAACAGAACGTCACGCAGACCCTGGCCATGTGCCACCGGGCTTATGTCCTGGAAAACGGCCGGATCGTACTTCAGGGGACAGGCGAAGAATTAATGGATAACCAACATGTCAAGGAGGCCTATTTGGGCATCTGAAACCAGGCCAACGCGGCGACTGCCGCATCATTCAGAAGGAGATGAGGATCGATGCCGATAAAGAACGAAGCCAGCATTGGGGACGAGCATATCAGGGATGTCCGGGCCGCGATCGAGCACAGGGCCACGTGGTTTTACTGCCTGCTCGATGAGGCCGGAAAAAAGGGCCTTGACTGGGATGACTTTGCCCGCAAAGCGATTTTTCGCGTCGGCTGCTTTCATAGCGAGCGGAATTTCACTGAGACGAGCGATTTAAAGGAGTTTCCGCGACAGTTTCCCAGCGAACTGGGCAAGAAAGTGTTCGAGATGGAGATCGTGGAATCGACCCCGGACCGTTACGTCGTTGAATTTCATTATTGCCCCCTGGTTCATGCCTGGCAGAAGCTGACGGACAGTGAGGAGGAAATCGCCCTTCTCTGCGATATCGCCATGGAAGGGGATCGGGGCATCGCCAGTGCGTTCCCGGCCTTTAAGTTCGATATCGAGGAAAAGATCGCCGAGGGCGGCGACGTGTGCCGTCTCGTCTACACTCTGAAACCAGAACGGGCTTGAACGGTTCTTGAGGCGCATGCCCCCTGGCGTGGCTGAAGGGTATCAAGAAGGCCTGGCCCACATCTAAACCTTTAGCCGTGAAGCCGCATCATTCCGGCCAGGAAAAAAAATTGATAAACAAGGACCGCTCTGCCTAAAAAGCTACAAGACCCTTGACTCGCCCGCTTCTACTGAAGGAGTACGATATGGCCGGTAATCTATTACATGATGTTTTTGACATGCATGTTCACTGCGCGCCAGATATCGTGGAACGTAAAACGGACGACATCGAACTGGCCAAAGCGGCCGCGGATGCAGGCATGGGAGGTATTTTGCTCAAGTCGCATTGCGGGTCGACCGTGGAACGCGCCTATTTGGTGAAGCAGATGACCCCGGGGCTTCATGTTTATGGGGGCGTGGTCCTCAACCTCCCGGTTGGGGGTCTGAATCCCAATGCCGTCGAAATCTATGTCCGGATGGGTGCCAAAGAAATCTGGATGCCCACATTTTCGGCTCAGGCCATGTCTGAAACGAGGCGCAAGCAAAAAATAGAGACAAAGGAAATTGCGCCACAGGGCAATGCAAATATAGATCCGCCCGCCGCCAACAAAAATGGATGGAAGGGTGGGAATTGGCCGTGGTACAGAAATGGTCTTGGCATCTCCATTCTGGGTGAAGATGGCAAATTGCTCCAAGAAGTCTGGCAGATTCTTGAAATTATGGCGACGGGCGAAGCCATTTTGGGGACCGGCCACATATCCATCCCTGAAACCCATGCATTGATCAAGGCGGCCCAGGAGATGAGAGTCGGTCGATTGTTAATCACCCATCCGGAATATATGGCGCCCATGAGCCTTGACGACCAGATATCCTTGGCGAAAAAGGGGGTTTTTTTCGAGAGATGCTATATTACAACAAGGCTGCCAAAATACTTGGGCCCCGATTTGTCCCTTAAGACGCTTGTTAACAATATCCGAGCCGTTGGTATTGAATCGAACATTCTCGCCACGGATTTTGGCCAGCCAACGAACGAACATCCGGTAAAAGGCATGTTGGAGTTTATCGAAAAACTTCGAGAAGCGGGCTTCCGCGAAAGCGACCTGGAACTCATGGCCACCAAGACACCGAAGATTTTGCTTGGCTTGGATTGACACCACGGCGGATTTAGAGAGAATGATAAAAAATCGAGCTCTCTTTTCCATAAACCAAGATACCTGCGATCTCTTTGAACTTATAATTGAGAATCAAAATATGTGCTTTCCAAATCATAGGAGGTAATCGGCGGATGAAAATGGAAGTGTACAATCCCACAGGCGCGATCGAGATTACGGAAGTCCATGCGCCACGTCTTCCGAATTTGCGTGGCAAGACAATCTGCGAATTATCCGATAGGCTTTGGGAGGATTTCAGGATTTTCCCGCGCCTACGTCAATTGCTGAAAGCCCGATTCCCCGATATGGAGATTATCCCCTATACCGAGTTTCCAAATATATATGGTATTAAAGAGGATGTCCTCATAGAAGCACTAAAGAAAAGAGGCGTACAAGCCGCGATTGTGGGGACCGCTGCCTGAGGCTCCTGCTCCGCAGAATGCGGCCGGGTTGCCGCTATCGCCGAGAAAATGGGAATCCCCACCGTGATGGTGACGCGGGAAGGTTTTTCAAATGTGGTGACGAATGCCTTCGCTGGAGAGCAATTTATCCCCGAGGCGTCGCAGGTCGTTTATCCCACGGAAATGTTCCTGCCCTTAAGCGACCTAGCCCCCATCGAAAAGAATTTGGAAGCCCTGATTGCCGGGCTGACAGTATGGAAACCCACTGTGAGGGAGCCTGGCGTCCTTTCGCCGCCGCCCCTGACTGTCGAAGGAAACGATTACGAAGAAATCTTCCTCAATACGAACAGATTGTTTCTCAGAAATATGTGGACCGAAGGGCTGCCTATCGTTCCACCCACAAGGGAAAAGGTGGAGTGGATATTGACCGGCACCGACCTTCCTGCGGATAAAATAATCGCCAGGATTCTTCCAAGAGGCGGAATCGCCACCGTGGCTATCGTCGCCATCAATCTCGCCATGGCCGGGGGTCGCCCCGAGTACTTGGGGGTTCTTGTAGCTGCGGTGGAGGCCATGAACAGCCCTAAAATTGAGCACCAGCGGATGAATTCAACCACGTGTTCCGTCTATCCGGTCCTGATGATCAACGGTCCCATGGCCCAGCAGATTCGTCTGGGGTCGGGCTATGGGTGTCTTGGTCCCGATCCTTTGCATCCAGCCGGAGCCAGCATCGGTCGGGCGTTAAGATTTCTTTTGCAGGGCGCCGGGGGCGCTGTTCCGGAGATCGGGACCATGGCCATACACGGAGGCCCGGCAAGATATACCAATATTGTGTTTGCCGAAGATGAAGGGGGGATTCCGTCATCCTGGAAGTCCCTGGGCGAAGAGCAGGGATTTTCACCGGGGAGCAACCTTGTGACGGTCTATGCCGTTTCGAGTACGGCCAACATTCCCGGGGGAGAGGTGGGTGATGAAGTTTCGGCCCTGGCCACTTTAAATAGGGCCGCGGGTTATATCGGAACGCCTAACGGGAATTATTGGGTCCAGCCTTTCAATTCTGAAGGCGCGGCCGGCATTCTTCTTCTGCCCCGAGGCACCGTTCGGGGGTTATCGAATTTAGGTTGGTCTAAAGAGAAAGTAAAACAATATCTTTGGGAGAACTCAAAAATTCCCGTCTCTAAATTAGGACCCGCGTTCCCGGCCTGGTGGATACCTGGAAAACGTATCTTGGAAGATCCGATGCCGGTCTCAAGAACTCACAATGGCATCAAGATAGTCGTGGCCGGAGGCGGTCAATCGGGACATATGATGTGGCTTCAAGTCGGTTGTTGTCCTGAGCAACTTTCAAGCGTTGAAATTCGACTTCCCAAGAACTGGGGGGAGCTGCTGAAACGTGCTGAAAAGGAACTGGGTCCGATTCCCGCTTTGAAAAATTAAAGGAAAGCGTTGTGTACCAAAAACATGCCAGGTTGAAAAATCACTCGAGGAGGGAACGATGAAAGCAGCCGTATTTCATGGACCGAACGATATCACCATCGAAGAAGTCGACCAGCCGGGTTTAGGCGAGGGCGACATTCTTCTCCGGGTCCGCGCCTGCGGGATATGCGGGTCCGATCTGCACACTTACAAACACGGCCTGTTCGAGGACCTCGGCACCCCGATGGGGACCGGCCGGGTTCTGGGGCATGAATTCACCGGCGAGATCGCGGAGATCAAAGGAGGGACTTCGGGGCTCAAGGTCGGCGATCGGGTTTGCACCGTGGGCATCGGCGGCAATGCCGAATACCTGCGAATGCCGGGTTTGATGGCCCCCGTGATCTTTCCCATCCCGGAAGGCATCAGTTTCGAGGAAGCCGCAACGACCGAGCCTCTGTCCACGTCGCTGCATGCCGTGAACCTGGCGAAACCGATGAACGGGGAAACCCACGTCATTATGGGCGCCGGTATCATCGGACTAGGCGTTTTGCAAGTATTGAAGGCCAAGGCCGACGTAAAGGTCATCATGGCCGACCTTTCGGACAGGAGGCTGGATTTGGCCCGCCGACTCGGCGCAGACATCATCGTCAACGCCGGCCGCGAGGACGCCTTGGGAAAAGTCATCGATCTGTCCGGAGCGGAATACGTTTCCTTTATGCCGGCCGCGACGGGCAAGGTGGATACGGTTTTCGATTGCGCGGGCATGCCCATGGGATTCACCGGAACCCCAGTGCTCGAGCAGGCGGTTCACATGGTCAAGCAAAACGGCAAGGTGGTGGTCGTGGCGATCTTCGAGAAACTCCCCACAATCGATTATAACCTCGTCGTTCGCAAAGGCATCACCATCTTCGGCTCCTGGGCCTGGGGACTCGACGAATTCAAAGAGAGCCTCGAGCTGATCGGTTCGGGGAAGATCGATCGAAAACCGCTGATCACCCACTCCTTCCCGCTGGATCGGGCCAAGGAAGCCTACGAGACTCAGGCGAAAGCCCAGGAGGCGGTCAAGGTCATGATCGTGCCTTAGCCGGGAATCCCCATGCGCGAACCCAGAGGAACCGCCGTTATCGCCGGGGCCGGTCCGGCCGGACTGACCGCCGCTTATGAGCTGGCCGACAAGACCCGCGTCCGGCCCATTGTTTTGGAGGCGACCGGCGAGATCGGCGGGATTTCGAAGACGGTCGCCTACAAAGGCAATCGTATCGACATCGGGGGCCATCGGTTTTTCTCCAAGTCCGACGCGGTAATGAGGTGGTGGCTGAAATTTTTGCCCCTGCAAGGCGCGCCCAGCCTGGACGACCGCCTGCTCGGCCGCCGCGTGGACCTCTCGACAGAACCCGGCGCTCCGGACCCGGAAACCGACGATCGCGTGATGCTACACCGCCACCGGGTTTCCAGGATCCTGTTTCGGAGGAGATTTTTCGACTATCCCGTTTCCCTGGGCGTCGGCACGCTGGCCAACCTGGGGCTTTTTTCCTCTTTGAACATCGGCCTGAGCTACGCCTTGTCCAGAATCAAGCCGGTGCGCCGAGAAAAAAGCCTGGAGGATTTCTTTATCAACCGGTTCGGACGCGTGCTTTACGAAACCTTTTTCAAGGACTACACGGAAAAGGTGTGGGGCATGGGCTGCGACCGGATCGCGCCGGACTGGGGCGCGCAGCGGGTCAAGGGATTGTCCATGACCGGCGTCCTGAAACACGCCCTGCAAAAAGCCCTGCTCCCGGACGGTTCCCTGGGCCAGAAGGGCACGGAAACCAGCCTGATCGAGCGCTTCCTGTACCCGAAGTTCGGGCCGGGTCAGATGTGGGAGGAAGTGGCCTCAAAGGTGTCGAAACTGGGCGGTCAAATCCGGCTCCGGCAGAAGGTCGTGGGGCTTCAGGCCGAGGGCGGCAAGGTCTCTCGGGTCCTGGTCGAGGATATGACCGACGGTCGGCTGAGCGCCTTGCCCGCGAACTATTTTTTCTCTACCATGCCTGTTAAGGACCTGGTCCGCGGTTTCGAGGGGGACGTTCCGGCCGAGGTCCGCCGGGTGGCCGAGGGCCTGGTTTACCGGGACTTCATCACCGTGGGGCTCTTGCTCGGCAAAATCCTTTATACCAACCGGACCGGGCATCGAACGATCAACAACGTCATCCCGGACAACTGGATTTACGTGCAGGAGCGCGACGTCCGCCTGGGCCGCATCCAGATTTTCAACAACTGGAGCCCCTACCTGGTCTCGGACCTGAACAAGGTCTGGGTCGGTCTGGAGTACTTCTGTAACGAGGGCGACGGTCTGTGGAACCTGGCGGATGAGGACCTGAGCCGGCTGGCTGTTGAAGAGCTGGTCAAGATCGGATTT
>Ga0315282_10003474_pt1 | contig 28252 bp, 23 predicted proteins | sample YL17G07_20_MG_FD_203693 | JGI IMG/M metagenome (GOLD analysis project Ga0315282, IMG submission 203693) | Sediment microbial communities from Yellowstone Lake, YNP, Wyoming, USA - YL17G07_20 | ecosystem: Environmental > Aquatic > Freshwater > Lake > Sediment | place: USA: Wyoming | collected... | reverse complement strand
GCGGAGGCATTTCGCCAGAAGCGATCACGATTCATTGTCCCTGCCAATCCGCAACAGGACCAAGCCGCAACTGTTGCAGGCCCAGGCAACCAATGGCTCCCGCCTGCGCCACTTGACGACTCGACCGCCCACTCCGGCCGCGCCTTTCCGAGGTGGCTTCCAACGCACGTAATCCAAGGCCCGTAGCGACCCGCATTGCATCTGTTCACCGCACTCAGGGCACTTGAATGCTTCGTCCCGCGGCATCCGATTCCCCTCCGACGTCACTACTGAGGCCCTGTGCCCCGACCCGTCCCGGTGGTTGCTGCGTCCGATGGCCAATCCTTACCTGGGAGCAGGCTCCGGCTTCCGTGCTCCTTTGCTTCACCGAGTGTCTCATTTCCAGTACACGGGAATACGTTGGCCGGGTCTGGGTCTCGGTAGTGCCATTGGACGTTCCGCCACTCCCAGTAGTCGCCGGCAAACACCCACGCGGGTGGCGGAAGCGGCCCATTGAGGAAAGCGTCAAGCAATCCTACTGCGTGTCCCAGGGCCCAATCCCCGGCGCCTATGAGAAACGCAACGCTGCCGCCGCCAACAGTAAACACGTCATCTAGAATACCGATGGCCGTCATGTCGTTGACGGCCCCAAAAGCAGCAACGGTCCCGCCTGCGACCATAATAACCCCTCCAAACTCTACAAGTGTAGCCCCGTCGTATGAATACGTGTAATAATCCCAAAGCTGGAAATGGCGCCACTCGTAAGTGTACCACACTTCGAGCTTGGTACAACAAGGCTTTCCATCGGGGGTTGTTTCGCCAACCCTCGCTTCAACAGTATACTCCGGGCCCTTGGCGCTATTCCAGCCCGCTCCGTTAGGGTACATTCTCGCTTGTTGGACGGTCTCCTCTACCATACCCGTGGGGTCGCCAAGGCGCACAGGATTCCCGCCGACGTAGCGGTACGCGTTCGGCGCATCCACATGGAGTGCAGGATCGCGTCGGCCAAAGCGTCCGGCCCCTGCTTCATACGCCCGCGCACGGTAGTAGTAGAGGCCGGTTTCCCCATCCCACTCCCTTCCTGTGAAGCGGAAGGGCTGGGTGACGTTCTCGGTGGGATTCCCGTAAACCTTGCCAAAGGCCTCGTAGTCGTAGGAGTTCTGGGTGGCGTGGTCAGAGTCGAGCAGTTGGCGGATGGAACCCAGGGCGTCGGTCACGTAGTAGTAGGTGCTGCCCGAAGCTGTCAGGGAAAGGTTCTGGTCCAGGCCGGGGGTGACGTAGGTCCTTTGAAGCTGGTCACTCCCGTTGTACTCAGCGACCACGTTCAGGCCGTCCTGGTAGTACTTGGTGGTGGTCGAGCCGCCCACGGTCTTCTGGACGCGAAGGCCCGCGGCGCCGTAGTTGTAGGTGGCGTCGTTGTTGGCAGCGGGGCAGCCGTAGTCGGTCATGAGGTTCCTAGCGTCGTACTTGTACGCGTGCACGTTGGTGCTCTCGTAGCAATACTCTTGGCCGGCTGCACCACGCAACAATCTGTCGCTGGCGGCATCCGGGTGAAGAAGCCTTTTCTGTCGACGAAGAGCTCCTGGCACGCCTAACACACTCCCGCTCTTCCTATCACGTATTGGTCGAGGTGTGCTGCTGGTCGTCAGAAACCAAAATGGACCTCGGTTGCAACCACCTTCCCATCAGTGAGATGCACCCAGTAGTAGCCGTACATGAGTATGCTGCTCTGGTGGCTGTCCCATTGCGGAAACTCGAGGCGATCCTCCGGCTGACCCAAGGCAGCCAATACTTGGTCCTCGCTCATGCCCACAACGATGACCCTGTCGGCGTATTCACGGAACTCGTTGAAAGACCCGAACACCTTCTCAGGGCCAACTGTTCCCCGGTCTTCCTCCACCTCGGCATGAGAGCCCGGGGGCCGCCTCCCGGGGGTAGGCGCCTTTTCGGAAGCAACGGGCGCCCCGTCGCGCACGGAGGCACTTGTTGCCTTACCTCGTGTTCCACTTGTGGTGCAGCCGAACCCCGCGAGAAAGCCCAAGAGGACACTCGCAAGCCCGACAGCGGCGCAGGTCCGCCTGCTGCATTGGGTGACCGAGGCAAATTCGCCGTCCATGTTCTCACCTGAGACTCATGGGTATCGCTGGGTTCTTTTCGAAGGGACGGACTTCTCCGCACCCGGGGTCGGAAGAAAGGCCGCGAATGGGCGCATCAGAAACTACTTCCCTGGCGATCTCGTTTTCTATGCCCCTAGCAATATCCTCGCTGGGCCTGGCCTCCTCAGTATCCTGATACCAATCCGGCCGGGCCTCTTCACCTCTATCAGCGAGCGCGGCGTGGCCACAGAGTTCATGCGCCGCAACGCGCCAATCCGGCTGCCTGAAGAAGTTGCCAGCCCTGTCGAAGCAACCCCACCCCCAGTCCGAGTGACTAGTCGTAACCCAGCTTATGCCGCCAGTCCCAGATCCGGGATAGCCGGTAGGCTGCAGCCACCCCTCTTGTGGCGCAAACGTGGCCGTGACGGGGCGGTTAGTGACCCTTTGCCGCAAGTCATGGGCAAACGGGCTCCCGCCTGCGCCACCGGTGGGAAGTACCAGCCAAGGGTTGGTTGACTCTGCGAGCTGGCAGAGGCAGCAGCAACCGCGCGGATGTTTGTTGTCCTTCTCCTCGCCTTTCTTCAACCTGTCGCAGAACGCCTTGTCCATAGACAACGTGCCTTCGTTGTTCTTCACGCCTCCCTCCCGGCATATCTTGGCGAGGTCGCCGAAAATGTCGCTCTGTTCTGCCGGCGTGCCACCGACGGTAACCCCGCCCCCCGAGGGGTCAACAAAGCGCACCGGGTTGCTGTGCACATAAGCATACTTATTCGGTCGAAGTGAGAAGGAAAGAAAGTCGCGACGCACAAAGGCTCCAGAGCCTGCCGCCATGGCCCGGAAGCGGTAATAGTAGAGCGCAGACTCCGCATCCCACTCTCGCCCTGTAAAGCGGTATCGGTTCGTCACGTTCTCCGCGGTCGTCCCGTAGCTCTTCCCAAAAGCCTCGTAATCGTAGGCGTTCTGCAATGCCTCATCCGAGGAAAGAAGCTGACGAATAGACCCGATACCGTCCCTGAGATAGGCATACGTGGACCCACTGCAGGTTACGCTCAGGTTGTCATCCAAGCCAGGCGTGACATACGTTGCTTGCAGTTGGTTTGACCCGTCGTAGTCGGCAACCACGTTCAAAAAATCGTAGACATAGGCAGTCTTGCTGCCGTTGACGTTCTTGGTGATGCGCCGGCCTCCTGCATCGTACCTGTACGTGCTATCGTTGTTGCTCCCCGGGCCGTCGTAGTCGGTCATCAGGTTCCTAGCGTCGTACTTGTACGAGTGCACGTTGGTGCCGTCGTCCTTCTTCGTCAGGCTGCCATTGGCATCGTAGAGGTACGTCGTGTTCGTCGCACCCACCGACTCCCTGGTCAACTGGTCAGCGGTGTTGTAGAGGTAAGAGGTCGTGGTGGTCGAGGTGCCGTCATTGTACTCCAGGCGGGTCCGGTTACCAGCTGCATCGTAGCGGAAGTTGTTGTAGTACAGGGTGGCGTTCTGGGAGTCCTTCCGGTGCTCCCGCGTCAGCTGGTAGGTCTGGTCGTACTGGTACTCGGCGTAGTCCCCGTTGGCCAGGGCCAGCTTCGTCCTGTTCCCCGTCTTGTCCACCGAGTAGGCAAAGGAGGAGACGGTGCTGTTGTCTGACTTCTTGTCGGAGAGGAGGGTTAGGCGGTCAGCGTCGTCGGTGAGGACGTTCTGCGCGCGAGCGTAAGCCCCCATGTTGCTTCCCCCTGCCGAAAGGCATGTCTACTGAGAGCATCCTACGTCGGGCATCTGTCCGGTCAAGGGGAAAAACTGAGAAAGTGCGGTAGGTCGGGCATGAGAGGTGGATGCTTGCTGGTCAAGAAGGTGGGGGGCCATGGGTAGTAGGTACGGGGGATAGAGGGCGCTCCAGCCTCGGGCGGATTGCTCCGGGAGCCCTGCTCAAGTGATGGGCCTCGCGGGGTCAGGCCTCGGTGGGTCCGCGATGCCCTTGCACGAAGACGCCGCACGCGTTAGAATACCTTGTTGATCCTTGGGTGCGTGAGTTTCCGACCCGCATGGGGTCGCGCCCGTCAGCTGACGGGTTGCTTCTGAGCCATGGGAGTTTCGGGCATGGGTTCCGAGTTCTGCTCCATAACGCTGGCTGCCGGGGTGGGGAGCAGGATGCCTAAAGACGCTCCGCCCAAGGCCTGCTGCCGAATCGGGCCGGTTTCTGTGATCGAGAACGCCCTGGAGGCCTACGAGCAGGCGGGGATCGAGCGGCACGTGGTCGTCGTCGGCTCCCGGGCCGCGGAGGTCATGGAAGAGGTCTGCCGAAGGAGACGCAACGTCCTCTTTGCCTACCAGCCTCGGCCACGTGGGACGGGGGATGCGGTGCACTGCGCCCTGGAGCTTCTGGAGGACACTTTCCGCCCCGAACACCTGTTGATCTCGGCTGGCGACAAAGTGGTAGCCCCGGCTCTGGTCAAGGGTGTGGTCGAAAGCTACACCTCCTCCGCTCATGACCTCTGCGTGCTGGCCGGGTCCCTTCAGCACAACCCCGAAGGCGGCCGCATTGTCGTCCGCGACGGCCAGGTGCTGGCCATCATCGAGTCGCCGGACATCAGGGCCAGGCAGGTCGCGGAGAAGCTCCGGTCCCTGTCCGCTGACGACCGACCAGGGACGGTCGCGGAGCTGAAGGGGCTCACCTCGCAGTACCTCCCGGAGAAAAGGCTCGTGGCCCTTGCCCCGGCGCTCGCGGCGGTGTTTCAACTCTCCGCGGGGGAGCCCGTCCCCTGGCCGAAAGTGCTGTCCGCTCTGGAAGCCATCCCGGAAGGGTTCGCTCTCCGGTCCGGCCGGGTCTCGTTGGCCGAAGCCGCGGCCTCCACACTCATCAACCTCAGCCTCTACGTGGGCCGGTTCGGACCGCTCCGGGAGGCCGTCCGGCAACTGGCCAGCGCGAACGCCCAGGCGGAGTGCTACCTCACGGACGTGGTTGAGATCCTCTCTTCTTCAGGCCGCTCGGTGGGGCTGCTCAAGGTTCAGGACCCGGAGGACGTGCTCGCCTTCAACACCAATGAGCAGCTGGAGGAAGTGCGCCGGGTCTGCGCGCGTCGGCTCCAGAACCGCTTGCGCTTCCCGAAGGTCGAAGGGTGGCTGGCGCACTTCGCCCGCCGCGAACCGGACGGCCTGGCCGTCCAGGCTGTGAGAGGGCTGGCGGAGAGGATCGGCCGAGAGAGGACGTGCATCGTTGTCCGTTCCCCCGGACGCATCAACATCATGGGCCGCCACATCGACCACCAGGGCGGCACCTGCAACCTCATGGCCATCAACCGCGAGGTGGTCATGGCTGCCTCCCCGCGGGACGACGACCAGATACAGCTCTGGAATGCCGACCCGGAGCACTACCCGTCCTCCTCCTTCACTTTCGGACAACTCACCGCCGACATCGTGTGGGACGACTGGCTGCGCACGCTCGACCTGCAGTACGTCAAGCGCCTCTCCTCCATGAGCATCGGCAACTGGGCCAACTACGTCATCGGTGCGGCGCTTCGCCTGCAGCATCATTTCCGGGACCGCCAGCTCACGGGGATGGACGCCTTCGTCTGTGGCAACATCCCCGTGGGCTCGGGACTGAGTTCCTCTTCCGCGCTCGTGGTCGCCGCGACCGAGGCGCTGGTCGAGCTCAACGCCCTCAACGTCCACCCCAAGGCGCTGGTAGACCTCTGTGGTGAGGGAGAATGGTTCGTCGGCACCCGGGGCGGGAGCGCCGACCATGCCGCCATCACGCTCGGCCGGGAGAAGGAAGTGGTGAGCGTGTCCTTCTTCCCGTTCGAGGTGGTGGGCCGACATCCTTTCCCCGATGACTTCAGCCTCCTGGTGTGTCACTCCGGCTCCTCGGCCAAGAAGACGGAGAATGCCCAGGCCCGCTTCAACGCCCGCATTGCCTGCTACCACATGGCCCGGGAGATGCTCCGGCAGCAGTTCCCCGCTTTCGCCCCCCTCATCAGGCACCTGCGGGACGTGAGCCAGCACAGTCTGGATATCTCCCTTCCCGCCCTCTACCGCCTGCTCAAGCGCCTTCCCCTTGAAGCGGAACCGGGACTCGTCGAAGACCTCGCCGCGAGACACCCCACCGTCGCCAACTGCGTCACCGGCCTCGACCTGGGCCGACTGAGGTTCCCGCTGCGCGACACCGCTCTGTTCGGCCTCGCGGAGATTGAACGAGGGAAGCGGGCGGGGACGTTGCTCGACCGGGGCGACGTCGGGGCCTTCGGGGAGATGATGAACGTCTCGCACAATGGTGACCGCGTGACCAGTTGGCAGCCTGACTGCGTGCCCTTCAGCAGTCCCGCCACCGACGCCTGCCTGGACTCTCTGGTCGAGCGGGCCGAAGCTCTCCGTCCCCTCACGAGCTCCGATGCCGCGCTCTGGCAGCAGCCGGGCGCCTACAGCTGCAGCACCCCTGAGATCGATTTCCTGGTCGACCAGGCCCGCCGATGTCCCGGCGTCCTCGGCGCGCAGCTTTCGGGCGCCGGCCTTGGTGGATGTGTGATGATCCTCGTGCGCACCGACTCAGCGCCGAAACTTCACGAGGTGCTCGAAGGCACGTACTACATCCCCAGGAACATCGAGCCCCAGCTCTTCGTCTGCCAACCCTCGCGGGGAAGCCAGGTCCTCACGTCCATCGAGACCGCGTCGTAGCCTTCCCGCTTGCACCGCGGTCACGTGCCCATCTTCTGGGCGTAGAGCCGGCGGCAGGCCGCGCGGCGGTCCTTGCTCTGCGCCATCCGGTCGATCTAAACTCTGGTGAACTCGGGGTAAAGTCGGGGACATAATACTACTTTCTCCTTCGGCGGACGCCCAAGACGGTCTTCTCCACGCCAAGGACCGAGGCGCCGTACTTGTGCGTAGCGTCGTTATTGGCACCGGGGCTGTCGTAGTCGGTCATGAGGTTCCCGGGACCGTAGCCTTCTATTATGTCGGCGACCTTACACGCCCTGCTCAAGAGTCGCCCTTGTGCGCACTGTTGCGCCAGATTTCCAGCCATGCGTCTCCCGCTTGACGGCGCTGTTCTTCATTAGAGTGCTCCAAGGCAGGAAGCTTAATGCTAGCAGCTTGCTCCAAGGTCTGCCTGTACTCTTCGAACAGCTCCCCGTGCTTCACCATTCCGAGAATGGCGCTCACAACGAAGGTTTCATCTGGAGAATCCGGCAAGTGTCGCAAGGCTGCACGCGCCACCGTGGAATCCTCGTCCTGTAGGCCCGCCCGCAGAGCCTCCTCAACGTCCCCACCCTTGTAACGTCCAACCGCTTCAAGGCACCACATCCTGGTCACCGGGTCGGGGTCTGACCTCGCCATGAGCGCTACCTGAGCGACAGCGCCGGCACCTCGAATGTCAACTATGGCCGACGCTGCAGCGCCGCGCACGAGAGCCGAAGCGTCGTGAATGGACTCGTTGAGGAAAGCCAGCGATTGCGTGTCACCTAACCTGCCAAAAAGGACGCAGTACGCTGCCTTCTTCCGGCTGTCCTGTTCGCGCGATGCGGACGATAGCGCTCGTCCAAGGCCCGCTAAGTTCTCTATGCGAGCCGCCTCCTCGAGGCAGATATCGCCTTCTGTGACCTCAGGCCCGGCGTAAGCGAGGTCTATCAAGGCCGGAATCGATTGTGCTCCAAGGTCCCGCAGCCTCTCGAGGTAGCTCCTATTCTGTGTGAGCCGGTACGCACCAGCGTAGAGCCTGACTCGAACCGAGTCCCATCGAACAACGAATGCGACGAGCAGTAGACAGACAGCCCCCAGCACCAGCCATACGGTGAGCCGCCGCGCGAATACGCGCGAGACGCGCCGCCGAGTCTCTTCTGACCTTGAGAACACTACGGGCTACCCAGCCAATCAGAAACCGGAACGGGTGTCTCGTCCGAATCCCTGTAGCCGTAGCCACAGGCCTTCGCGAGTGGACTCGGCTCGATGTCGGACTGGTCGCTGGAGATGAAGGTGGCGTGGTCAGCGAGTTGAGCGTAAGCCCCCATCTGGCTTCCCCCTGCCGAAAGGCATGTCTGCTGAGAACATCCTACGTCAGGCATCTGGCCGGTCAAGGGGAAAAACTGGAAAACGGCGGTTAGTGGGGTGGCAGCCGGGAGCGCTTGGTAGCCGGGAGGGTGGGGGGGAGTGCTGGGCGAGCGAGCGGGGACGCGAACGGACTTCCACACGCAGAATGGGCCTGGGTCAGGCGAGGGTCTTCCGGAACCGCCAGGTGGCGAGCCGAAGGGTCAGGGCGCCCACCACCGCCAAGGCCGCCATCTGCGGCCAGAGGACGCGGAGCCCCACGCCCTTGAGGAAGACGCCACGGATGACGACCAGGAAATAGCGGAGCGGGTTCAGGTAGGTGAGCCACTGGATGACGGTGGGCATGTTGGCGATGGGGAACATGAAACCGGAGAGGAGGATGGCCGGGAAGGCGAAGAAGAAGGTGGTCATCATGGCCTGCTGCTGTGTCTGGCTGACGGTGGAAATGAGAAGCCCGATGCCCACCGTCGTCATCAGGTAGAGGGCGGTGGCCAGGAAGAGGAGGAAAATGTTCCCCCGGATGGGGACGGCGAACCACAGCACCCCCACGAGGATGATGATGACCACGTCGGCGAAACTGATGAGGGCAAAGGGGATGGTCTTGCCCAGGATGAACTCCGTGGGCGTAATGGGGGTGACGAGGAGCTGCTCCATGGTGCCGATCTCCTTCTCCCGGACGACGGCCATGCTGGTGAGGAGCAAGGTGATGAGCATGACCAGTTCGGCGATGACGCCGGGGACGTAGAAGACCCGGCTCTCCAGGTTCTCGTTGAACCAGGCCCGTGTTTCCAGCTCGACGGACCCGGAGACCAGCGGCATCCCCCGCAGCCGACTGAAGCGCGCGACCAGGACCTCCCGGGAGAACTCACCGGCAATCTTGGCGCCGTACTGGAGGACGATGCTGGCGGTGTTGGAGTCGGTCCCGTCGACGATGACCTGCACCTGGGCCGTTCGACCGCCACCAAGGTCGTCGGCGAACCCCTGGTTGATGCGGAGCACGGCGCACACCTCTGCCCGGTCGAGGAGTTCCTGGGCGCGGGCGTCGGTGGCGACGTGCTCCACCACGTCGAAGTAGCCCGAGCCGACGAAGCGGGCGACGAGGTCCCGGCTGGCCACGCTGGCGTCGAGGTCATAGACGGCCGTGGCCACGTGCCGGACGTCGGTGGTGACGACGTAGCCGAAGATGATGAGTTGCACCACGGGGGCGATGAAGAGCAGGCTCCGCATGCGCGGGTCGCGCAGGACCTGGATGAACTCTTTCCTGAGCATGTGGCGGATGCGTTCGCGCATGCTTACGCCAGCTTCTTTCTGAACGTCGCCTTGGCCACCACCAGCACCACGAGAGCAAAGAGGACGAGGAGCAGGGCCTCGCCGCCGAGCACCGCGAGGCCCACCCCTTTGAGGTAGATGCCCTTGAGCACGGCCACGAAGTACCTGGCCGGGACGAAGTAGGTCACCAGGCGGATGGCTCCGGGCATGTTGCTGATGGCGAACATGAAGCCCGACAGGAGGAAGGCAGGGAGGAAGGTGACCACCATGGCCAACTGGTTCGCCAGGAGTTGGTTGCGGGCCACGATGCTGACGACCAGGCCGAGCGCCAGCGTCCCGGTCAGGAAGACGGCCGCCAGGGCGAAAAGGAGGGCCACGCTCCCCCGCAGGGGGACGTGAAAGAGGAACTGGCCCATGGCGACGGCCAGGAGCACGTCCAGCAGGCCGATGAGGAAGTAGGGGAGGAGTTTGCCCAGGATGAGTTCCTCGGTGCGGAGCGGGGTGGAGATGAGTTGCTCCATCGTCCCCCGCTCCCACTCGCGGGCGACGGTCAAGGACGTGAGCAGCGCCGCGATGATCATCATGATGACGGCGATGAGCCCGGGGATGATGTAGTTCTTCGACTCCAGGTCGGCGTTGAACCAGACCCGGGGTCGAAGCTCCAGGGGGAGGACGGGCGTCGTTCCGGAAAGCCGGCGGACTTCGTCGATGGCGATGTCCTGCGAGTAGGTCTGGGCCACGACCCCGGCATAGCCGAGGGCGATGGTAGCCGTATTGGAGTCGCTGCCGTCGGCGATGACCTGCACGGCGGCCGCCCGGCCGGAGCCGAGCCGGCGGGCGAAGTCCGTGGGGATGACGAGGGCCAGGAGGGCCTCCCGGGAGTCGATGGCCTGTTCCACCTCGCGGTAGTTGCGCACGTAGCCGCTCAGGAGGAAGTAGGGGGACCCGGCGAATCGGCTGACGAAGTCGCGGCTCACCTCGGACTGCGACTGGTCCCAGACGACGACGGGCACGTGGTCGACGTCGAGCGTCAGGGCATAGCCGAAGAGCACCAGGAGCAGCATGGGGATGGCGATGGCCATGCCCAGGCTGCGCGGGTCGCGCAGGATGTGGAGGAACTCCTTGCGGGCCACGGCCCAGAGCCGCCGGGGCTTCATCGCTCCACCTCCCGTTGAGGCGCCCCCGCCCGGTCGCGGGCCTCGATGAGGGAGACGAAGACATCCTCGAGCGAGGGGGCAATCTGCTCGACCCGCTCCACCGCAGTGCCCGCCTCGCCGAGGGCAGCGCGGATGCGCCGAGGGACCGGCCCGACTTCCTCCACGACCACGTGCAGGCCCTTGCCGAAGAGGGCCACCTCCCGCACCCCCGACACGGCTTCGATGACGGCCATGGCGTCCTGGGGCCGGTCGCAGAGGACCTCCAGCACCGCCTCGGGCATCAGGGTGGTCTTGAGGCTTTCGGGCGTCCCCGAAGCGATGAGTTCGCCCCGGGAGATGAGGCCGATGCGCTGACAGTACTCGGCCTCGTCCATGTAGTGGGTGGTGACGAAGACGGTGACGCCCCGGCCGGAGAGGTCATAGATGAGGTCCCAGAAGCGCCGCCGGCTCAGCGGGTCCACGCCCGAAGTCGGCTCGTCCAGAAAGATGACGGGGGGCTCGTGGAGGATGGCGCAGCCCAGGGCGAGGCGCTGCTTCCAGCCGCCGGAGAGGATAGCGGTGCGGGCCCGGCGGTGCTCCTGAAGCCCCGCCATCTCGATGACCCACTCTTTGCGCTCCTGCTTCCTTTCGCGCGGGATGCGGTAGATGCCACTGTAGAAGTCGATGTTTTCCTCGACGGTGAGGTCCTCGTAGAGGGAGAACTTCTGGCTCATGTAGCCGATGTGAGCCTTGATGTTCTCCGGTTCCGTCCGGAGGTCGAAGCCTGCCACCGTGCCCGAGCCGCCGGTAGGGGCGAGGATGCCACAGAGCATGCGGATGGTCGTCGATTTGCCGGCGCCGTTGGGTCCCAGGAAACCGAAAATCTCCCCCTCGGCCACGGCAAAGCTCACGCGGTTGACGGCCACGAAGTTCCCGAACCGCTTCTCCAGGTCCGTCACCACCACGGCCGCTGGGCGCTCATCCGCGCGCATCTGGGTGTCCCTCGTCGCCGGGCGCCGCCGGCGCGGCTGCCGCGGGCTCGGTCGAGCCGCCCAGGACCGAGATGAAGACGTCCTCGAGCGAAGGCTCGATGGGCTGGATGCCGAGAGCCGCCGCGTCCGCCCGGGCGAGGATGTCTTCCACCTCGCGGGCCGTGGCGGCCGGGTCGTCGGTGACCACGTGTATCCGGTCGCCGAACAGGCGAACTGACCGGCCGGGGAGGGCGCCTCCCAGCGTGAGCATGGCCCGGCGGGGTTCGCTGGCCCGGACCTCGAGGATGGTGCCGCGCATGAGCTGCTTCAGCCGGTCGGCGCTGTCGCAGGCGAGGAGTTTCCCCCGGTGGATGAGACCCACGCGGTTGCAGCGCTCGGCCTCGTCCAGGTAGGCGGTGGAGACGAGGATGGTGACCCCCTCCCGCAGCAGTTGGTAGAGGATGCGCCAGAAGTCCCGCCGGGAGACGGGGTCCACGCCGTTGGTGGGCTCGTCGAGGAGGAGCACCTTCGGGGTGTGGATGAGGGCGCAGGCGAGGGCCAACTTCTGCTTCATCCCCCCGGAGAGGTTGCCGGCGAGCCGGCGCCGAAAGGGCGTCAGGTTGCTGAAGGCGAGCAGCCGGTCGGTCCTCTCCCGCAGGCCTGTACGCGCGACGCCGTAGATGTCCGCGTAGAAGTTGATGTTTTCCATGACCGTCAGGTCGGGGTAGAGGCCGAAGCGCTGGCTCATATAGCCGATGTGTTCGCTGACGGCCTCGGCCTCCGTGACGACGTGTCGGCCCGCCACCCAGGCGTCGCCTGCCGAGGGCTCCAGGATGGCCGAGAGCAGGCGCAGGGTCGTGGTCTTCCCCGCCCCGTCCGGCCCCACCAGGCCGAAGAGTTCACCCTCGGCGACGGTCAGGGTGAGCCCGTCCACCGCGACCAGGTCGCCGAAGCGCCTCGTCAGCCCCTGGGTGCGAATGGCGTCCATGGTTCCGAGACCCCTCGCCGCGTCTGTGCCCAGGCCGCCGCTTCGCGCCGACCTTCGTCTGCGGGTGCCCGTCAGGAGACGGGCGGGCGGGCTGAGCCTGTCGCAGCCCGCACCCCCCAGGTCCGTCTTCCGCGTGGTCGGCGGCCCGGGAGAAAGCGCGGCCGGCTCGCTCACTCCTCACCGGTGAGCAGGACCTCCGCATCGGCGGGCATCCCGGGCTTGAGTTCCATCTTCGGGTTGGCGATGTCCACCTTGATGCGGTAGACCAACTTCACCCGCTCCGCTTTCGTCTGCACGTTCCTCGGCGTGAACTCGGCCTGCGAGGCAATGAAGGAGACCCGCCCCTCGTACACTTTGCCCGGGTAGGTGTCGGTGCTGACGCGGGCCTGCTGGCCGACCGTGACCCGCCCCAGGTCCGTTTCGTTGATGTAGGCCCGCAGCCACACGTGCACCAGGTCGCCCACGGTGACCACGGGCGTCCCCGGGGCCACGTATTCGCCCGGCTCAGTGTGCTTGGCCAGGACGACGCCGGTGAGGGGGGAGCGCACCGTCGCGTAGCCCAGCCGGGTCTCGGCCAGCGTCAGGGTTTGGCGCGCCTGGTCGACCCGGGCGCGGGCCTGGTCGATGGTCTCCGGACGCGGACCCTTCCTGACGAGTTCGTACGCCGCCCTGGCCTGCGCCAGCGCCGCGCGGGCCCGCTCGATCTCTTCCTTCCGGGGACCTTCCTTGATGAGTTCGTACCGCTTCTGGACTTCGTCCAGCTGGGCCTGGGCCACTTCGTACGCGGTGCGACTCCTGTCGAAATCCTGCGTGGTCACCGCGCCTTCGCTGTGCAACTTGGTGTACCGGTCGTATTCCACCTTCAGGTTCTTGAGGTCGGCCTTGGCCCGCTCGACCGTGGCCTGCGCCTCGGCCACTTCCTGGGGCCGAGGCCCGGCGAGCAGTTGGTCCAGGAAGGCCTGTGCCTCCTCGGCCGCGGCCGCGGCCCGCGCGATCTCTTCCGGACGGGAGCCCGCCTCCAGTTCCGCCAGCGCCGCCCCGGCGCCCTGGAGTTCCGCGCGACGGAGCGCCACTTCCGCTGTCAGTTCGCCCGTTTCCAGGCGGGCCACCACCGCGCCCGCCTCCACCAACTCGCCCTCGTCGAACAGCCTTTCTTCCACCCGGCCGGGGATCTTGAAGCTGACCTCAGCGTCCGTCACCTCGATGTTGCCAGAGACGAGGATACTGCCGGTGCTCCGCGGCGAACGCAGGTCGAACGAGGCGAAGCCTCCCCCGCGCCACCGCGCGAGCGCATACACCAGTGCCGCCGCCGCAACACCAACGGCCAGCAGCACCAGCAGCCTTCTCTTCCCGCTCACCAAGGGTCCTCCAACCCGCGTCGCGGGTCTTGCCCTTAGGGACGGACCGCCGACGCTCCTCGTGCTCCTCCAAGAGGGGCAGCAGCACGCCAGGAGAGGTAACACCTCGTCCACTTCCCCCCGCCAGCACATTCAGGATAGAGCCTGAGGGAGAATCCCGCAAAGTATTTCGGCAGGGGACACCCGCTGACAATCGGGCGCGGAAACTCTCCATTCCCACCAGCAAGTCAGCCCGTCCGTTCGCCGGCCTGTCCGCCTCGGCGGACGTGGGGTCCTACCTGTTCGACCTTGTGCCTGCTGAGCATCCGGGTAGACTGGGATTCATGAAAGTCCTGCTCGTCAACACAAACCTGATGCGACCTCCGGTGAGCCCGGTGGCCCTGGACATCCTTGCCCAGGAACTCGACGGCGCAGGCTTCGCCCCCGTCCTCCTGGACCTTGCCTGGAGCGAGGACGTCCAGGCCGACACGGAGGCGGCCCTTGGCGACGACTACCTGTTCGCAGCTGTTTCGGTGAGGAATACCGACACCTCTTTCTTCCCCGGCTCGGACGCCTGCCTGCGGACGCACCGCCAGGTCGTCGCCCGCCTCCGCGCTCGCGGCCTGAAGGTGGCTGTCGGTGGCGTCGGGTTCTCCATCGCCCCCGAGGCCGCGCGCGACTTTCTCGCCGCCGACTTCGCGGTGGCTGGTGACGGGGAGGACGCCATCGTCGCCCTGGCCCGGGCCCTGTCCGGCCACGGGGGTCTGGAGGAAGTTCCCGGCCTGGCGGGGCTGGCGTCGCCCGCTCGGGTGGACCTTTCCCGGAGACCGCCTCTGTCCCGCAGATTCGTGGACAACCCGCGCTACCTCCGGGACGGAGGGCAGGTGGGCTTCGAGACGAAGCGAGGCTGCCCCCATGGCTGCATCGCCTGTGCCGACCCCGTAGCCAAAGGGAGGACGGTGCGGGCCCGCAGGCCCTCGGCAGTGGCAGCAGAACTCCGGTCGCTCCTGGCCCAGGGCGTGGACGTCCTCCACACCTGCGACTCGGAGTTCAACGTCCCCCGCGAACACGCCGAGGCCGTCTGTCGTGAACTCGTCAGTAACGGGCTGGGCGACCGGCTCTCCTGGTATGCCTACTGCACACCAGCGGGCTTCGACCGCGAACTCGCCCTGCTCATGCGCCGGGCTGGGTGCGTGGGCGCCGACTTCTCCGCCGACCATGGCGACCCGGCCATGCTGGCGCACCTCGGCTGTCCCCACGGCGTCGAGGACCTCCGGCGAACGGCTGAGGCCTGCCGGGAAGCAGGGCTCCGGTTCATGTTCGACCTGCTCCTGGGCGGGCCCGGCGAGACCCGGGCTGCCATCATGCGGACGGTCGAACTCATGCGCGAACTTCGCGCCCACGCGGGTGGGCGTCTCCCTGGGCCTGAGGCTCTACCGGGGCTGCCCCATCGCCGACGAGGTGGACCTGACCCGTGACAATCCGTCCATCCACGCCCAGAATCTCGACCCGACGCTCCTTCAGCCGGCCTACTACCTCGACAGTTCGCTTGGCACGGACGTGGGCGAATGGCTGGAAGAGGTCATCGGCGGAGACCCGCGTTTCTTCTTCGCCGCTCGCTCCCACAACTACGACGGGAACGAACGGGTCTCGCGACTCATCCGCGAGGGCGCCCGCGGCGCGTACTGGGACATCCTCGCCCGGGCCGCCGGCGACTGACCGGGTGGGCTGACCCGCCTCGGGCGGGCGGGAACCTTGCCCCCGCTCTCGGCCCGTGTTAGATTGCCTGGGTCGCGTACCGCTTTTGCCTGACCACTTGGTGGAGACGCCAGCATGACCGAGCACAAGGAAACGTCGCGGCCTGCGGCCCAGTTTCCCGACCTGGCGGGGAAGGTCGCCATCGTCACCGGCACCAGCCGGGGCCTCGGCTGTGGCATCGCCGAGGTGCTCGGCGAGCAGGGGATGAAGCTCACCCTCTCCGCCCGCTCCGCCGAGGAGGGCCAGGCCTTCACCCAGAAACTCACCGGGGCGGGCGTCGACTCCCTGTGGGTGGCCGCCGACCTCGCCACCCCCGAAGGCGCGCTCCGGGTGTACGAGGCCGCCATCGAGCGCTTCGGCCGCATCCACCTCCTGGTCAATAACGCCGCCCACCTCCCCTCCGCCCATTTCCTCCAACTGGACGAGGACATGTACCGGAAGTCCTTCGAAGCCAACGTCCGCGTCGTCTACGGGCTGAGCCTCCACGTCGCCCGGCACATGGCCGAAGCCGGCGGCGGCTCCATCATCCACCTCTCCTCCGTCGGCGGCCTCCGCGCCCACCGCAACCTCGCCGGCTACGACGCCTCCAAGGGCGCCATCGACGCCCTCACCCGCTCCATGGCCCTGGACCTGGCGCCCTTCGGCATCCGGGTCAACGCCGTCGCCCCCGGAGCCATGCGCAACCGCCCGGACCGCCCCGAAGACACCCGGTGGGCCAAGAAGCACGCGGCCCTCATCCCCTTGAACCGCCGGGGCACCGGGCGGGACGTGGGCTACGCCGTGGCCTTCCTCGCCTCGGAAGCGGCGTCCTACGTCACCGGCCAGGTGCTCTACGTCGACGGCGGGGTCACCGCCCAACTCTCCCCGCCCGACATCTTCATCTGAACTGACGAGAACCGGCCTCTGAAGAGTGGAGGTGAACCGATGGGCGACATACGGGTACGAGCGGTCCAGACCTTCCTCACCCAGCCGAGCCACTCCCGGCTCATCGTGGTCAAGGTGCTGACGAGTGAACCCGGGCTCTACGGCCTCGGTTGCGCCACCTTCACCCAGCGACACCTCGCCGTCAAGGCGGCCCTCGACCACCACGTCGGCCCCTTCGTCCTCGGCAAGGACCCGCACGACATCGAGGACCTCTGGCAGAGCGGCATGGTCAACGGCTACTGGCGAAACGGCCCCGTGCTCAATAACGCCCTCTCCGGCATCGACATGGCCCTCTGGGACATCAAGGGCAAACGGGCCGGGATGCCCTGCTACCAACTCTGGGGCGGCAAGTGTCGCCCCGCAGCCGCCGTCTACGTCCACGCCGACGGCAAGGAACCCAAGGAGGTGGCCGACAACGCCCGCCGATTCCTCAGCGAAGGCTTCCACTACATCCGCTGCCAGTTGGGCGGCTACCCGGGCCTCGCCGGGGACGCGGCTCGGAAGCCGCTCGGCGCCCCCGAGGGGGCGTACTTCGACGCCCGGGAAAAACTGCGCAGCATCCCCGACCTCTTCGCCAAGCTTCGCCGGGAACTGGGCGACGAGGTGGAACTCCTCCACGACGTGCACGAGCGCCTCGCCCCCATCGACGCCGTCTGGCTGGCCAAGGCCCTGGAGCCCTACCGGCTCTTCTTCCTGGAAGACATCCTCGCCCCCGAGGACCTGGACTGGTTCGCCCACATCCGGAGCGTCTGCGCTACGCCGCTGGCCATGGGCGAACTCTTCAACCACCCGCGGGAAATGACCCCGCTCATCGCCGGCCGGCTCATCGACTTCATCCGCGTCCACATCTCCCAGATCGGTGGCATCACCCCGGCCCTCAAACTCGCCCACCTCTCGGCGGCCTTCGGCGTCCGCACCGCCTGGCATGGCCCCGGCGACGTCTCGCCCGTAGGCATGGCCGCCAACGTGCACCTGGACGTGGCCCTGCACAACTTCGGCATCCAGGAGTGGGCATTGCGGAGCCAGGCTGAAGAGGAGATGTTCCCCGGGCTGCCGCAGGTGAAGGGAGGCTACGCCTACCCGAACGAGTCGCCTGGGCTGGGCATCGACTTCGACGAAGCCCTGGCCGCCAAGTTCCCCTGCGATGACAAGAACCCGACCTGGACCGTCGCCCGCCTGCCCGACGGCACCCTCTGGCGCCCCTGAGCCTGGTGGCCCCTCCAGGTTGCCGCGGCCGGCAGGCAATGATTCGCGAGGACCGCCAGCCGTAAGCGCAAGCAGCCCTGGAGCCGGCTCGCGCCGTCTCCCTTAGGACCGCGAGCGGCAAGCAGGCGGAACCCCATCGTGCAACAGGCTGTCGGGGGACTCGAGGAACATCTTGAGCTGGCACTTTGCCCTGGAGCGACCTTGGCGCAGAGCGCACAATTGTGCCGGTCACCTGAGGCAAAGGGAGGAAAGGAGATGCGGATGGGGCCCATCGCTTCCTGGCTGCTGACCATCGCTGCGGTATGGGCATGGGCCGCCCTTCCCGTCGCCGCTTCGGAGCAGGGAACGGTGTCCCCGGAGAAGGTGTTCCGGGACGAACCCGAAGCCCACGCCCTCTACGACAAGATGGTCGAGACGATGCGGAAGGCGGAATCCCTGTCCTACGAAAGCGCGTACCGGGCTGAAGCCAGGGGCACAGCGTGGGGGCAGTGCACGTACACCGCGTGGCTGAAGAAACCCAACTACTTCCGGGTGGAGGCGGTGCGCGACGAGCAGGTGGGGGGAATCCTTGTCGGTGATGGTGAGCGCCTCTGGATCTACTGGCCACAGGGCCGACCTCCGTATGGCTGGGAGTATGAGGGGGAGCGGGCAAAGGAGTACGAGCGGACACGCCTCACCTGCTACATGACGAAACCGGCCCCTTTGGGCGGCCATTCCATCGGCCACGAGGTTGTCATGCTGGGGGTACTACCCGTCATCGACCCCAGCACGTTCCACGGCTACACGGACAGCCTGCAGCCTTACCTTGACGGCGTGCGGAGCATGGGCCCGGAAACCATCGCCGGTGAGGAGTTCGACGTCGTCGAGGTGTCCTTTATGAAGCACCAGCGAAGTTGGTACCTCTGGCTCTCCCGCCAGGACCATCTGCCCCGCAGGCTCAAGGAGGTGGTCCGGGTCAGTTACGACATCACCTTCGAGGAGCAGTGGTCCCACGTGACGCTTGACGGCGACATCCCCGGCGAGAAGTTCGTCTGGAGACCGCCAGAGGGATGGGTGGAGTTCAGGCTGCCCCAGATGGAAGAAGGTCTCCTGAAAGCAGGGACGGTAGCCCCGGACTTCGCGCTGACCTCAGCCGACGGAAACGCTGTCAGGCTCTCTGGCTACCGGGGTCAGGTGGTATGGCTCTACGTCTGGCGGGCGGGGTGACCGGCCTGCCGAGAGGAGATGAGGCATCTCCAAGAGATCTTTGAGAAGTACAAAGACAAAGGGCTGGTGGTCCTCGGCCTGAACTGCTCGGATGACAAGAAGATCGCCGTGGAGTTTCTGCGCGAGAACTCCGCCACCTTCGCGAACGTCCTCGACTCCTCAGAGGCAGCGAACCACACGTGTTTCGTGGACTACCAAACCCTGTCGGGGATGAGCGCGGTGCCCTTGTCGTACATCATCGACCGCGAAGGAAAGGTTGTTGCTGCCTGGTACGGGGAGCACGACGAGGGCAAAGTCAGCGAGATACTGGAACGGTTAGGGGTGAAGTAACTGCCCCCCTTGCGCGGGGGCCGCCCGGGGAACCTTCTCGGCTCCCCGGCCTTGCTCGAGAGCGTGGCGGGTTCAGGCCTCCGCCTGCTCCTGGAACGGCGCTTCGAGGAAGCACTTGAGCCGGGCGAGGAAGCGGGCAGCCTCCACCCCGTCGATGAGGCGGTGGTCCGCGGAGAGGACGAGCGTCATCACCTTCCCCGCAGCCGGTTGCCCGTCGCGGACGATTGCGTCGTCCCGCACCGCCCCCACGGCCAGGCTCGCGCACTCGGGTGGGTTGATGATGGCCTGGAACTCCTCCACCCCGGCGGGGCCCAGGTTGCTTACCGTGAGCGTCGCCTGCCCGGCTCCGTGCACCTTCCCTCTCCGCGCGTCCTGGGCCAGTTGACGGAGCCTCGCGGCCAGGGCCTCGAGCGGAAGTCCGTCGGCCCCCGTCACCACCGGCACCAGGAGCCCCTCTTCCGTGGCCACGGCTACGCCCACGTTCGCCCCCTCGAACTGAACCACGTCCTCCCCCTCCAGGCGGGAGCGGAACCGGGGAAACTCGGCCATCGTCCGCGCGACCGCAGCTACCACGAGGTCGTTCAGGGTCAGGTCGAATCGGCTCCGCAGTTCTTCGCGCAGGGCGAGGAGCCCCTCGGCCCGCACCGTCAACTTCAGGTAGAAGTGCGGGATGTGCTGCTTGGAGTAGGCCATGGCTGAGGCGATGGCCTTGCGGGCCCGGCTCAGGGGCGTCCCCCTGGCAGCCGCCGTCGGCGCGGCCTCCGACGTGCTCAGCCCGCCCGCCCGCTTCGCGGACACCCCCTGGGGAAGGGCAGAGCGAGCGGCGTTGACGTCGGCCTCCGTAATGCGCCCGCCCGGGCCCGTGCCCCTGACCGCGGCGAGGTCAACGCCCAACTCCTTGGCCAGCCGGGCAGCCCGGGGAGACGCAGGCGGTCGCCCTGCCGGTTCCCGCCTCTCCGTCTCGGCCTCGCCCGCGACCGCCGCCACCGGCCGAGCATCGGCAGCATGAGCGGTTCTGCTCGCCGAGGGGCCGACCTTCCCAGCCTCGGCTTCGATGCCTGCGATGGCGGCCTGGACATCTTCGCCGGGCTCGCCGATGAGGCCGATGGGGGTGAGGACGGGCACCGTCTCCCCCTCCGGACGCAGCACGGCAAGAAGGACGCCCGAAGCCGGCGCCTCCACCTCCAGGGTGGCCTTGTCGGTGGAGACCTCGAGGAGCACCTCGCCCTTCTTCACGAGCTCTCCCACCCGCTTGAACCAGGTGGCGACGGTGGCTTCCTCGACCGTCTCCCCGGCCTTGGGCACAAGCACACGCGTGACCATGACTCTCCCGTCCTCCCCTCAGAGGAGGGACCGCGCCGCTTCCACGACACGCTCCGCGCTGGGGATGGAGGCTTCCTCCAAAGGCTCGCTCATCGGTGGCGGGACGTCGAGCGCGGCGAGGTTCACCGGCCGGGCGTCCAGGCAGTCAAACCCCCGCCGACCATCGGTGAACTCGTACTCCATGACCTGCGCCGCCACCTCCCGCCCCACCCCACAGTGGGGAAAGCCCTCCGAGACCGTCACCAGCCTGCCCGTCTTCTCCACCGACCGGGCCACCGTGGCCACGTCCAGGGGCTTGAGCGTCCGGAGGTCGATGACCTCGGCGCTCACCCCCTCCGCCGCGAGAAGCCTCGCCGCCTCCAGGGCCACCGTAACCATTCGGCTGTAGGCGACCACGGTCACGTCGGTTCCGGGGCGCTTGACGGAAGCGACACCTAACGGGACGAGGTACTCGCCTCTGGGCACCGGGCCCACCTGCCCGTAGGTGGCCTTGTGCTCGATGAAGACGACGGGGTTCGGGCTGCGGATGGCGGCCCGGAGCAGCCCCTTCGCCTCGTAGGGCGTCGCCGGCATCACCACCAGGAGCCCGGGCACGTGCACCAGCCAGGCCTCCAGGCTCTCACTGTGATGGCAGGCGATGCACCGGCCGACCCCGCCCTCCGTCCGCAGCACCATCGGCACCGTCGTCTTTCCGCCGAACATGTATCGATTGTACGCGGCGTTGTGCACCAACTGGTCCAGGGCCAGGGTGATGAAGTCCACGTACATGATCTCGGCCACCGGCCGAAGGCCCCGGAGCGCGGCGCCCGTCGCCGCACCGCAGATGGCCGCCTCAGAGATGGCCGTGTCGATGACCCGCTCCATGCCGAACTCGGTGAGGAGCCCGCGGGTGGCCCCGTAGGCCCCCCCGTAGAGCCCCACGTCCTCCCCCAGGACGATGACCCGGCGGTTCCGGCGCATCTCCTCGGCCTGCGCGGAAGCGACGGCCTGGGCGATGGTCAGGACGTCCATCCCGTACTCCGTGGCGACGGTCTTCCGGACGGCTTCCACCACCTCCCGCTGGGAGCGCCGACCTCGGCCGGCCAACGCCTCGTCCAGGACGGCCTGCGCCTCGCGGACGCGCTCGGCCAGGGCCGTCTCAGCCGAGACCTCCGCCGGCGAGTGGTCAAGCGGAAGAACCACGTCCTCGGCGACGTCGGCCGGGTTCGGCCAGGGGCTTCCCTGCGCGAAGCGGGTGGCCTCCTCGACGGTGGCCTTCCCCTTGGCGGTGAGGGCTTCGACCTCCTGCTCGCGGAACAGCCCCTCCTTGACCATGCGCCCGGCGAGGACGCTGATGGGATCGCGGGCCTTCCATTCGGCCTCCTCCTCCTTGGTGCGGTAGGCACGGGGGTCGCTGCGGGAGTGTCCGTACCAGCGGTAGGTCTTGGCTTCGATGAGCGTCATCCCCCCGCCGGCCCGCGCCCGGGCCACGGCCTCGCCGACGGCCCGGAAGACGGCCAGCACGTCCTGCCCATCGACGATACGGCCCGGGACGTCGTAGGCAAGGGCGCGCAGCGCTGCATCCTGGATGTTGGTGGCCCGCGCGGTGCCCTCCACCGGGCTTCCGGAGAAGGGCACGCTCATCCCGTAGAGGTTATTCTCGATGATGGCCACCAGGGGAAGTCCCAACGTGGCGGCCATGTTCATGGACTCGTGGAAAGAGCCGGTGTTGGTGGCCCCGTCGCCGAAGAAGCAGAGCACCACGGCGCCCGTCGCCAGGTACTTCTCCGCCAGGGCCGCGCCGACCGCCACCGGGATGTTACCGCCGACGATGCCCGTCGAGCCCAGGTTGTTGCACCTGGCCACGTCGGCGATGTGCATGGAGCCACCCCGCCCCCGGCAGTAGCCCGTCTCCTTCCCCATCAACTCGGCCATCATCCGGTTCCAGTGCTCCTGGCGCTCGGCTTCGCTGTCGGCGTACTTGTTGCCGATGGCCCCGCAGTGGCCGTGGCCGCGGTGGGTGCTGGCGATGACGTCCCCCCGGCGGATGGCGGCGATGGCCCCGACGGCCACTGCCTCCTGCCCGGCCGAGAGGTGGCTCGCCCCCTTGATGATGTCCTGGCCCAGGAGGTCCATGACCTTCTCTTCGAAGGCCCGGACCTCGCACATGGTTTCGAGCCAGTCGGCCACGTCCTCACGGGTGAGACGCCCTTCGGTGATGGCGTCGCTCAGGGTGCCGATGTCCGTGCTGCGGGTGTCGATGACAGAAGACATAGGTGACCTCACCATCGCCGCCAGTACAGCGCCCCCACGTCAGGCCCCCCTGCGAAGAACTTCATTCTACCACCATTCCGGCCCCGGACAAGGCCCTTCAGCGCGGGGGGAGGCACAGCCTCTCGCCCGCGAAGCGGGCGCCCGCTGCTGCGGCCCCGTTCGAGAAGCCACGAGCATCCCGGGACATGACCCCCTGAGAGGCCAAGGCCCCCACCGCGGGGTTGGAGATGAGCTCGGCCGCCGGCCTGTGGTATACTCTCACGCGGGCGCGGGCGTTTCGCTGGGATGAGCTGGTGACCGCACTGGAACAGGTGAGCTTTTTCACCTGTTCCACGGCTCTGCCCGCCCAGGGCGGGCAGGGGAGGGCGCACGTGTCACGGACGTTCGTCGGCTTCGGGCTGGGACCCATCCAGGCCGGGCTCTTTCTCCTGGAGGCCCTTCGCTCCGGGAACTTCCGTCGGCTGGTCGTCTCCGAAGTCGACCGCACCCTCGTGGAAGCGGTTCGGCGGAACCGGGGCACCTGCACCATCAACGTCGCTCACCTCGACAGGCTCGAATCGGCCGACGTCACCGGGGTGGAGGTCCACGACCCGACCGACCCGAGGGACAGGCCGGCCTTGCTCGCCGCCATCGGCGAAGCGGAGGAACTCGCCACGGCCATCCCCGCCGTGGAGGCTTACGCCCAGGGTGGGGAAGCAAGCGTCGCCTCACTCCTCGCCCACGGGCTCACGCGTGGCCGCCCGCGCATCATCTACGCCGCCGAGAACCACAACTTCGCCGCCGAACTCCTCGAGCAGGCGGTGAGCGCCGAGCGGCCCGATTTCCCGCGCGAAACCACGGGCTTCCTCAACACCGTCATCGGCAAGATGAGCCGGGCGACGGCCGACCCCGGCGAGATGGCCCAGTTGGGGCTTCGGCCGCTTGTCCCGGGCTTCGGTCGGGCCTACCTGGTCGAAGCCTTCAACCGCATCCTCATCTCCCGCGTCCGGCTCGCCGGTTTTCCCCGGGGCATCACCGTCTTCGAGGAGAAGGACAGCCTGCTCCCCTTCGAAGAGGCCAAACTCTACGGCCACAACGCCATCCACGCCCTGCTCGCTTACCTGGGCTACGTGGCCGGCTACGACTTCATCGCCGAGGCCGCAGCCGACGACCGCATCGCCTCGGTCGCCCGCGAAGCCTTCCTGGCGGAATCGGGGGCGCCCCTCTGCCGGAAGCATGGCCGCCTCGGCGACCCGCTCTTCACCCCCGCCGGCTACCAGGCCTACGCTCTCGACCTCCTGGCGCGGATGGCCAACCCGCACCTCCACGACACCGTCGCCCGCGTCGCCCGTCAGCCCGCCCGCAAACTCGCCTACGGCGACCGCATCTTCGGCACCATCCGGCTCGCCCTCGAGCGCGCCGTCCGACCCACACGCATGGCCCTGGCCGCAGCTGGGGCCCTCCTCTACCTGAAACAGGACGGCCGGCCACTCCCACGAGGCCAAGCACCGGCATCGCTCCTTTCCCCCGCCGAGGCGGAAGCGACTCTCCTTCGGCTCTGGGGGAAAGAGGCCCGCCAGGATGACCTCGCTCCCCAGCTCCTCGCCCTCACCAGGGGCGCCATCGAAAGGTCAGGGGAGTTTCAGCGGGCCGTCAGCGGCGAAGGGGGCTGAAGGCCTTTCCGGAGAGCGTTCGGGGGGCCAAAACCGCCGACGCTTCGTTGACGGCTGGCCGGCCGCCGGGGATAATACCAAACACCCCGCCGCACAGGCGGGGGCATCGGCCACAGGGAAGACAGGACTGAAGAAAGGCCCCCAGGTGGAGAAAAGTGCTGCTGCCGTGCGGTTCGGCATCATCGGAGGCGGGCACCGCGGTGTGGGGACGTCGCGGGGCGACTCCTTCGCCCGGGCGCTGGCTGTCGTCGGCGCGACCGTCACCGCCTTCTACGACATCGTGGAGGAGAACGCCCGCCGGGCGAGCGAAGCCGTCGCCGGAGCGCGCCCCTTCACGGACTGGGAGGCCTTCCTCGGCTCGGGCATCGACGCCGCCGTCATCGCGTCCCCCGTCAACTGTCACGCTGAGCAGGCGGTCGGCTGCCTGGAGCGGGGCATCCACGTCCTGATCGAAGTCACCGCCGCGAGCAACCTCGAAGACGCCCGCAGGCTGGTCCGGGCCGCCCGAGCGGGTGCCCGCCGACAGGCGGGCGCGGCCGTGTACATGCTGGCCGAGAACTATCGCTACCTGGACGAGGTGGAACTCATCAAGCGACTGCATGAGGCCGGCCGGTTCGGCGAGGTCTACTTCGCCGAAGGCGCCTACATCCACGACTGCAAGGACCTCTGGCGAAACCCCGACGGCTCGCTCACCTGGCGGGGGAAGGGCCTGCTCGGCGTCTACTGCACCCACAGCCTGGGCCCGGTGCTCTACCTCCTCGGGGACCGGGTCACGAGCGTCTCCTCGCTGGCCAACCCCAGTGAACTCTACGACCCCGAGGTCCACCAGCAGGGCAACCACGTCATGCTCATGCGCACGGCGAAGGGCCGCACCGTCCTCATCCGCGTGGACCACCTCTCCAGCCGGCCGCACGACATGACCCACTACTCGCTCCAGGGGAACCGGGGCGCCTACCGGGCCACCAGGACGGAGTCGCGCCAGGCGTTCGTCTGGCTGGCCGACGAGCATGAACCGTCGGGCGTACGAGGCGGGTGCTCCTGGCACGCGTTGTGGGACTACGCGGGGAAGTACATCCCCGAGCGCCTCGCCGTCGGCCCCGAGGCCCGTCGGGGCGGTCACGGCACCAGCGAGTACTGGATGCTCCTCGACTTCCTCAAGAGCATCCGCGAGGGGTCGTCGCCACCCATCGACGTCGACATCGCCCTGGACTACACCCTTCCGGGCATCCTGGCTGCGGAGTCCGCCGCCCAGGGCGGCGCCACCCTCGCGGTGCCCGACTCCCGCCAGTGGGTGGAGGCCTGAAGGAAGGCGGCCGGGCGGACGAGGACGAACACCCGAGAGGAGCCACGGTGAGCGACCCGACGAAACGAGGGGCTCGACCAAGCCGCTGTAAGACGCCGAAGGCGTCTGAGGCGTTGGGAGAGAGGAGCCGAGAAGGCTCCCCGCGTCAGCTGCCTCACCTGGCCGCGCTTCTCGGGCCCACCGGACCCGAACTGGCCCGGGCCTTCGCCTCCGCCACCGGGTACCTCCGCCGCCGAAGCCCCCGCGAACTCCTCTCCGAGGTGGGGACGACCATCGGCTCCCTGCCTGCCGTCACCCATCTGGACAAGGCCTTCTTCCAGGCCTCCTTTCGCACGGGGGCGACCGCAGAGGGTGAGGATTTGCTGGCCGGCCAGGGCCTCTTCTTCATCACCGAGCACCGTCGGCTCTTCTTGGACGCCACCGCCGGCCACTACCAGATGACGTGGGGCTATAACCACCCCCGCCTCATCGAGGCCCTGCGGGAAGCCCTGGAAGCGGGCCTCGTCTGGGACGACCACAGCAACATCCCGGGCGACACGGTGAAGCAACTGTCCCGCAAATTGGTGGAACTGGCGAACGCGCGGCCCGCTGCTACCCCTCCCGCACGCGAGGGCCGGGGCCGTCAGCCGAAGCCCGCAGCCACCGACCTGGAGAGCGACCCCCAGGCCCTCAACCGCGTCCTCCTGGGCATCGCCACCGGCTCCGTCGCCTGCAGCACCGCCATCAAACTCGCCCTCAACTACTTCCAGAGCACGCGGGGAGGGGGCACGCCCGTCTTTGTCGCGCTCGCGGGAAACTACCACGGCACCGACCTGGTGGCCCAGCGCCTGCGGGGGATGTGGACCGACTACCTCGGCCACCTCCCCGTCGCCCTCATCGAACCGAATGACACGGAGGCCCTGCGGGAGACCTTCGCCCACTCCGGCTCCCAGGTCGCCGCCATGTTCGTCGAGCCGGTGATGATGAACCGCGAGGCCATCGCCCTCGAGCGGGACTACCTCCTCGAGGCCCGCCGACTGTGCGACGAGCACGACGCGCTCCTCGTCTTCGATGAGATACAGACGGGCTTCTGGACCGAAAAGTTCTTCTCGGCCGTGGCCCTGGGGGTGAAGCCCGACATCCTGGTGGTGGGCAAAGGCATGACCGCGGGCTTCCATCCGCTCGCTGCCGTCCTCTACCGACGGAAGTACGACTCGCTCGCCCAGTACGACGCCATCAGCACCAACGGGAACGCGCCCCTCCCCGCTTACATGGCCCTCGCCTCCATCGCCCTCATCGAGGAGGAGCGGGCCCGCATCGCCCGGGCCGCTCACCACTACCGCCAGGCGCTGGAGGCGCTTCCGGGCGAGTTCCCCCGGCTCCTCCGCGCCATCCACGGTGACGGGCTCCTGGTCGGCATAAAGTTTCACGCGGTGGAGGCGGCCAAGGAGTTTCACCGGCGGTCGCTCGCAGCGGGCCTCTGGCTCCGCCTCCACGCCTACCACGAGGGGCACGCGACGGCGCTCACCAAGTTCGCCCTCCTCCTCGACGAAGAGACAGCAGACTTCTTCCTCGCGCTCGTGCGCGAGATACTCCGAGCGATGAACAAGAAGTCGGGAGGCTGATGCCGTGAACCGTCCGACGCGACCGAACTCGCCCCAGGCCGAGCCCACCGGCCAGCCGACCTCCCCCGTGCCCTTCCCCCTCGACTACGAAGAGGACGTGGACGGGCCGGTCTGGCGGAAGGAACTCGACCCCTTCCTCCCGCCCCGGCTCTTCGACGTCCACTCCCACATCTTCCTCCGCGAACACCGCCCGTTAGGGCGAGCGGAAAGCGCCGACCCCTCCCAGCCCACCGTCTGCGAGGCCTTCCCCCTGGACAACTACCGCCGGTCGCTCGCCGGGCTCTTCCCCGGCCGGGAACTCCGGGCCCTCCTCTTCGGCACCGTCGACGCCGAGACCGACACCGGCGCCAGCAACCGGTACGTGAGCCAGTCGGCGCGGGCCGCGGGCCTCGAAGCCCTCCTCGTCGTCCGGCCCGGCGGCAGCGCTTCGCAACTGGAGGATGAACTGCGCGAAGGCAACTTCCTCGGCTGCAAGCCCTACTGGACCTTCGTCCGGGGCAAGCGGCCGGAGGAGATCACGCTGGCCGACATGATAGACCAGCCGATGCGGGCCGTCGCCGACCGACTGGGTCTCCTCCTCATGGTGCACATCCCCCGGCCCGGCCGGCTGGCCGACCCGGTCAACGTGGCCGGGCTGGAGACCCTGTGCCGGGAGTGCCCGCGGGCGAAGGTCATCCTCGCCCACTTCGGCCGGGCCTACTTCCCTGAAGCCCTGGGCGACCTGGGACGGCTGCCCCGGTTGGAGAACCTCTACGTCGACTGCTCCATGGTGCAGGACGCCGAGGTGCTGGCGGTCGCCTTCCGCGAGTTCAGCGTCTCCCGCATCCTCTTCGGCCTGGACATGCCCGTAGCCCAGGAGAAGGGGAAGGTGCTGGGCATCAACGGCCAGCGCCACTTCT
>Ga0315282_10003473_pt1 | contig 28252 bp, 24 predicted proteins | sample YL17G07_20_MG_FD_203693 | JGI IMG/M metagenome (GOLD analysis project Ga0315282, IMG submission 203693) | Sediment microbial communities from Yellowstone Lake, YNP, Wyoming, USA - YL17G07_20 | ecosystem: Environmental > Aquatic > Freshwater > Lake > Sediment | place: USA: Wyoming | collected... | reverse complement strand
GCCCCCCCCCCCCCCCCCCCCCCCCCCCCCCCCCCCCCCCCCCCCCCCCCCCCCCCCCCCCCCCCCCCCCCCCCCCCCCCCCCCGCGTATATCGCCCCTTCGGGGCTGCCGGAGGGGAACGTCCCGCAAGGCCGTTGGCATTGCTGGCAGGGATATGCTGTCCGGCAAGGAAGATGGGGCAGCGCGGCCGCGGCCTCCTGACCGCGGCCCCAGTATGTCTCTGAGGAGCGAACGATGTATATCGAAGAAGTCATCGCGCGGGAGATCCTCGATTCCCGCGGCAATCCCACCCTGGAGGTGGACGTGTGGCTGGAGGAGGGGATCATGGGGCGGGCGGCCGTCCCCTCCGGCGCCTCCACCGGGACGCGGGAGGCGATGGAGCTGCGGGACGACGACGAGGCGCGCTATGGCGGCAAGGGCGTCCGCCGCGCGGTGGAGAACGTCAACGACGTCATCGCCAATGAGGTGATCGGTCTGCGCGCGACCGACCAAGCAGCGCTCGATCACCTGATGCTCGAGCTGGACGGCACGGAGAATAAGGGCAAGCTCGGTGCGAACGCGATCCTCGGCGTCTCCCTGGCGACGGCGAAGGCGGCCTCCGCGTGGCTGGGGCTGCCGCTCTATCGCTACCTGGGCGGCCCGAACGCGCGGCGCCTCCCCATCCCCATGATGAACATCATGAACGGGGGCAAGCACGCGGACAACAACGTGGACCTGCAGGAGTTCATGGTGATGCCCGTCGGCGCGCCCAGCTTCTCCGAGGCCCTGCGCATGGGCGCGGAGGTGTACCACGCGCTGAAGAAGCTGCTGGCGGAGCAGAAGCTGAGCACCGCGGTGGGGGACGAGGGCGGGTTCGCCCCCAACCTGCCGAACAACGAGGCGGCCATCCGGGCGATCGTGCAGGCGATCGAGGCGGCCGGCTATCAGCCCGGCACGCAGGCCGCCATCGCCCTCGACCCGGCGGCGAGCGAGATCTTCAAGGACGGCACGTACAACCTCGCGGGGGAGAAGCGGGTGCTGTCCCCGGCGGAGATGGTGGACTACTACGCCGCGCTGGTGGACAAGTACCCCATCGTGTCCATCGAAGACGGTCTGGCGGAAGATGACTGGGAAGGCTGGGCCTTGCTAACAAAGAAGCTGGGCGAGCGGGTGCAGCTCGTGGGCGACGACCTGTTCGTCACCAACACGGAGTACCTGCGCAAGGGGATCGAGGTGAAGGTCGCGAACTCCATCCTCATCAAGGTCAACCAGATCGGGACGCTCACCGAGACCCTGGAGGCGATCGAGATGGCAAAGCGGGCCTCTTATACCGCGGTCGTGTCGCACCGCTCCGGCGAGACCGAGGACGCCACCATCGCGGACATCGCGGTGGCCACCAACGCGGGGCAGATCAAGACCGGCGCCCCGGCCCGCACCGACCGGGTCGCCAAGTACAACCAGTTGCTCCGCATCGAAGAGGAGCTGGGGGACCTCGCGCTGTTCGGGGGGCCGGAGGTGTTTTACAATCTGAGGTAGGGAAGGGGGAAGGGGGAAGAGGGAGGAGGGAACAGGGAGGAGGGAAGAGGGAAGGGGGAAGAGGGCCGGAGACGGGCAGATGCCCTGGCCCCTCGCGCACCGTTTGCCCTATCCCGCGCACGGGTAGCAATGAATTGGGTGTGTCGGCCTGCCTTCTGAGCAGCCGCCGGGAAAGGCGTCCGCACGGAGGTGAGGCACATGGCCACCGATCTGAGCCAGGCGCGGGTCGCGCTGCGAGCCAGCGGCATGAGCGCCGCGGGCCTGTTCTTCCTCGTTGTCCCTCTCGGCCGCGAGCGGCGGCTCCAGGCGCTGCTTCGCCGGCGCCAATCCGTCTTGGAGGCCAAGAACACCGTTCTCGACAGTCTCAGCCGCCTCCAGAAGCCCCTCCAGACCCTCGCCCTGCACGACCAGGCGCGCCTCAAGAAGGCCATGGAAGATCCGGACAAGCGCCGCGTCATCCTCGGCCTGAGCATGAGCCGCGTCACGCTGGAGGACGAGGCGCGGAAGTGGGGCGTCGAGCTGGGGCTCGCTTTCGAGCAGGCGTTGCGCGAGCTGGTCGCCGAACGCCGCCTGCTGAGGTCCGTCGGCCCCTCCGGAGACGACGTCTACCTGATGGTGTACCTGCGGGCGCGGGAACGCTACGACCTGTCAGAGTTGAACCGCCTGCTGAACGGAAACAAGGACCGCGCGCACCTGCTCCAGGATCGGGAGGATCGGGAGAGTGAGACGCGGGCCGGGAGAACCTACCGCATCTAGCGCTTCGGTTGGGCCGGTGCGTTCTTGGGGTCCTTGGCCTCTTCGGCCTTTGCCCCCTCCTGCTTCTCCCGCACGAAGAGCAGGCGCCGGTCGCCGGGCTTCAGGTATCCCCCCTGGCGGGCCACCGCCTCCGCCCCCTGATCCGAGGCCAGCCGCCGCTTGTACTGCTCGAGCTGCGCGTGCTCGGCCTGGAGCGCGACCGCCTGCGCGTGCAGCCGGGCGAGTTCGGCCCGCTGCCGCCGCGCGACGGAGAACGGGCCCCACAGCCTGACCGCGGCCACCAGCAGGACCAGCCCCAGGATCCCGAGGAACACCGGCGCGTGAATGCGCAGCTTTCGCCCTGACGGTCTCTCCCGCGCGCTCAACTCGCCATTCCTTCCTCGCCGCCGACGACTTCCGCCCTGATCAGGTTGGTCCTTCCCGCCACTCCGGCCGGCGCTCCCGCGGTCACCACCACCCGGTCACCCTCAACCACGAAGCCCGCCTCCCGCGCCGCGCGCACCGCGGTTCTGACCATCTCGTCAGTGCTCCCCGCCCGCGGCGCGTACAAACAGTGCACGCCCCACACGAGGGCCAGCCGTCTTTGTGTTTCCACACCATTGGCGATTGCTACAATGGGCGTTTCGGGACGGTAGTGGGCCACCATGGTCGCGGTCGCGCCGCTGGTGGTGGGGGTGATGATCGCCCGCGCGCCGAGGTCCCGCGCGAGCGACACGGCCGCCTCTGCAATGGCCTCCGTGATCGTCTCACACGGGGCCTCGCGGGAGCGGGCCAGATAGCTGCGATAGTCGAAGGCGGCCTCCGCCTGCACGGCGACCTCGGCCATCACCTGCACCGCCTCCCGCGGGTATTTCCCCGCCGCGGTCTCCCCGGAGAGCATCACCGCGTCCGTGCCATCCAGCACCGCGTTGGCGACATCGCTCACCTCGGCGCGCGTGGGCCGCGGGTTGCTGACCATGGACTCCAGCATCTGGGTCGCGGTGATGACCGGTTTTCCCATGCGGTTGGCGAGGGCGATAATCCGCTTCTGCAAGACCGGCACCTGGTCGAGCGGGACCTCGATCCCGAGGTCGCCCCGCGCCACCATCACCCCGTCGGTCTGCGCGACGATCTCCTCCAGATGCCGGATGGCCTCGTGCTTCTCGATCTTCGCCATCAGGGCGACGCGCTGGCCGGAGGCGGCGATCCGCGCGCGGAGCGGGATCAGGTCCCCCGCGGTGCGCACGAACGACATCGCCACCCAGTCCACCCCGTGGGAGAGGCCGAACTCCAGATCGGCCAGGTCCTTGTCGGTCACCGCGCGAATCGGCAGGATCGTGTCCGGAACGTTCACCCCCTGGTGGGACTTGAGCAGCCCGCCCACCGCGACCGTGCACCGCACCTCCGGACCGGCGATTGCTACTACCCGCAGCTCGATCCGCCCGTCGCTGAGCAGCAGGCGCTGCCCGGGCGAGAGCGCGCCCGGCAGTTCGGGCAGGGGGAGGGGGATCGCGTTGGGCGCGGGCGGCTCGGCCGTGCTGAGCACGGCCTGCTGCCCAGCCACCAGGAGCACCTCGCCGCCGGGAAGCTCGCCCACGCGCAGCTTCGGGCCGGACAGGTCCTGGAGGATGGCGATGGGCTGGTTCAGCCGCTCGCCGACGGCGCGCAGCTCCGCGATGACCGCGGCGTGGGACTGGTGGCTGCCATAGGAGAAGTTGAGGCGGGCGACGTTCATCCCCGCCTCGGCCAGCGCCTGCAGCATCTCCGGCGCGGACGAGGCCGGTCCGATGGTGCACACGATCTTGGTTCGCCGTGCCGGCGGTTTCCTCACCCCCGCGTTCAGCGCCGCTCTCCTTGTGCTCCGCACTATCGGCGCACGGCCCCGCGCCGGCCGGAGTTCCTGTATACTACATCTACCATACGCGGCGTCGGGTATCGGGTCTCCCGATGCTCGGGTAGGAGGTCACCATGCGCGCGGCCGTCTTTCAGGCGCCCGGTGAGAGCGAGATCATCGAGCGGGAAACGCCCACCGCCTCCGAGGGGCACGTGCTGGTGCAGGTGGCCGCCTGCGGGGTGTGCGGCACGGACGTGCACATCTACCAGGGCGAGTTCCCCACCGCCGCCTTCCCGCTGGTGGCCGGGCATGAGTTTGCCGGCACCGTGGAAGCCACCGGCGCGGGCGTGCCTTACCTGCGACCGGGGGATCACGTCGCGGTTGACCCCAACATGCCCTGCGGCGCGTGCCGCCCCTGCCGCCGCGGCCTGGGCCACCTCTGCCCCAATCTTGCCGCGCTCGGGGTGACGAACGACGGCGGCTTTGCCACACACTGCCTCGTCCCGGCCCGCCAGGCCTACAAGCTGCCGCACGATCTCCCGCTGCACGTTGCCGCCCTGGCCGAGCCGCTCTCCTGCTGCCTGCACGGCATCGAGCGCGCCAACATTCGCCCCGGCGACGTCGTCGCCGTCATCGGCGCGGGCATGATCGGGCTGATGATGCTCCAGCTCTCTTTGCTGCGCGGCGCGGCCGCGGTGGTCGTTTCCGACCTGGAGCCGGGCAAGCGGGAGACGGCCCTGGCCCTGGGCGCTAGCACGGCCGTGGACCCAATGGCCGGTGACCTGCGCGCGGCCATCGCCCGCGCCACCGGCGGCTCGGGCGCGGATGCGGTGCTCGAGTGTGTGGGCGGGCAGGAGACCGCGCAGCAGGCAGTATCGCTAGTGGGGGAGGCCGGCACGGTGGTGATCTTCGGGGTCGCCCCCGAGGCGGCGCGCATCAGCGCCTCTCCCTACGACATCTACCGGCGGGAGATCACCCTCGTCGGCAGCTTCACCAACCCCCACACCTTCGACGCCGCCCTCGCGCTGCTCAGGTCAGGCCGGCTGAAGGTCGAGCAACTCATCAGCCACCGGCTGCCACTCGATGGGGTGGTGGAGGGCATTGACCTGCTCGCCTCGCATCAGGCGATGAAGGTGATGATCGAGCCGTAAGACAGGACAACCCCATGGACTCGATCTCCAAGACCAACCGCGCCCGCTGGAACGCCCTGGCCCGCGCCAACGTCATGCACTCCGTCCCCTACCTCGACTTCACCCGCGAAGACGCGGCGAAGTACGTCTATGGCAACGGCGTCCTGACGGACGTTGCCGGGAAACGAGTGCTCTGTCTGGCCAATGGCGGCGGTCAGGCCTCCGTCGCCTTCGGCCTCCTGGGCGCCGAGGTCACCGCCCTCGACCTGTCGGACGTCCAGTTGGAGCGTGACCGCGAGGCCGCCCGCCATCACGGCTTCGCGGTGGAAACCGTCCAGGGCGACATGCGCGACCTCTCCATGTTCCCCGAGAACCACTTCGACGTGGTCTGGCAACCCTATTCCCTTAACTACAGCCCCACCGTTGAGCCCGTCTTCCGAGAAGTCGCCCGCGTCCTGAAACCCGACGGTTTGTACGAAGTCACCTTCGCCAACCCCTTCATTCAGGCCATGGACAGCGACACCTGGAACGGAACCGGATACCTCGTGAGTCGTCTCTACACCGACGGCGAAGACCTCCAACCCTATGACCCCGTCTGGGAAGTCGAACAACCGGATAGCTCGATCATCAAAGTAGACCGCCCCCACGAATTCCGCCATACCCTCAGCACGGTGCTGAATACGCTAGCCGAAAACGGCTTCGTGCTGCTGAAGCTAACGGAATGGAAGCGCGAGGCCGAACCGCTGGTGCCGGGGTCCTGGCAACACTTCACGCAGGTGGCACCGCCCTGGTTCAATTCGTTCTGGAGGTTGGAGAAGGGGTGAAGGGCTGCCGCTAGCGCGGCCTCTTCCCGCACACCGCCATGCACACCCCGCACAGCGTGGACTCGATCCCCCGCGCCTGGGAGCGGCCCCGCGCGGTCCGCGCGCAGGCGAACGCGTCGTAGAACTCCTCCCGCTTGCGCCCCGCCTCCCAATGCCGGCCGGAGATCGCGCCGCCGGGGCAGGCTTGCTCGCAGCGGGTGCAGTCCCCGCACCGGCTGACCGTGATGGGCGTGCCGGTGACCAGCGGCGCGTCGGTCAGCAGGCTTCCCAGTCGCACCGCCGGCCCGAACTCCGGCGTCACCAGCAGGGCCGACTTGCCGATCCACCCCAGCCCCGCGCGCGTCGCCGCCATCTTGTGCGAGAAGGGCGCGGCCAGCGTCTCCGCGTTGAGCTGTGCGACCGTCGCCGGATGGGCCTGCACCGCGTACCCCTCGACTTCGAGCAGGCCGGCCACTTCGGCGATGATCAGGTCGAGGCGCCGGTTGAGGGCGAGGTATTCCTCGTGATAGAGAAGCGTCGGCAAGTGCTCCGGCTCGGCCAGCAGTTCCGGCGAGTGCGGCACGGCTACCGCAACGGCCCGCGGCAGGGCCGCCCAGTCGGCCATCTCCGCGCACCCCACCAGGGCCGCGCCGGCCTCCCGCGCGTACTCCACCACCCGCCGCGTCAGTTCCGCATCCGCCGCGTTCACTGTCCCTTCCCCTTGATCTGAATGGAAGGGGGTTGTTCCTTCTTCTCCTGCTCCAGCAGCCACGGCCCCATCGAACGCTGCTGGCTCACGACGGCGTAGAGGCCGGGCTCCCGTGTCTCCGAGATCACGCGGTCGCCGGCGCGTGTCAGCTTCGCGGTCGAGAGCAGTTGCAACTGGAGTTGGTAGACACGATTCGGACTCACCCACAGCGCGGTGAACACATCCTGCGCGGTGTCGCCGCGCACCTCCCGTCGCCACCCCGGCTCGCCCTGGAAGAGCGGCTTCCAGCCCCGCGCCGCGAGCGCCTGCTGGTACCACCGGAAGGCGGTGAGCGAGGGGTAGTCCTCGTGCAGTGCGAACGTGTAGCGCCGCGTTCCCATGTTCGGCACCGTCTGCTCCGGCATGGACTCCGTGCCGGGATAGTGGAGGAGGGGAGGACTCCCCTTCTGCCACCGGGCCAGCACCACCGTCACCGCGATCCAGATCAGGCAGAGCACGATGATGGCGCGCAGTATCTCGCGGCGACTCTTCATCCCACCGTCGTCTCCACCGGCGCCGGGCGGCGCCGCAGCGTCCTCGCTCCCGCGTATCCGAAGAGCAGCCCCATGAGCACCAGGAAGGCGCCCGCACCAATGTATATCCCCTGCAAGACCCCCGGCGAGAGCAGCGTCTTCCCCGCCGCCAGCGCGAGTCCTACGGCGCTGTACCACACGATATCAGAGAGAATATGTCCGACGTAGTACACCCCGCTGCCGGCGCGGCCCCGCCGCATCGCCCACGTGAGGTGGGCCGGGCAGAGCGTCGCCCACCACAGCCACCAGTAGGGGTTGATCATGCTCATCAGCACCCCCAGCCCGACCAGTCCCAGCAGCCCTCGCGCCCCGGGCCCCGCGTGGGCCTGCCCGGAGGCCGTCAGCGCGGCGGCCGCCTCCGTGCCAGATACCCCGAAGGTGAGATAGCCAAGGTAGATCAGGACCAGCCCACCCACCAGCCCGATGCCCCCCTGCACCCAGCGGGACCGGGCGAAGTAGATCAAACCCGTGGCCAGCAGGATCACCGCGCCCAGTTCCAGCAGCGCGTGCCCGATCATCATCACCGGGCCCGCGTACCAGCCCACCCGCAGCGTTTCGCTCACCACCATCGCCAGCAGCGACCCCGGCACCACCGCGCCGGTGAACCCGGTGGCGAACGCGATCCCGAAGATCACAGGCAGAGTCAGTCTGGTAGGAAGGGCACGGGTCATTCCTGAATCAGCTCCAGGTTCGCTCGCGGCACGCTCACCGTCTCGCCGCCGTCCAGCGCGATGGAGGCGATGCGCACGCGCGATTCGGTGTCTATCTCCACCAGCTCCGAGGGGAGGGCCGCGACCCGCCCGAGGGCGCCGAAGTACGGTTCGCGGATCACCCGCACCCGCGCCCCGATCTGCAGGATCTGGGCCGGCGCTTCCGCCGCCTCCCCGCCCGCGGCCTCCCGCGTCACGATGATCTCCGGCCGGATCACGCCCGCGCGGATCTGCGTCGTCCCGTTCACCGAGGCCAACTGCCCCTCCAGCGAGGCGAGCAGTTCCCACGTGCGCCGCGCCATCGGCAGTTCGCCGAAACCCTCCGTCAGAATCAGCGTCATGGACACATCTTCCCGGCCGGTGATCGCGACGCCGATGTCATAGCCCACGTACTCCCGCAAGACCTCGTCGCTGATCGCTCCGACCACCAGCCCGGCCGCCCCGGCCGCGGCGGCGCGGCGCAGCGTCTCCCCGTCCACGCTCGCGCCCGCTACCAGCACGCGGCCCTGGCAGTCGCCGAGACTCTCCGCACTGACCCGCGCCTCGGGCGAGGAGACCGCCAACTTCACGACTCCCGTGCGTTCCCCGCCCACGCCGAAGATCCCCTGCACCAGGGCCCCCCGCGTCTCGATCACCGCCCCCTCGTCTGGGATCACCTCCGTCACCCGGCCCGCGCAGTGGGCCAGCACCTCCACTCGTCTCGCCCCCTCGCGAATCCGGACGTGCCCGGAGGTGAGACTCACCTCCTCGACTGTGCCCGCCACGGGGGCCTTCACTTCGCTCTTGAACAGGCCCCACAGCCCCTGGGTGCGCGCCAGCACCGTGCCTGTCTCCACCGCCTCGCCCACCTTCACCACCATATGGCCGACCAGTTCCCGCGGCTCGAGGTTGAGCAGTTGCGACGCGCGCACGGTATGCAGGTTGCCGGGCATCTCCACCCGCGCCACGGCGGTCTCGGAGGTCACCGCCTCTCCGGGGGACACCAGCACCTCGCCCTTCATCGGCAGGCGGCGCTCCAGGTGCAGCACCGCGTCTCCGGTCACGCGCAGTCCGGGGGTGTAGGCGATCGGCATCAGCGTCCCTCCCCCGGCATCGCCCCGGCCGCGCGCATCCACTCCGTCAGCTTCGTCCCCCGCGCCGCTGCGTCTTCGGGCAACTCCAGCGGCCGGCCCCGACCGTCGAGGATCACCCCGGCCACCCCGCCCGCGATGGGCCCCGACCAGCGCCTTCCCTTCCCGGCTCCCACGTCATAGCCGCGTCTGGGATCGAGGACGGCGGTGGCCTCTTCCCCTTCGGCGAGCGGCAGCCTGACCAATTCACCGTAGGACAGCTCGCCCTTCTTCTCACCGATCTCCCAGGTCATCACCGGCTCGCCCGGCTTGCCCCGGCCGGCCGGCGCGATCACGGTGCCCAGGGGCACCAGGCAGTCCCGTCGGAACACCTCCACCGCCGCCTCCGGCAGCACCGAGGCAAGCACGCCGAGCTGCGGCATCATGAAAATGGAGTCCACGGCCAGCTTTGTGATCCCCTCCGGCTGGAAGGCGTCAATCATCATCAGCGCCGCCTGCTCCCGCCGCGGCGCGTGGGAGAGGATGCCGCCGCTCCCGATGATCAGCCCGAGGGACATCATGTTCATCAGGCTGGCCCCCGAGGCCGCCTGGGTGAAGAGATCGGCCATGGTGCGCGCCTGCTGCACGCCCTTCAGGCCGGAGGCCAGCGCGCCGTGATGGGCGAAGGCCAGCCGCAGGGCCTCTCGCGCCACCGCCTGCTCCAAGAGCAGGTCCTCCCGGGATTGCGGAATCGTGGTCGGCCGGATCATCTTGTTGCGCAACCGGTTGCGCAGCTCCCGGTCCGCGATCGGGAAGGGCATCCACCGGCCGATGTTCGCCACCCCGGCCTCGGCCATCACGTTGGAGACGCTGTAGCTCATCCCCAGGTTAGCCGAGACGGTGCGGTTGAACTGGTCGCCGAAGACGGAGAAGATGTCCGTCGTCGCCCCGCCGATGTCCACCGCGAGCACGTCCGTCCCCTCCTGTTGGGCCGCCAGTTGCACCATCTCGCCCACGGCCCGCGGGGTGGACATGACCGGCGCGCTCGTCCACGTCAACAGCTTGTCGTATCCCGGCGCCTGGGCCATCACGTGCTCGAGGAACAGGCGGTGAATCGCCTCCCGTGCGGGCCCCAGGTTCTCCTGCTCCAGGGTCGGGCGCAGGTTGTCCACCACCAGCAGCTCGAACCGGTCGGCCAGCACCTGATCCACGCCCGACACCGCCCCGCTGTTGCCCGCGTAGATCACCGGCAGCGTGAAGCCGCGCGTCAGCCGGGGCTTGGGGTCGGCCGCCACGAGCACCTCGGAGATGTCCAGCAGGTGCTGGATGGTCCCTCCCTCGACCCCTCCGGACATGAGGATCATGTCCGGGCGAATGGAGCGGATGGCCGCCACCCGCTGGTGGTCCTGGCGCCCGTCGTCCACCGCGATCACGTCAATCACAATCGCCCCCGCCCCCAGGGCCGCGCGCTGGGCCGACTCCGCGGTCATGCTCTTGATCACCCCGGTGACCAGCATCTGCAGCCCGCCGCCCGCGCTGGAGGTGGAGAGGTAGAGGTCCGCCCCCGCGTCGCCCTGCCGGGGCGTGCCCACGCGGCTGTCTTGCAGGAACGTCTCCCCGGTCAGCTCCTCCAACTCGCCCACCGCGTTCAGCACCCCCACGGTCACGTCATCAAAGGGGGCCTCCACCGTCGTCGGGGCCTCCCCCCGCCCGCGCAGACGGTATGACCCCTCCACGCGTTCGATCAGGATGGCTTTCGTGGTGGTGGAACCGCAGTCCGTGGCAACGATTCTCGAGGCGTCTGGCATGACAATTCATGATAGCATGGCCCATTCGCGGGGGTCAAACCGACCCCGGTCGCGGGGGTGCGGCTCCACGGACAGGACTTGCCCTGCGCGACGCCGTGCTCTACACTAGGTGAGATGGACCCAACCATTCGGACACACGCCTGCGCGGCCCCCGCGCCGGAGTAGCTCGCATGCCGCGCACCGCGACGAAGAAGACCACTCCCCACCCTACGCCGGCCGCGAGTGCGCCGGCTCTTCGGGCGGCCCGGCCGCGGCTCGCGGCGCTCGTTGCCGGAGCGGCCTCCCTCGCCGTCTATCTTGCGTGTCTGCCCCCAACCGTGGTGGAAGGCGACAGCGGCGAGTTGGTGGCCGCCGCCCACGTGCTGGGGATCCCTCATCCGACCGGCTATCCGCTCTACATGCTCTTGCTCAAGCTCGCCGACCTCGTCCCCCTGGCCAATGCCGCGGTCAAGGGTGGGGTGCTCTCGGCCTGCTTTGCCGCCGCTACCGCGGCGGTCATGACGTGGATCGCTGCCACCCTCACCGAATCCGCGTGGGCCGGGCTGGCCGCGGGTCTGGTGACCGCTCTCAACTACCCCGCCTGGAGGACGGCCGTCGTCCCCGAGGTGTACGCGCTCAACGCGCTCCTCATCGCGCTGGCCATGCTCATCTTCGTGCGCGGCGTGCGCCGCCGCGCGCCCCGCGACCTGGTCTGGCTGGCCGCCGTCGTCGGCCTCGGGCTGGCGCACCATCGCACCTCCGCCTTCTTCACCGTGCCGCTCCTGGTGGCCCTGGCGGTCCAGGTCCGGCCCCCTGTGCGCCGCCTGCCCGCGGCCGCCGGCGCCCTCCTCGCCCCCCTGCTGTTCTACCTCTACCTGCCGCTGCGCGCGGCCGCCCGGCCCCCTGTGCTCTGGACCGACGCCACTCGCTGGGACGATTTCGTGGGGCACGTGATGGCGAGGGAGTACGTGCAGTACGCTTTCTCCCGCCCGCTGCCTGAGGCCATGCGTCTCCTCCGCGAGTCCGTCTCGCACTTCACCGCGGAGTTGACCGTCGGCGGGGTCTTGCTGGTGGTGATCGGCGCCCTCGTGCTGGCCCGCCGTCAGCGCGCGCTCTCGCTTTGCCTGCTCGTCTCCACTCTCCTCCTCACCGTGTGGAACCTGGGATATGGCGTGGGGGATATCATCACGTTCTTCGTCCCCGTTTGGCTTCCCCTCGGGCTGTGCCTCGCCGCGGGGATCGTCGCCCTCAGCCGCGCCCTCCGTCGCCTCCCTACAAAGGGATTGCAGTGGGCCCCGGCCCTCCTCACCGCGGCCGCCCTCGCTTTCGTCCCCGCCAGCCTGGTGCAGCTTAACTGGACGAAGTGCAACCTCCATGCCGCCTGGCAGGATTACGACGCGGGCCGCCTCCGCCTGGCCCGGCTCCCCCCGAACGCGGTCTATGTCGCCAGCTACGATGATTTCGTCTTGCTCTATCTCCAGCAGATCGAGGGCCTCCGCCCGGACGTGATCATGATCCGGCCCACAGGTTCCTATGTGGCCGGGGGGGTGGACCTCCGCGACGCGGAGGTGGGGTCCGCATTGCCGGAACCCGTGGCGCGGTACACCGAGCGGGTGTCGAAAGTGAAAGCGACGATAGGCGACGAGCGTCCGGCCCTCGCCGCGCTCCAGTTCGCCGCCGACCTCGCCCAGCAGCTCCACTGGCGCCGCCCCGTCTACTGCGGCGCCGAACTCTCCCAACCACCGGCCGGCTTGCCCCTGGAGGCGATTACGACCTCCTTCTACCGCGTCGCCCATCCGCCGCTCACGCGGCTGGTGGCCGCTCCTCGTCCGGTCGCTCCCACGCCGCTGGCCCCGGGCCTGGACCTCGTTGGATTCTCCGCGCTTCCGGGGACGGGCCTCCCTGAGGAGATGCTCTCCTTGCACCTCGACTTTCGCACCGCGGCGCCGCTTGTCGAGCCCTACGCGCTCCACCTCCGCCTCCAGCCCCCCGGGCAGACCGTTGGTGAAACAACGAGTGAGCACATGCTGCTCACCTACACCACCTGGCTCGCCGACAGCCGGGTCCCTCTCCCCGCGGCCCCCGCCGGGCAGGCCTACCGCCAGGACCTCCCCATCTTCATCCCCACGAACGGCCCACCCGGCGAGTGGTCCGTCCTCGCCGCCCTCACCTCCAAATCCCATCCGCTCCCCCAGTTCCAACTGGTGGGCGCCTTCACCGTGCGGCCCGGTCCCCGCAGGTAGGCACGTCATGCCCGCTCACAGCGCCAAACGAGAAGCTTACTACCACCTGCTCACCATCGGCCGCCGCCGCCTCCACGGAGGCGAGGCGGAGGCCGATCCGCTCGCCTCGCTCGCCGAGGAGTTCCAGGCCCGGCGCGCGGGGGGGGAGAAGCTCTCCGTGCGCGCCTTCTGCCGCGAGCACAAGGTGCCTCAGCGCCAGTTCGAGGCCCGCCTTCGCCCGCAACCGGCCGCGACCCGCGAACCCGACCCCTCCCTGCTCGCCTACTATCAGCGGCCGGAGGTGCAACAGGCGCTCTACCTGTGGGCGCAGGGGCGCCGCCTCGCCCTCCACTACACGCGCGGCGTGGTCGGCCTCGGGTTCCGCGCCTCCGAGGACGTCGCGCTGCTGGCCGCCGCCTGCAATACGAAGGCCCCCACCTTTCACGCCAGCGTCGGCCGCTATCGCGGGGCCCGGCTGGTGAGCTTCGACCTGGTGGCCGAGGTGGACCTGAAGGGTGACTGGCAGGCCTGCTTCCGCGCCACGCGCCCGGTGGTGCACGGGCTGCACGGGATGGGCGTTCCCTTCCTGGTCAAGTTCAGCGGCCACTCCAGCGCGCACGTCATCGTGCCCTGCCGCGGCGCCTCCTATCGAGAGGCCGCGGAGGAGTTCCTTCGCCGCGTCTGCGGCTCGGCTCGCAGCACCGGCCGCCTCGACCTTTCCTTCCGCCATCCCCAGCACTTCCTCCGCATGCCCTACGCGCTGCACGAGCGCACCGGCCTCGTCAGCCTCCCCCTGACCCTTCAGGAATACGACGCCTTTACCCCCGAGATGGCCCGCCCGGAGAACGTCACCGTGGATCCGGCGCGTCTCGCGCCGGTCCTGTCGGGGGATGGCCGCGGGTGGCTGCTGGGGAGGGCTCCCTGAGCGCGGAGGCCAAAGGAAACGCCCCCGCCGCCGGCGGGGGCGCTTGGCAATCCTGGTACGCCCGACAGGACTTGAACCTGTGGCCTCGAGGTCCGCAACCTCGCGCTCTATCCAACTGAGCTACGGGCGCCTGACAGCGTAATGGTAACACAGCGCAGGCGATGGAGCAAGTAGAGGGACGGGCGTGAGTGCCCCCGGGGGGGGCACTCGCGCAGAGGAAACGCACCCCCTGACGCCGAAGAAGAAAGCGACGCCGCGAGGCCCGGCAACGCGCCTCGCGGCCGCCACCGTCAATGGACATCGCGGAGGTCCAGCCCATGTCAGCCGGTTGTATGACACCCGTCGAAACGTCGAAGTCGTTCGTCGCCGTTGGAGAGAACAAAGCCAAGCTGCCCATTGGGAGGATGTTCCTGCTCGCCCTGCTCGCCGGCGTCTACATCGGCTTCGGCGCGCAGGCCGCCCTCACCGCCTCCACCGGACAGTGGGACAACTACTTCGGCATTGCCAAGGTGCTCATGGGCGGCGCCTTCACCGTGGGACTGATGCTGGTGGTCATCGGCGGAGCCGAACTCTTCACCGGCAACAACCTCATGTCCGTCGCCCTCTTCTCGGGCCGCATCGGCATGGGTAGCCTGCTTCGCAACTGGCTGGTCGTCTACGTGGGGAACTTCGTTGGCTCCCTCCTCCTCGCCCTCATCATCGTGAAGGGCGGCGGCGCGCTCGCGGGGCCGGTGGGCGGCACCGCCCTCAAGGTGGCCGTCGCCAAGACCAGTGCCGCGGCCATCGCCGGGGTGGATCACAACTGGGCCATGTTCTTCCGGGGCATCGCCTGCAACTGGCTGGTTTGTATGGCCGTCGTGATGGCCGCCTCCGCCCGGGAGATCGCCGGCAAGGTGCTCGCCATCTTCTTCCCCATCTTCACCTTCGTCCTCTCCGGCTTCGAGCACAGCGTCGCCAACATGTACTTTCTCCCCGCCGCCCTCCTTGCCAAGGCCTCCCCCGTCGCAGTGGCCGCCTCCGGGTTCAAGCCGGCCCAGTTGGCCGGGCTGAGCTGGACCACCATGTGGACCCACAACCTGGTCGCCGTCACCCTGGGCAACATCGTCGGTGGCGCCATCTTCGTCGGCGTGGTCTACTTTTACGCCCACGTCTGCGGGAGCGAGGTCTGCACCGTCCGCTCTCTGGCCGGCGGGGGGCAGCCTGCCTCCAGGCGCTAACTGCGTCCCGCGCGCGACAGAGGAACCACCGCTTCGCGCAGAACTCTCTCTGCGGGCCCTTCGGCCCGCCCCTTGGGAGTGACGGCGACGTTCACCGACAGCTTCGGCAGACAACATACCTACCTGCGCCTCGCAGTCACCGACCGGTGCGATCTCCGCTGCCACTACTGCATGCCCCCCCAGCCGGCCTGGCGCGCGCCGGAGGAACTGCTCACTGACGACGAGATCGTCGGGGCAGTCAGCTTGTTCGCCGGCCTGGGCATCACCAAGGTCCGGCTGACGGGCGGCGAGCCGACCGTCCGACCTGGCCTCATCGCCCTCGTCGCCCGGCTCGCCTCCGTTCCCGGCATCCACACGTTGGGGATGACGACGAACGGGCTCCGCCTGCCCGAGATGGCGGCCCTGCTGCGGGACGCGGGTCTCAGCACGACGGCGCTGAACGTCAGTCTCGACTCCCTGCGCCCGGACCGCTACCGCCGCATCACCGGCTCGGACACCTTCCCGGAGGCCCTCGCCGGTCTCGCCGCCGCCCAGCAGGCCGGCTTCGCCCCGCTGAAGCTGAACGTGGTGGTGATGCGCGGGGTGAACGACGACGAGTTGGGCGACTTCGTCGCCTTCGCCGTCGAGCGGGACCTCAACGTGCGCTTCATCGAGTACATGCCCTTCCCCGGCAACCAGTGGGAGGCCGCCCGGTTCGTTTCCGCGGCCGAGATGCGAGCCACCATCAGTGCGCACTATCGCCTGGAGGCCGCGCCTCCCGCCAACGGGGCGGTGGCCAAGGGCTATCGTGTTGTCGGCGCCGCAGGCCTGGTCAGCTTCATCACCCCGCTCTCCGACGACTTCTGCGCGGCCTGCCGGCGTCTCCGCCTCACCGCGGACGGGGCCGTGAAGACCTGCCTCTTCCACCCCGCGGAGTTCAGCCTGCGCGAGCTGCTGCGGAGGGGCGAGCCGGAGGACAAGATCATCGCCGCCCTCCGCCTCGCGCTCGCGACGAAGCCCGAGCGTCATCCCCCGGCGGAGGCACTGGTGCGCATGCACGCCCGCAGCATGGTTGAGATCGGAGGCTAGCCCGTGCTGGACATCTCCCGCAAGAGCAACACGCTGCGCACCGCGGTCGCCCAGGCGACCCTCCGCGTCAGCGCCGATGCCCTCGCCCGCATGCGCGCCGGCGATCTGCCCAAGGGCGATCCTCTCCCCGTCGCCCGCGTCGCCGCGATACAGGCCGCGAAAGAGACCCCGCGTCTCATTCCCTACTGCCACCCGATCGCGGTTGACTTCGTGGGCGTCGAGTTCGAGATAGGGGAGGAGCAGATCACGATCACCGTCACCGTCAAGGCCGTCGCCAAGACCGGCGTTGAGATGGAGGCCCTCACGGCGGCCTCCGTCGCGGCCCTGACCGCCTACGACATGCTCAAGCCCGTGGACGACGCGCTGGCCATCACCGGCGTCGTCCTGGTGAGCAAGCGCGGTGGGAAGTCGGACTTCCGGGACGCCTTCGACCGGCCCCTCCGCGCCGCGGTCGTGGTCATCTCCGATTCCGTCGCCGCCGGCAAGAAGCAGGATCAGTCCGGCCAGTCCATCGTCGCGCGGTTGAAGGCCGAGGGGATCGAGGTGCTCGATTGCGCGATCCTCCCCGATGACCGCGAGGTGATCCGGGAGACGGTGCGCACCCGCTGCGACGAGGCCAAGCTCGACCTGGTGGTCACCACCGGCGGCACCGGCCTCGGCCCCCGCGACACCACGCCGGAGGCCCTGGCCCCGCTGATCGAACGCGAGGTCCCCGGCCTCGCCGAGGCCATGCGCGCCTATGGCCAGGACCGCACGCCTCGCGCGGCGCTCTCTCGCAGTCTGGCGGGCGTGCGCGGCCAGACCCTGATCGTTGCCCTGCCGGGCTCGCGCAAGGGAGTGGAGGAATCCCTCGACGCACTCTTCCCGGGCGTGCTCCACGCGTTTCACATGCTGTGGGGGGAGGGGCACTGATGGCCGTCAGCTTCGACGAAGCTCGCGCGCTCGTGCTCGCCCACGCGCGGCCGCTCGGCACGGAGTCCGTCGAGCTGTGGGATCTTGCCGGCCGCGTGCTGGCCCAGCCCATTGCCGCGGCCTTCGACCTGCCCCGCTTCGGCAATTCGGCCATGGATGGCTTCGGCGTGCACGTCGCCGACGTGGCCGGCGCCTCGCCCGCGCAGCCGGCCCGCCTGTCCCTGGCTGGGACCAGTCGCGCCGGCGACGCGCCCGGCGCGGCGCTGTCCCGCGGCGCGGCCGTCAAGATCCTCACCGGCGCCGCTATCCCTCCCGGGGTCGAAGCCGTGGTCATGGCCGAGGACGCGGAGGAGGCCGATGGAGCGGTCTTGGTGCGCCGTCCCGCGAAGCCCGGCGAGAACATTCGCCTGAGAGGGGAGGAGTACCGCGCCGGAGACGTCGTGCTCGCGACCGGCACCCGCGCCACTCCCCCCGTCGTTGGCCTGCTCGCCACCTTCGGCCTCCCCTCCGCGGAGGTTTGCCGCCTCCCCAAGGTGGCCGTGGTGGTCACTGGAAGCGAACTGGCCGAACCGGGCCAGTCGCTCCAGGAGGGGTGCATCTACGACGCCAACACCTACACGCTCCGGGCCGCGCTCACCGCTCTTGGGATTCACGATCCCACTTGCGACCGCGTGGACGACACGCCCGGCGCCACGCGTGAGTCGTTGCGGTCGGCGCTCGACGTCGCCGACGTCGTGCTCGCGGTCGGCGGCGTCTCCGTCGGCGAGTACGATCTGGTGAAGGAGGTGTGCGCTGACCTCGGCGTGCAGACGCGCTTCTGGCAGGTCGCGATGAAGCCGGCCAAGCCCACCTACTTCGGTACCTACTCCGACGGACGCGCACGGGAGACGCTCGTCTTCGGCCTCCCCGGCAACCCCGTGGCCGTCCTCGTCGCCTACCACCAGTTCGTCAGGCCCGCGCTGCTCGCGATGATGGGCGCCAGCGACATCGCTCCCACGTTGCTGCCCGCCGCGCTGACCACCCCGGTGCGGAAGAAACGCGGCCGCCTGGAGTTCCTGCGCGGGCGGGCACGGGTGGAGGACGGAAAGCTCGTCGTCACTCCCACCACGGGCCAGGGCTCCCACATGCTCGGCGGCCTGGCGCAGGCCAACTGCCTGCTTCATCTGCTGCCTGAGGCCGAGGGCTTCGCCCCCGGCGACACCGTGAACGTCGAGTTCCTCTCCTGGGAACGGTGAGGTGAACATGACCGGCCCGCGCATCCACGCCCTCTCGGTCAGCGCTTCCAAAGGCACGCCCAAGACCAATGTGTCCGCGGTCGAACTGGTCGCCGGTCACGGGATCGCTGGCGACGCGCACGCGGGGGACTGGCATCGGCAGGTGAGTCTCCTCGCCCTAGAGAGCATCGCGAAGATGCAGGCGCGCGGGGCGGAGGTGGGCCCTGGCGCCTTCGCGGAGAACGTCACCACCGAGTTCCTCGACGTCGCCCACCTTCAGGTGGGCGATCGCTTGGCGCTCGGGGAGGCCGAACTTGAGGTCACGCAGATCGGCAAAGAGTGTCACGATCGGTGTGAAATCTATCGTCAGGTCGGAGACTGCGTCATGCCGCGGGAGGGCGCCTTCGCCCGGGTGGTCAAGGGCGGGCGCGTCCAGGTGGGCGATCCCATCTCCCTCCTGCCTGGTGCGGCGCCTCCCGCCCCGGCCTCTCCCTGACGCCCGGCCAGAAAAGAGGGTTCTGTCGTGCGGCGGGGTCCGCACGCCAGAACCCAAAACCGACGCCGCCCCACGGCCTACGCGAGGCGGGCCAGCCCCGAGGCCATCTCCGACAGCGACTGGGATACCTGCTGCAGCGGCGGCAACCAGCGCTGGATCGCGGCCGCGGACACGTCGGCCAAGGGCCCGGTGAGTTGGATGGCCCCCGCGTGGGCGCCCGTCGCGTCGAGCACCGGCGCCGCCATGCTCGCCAGTCCGGCCACGCACTCCTGCCGCGACACCGCATACCCCCGCGCGCGGACCTGCGTGACCTCTGCCAGCAGCGCCTCCGGCTCCGTGATGGTGTGCGGCGTGACCGGCGGCAGCGGGCGCTTCACCCACTCCTGCAGCTCGGCCTCCGGCAGACTGGCCAGATAGCACTTCCCCGCAGCCGAGGCGTGCATGGGGACGTTCGGAGCGCCGAACTCGAGAAGGCCGTCGTCGCCTTCGGGGAAGGCCGGGCAGATGAGACCGATGAGCCGGGTTCCCACGTATGGCACTCCGATCACGGCGCGGGCGCCGGTGTGCTGGGCCAGCTCGGCGAGCGTGCGGCGCATTCGCCGCTGCGTCTCGCCCACGTCCGGGAACGCGGCCACGGCCGTCAGCCAGAACAGGGGGCTGAGCCGGTAGCGGCCCCGCTCGGGATCCTTGCGCACCAGCCCTTCGGCCACGAGCGTCTGCAGGAGCCGGAACGTCGTCACCTCCGACAGGTTGCAGTCCCGGCTGATCTCGGCAAGCTTCCTTCCTTCAGGCGCGCGAATCAGCTGATGGTACAGATGAAGTGTCCGGGCGGCGGACTGCACGACCCGCCTCTGGCGGCCAGGCGCGACCGCCGTTTGCGGCGGCACGATTCTACGCATGCGGGCCTCCCTCCACGCGATGCGGCGCACGCCGGTTCACTACTTGGGAAAGCGACCGCGCCCCCTCCCCGCCCTCGCGGACCGCGGCACAGTCCGCCCAGCATAGCACGAATCCAGGTGCAGGCAACAGCTTCTTCCGCTATGTGCAAGAGGATCTCACTGGACTCGGTAGCGCGGAGGTGCGCGGCGCTGACCCGTGCGCATGCCCCATGACTCGGGCGGCAGGAGTCGGCGCTCGCCTCAGCGGTACTGCCAAATACTGCCCAAGGGTTGAAAACGGCTGCGGTCCTGTGCTACCATAGGGGTCCGATGCGCTCCGCGATAGCTCAATCGGCAGAGCGGGTGGCTGTTAACCACTAGGTTCCAGGTTCGAGTCCTGGTCGCGGAGCCAATGGACTGGCCCTGTTCATGCACTACTCCGTCTACGTCCTCCTGAACCCCGAAGGGGCGCTCTACACCGGCCAGACCGCTGACCTTGCTCGGCGCCTTCGGGAGCATAATGACCCTGAGTTCAAGGGGACCCTGCACACAAAGCGCCGGCCTGGACCGTGGCGGCTTGTGTATGAGGAACACCTCCCTACCCGCTCGGCGGCCATGCATCGGGAGCGGGAACTGAAGAGCAGTAGAGGACGTGAGTGGATCAGGCAACGCCTAGCGGGTGGCTGTTAATCCGCCAGCCGGCGGATTCCAGGTTCGAGTCCTGGTCGCGGAGCCAGCTGACAGCCCATCTTTCAGAGCCTGGTCCTCCGGCTTTGCCTCCGCTCTGGAGCTGCCCAGATGAGGCGCCGCCTGCAGTCGTCAGACCTCAACACGTTGCTCTTCCAGGCCCTCGACTACGCAGTTGAGAACCTAAGGGACTGCGGACGCCCCCTGGTTCCTTTCCTCCTGTACAGAGATGAGAACGGGACCCGCCTGGAGCGAGGCGTGGCCGAAACGCTCGAGGAAGGCCTGGAGAACTGCCGCGCCGTCGTACGCGACCTCCCCAGCTCCGTGACCTGCTATGTCGTCGTCTACGACGGATACATCACCATCCCCGGTCAAGCGAAATGCGACGCTATCATCGCAGAAGGCGCGGAGAGGGGGAGCACCGGCGGCCTGCGCCTCGCTCAACGCTACCGTCCGCGCAGCGGCCTGTTCAGTAGGTTCTCCGTTGTCGGGAATCCGGTTCTGCTAGGAGAGGCAGAGAACCTGCTGGGGGGATAGATGCACGGGATAGCGTCCCTGGGCACCTGTCGGTGACTGCTACTTCGCCTTCACCGCCTGCCTCAGCCCCGGCATCGCCTCGAACTCGGCCCGCAACAGGTGGAAGTGCACGTCGGCGCTGGCGGCGAGTTCCGCGAAGTGATCCACGAGCGCCAGGTCGGTCTGGTCGAGGCGGCGGATCATCTGCTCGAGCTGCGGCGTGAGTTCCCAGGGCAGGAGTTCGTATTCGTTGAGGCAGAGGAAATCCCGGATCGTGTCCGAGGCCACGAAGCCGAAGTCTCCCCCCTTCCAGTCCGGACCGCCAACGCCGAACCGGTCAGGCGTCACATCGCCGTTTCGACAGCGCTGCCACCCCTGGCCCGCGGGAAGGTAGGAGCCGGGAGGGACATCCAAAGTGTCGAACTTGATCCCCAGCAGGTCTCGCTGCATCGGGTCGATCTGCGGGTCCACCCGCACCCAGCGTCTCTCCTTGGCCAGCCAGTACTCGCAGATCCAATGGTTGTCGAACTTGCCCCGCCCGTATGTATAGGTCGAGTACCCGCAGCGAACGCGCGCCGGTATGTGCTTCGCGCGCAGGAAGGAGCACAGCAGCAGGGCGATCTGCCGGCAGCAAACCAACAGGCGTTTCTCAGGAGGGCGGGTCACGGTCAACGGGCGAGCATCCAGCGCCTGAAGCCGCTTGAGCATCTCCTCGACCGTCTTCACCTGCGCGTCGTTTGCCTCTGTGCGTTCCTTCGAGGGGTGGTAGCCGTAGAACTCAACCAGCGCGCCATGCATCAGCAGTCCCTGCACTACGGACACCAGCGCCGACACGTCGTCAGGGAGAGTGTCGTAGAGTTTCGCATAGGCGCCGGGGTCCGATCGCGCGCTCTGATGCGTGTAGTACTGAAGCACCTCGTCGGGTAGAGGCGGGGCCGCAGGTCTGACGGGTGCCCCCGGTTCGGGGGCGGCCTCTGCCCCGCCCCATGCAGCCGTGCACAGAGTCAGCACCAGAAGCAGCGAGTATCGCATCCTCACCTCCTTGGCGTGCCGCGTGCAGGATAAGGACACAGGAACCGGCCGCGAAGTTTCACCACAGGGGACGCCTTCGCAGGTTCCCGGAGCACTAGGCCAGCCTCCCCACCCACTTCCTCTCGATCTCCCGCAGCCGCTCGCTCTGCTCGGGCGTGACGCACGGCTCCTGCGGCGCGGCGAGGATCTCTTCCACCCGCTTCGCCGCGCGCTCCACCAGGTCCAGCGAACCGGCCGCTTCCCATTGATCGCGCCGCTGCGGCCCGAGCAGATGGTCCGGCAGCACCTCCTCGCGGAAGTGATCCAGCGTGTGGTCCAGGCTGAGGAAGTCCCCCTTGCGTATTCCCTCCTTCAGCACCTCGAGGGCAATCGTCTCCTCCGTCACCTCGATCCCGCGCTGGGCGCGAAGGAGCTGGGCCGCCATCTCGTCGTCAATCACCAGCTGCTCCAGCGATAGCGTCTTCTCCGTCTCGAGCTGCCCCATGCCCCAGATGATGTTGACGCCGGCCGTGGCGTGCAGGGCCCCCGTCAACGCACGCTGCAGCGTGGACTGCGCGTCGCAGATGGGGTTGTCGCTGCTCAGCCACGAGGCGGAGGGGAGCCCGTGATAGCGGGCCAGGTCCGCACCGGCCGCCGCGAGCATCCCGTCCTGCACATTCCCGCTCGTCGCCAGCGCGGCCCGCATGTCCAGCAGGTGCGCGAACCCCAGGTTGTAGATGGACGGACGCCCGGGCTCGAGCACTTGCAGGATGACGATGCCGGAGAGCGCCTCCGCGTTCGCCTGCGTCAGCAGCCCCGCCAGCGTCACCGGCGCGGTGCCTCCCCCAAGCGGCTCCGCGTTCACCATCGCCGGCAGGCCGTACCCGGAGGTGTTCAGGTACACCTCCAGCCCCACGCGCGTCCAATGGCACGGGCTGACGATGGAGTAGCCGAAGCTGACGATCGGGCGCTCCCGCAGCGACGCCCCCTCCAGCAATACCTCCGCCATCTCCAGGATCGCGGTCGGGCCGTCCCCTGTGAAGATGCACGGGCGCAGGTGCTTGCGCGAGTTCTCCGCCATCACCCGGAAGCCGACGATATCGCGCACCGCGGGTGGATAGTCGGCGATGCTGGTGCCGACGATGCCGTGGATCCGATCGAGCCCGTCAATGAGCCGGCTGATGATCGCCAACTCGCGCGTGGTGATCTCCACGCACTCGCGGCCCTTCGCCAGGTAGAGCGCGTTCCCGCTCCAGAACACCGTGCCGCCGTCGGCCCCCACTTCGACGGTGCCTCCACGCCGGTCCGCGAACCGCGCCGCCCGAGGAGCGCTCGCAAGGCACCGGGCGACCAGTTCGCGCGGGAAGCGGACCGTGAGCCCGTCCGCTTCCCCCTCCGCTCCCTCCTCGCACAGCCGGCGGAACACCGCCGGATGATCCACCTTCACCCCCACGGTCTCCAGCAGCTCCAGGCCGGCGCGGTGGATGCGGTCCATCTGTTCGTCGGTCAGGAAAGCCATGCCGTACATGCGCTCCTTCGCGCGTCACCCCCCTCTTCTCTTCCCGCGCCGCTTGCGCCTCCTCGGCCGGGCAGGGGACCGGTCGCGCGAGCAGAAGTATTCGGCCATGCCCGCGCCGCACCTTCCCGAAGGCGGACCCGTGGCGGAGACCCGGGAGCCGGCGGTTGGCGCCTCTTCCCGCGCTCCCCGGCGCGGTCTGGTGCGGCTGACCGCCCGTTCCCTCCTCGTCGGCTTCGTCGCCATCATCCTCGTCTGCGCCATCGTCGCCTGGGCCGAGCTGGTCACCGGGCAGATCATGATCGGCTTCCTGCAGATCCCCCCGGTGGTGGTCGCCGCGCTCTTCGTGCTGGTGCTGCTGACCAAGGGGATGCGCCGCCTTTCTCCTCGCCTCGCCCTGGAGCCGGGCGAGCTGGCCGTCGTCTACGTAATGATGCTGATGGCGGCGATGATCTCCTCCCGCGGCCTGATGGAGGACCTGATCCCCACGCTCGTCTCGCTCAACTACTTCGCCAACTCGGGCAACCAGTGGGTCAACCTCTTCTACGGGCACGTTCACCCCTGGATGGTCCCGTGGGATCCTGGGGCCGGCCCCTACCAGTTCGTCTCCACGGCCTTCTACGAGGGGCTGCGCGAGGGGGAGCGCGTCCCGTGGGCCGCTTGGATCGGCCCCCTCGCGCACTGGCTTCTCCTCATCGGCTGTGTCTTCACCGCCTTCCTCTGTCTCGCCACCCTCCTCCGGCGGCAGTGGAGTGATCACGAGCGCCTCTCCTATCCCCTCGTGCAACTCCCCCTGGAGATGATCCGCGAGCAGCCCGGGCGCTCCTTCTTCAGCAACCCGCTCACCTGGATCGGGTTCGCGCTTCCCATGCTCCTCTTCGGCCTCAACGGCTGGCACAGCTTCAACCCCGCGGTGCCGCAGATCAACGTCGAGTTCTCCATCAATCAGTACTTCACCGCGCGCCCCTGGTCGGACATCACCTTCTTCGTCGCCTACCTCTCTCTCGGCGCCATCGGCTTCTTCTACCTGATGCCGGTCGAGCTACTGCTGAGCTTCTGGCTCTTCTTCCTGCTGGCCAAGGCGCAGGACTTGTTCTTCTCCGCGATGGCCTTCCCGCCGGTGTCGAGCACCCATGGCAGCGGCAACGGCTACATGGACTTCCAGACCGCGGGCGGCTACTTCATGCTGGTGGCCTATCTCGGCGCGGTCGCCTGGCCCCACCTCAAGGGCGTGCTGCGTCGCGCGGTGGGCCGGGGCGGCCCCTCCGGCCGGGAGGAGATGCTCCCCTACCGGCTCGCCTTCTGGGGGCTGGTGCTCTCCCTCGGGGTGGCCGTCTTCTGGCTGCACGAGGCCGGCATGGCCATCGGTTTCGCGGTCTTCTCTCTTCTCGTCTACGTGTTCGTGGAATCCGTGGTTATGGCCCGCGGGGTGGTGGAGGCCGGCCTGCCGATGACGGAAGGCGCGTGGACCCCGATTGACATCAGCTCGCTGGTCACGCCGCGCCTGGCCTTGGGCGTCCCCACCCTCACCGTCCTGGGCTTCTTCGACGCGATGTTCACCCGCGACCTGCGGGGCCTCGTGTTCACCGGGTTTCTCGACGGCCAGAAGCTCGGGGATGAACTCGGCCTCGCCCGCCGCAGGCTCTGTGCCGTGTTCGTCATCGCCCTCCTCGTGGCCATTCCGGTCGCCGTCGTCATCCAGCTCTGGCTCCCCTACCACCGCGGCGCGCTCGGCATGTACTCCTTCCCCTACTCCAGCAACTCCACGCAGTTCTTCCGGGAAAACGCCTCCATCCTCTTGGGCGAGCACCACGACATGACCAACGGGGCCGTGTCCTTCGTGGCCGGGGCCGCGGTCACCGCGCTCCTCGCCGTCATGCGCGTGCGCTACGTCGGCTGGCCCTTCCATCCCCTGGGCTACGTCTTCTCCACCTCCTGGACGACCATGGTTTTCTGGTTCCCCATGCTCGTCGCCTGGGCGGTCAAGTCGCTGGTCGTGCACTACGGCGGCATGCGCCTTTACTCCCGTCTCCGCCCCCTCTTCCTCGGTCTGATCTTCGGGGAGTTCACCGCCGCGGTGCTGTGGACGATCGTCGCCGCCGTCTGTGGCATCCGGGCCCCGTTCTTCCCCTGGCCCTGACGCGCAGGACCGGCCCGGCGCGCTGGCGAAGTATCCTTTGTCATGCCCCCGAAGACGAAGCGACGCCGTGCTGCCGTCCCTCCGCCCCCGGTGACGCCGCCCTCGCGCCTGCCCCCTCTGCTCCTCTGGATCGGCGCCCCGCTGGTGATCGCCGCGCTGATGGCCTGGTACGCGCTCCGGGCGCGCGCCGCCGCGGGGGAGTTCGGGTTTCCGCTCGACGACAGCTGGATCCACGTCCGCTTCGCCCAGAACCTGGCCGCCGGCAAAGGCTTCTCCTTCAACCCCGGCCAGCCCGCCGGCCTCACCACCAGCCCGCTGTGGACCCTGTTGCTCGCCGCCGCCTACCGGCTGACGCACGAATATCTCTTCACCGCCGCGGTGCTCAACTGGGCGCTGTGCTCGCTGCTATGCGTGCTGGTCTACTATCTCGCGCTCACCATCCACCCCAGCCGCTGGCTCGCCCTCACCGCCGCCGCGGCCGTCGCCGTCACCGCGCCGTTGCCATGGTGGGCCCTCTCCGGTATGGAGCCTCCCCTCTACGCCGGGCTCGCCCTGCTCAGCATTCTCCTGCATCTCCGCCTGCGCAAGGCCCGCGGCCTGCGCGCCCTCCTGCCCACCGTGGCGATGGCTCTCGCCACGCTCGCCCGCCCGGAACTGCTGGTGCTCTTCCCGCTCGCCCTGCTGGACCGTCTCTTCGTCTCCGGCTGGATAGAGAGGGAGCCGAGGCCCCTGCGTGCCTGGCTGACGCGCCTCGTGCTGCACTCGTTGGTTTTCGCCGCCCTCCTCGCGCCGCAATTCCTCTACAATCACGTCGTCACCGGCTACTGGCTGCCCACCTCGTTCTACTCGAAAGTGCAACCCGACTTCTCCCAGGCCCAGGCCACCGGTAACTGGCTGATTCTCGTCGGCAGCGCGTTCCATGAGCTGTTCGCCGTCCTCCTCATGTGGGCGCACAACAACCTGCTGCTCCTCGTGCCCTTCCTCCTCGGACTGTGGCTCATCATGAAGCAGCTGCGCGGCCCCGACAGGCAGTACGTGTCGGTCCTGCTCCCGCTGCTGGTGATCCTCCAACCGATGTCGTGGGCCTTCGCCGGCGGGTATCGCGACCCCACCTATCAGAGCCAGCGTTATATGGCGCATGTGGACGTGCTCTATCTGGTCATCGGCGTCTATGGCGGCTGGTGGGTCACCCAACGCGTCGGCGCCCTCCGCACCCGGAGCAGGCAGATCACCTGCGTCGCCGCCGTCTTGCTGCTCTCCCTTGCCCTCCAGCCGGAGGCGCGCAACACCTACGCGCGCAACGTGAAGAACACCACCGACATGCAGGTCGCTCTCGGTCGGTGGCTGCGGGACAACACCCCCGAGGACGCCCTCCTCGCGGTCAACGACGTCGGCGCCATCGGCGTCCTCGCCGGCCGCCCCGTGCTCGATCTGCAGGGCCTGGTGACGCCGGAAGCGCTGGCCGTGCGGGCCGAGCGCCGTCGCCAGGTGGCCGCCAGTCCGCTGCCCCCCACGGCCATGGTGAGCTTCATCCGTTCCCGCCGCGCGGATTACGTCGTCATCTTCCCCAACTGGTATGGGGAGTTCAGGTACTTTTCCCAGCTCTTCACGCCCGTGTACGATGTGGGCCTGGACGACAACATCACCTGCGGCGCGGCGGAGATGACCGTGTACCGCACCGCCTGGGCAAGGCATGGACCATGAAACCCGGCAAACTGCCTCCCGAATTGCTGGCGAAGTTGCTTGCTGACTTGCCGCACGCGGACCCGCGGGTGGTGGTAGGCCCGAGCGTAGGGGAGGACGCGGCGGCCATCGAGTTCGGCGATCGGCTCCTCGTGGCCAAGACCGATCCCATCACCTTCGCCACTGACCTCATTGGCTGGTACGCGGTCAACGTGAACGCCAACGACATCGCCTGCATGGGCGCCGAGCCCCGCTGGTTCCTCGGCTCCCTGCTCCTCCCGACCACCGCCTCCGAGGCTGATGCCGCCGCCGTCTTCTCCCAAATCGGGGAGGCCTGCGAGCACCTCGGCATCACTCCTGTGGGAGGCCACACCGAGATCACCCTCGGGCTCGACCGCCCGGTGCTCCTCGGCTGCATGCTCGGGGAGACCAGCCGGGAGGAGCTTCTCCCCAAGTCCGGCGCGCGCCCCGGCGACGTGCTCTTCCTCAGCGGCGGCATCGCTATCGAGGGCACCGCGCTGCTGGCCCGCGAGGTGGGGGAGGAGCTGCTGCGGCGCGGCCTGTCGGAGTCTACCGTCGCGCGCGCTCGTCAGTTGCTCCTTGACCCCGGAATCAGCGTCGTCCCCGCCGCACGCCGCGCCCGGGAGATCGGCGGCGTCACCGCGATGCACGATCCCACCGAAGGCGGCCTCGCCACCGGCCTGGCGGAGCTGGCGCTGGCGGCTGGGGCGGGGCTGGAGGTGGAGGTCGAGGTCGTTCCCGTCCTCCCGGAGACGCGGGAGATCTGTGCCGCCCTCGGCCTCGATCCCCTCGGCCTCATCGCCTCCGGCGCGCTCCTCATTGCGGTTCGCGCAGAGCGGGCCGACGCCTTCCAGGCCGGCTGGGAAGCGAGGGGCGAGCTGCCTCTCTCCCGCATCGGCCGC
>Ga0315282_10003472_pt1 | contig 28257 bp, 24 predicted proteins | sample YL17G07_20_MG_FD_203693 | JGI IMG/M metagenome (GOLD analysis project Ga0315282, IMG submission 203693) | Sediment microbial communities from Yellowstone Lake, YNP, Wyoming, USA - YL17G07_20 | ecosystem: Environmental > Aquatic > Freshwater > Lake > Sediment | place: USA: Wyoming | collected... | reverse complement strand
CAAATAATTTTTCTGCGACTAATTTGGTGGCTCCGTATAAATTTATCGGGTTGACAGCTTTATCAGTACTTATTGCCATCACTTTTTTCACACCGGTATCCAAAGCGGCATCTATTACATTCCTTGCTCCTAAAACATTGGTCATCACGGCTTCGATCGGATTATATTCACAAGCCGGAACTTGTTTCAAAGCTGCTGCGTGAATTACTATATCGACTCCTTCCATCGCTCTTCTTAATCTATTCGCATCACGCACATCACCGATAAAATATCTTAAAGATTTATCATCGTATCCTGATAAACGCATTTCGTGCTGTTTCAGCTCATCCCGGCTAAAAATGATTAATTTTTTAGGATGATACTTTTTGAGCATAACCTCGATAAACTTCTTACCGAAAGAACCGGTGCCACCGGTGATAAGTATGGAAAGCTTTCGCCAATTCATAAGTGTATCTTAGCAGAAGTGTCAAGATTTTCCTGTTTATAAAGTCTGACTACTTTCTCTGTCCCTCCCATAACCACGATTGAACCATTCCTTATCAGTATGGCTTTACTACATAGGTCGGAAACTGCTTCCATGTTATGACTGACAAAAATTACTGTCCGGCCTTCCCGGGTAGTACTTTCCATCTTCTCTAAGCATTTTTTCTGGAAGGAAGTATCACCGACTGCCAAAACTTCGTCAACAATCAGAATCTCTGGATCAAGATGGGCGGCAATGGCAAAGGCTAGCCGCGTATACATACCGGATGAATAATGCTTAACCGGAGTATCCAGAAATTTCTCTATTTCGGCAAAATCAACTATTTCATCAAACTTTTTTTTTATTTCTTTTTGCTTCATTCCTAAAATGGCGCCATTAAGATATATATTTTCCCGGCCGGTCAATTCCTGCTGGAAACCGGTACCGATTTCAAGGAGGCTTGCAACTTTTCCCCGCAGTCTGATCTCGCCTTTAGTCGGAGGCGTAATACGGCATAAAATTTTCAATAAAGTACTTTTTCCCATACCATTTTTACCTATAATACCGATTGCTTCACCTCTACAAACATTAAACGATACATCTTTCAAAGCCCAAAATTCGTCTTCGTAGAGTCCATCAATTCCTATTTTTTTTCTCTTAAATAAATTAAGTGGTTTTTTATATAATTCAGCAAGTATATCGCTTAAAGTATAATACGGCAAAATCCTGCCGATCCGGTATTTTTTGTAAAGATGTTTGACTTCAATGATGGGCTTCATACTATATCCGCGAAATACCTTTCAGTCTTTTGGAAATACCACAGGCCAAAATAAAGTATAAGCAAAGCAGAAAAGACGGAAATGCAGATAAGGATTGGGTTAAATACCGGATTTTTCTGGAAAACCATGCGCATCGCTTCCACAACCGATGTCATCGGATTTAAGGCCATCAGATGCTGGTTTCTGCCGGAAACAATGGAAAGGGGGTAGATCACTGGTGTCAGAAAAAGGATAATCTGGATCAAAAAAGGTAAGACATTACGCACATCGCGGTATTTCACGTTTAGAGAGGAAAGGAATAAACTGGCCCCAGCTATGGTACAACCGGAAATAAGAACTGAAAACGGCAAAACCACCAAAATCCAAAAATTGGGCGGATATCCCAAGATAACCGCAAAAATTATAAGTAATAGAAAATTAATTATTAAATCAAAGAAAAAGGTGACGATTACAGAAAACGGCAGGATAATTTTCGGAAAATAGACTTTCTTAATCATGCTTTCATTTGACACCATGCTATCACTGGCCCTTGCCAAGGCACCGGAGAAAAAATTCCAAAAAACCAGCCCGATAAGGACAAAAAGTGAATAAGGCAGGTTGCCGGAAGGAATTTTAGCCAAGTTGCCGAAAAAGACGGTAAAAATTATCATGTTCACAACCGGCTGAAAAATGACATAAATAACCCCCAATAATGTTTGCCTGTAACGGATTTTTATATCCCGCCAGGTGAAAATATATAAAAGTTCACGATAACGCCATATTTCTTCAAGATCCACCAGCTGCCATTTCGGTTTGGGTCTAATGATTATTTCTTTCATAGTCAAAAAGTATTTGACCTCTTATCGTTTTGCCACTGGGAAAGAGTAAATCCATTTTTATCTTTCTCTGAAATAATGATTTCTCTCTTTAAAAATCTATCGTATAATTGTTTCAGTTTAGCATCACATAAGGACCAATCTAAATCATGAGTAAATGGAGATATTGAGACTTCTCCTTCCTTGTTATATTCGCTGGTACAAAAGTACTCTATTCGACTGTCTTCAAGATAAAAATTACCATGAGCAAAACCGGCCGGTACCCAAATCCATTCAGCAAAATCACTCTCCGGGGTGTACGGCATCTCATAAGCGATAATTTTTCCAAAAGTGGGAGAATTCTTACGAACATCCAGTACAATGTCTACCATCCTCCCCATTATTGTTCTTACCAATTTGCCCATCGGTGGATTCCATTGGAGATGAAGTCCCCGGATTGTACCTTTTTTGGAAGAACTCTCATTGGTTTGTTTAAAAGAAGCTTTCCTAAAATCATTTAATTCCGGATGATTAGCAAAACTGCTCTCGCGGAACGTTTCTGCAAAATAACCTCTTTCGTCATGATAACGAACAAATCTGATTACTTTAATCGCTGGTATTGAAAGTTGGGTAACTTTAATGATTTTCATTGATTAACTTAAAAAGTATATTTTATCTGTAATTTTGATCCCGGGTGGAGCTTGCTTTCTCTTAAATTCTGAACGTTGAACCATCAATAACACCTTCTTGACTAGTTCTCTCTTATAACCTGCTTCAATAATCTTTTCTTTTGATTGATGTAATTCTGTGTACCGAAAAAGTATCCCGTCAAGGATTTCATAAGGCGGAAGAGTATCGCTGTCTTTCTGATTTGGTTTTAATTCTGCTGAAGGTTCTTTTTTTAGAATTGATGCAGGAATCACATCAGCTTTTCTTTTGTTTAACCATTTAGCCAGACTATAAACCTGGGTTTTTAATACATCACCCAGCGGCGCCAAACCACCGGCCAAGTCGCCGTATAAAGTGCAGTAACCTGTCGCTAGCTCAGATTTGTTCCCAGTAGCCAATAGCAGGGCGTGGAATTTATTGGATAAAGCCATGAGAATAACACACCTTACCCTTGATTGAATATTTTCCTCTGTTACATCTTCGTGGTATCCCAAAAAAGCATTTTTTAAGGTTTTGCTGACGGCATCTACAATGCTATTAATGGGAAGAATTAGTGTGTTTATCCCGAGATTTTTTGCGAGATGTTTTGCGTCTTCCACACTTTGTTTGCTTGAATAAATCGACGGCATCAAAACTCCCAAAACATTCTCTTTCCCAACGGCCTCAACCGCAAGAGCGGCAACCAAGGAAGAGTCAACGCCGCCTGATAGACCTAACAAGACTTTTTGAAAACCGCAAGCTTGGACAAAATCATGAGTTTTCGAAACTAAAACCTGCCATATCTTTGATTCCCACGCCCCACTATTTTTTTTAATTCTCTTTTTATCTTTGATAGATGCAGATTTCATATAATCTCTAGCGTTTGTTTAGCAATTGTCTCCCAAGAAAGTTTTCTCTCAATATAGGACCTTACATAACTCCTCATTTTTCGGCGGGTACTTATATTATACGATAATTTCTTAATTTGTTCAGATAAAACTTCACTCCTGTTCCTTTTAAACCACAAAACCGCGCGGCTTTCATCAAGATATTCTGTACCTACAGATCGTGATAAAATGAGTGGCAAACCGCAGGACATTGCCTCGAGCATCGTAATTGATGGGTTTCCCGGCCAAATTCCGATATCAGCTCCAGAAAAATATGAAGGTAGTTCTCTGTTCAAAAGAAATGGAATCCAAATGAGTGTATTTTTTTCAGGCAGCATCTCTCTCAATCTCTTTATATATTTACGATCTCCATCGCCAATAATCAGGAGTTTAATCCTCCTGTCATCTAGAATTTTTACTGCACGAAAAAGTATATGAAGATCTTTATAAGGAAAGATTTTTCCGGCAAAAACTATTAATATATCATCTTCACTTAGATTTAGTTTTTTTCTCACCGTGTCTCTTTTTTTCCTCGCGAATACGAATCTTTCTATATCAACACCTAAACGTATAATCGGTACGTTTTTTTTATCAATGTTAAATTCCTGGCAAATAAATTTTTGCTCCTCTTCTCCAATGGCAAATATAGCATCTGATTCTTTCTTTATCTTTGGAACCGCCAATCGCTGATATAAAAAATGGTAAATTTTTTTAGGAAGGCTATTAGTTAAATTAGTATTAAAACTGGCAGCATGAGTATCATAAATCAATTTATAACCAATTTGTGATTTTAGATAAGCTACCCTTCCTGACGTTATGGAAAACATATTGTGGCAATAAATAACATCAGGTTTTATGTTTTTGAGAGTTTTCTTTAAATCTAATAAATAAATAAGGGGTGTTGCCGGTATTTCAAAACTTTTTAGTCTGATAGTCTTTACACCTTCCTCTATTCTTGTCCCGCTCCCAACTAATCTTTTCCCCAATAATTTATAAAAAGCAGTCATATAATTGGAAAACGGATAATAACGGTCGGAAGTTACCACCCAAACCTTATGTCCAAGTTTTGCGTGTTCTCTAGCCAAAAAAGTCTCCTGGTAACCCAGCTTTGGCTGGAAATAGTCAACAAGATGAATTATGCGCATAAATCTGATAAAGAAACACCCGGTACTTCTACTTCTTTCTCATCTAAATAAATCCGGCACCAGAGCTCAAAAACAAAAAACAGCCAGACGCGTAGATGTTCGTTCCAAAGCATTTTATTTGATTTTTCTGAATAGAACTGCTCAATAACCGTTTTTAAATGAACTAAATTGAAAAATCCTCTTTTTTTTATCGAATCAGAGCTCAAGACTTTTAATATATAAGGCTTGAGAATGGTTTTCATGTAACCGACTCTTGGCAGTCCAAAACCCGTCTTTCTGTGTCTTAATATTTTTTCCGGAAGCCATTCTTTCATTACATCTTTCAAAATATATTTTGACATACCTCTGTAATATTTATATTTTGGCGGGATTTGTGACGAAAACGAAACAAGATCCTGATTTAGAAACGGGACTCTTACCTCCAAGGAATTTGCCATACCCATCATGCCGGTACCAAGAAGAAGATCATCTCTGGTATAAGTTTTGAAGTCTAAATAAGATAACTGGTCAATTTCCGATTGATTTTTTACTTTATAAAAAATTTTATCAAAAAATATATCAGTGGTGTAATTTTTTACCTTTGGTAAAAAATTTGTATTATATATCAGCTTCTTTTCTTTTTCTCCGAAAGCAAAATACAAAAATAGTCTTTTTTTCATTATTCCAGGACATTGTAATAATTTATCAGCAATCTTGATCGTCTTCTTGATATCAACAGCCAAAGGTAAGACTTTAACAAGATTCATAATTAATTTCCTAAAATAAGATGGACTGTGAGAATAAAACGAAGATAAATATTTTGTTTTATAAATAATTGAATGGTAACCGGCAAAAAGTTCATCCCCACCTAAGCCCGATAAAGCTACTTTTACGTCGCGCCCTGCCATTTTTGAGATAAAGTAATTTTCAAAAGAACCACCAGTCGGCTGATCAAAGAAGTAGATAATCTTGGGAAGTTCGGTAATAATATCCCTCTCGAAAACGCTGCACTCATGATGTTCCGTGCCGAACTTTTTTGAAATTAATCTGGCGTATTCCCTTTCGTCATAAGATACCCCACCTTCCGCCCACAAGTTGTAGGTCTTGATTTTTGCTTTTCCATTTGTGGCCATTAAAGCAACGATTGTTGAGGAATCTATTCCTCCCGATAGAAAAGCACCCACCGGCACGTCTGAAACTTGTGCGGAAGATACTGCGGAAATAAGTCGTGTTTTGAGTTCATCTTTCAGATCCTTATAAGTTTTCTTATTATCTCTCCATAAACCTACAGGTATATCCCAAAAACGTCTGGTCTTAATGCCATTTTTATCTACAATCATCATAAATCCCGGTATGAGACTTTTTATCTCTTTAAAAATTGTTAAAGGAGCGGGTATCATATACATGGAAAGATAATGGTGAAGCGCTTCGGGATCAATTTCTTTTCTTATGAAACCGCTTGCCAATAGTGCTTTAACTTCGGAAGCAAAAATAAATGTTTTTCCGATTCGGGCATAATAAAGAGGGTTAATTCCCAGAGGATCCCTAGCTAAAAATAACCTGTCTTTCTTTTTGTCCCAAATACAAAATGCAAACTGGCCGATAAGTTTATTTATTATCTCGGATCCGTATTCTTTATACCCGTAAAGAAGCGTCTCTGTATCCGAGTGGGATTTAAACTTATAACCCTTATTTTCCAGCTCATCTCTAATATTCTTAAAGTTGAAAATTTCACCGTTATAAGTTATCCATAAGTTACCATCTTTTGTTCCCATCGGCTGGTTTCCATCTTCGGTTGGATCAATAATAGCTAACCTCCTATTTGCAAGACCTATATTGTTATAAATAAATTCACCATGACTATCCGGACCACGATGGAAGAGAACCTTGCTCATTTTTGCTAAGATTCTTATGTCTGCTTTTTGCTTATCTAGATGATATACTCCTGCTATTCCGCACATAATCGGTAAGAAATATTTTTATGAATCCCAAAATTATCATAAACTGGATAAATCCGAGGACGGATATGACCGGATCACCATACACCGGAAATATCCGGGGAGGGTGAATGATGGTTCGACCCAGTCCATAGCCGTTATATATGTAATAGAAATGGATAGCCACGCTGATTGCCCAGAATATAAACAGTTTTATTTCTTTCTCAGCAACGATCAAAGGAACCATCAGTAAAGTGGCCGAATAAAGATGATAAACGTGGGATCTGGTCAGAATTTGGGGCATGAGAAGCAAGGAAAAGGCAAAGGCCTTCGTAAAGAAATACCGGCTGCGGTCATGTTTTAACAAATAAGCTCGTAACATATATATTGTCAGCAGTAAAAAATAGACAACTTGCGCTCCCCTTTCCATAAGGTTATAAGGATACGTGGTGGTATTCAAACTGTAGATCGGCCCTTTTATATGTTTAAACGACATGATGATATAGCTTACCGTATGCCATATATTGATTTCGGAATTTACAAGATTGGGCATGGCGGACATAGTGACGGAAAAAACTTGAAAAAAGTATATTGTCCCTTTTGCGTTTAGGAAAAAATAAAAATTGAAGAGTAGAGGCAGCAGGCTAAACCCTAATGCGAAACAGAGCATTTTCTTGAATTGGAAACGGGAAATCTGAAAAATCAGAAAATATATTCCCAAAACCGATAAAACCGCCACAACCTGGGGTTTGATACAGAATGCCGTTCCTAAGGATAATCCCGCCAGGAAATAATTTTTTCCGCTCCTCTTCCTGAAGTCTAAAATATCAGCGGCAACCAGTGTAAAAAACCCCAAACCTGCATCCCAAAATCCGGCCCAGGAACCAGGAATTAGAAACCAGGGATTTAACCAATAGAGAATAGTCACCTCAAAAGGATATTTTCTGAGAAGCTTCAAAAGGAAAATCAAAACAGCAATTTCAAAAAGAAAATTTGCCGCTTTGATCGGAAGCCACCAGAGGTTGGGGACAAATTGGGCAAAATAATCACACTGACCCATAATGAGCTGGGATATCGGCCCATATCCGGGCGTAAAACCGTCGGCAAGCCCTTTGTTTCTGATTAGTTGCCCGACTTCCCTGTAACTGTCGTAATTCTGGTTGCCGTCAAAAAAAAGACCGGCAAATCTCAAAACAAAACCCAAAACCAACAGAAAAACCAGCACTTTATTTTTCATTTTTTCTTCATCGCTTTGATGATCACATCCGCCCCAAGAAGCGACACCCACCATCGCCGCAGGGGAGCAAAAATTCCTGAACAGGTTATCGCCTCAATGGAAAAACCCCGGATTTCCAGAAAAGTAACCAGGCTGCTTACGGTAAAATAATGCAGATGTCCTCCGTCCCAGCCGGCTTCATCTTCCGAAGTAACCGGAAGATTACCCAAAAGGACGGCAAGGCGCCTTGGCAAGAAACCAAGATTCGGAACCTGGATTACAAGTATGCCACCTTTTTTCAGGACTTTTTTTATTTCGTTTAATACATGATACGGGTCAAAAAAATGCTCAAAAGCTGCTACCATACAAACAGTATCAAAGTTATTGTTTGAAATAGACAATTTGTCATCCATATCGCAAACAGAAAATTTTATACGCGTTTTTTTATCCTGTTTCATTTTATCTTTTTTATTATTGGCCCGAAATATTCTTGTTCTGGCTATATCAAGACCATATACGAATCTGTACTTATTCAATGCCCTGAAAACAAGATTGCCATCTCCGCAACCAATGTCCAGAAAATTCTCTCCGTTAGGAAGAAGATCATAGACTACATCTTCTCTATAGGATTCGAACTTTCTCAATAGTTTGTACAAAAAACCTATTTTGCTCCGCAGACTGATTTCCTTTTTAGATGCGTATGTTTGTTCGTAAAACCTCTGTTTATCTTTCATAATTTAAAATTACTTTTTTATACAACTCCTCAATTTTTTTGACTGTACTTTCACGGTTAAAATTTTCCTTAACCATTTTCATGGCATTATTTCCATAATGGGATCTAAAATTTGGGGTGTTAATAATCTTTTCTATGCCATAAACAATGCTACCAATGGTACTACCAACAACTTTCCCGGCGTGATATTTTTCTACCTCTGGTAAATTGCATCTTTTTGATACCAAAAGTGGCAGACCAGATGCTCCTGCCTCCAAGAGACTAATCGGTAGGCCCTCACCGTAAGAGGTAAGCACAAAAATATCCGCAGCGGCAAATGCTGATAATTTTTCCTGATAAGATAGCGCGTCTAAAATTAATATGTCCTTTTCCAACTTAAATTTACCAATTAAGTCTCTTAAAAATTTATAATAATTTTTATCCTCTACCGGTCCCGCAATCACAAGAAGCAAATCTTTCCTTACTTTTGTCAGCATTCTCATGGCACCAACCAATAACTCTATACCCTTTTTTGGATGGATTCGACCCATATATAAAAGTATCTTTGTATTATTTTTGATTTTGTGTTTACCTCTGAAAACTGATTTTGGGGGAAGATTTGAAAATTCATCGATATTAATTCCATTGGGAATAACAGCTATTTTTTCTAATGGTACATTCATTTGTCTGTAAACACTTTTTTCGTAAGCTGTCAAAGCAATCACTTTCTTGGCATCAGTAAACATTCTTCTTCCAAAGAATAAATTAAAAAGTAGTTTCCGTTTAATTCTTCCTGCTTCCCTCACCAAACTTGCGGTACCATGAGCAGAAATCACATAAGGAATTCTGTAATTATTTGCGAGCATAGCAGCCCAAACATGCATCAGAGTATAAACTTCATGGAGGTGAATGATATCAAAATTTTTAATATTTCTATAACTCTCTCCAAAAAACTTAGGGGGTAAATAAAGATGATTTATGAAAGCTAAACTATTAATAATATTTCTAAAATAAATTACATCAACGCCGTCAATGCTTATTTTTCTGTTTGAAACCACATCTAATCTTTTTGCTTTATCACCAACGTCCGTAGTATAAACAGTAACGTTGTGCCCCTGCTGCACCAACAGTTTTGAAGTCTCCCAAACGACAGAAGCTGTACCTCCTATATCGGTAGCAGGATAAAAATATGGGATAATTTGCAAAATCTGCATTTTTTATAAAACTCCCAAGAAAGATTCTTTCCTCTCTAAAAGAATCGTACATTTTAATTCGTTACATAATGTCTTTACAGCAGGAGCATAGGCTACAGTACCTGCCAATAAAACGCGGGATATGTTTTGTCCTTTTTTTGATTCACTTCGAATTTCAGGCGTATTGAAATCTCTATACTCGTGAGGATATTTTAAATAATAACTGAATGTAAATGCGGCACCATCAGGTGAATAAATAATGAATTTTTCTATATTATTTTTTTGGGCGTACTGATTCAAAAGTGATACCTGTTCCCAACCTATATAATAATTTATCTCAGTATATTTATAGTATCTTCTGATCCCTAATCTAGCAAAATATACAAGACTAATAATAAAAATAGTAATAACGACAAAACGTATGTTTTCTCTGACTGTATTGAAACTTTTTACGTAATGGTTAATTATTATCAAGAAAAATTTCGCCACAGAAAAAGCGACTCCTGCCGTATAATAAAAAAGCCAATAATCGTGCATATAAGCATTATTTCGAAAAATAAGAAGATGAAAAGAAGGAAATAGGAAACTTATAAACAAAAATATCTTCTCTTTATAGGAAAGATAATTTTTTCTCCGAGTAAAAAAGAATAAACTGATCAGAAATAATAAGACAATAAAACTTGAGAAACCATTATCGAGATTTCTTACCATCCTGACAAACCACTCATATATCGTATAATGAGTACCTGTATTAATCGTCCGCGTAATAAAAACGTCTAAAAGAAACTTCAATGAACCTCGTATCAAGTAAAAATGGGAAAGAGTAATCAGGGCGGATACGGCTGTTACCAATAAAATTATTATAGTTAACCGTGTTATTTTTTTATATCTGACGAATTCTGTAATTATTAATGTGAAACCAAAATAATATCCGGGCCAATCAACCATATTCATTAAAAATAGCAAAAATCCAAAAACCGCCAGGTGGCCATTTGAGTTATTATTCTGATATTTTATATACAAGGAAGTTAGAACGATAAAAAAGAAAAAAATAAGCGCTTCATGACAAACCATTTGGCCATAATAAATAAAAAGTGGCGTCAAAATTAATATTATGCTTGAAACAACTGCTGTCTTATAACCACTAATATGCGAAATTAGATAAAAAAATCCACCGATGGACAAGAGAGTAAAAATAATTGGCAAAAGCCTAGTAGACCAATTGGCAAAAGGCAAGATTTTGTAAATAAATGTCAAAGATACGGGTAGAAGAATGGGATGATTAAGGTAGTAACTATCTAATTTTGACACGTTTAAATTCGCTGGCGGAATAAGTATTGGCGCAAATCTAGTCTTCAAAAATCCATATTTTGCATAGGCCAATGCAGCTTCAGAAAATAGCATGCTATTGTCTTCATGGGCGCCATAAAAAGGTTTATTAATATTGATGAGCATTATCATCAGGGCCATAAAGATAATGGGTAAGAGAATAAGATGGCGAATTGACATAAAGTCGGGTGTATTTTATTTTTCAATAATCCAATCCTCAAGTGCCAGAATATCAAGACCTGAATTAAGAAAAGTATTGATTGCTATATCTGGTGAACCAACAATCGGATATCCATGGAGATTAAAAGAAGTATTTAATATTCCTGATACACCGGTTATCTTTTTGAATTCTTCAATTATTTTCATAAAACTTTTATTATATGAAGCAACTGTTTGAGGTCTACAGGTTCTATCATACGGATGAATACCGGCAATGATGTCTTCTGCTTCTTCTTTTGTGTCAAACGCCTCTATCATATAACGGGCAGACCTGGCTTTCATCAGATATTTTTTTGCATCTTTTTCAAGAATTGAAGTGGCAAAGGGCATCCAAAAATCTCTCTGTTTGATGGCAAAGTTTAATTTTGTTACCACCTTTAGGTTTCTTGGGTCTGCCAAAATACTTCTATTTCCTAATGCTCTCGGTCCCCATTCATCCCGTCCGGAAAAACGCCCAATAATTTTTCCGGAAGTTAAAAGTTTCGCTATTATTTTTTCGATGCCATTCTTTACATACGTCGCTTTTTTTCTGTAATTGGCTTTCTTAATTATCGTCTCGATATAATCATTACTAAAGGATTGACCGTAATAAATATCAGCGATGGGAGAAATCTTTGGCTTTATTTTTTTCTCTTTGCACAATCTTACGTATCCTTCCAAAGCGGCACCTACCGGCGTACCTCCATCGTCAGCAGCAGGATAAAAAAAGGCTCGATGAACTTCTTTAAGTTCTCTTATTACTTTATTTGCCTTTACGTTTAAAAATGACCCGCCACTGCCGACTACATTGTGAATACCTGTATAAGAAACCGCATTTTTTACCCATTGAGAGATTAATTCCTCAAAATACTTTTGAGTTGCCCAAGCGATATTATCAAATCTTCTTCCATTAAGTACTTTATTAAGTTTTTCTGTCACGCCATAAAGATACGTCCCAAAACTGTTCTGAAATTCTAAGGGTCTATGCGGATTAATCTTTATTACATTTTTGAATTCTTCGATCAAGCCGTCATCTTTGCCGTATGGAGCCAAACCCATCAGTTTATATTCATGCTCCCAGCGTTTCATACCTAAGAAACCAGTAATTTCGCTATAAAGATTATTAGAAGGACTGTCATAAAATACTGTTTCTGCAATTCTCTTAACTTCAAATCCTCTTCCGGCAGAAACAGTAGCAGACAATCCATCACCAGCTCCATCCAGTGTTAAAATCAGACTCTCATCCTTCCAGGGTCTTTGATAATAAGCACAAGCGGCATGGGTGGTGTGATGATCAATAAACAAAATTTGTTTTGCACTGATACCAATCTCTTCAAAAGCAGATTTTAAACTTCCTGCTTCACGAAATAAATGAAGAAATTTTACATAAGTCTTTGCAAAAAGATGGGAGTGTAAATATGGAGCAAGTGCTAGTTGAATCCTTCCTAACCAGTTAATACTTGGGTATGGTGGTCCCACTCGCACTAAACATCCTATCGCGATAAGATCAACATCTTTGGGACTTATAGCTGAAATTTCAAATACTTTTTTGATGGATAAAAAGGGAGGACCAAAATAGTTTTTGATGTTATTTAATCTTTCTTCTGATATGGCTGCTATTACTTTGCCATCTTGAACAAGTGCCGCGCCGCAGTTGTGTCCGTCATGTATGCCTAAAATTAGCATATGAGATTAGATCTTATTTTGATGCGCATACCAATTAATTGTTTTTTTAAGACCGGTAACAAAATCAGTTTTTGCTTCGAAACCAAATTCTTTTTTCGCTCTTGTCGTATCCAACTTCCTCCTTGGCTGTCCGTCTGGTTTAGATTTATCCCAAATAATCTCTCCGGCAAAACCGGATAACTTACAGATCAATTTAGTCAAATCTCTTATAGAAATCTCAAAGCCTGCTCCTAGATTTACAGGGTCAGACTTATCGTATTTTTCTGCTGCTAGCACGATGCCTTCGACTGCATCTTCAACATACAGAAACTCTCTTGTTGGCTTACCTGTACCCCACACGATGATTGATTTTTTATTATTCTTTTTGGCATCATAAATTTTTTTTATTAAAGCAGGTATTACATGTGAGGATTCGGGATCGAAATTATCACCAGGACCATAAAGATTTACAGGTAAAAGAAAAATAGCGTTAAAGCCATACTGCATTCTATACGCTTGTGTCTGAACTAAGAGCATTTTTTTTGCTAAACCATACGGAGCATTTGTTTCTTCCGGATAACCATTCCATAAATTTTCTTCACGAAAAGGAATTGGGGTATATTTAGGATACGCACAAATAGTACCAATCGCAATAAATTTTTTTACCTTTTCCCTTCTTGCTTCCTCCATAAGCTGCGCCCCCATCATGATATTGTCATAAAACATTTCTCCCGGATGTCGCAGATTATAGCCGATACCACCCACTTTGGCTGCTAGATGAATAACTATATCTTGACCTTTAACTATTTTTCGACAAACACTATTTTTGCGAAGATCATATTTTTTAGATCTGGGTACAGATATTTTAGCTTTGTACTTTTCCAATCTTTTGACTAAATGGCTGCCTAAAAAACCTGCTCCACCCGTAACCAAAACTTTTTTATTTTTCCAAAATTTCTTGTGCATTTTACTTTTTAAAAATTTGATAAGTATTCATTGCAAATAAATCGTGAATTTTATGAAAAAAAGAGAATGGGAACCGACTATGCCTTTTCGCTACATCATAACCCTCGTTGAGCAAACCGATGGAATCCAAATAACTTTTTGCTTTTCTTTGAATTCTGAATGCCGCTAGATAATCGTCAATAAAACCTAATCTGTATATTTTACTAATTCTGAGCCAATAATCATAGTCCATTGCATAAAACAATGATTGATCAAAAAACCCAATACTATCAATCACCTCTCTTCTCCAAAATGTAGCCGGCTGAGAAATATAATTAATCATAGTTAAACTCGTATAATTTCTTGCATATTCAAGCCAAAAGTTTTTATAACTAGTAATGAATGAACGGACGATATTATCCTGTTCATCAATAATCCGGCACTTACCAGTCACCCAATAACAATCGTTATTTTGCTGAAAAAAATTGGCAATATTGTGCAAGGTTTTTGGAAATAAAATATCATCAGAATTTAAATAGCCGATTATTTCCCCTGTTGATTTTTTTATGCCGTTAGTTACCGCATCTGCTTGACCCTTATCTTTACTGCTATACCAGATAATTTTCTCATTATATTTTTTTAATACATCAATCGTCCCATCAGTTGATCCTCCGTCCATCACTATATATTCCAAATTGGGATATCCTTGTGACAAAACAGAATTTATCGTCTTTTCAATAAATTTAACTTGATTGTATGAAGGTGTTATCAAGCTAATCCGTGGAAGATTTCTTTTCATTCTTCTCACCTTCCTTGAGGGCTAATTTTTGCACCAACTCAGTTATTTCCTGTCTGATATCCTGAAGATATATATAAAGCCTGAAAACAAGATAAAACAATAATACGATTGAGGTGTATATGATAGCATCGACACCACGCCCAATACCCATTATTCTAGCAATATCGGTGGAAAAAAGCGGAAATAAAACTATTACCACGGCTGATCCGAAAAGAATTGTCCAAAAAATAAACCCTATCAGTGAGATATCTCCACCTTTAAACCGCAGATATACCCGGCTTAAAGCAAAAAATAAAAATAAAGACAGTATTATTTGTGTCAGTGTGAAATGCATAAATTAACTCAATAATCTAATAACAAGCTGTATTACAATATTCGGTGCATCGCTAAGTCTTTGCCCCTTGGAAATTGAATAATCAGTATATACCGGGATTATTGGCACTTCGCAAAAATTCAATTTATTCCGATGTATTTCCTTGAAAATTTCGCTAGAAACTTCCATACCGTCATTCTGTAAAGAGATTGTATTTATCGCTTTTTTCCCAAAAACTCTTAATCCTGATTGCGAATCTGTTGACATAACTCCATATAAAAAATAAGTTACGGCATTAGCGATTTTGTTTATGATTATCCGTGATAATGGTACCTTGTTTTTATTGGTCCATCTTGTTCCGATAACGATTTCGGAGTTTCCCTCAATAATTGGCTTCGTCAATTTAGCTAAATCTTTAGGATTATGCTGGCCATCTGCATCAAATGTCACCAGAATATCATATGACTTCATTTTGGCATAAGCAAATATTGTCTTTAATGCACCGCCTAAACCTCTGTTGATAATATGCTGTAAAATTTTGACTTTATATTTTTTTGCCACTATTCCAGTTTTATCAGATGAACCATCGTCAACGACCAAAATATCTATACGACTGACTCCTTTTATCTTTTTTGGCAAAGATTTTATTACTTCCCCAATCATTTTTTCTTCATTAAAAGCGGGAATCCCAATTAACATTTTCATGACCCTATTTTATAGGAAACCACCGCCTGTTGCAATTAAGACACCCAATGGCCGCCAGTAAAAAGAATTGTTAGAGCAGATAACAGAAGACAGAATACGGCTAATAAGATTATTTTATAATACTTGTTATGAATTAAACCGAGACTGATAAAAATTGGAAAAGCCACCAGAATATAGCGTGGCATACTGGAAAAAGTACCAGAAAGTGATGGAACGATAACTGCAAACCAGGAAAAAATTAAATATGAAACTCTTACTTTCTTAAGATGAGCAATTATCAACAATATAATCGAGAATAACGTAAGTGAAACTTCCAAAAAAGAAATCCAGAACGTTTCAGAAGTTAGTGGTACATAAAATAATATCTTTAAATATCTCCAGATTACCTGTGGCAAAACTATAATACCGCTCCCGCTTCTTTCTGCACCAAAAACTGGCTGGGCATGCCAGAAATAAAGCCAGTCGCCGAATTTAAATTGAAGATACATCATGTAAGAAATAAGTCCAAGCGGCACAAGGTATATTACTGGGGAGTGCAAAGTGTTTAATTTTTGTCTACCAGCATACCACTCCCACAGTAATGCCGGCAATAAAAAAATTCCGGTCAATCGTGTAGCAGATGCCAACCCTCCACATATTCCTGCCAACCACCATCTTTTTTTTCTTGCCGCATAAAATGAATAAACAGTCAAGAATAAAAAGAGGCTTTCTGTATATATGCTGCCAAAGAAAAATGATGTCGGAAAAAATATTAGAAAAAGCATTATCCACTTTATGGTTTTTTGGTCGTAATCAAGGCTAAATAATTTATATAAAATAAAAATTGTCAAAAGAAAAAATAAGTTAGATACAATAAGGCCAATAATAACAGGATTTACCAGGGGCAGTATCCGGTGAATTGTAGAAAGTAGAAGAGGATAAAGCGGAAAAAAAACTTGAGTGTATTGTGCAGCATAACCTGATTTGGCAATTGTTAAATAATGAACACCGTCAAAATTAGCGAAGGACCATAACCAATGTGGTAGACCTGACGGAATTAAAAAAACATCAGCATAAGGAAACCTGGGGTTAAAAACCAGTAATTTTTCACCAAACCAAGCAACCAAAAATAGCCACGTTCTCCAAACCAAAAAAAATATTATCGAGATGATCCACATTGTCAATCTCTACTCGAATTATTAATAACTTTTTTATATACCTCTATCGTCTGCTTGGCTGTTTTTTCCCAATTAAACATCTTTACCCTCGCCAATCCTTTACTTTTCATATATCGATATTTCGAGGCATCGGCAAGCAAATCCGTAACCGCGTTGGCCGCCTTGGGATAATCTTTGGGGTCAACCAAAATACTGCTATCACCGGCAATCTCAGAAAGGCTACTTTGATTTGACGCAACTACTGGACAACCGCAAGCCATAGCCTCCAAAACAGGCAAACCAAAACCTTCCGCTAATGACAACTGAAGATAAACTTTCGCCAGATTATAAATTCCCACCAAATCATCAATACTCACCTGGGCAAGGAAATGTACTTTGTCCGCCAAATTCAATGAATCAATTAGATGCTTTATTTTTTGCAACTGCCAAGAATTATTAATAAAACCGCTTCCAACCAATAATAGTTCTAAATCTGGATATGATTTATGAATAATGGCAAAGACTTTAATCAACCCTTCGATGTTTTTGTTATAATTCACATCCCCCACATGAAGAAGAAAATCATGAGGTAATTTAAATTTCTTTTTTATACTCTCTAATATTTTTTTTGACTCAATGATCTTAAAACCATCTCCAATCCCAAGATAAATTACTCGAATCTTATCCTTATTTATACCGGCATATTTTATGATATCTTCTTTGGAAGAATATGAATCAGTAATAATCGCGTCAGATTGGCCAAGAGAAAATTTTTGTATTTGCCATTTCAAATATCCCTTTACCCCTTTTGGGAAATATCTGGGGAATTTAAGAGGTATTAAATCATGTACCGTCACAACAGTCGGTCTTTTCTTCAGCAGTGGTAATGTCAGAAAAAAAGGGTCAAAATAAGGATAATGAATTAAATCAAATCTTTCTAAGCCATCTTTAACACTGATTAAATTAACAGATATTTCATTAACTTTCTTTAAACCTATATAGATATTTTCTGTATAAATTCCTGTACCTCGATATTGATGCCCAGTTATTGGAGGCTTAACAAGAGCTATATTTAAAGTCTTGCGCTGTTTCATTGCCAAGTTATTATTCTGCTAGTGTCTGGATTTCTCCCAATATTTAATATAAGCAGTTGGGTAATGCAGAGCTGAAAAAAATGCCCAAACAAATCCTGGAAAACCATCCATAAATCCTAGATGTCGAAAATATATCGTCAGAAATGTTTTTATCGGTACGACAATAACATATTTTATGGTAGTAAAGACATTAATTGAAAGTTTATCTTGATTGAATTTTTCTGCTGTCAGTAAGGTATAAGTATTTGCTTTTTTCAGGTATTCAGCAAAACTCGGATAAGCATAGTGAAATAAGTCATTTTTCAGATATCCTACCTCTCCCTCAACATCAATCTGTTCGTGTACATCTTTGGCAGGAAATCTTCCTTTCCCTCTTTTAAAAAGACGGATAACATAATCCGGATATAAACCGCCTTTTTTCATCCATCTTCCCAGAAGAAAGTTTTTGCGGGGAATATAATAACCGTTAACAGTACTCGATTGGTTAATTACATTAATTATTTCATTTCTTAATTTATCGGTAACGACTTCATCAGCATCAAGCTGCAGAATCCATTCGCTGGTACATTCTTTGAGAGCTTTCTGTTTGTTGATATGAAAAATGGGAGGATTATCAGAAACTATAACTTTTGCCTTATATTTTTTGGCTACATCAACCGTCTTATCAGTTGATGAACCGTCAACTATCACAACCTCATCCACCCAAGAAACAACGCTTTTAAGACATTTTCCGATATTTTCTTCTTCATTGAAAGTGGCAATCGCAACAGAAATCTTTTTCATGTCTTCTTATATTTCATAAACGACAAAATAATAAAACCGATTGCCGCTGCCGTCAAAAGATTACTAAATTGTCTTAAAGGTGTTTCCGTAAATTGTGAAACGACTTTTGATTTGCCTTTTTTTACTTGAAACTCAATTAAACCACTACCGTAGGAAACTTCTGTACGCTTTCCGTCCACGAATACCTGCCAACCGGGATAATAGACCGTATTTATCCTCACGACGCCATCGGCAGGTGCATCAAAGACAAACGAAAGATAATTAGATTTGTTTTTGTCTATGTTTATTTTTGCTCCGGTAATTGCTGATTCTACTTTCGTGGTAAATTTTTTTATCGCTTCTGACTGTACCCATTTGGGGGTATACTCGTCATAAGTGTTGGTTGTTTTTTCAAGTTTTAGATAAAAATCCAAGGGCCAATCAAGTGATTGGTTTATTCTTAAATGATTGCGGTTAGCATAAAACGCTAGAGTAAGAAAAATCAAAGCAATTACAAATTTGAATACTTTACTATGGACCATACTTATTGCAAATCCTGCTAATATACTGACGGAAAAGACAGTCAGGGAAAGTATTCTCCAGGGAAAATCCACAATCACTATATTGCTTAGCACCTTCCAAAACGGTAGAGAGATTTTTAGCATCAAAATTATAGACAAAATGAAAATACATAAAAAAAATATCCCATCTGAATATTTCGCCTTCCCTTTCTTTATGATTGATTTGATTAAAATTATCGCCGCAATAAATGCAACAAACCATTGAGCAATTCCTACCTGTAAAGACATTGCTCCTTCATAAGCATCCACCGTACCGTATCCCCAGGGAGAATAAATAAGCTTACTTAAACTTATAAATTTATTGCCTATATGAACTGGTCCCATTATTTCAACAAATCTAGTCAGATTTCTTTCCCAAAAAGAGGGAATCAGATAATAACCGGACAGACAAAATGCTAATAAAAGTAAAATTATTGATGAAGTAAAAATTATTTTTCTGTTATGACTTAAAAGTATTGTGTAGAATATATATAAAGCAAAACACAAGAAATAGAACACTGCTACCATCGCATGTGAAAGAAGCATTCCGGATAATGCAATTGCACCAAGACTTATCCATATAAGATTAATTTGTTTTCTTTCTTTTATCTTCAACAAAGCAAGAAGCAAAAGCGGTGGAAAAATAAATATTGTGGCATCTCCTATTGCTGCACGGACAAAGATGTTGGAAAAACGGAAAGGGGCAAACAAATAGATTATTGTGCCCACAAAGGCAGCAAACCTTCCAAATAATAGTTTCTGAAGATAAAACATTGTAATACCTGAAAAAAGAAAGCCTAGAATAAAAGTTAACTTGATACTATCGAAGATGGAAAAGCCAAGAAGATGTATCGGTTCTGCAATAAACCATGGCATCTGGTAAGAAAAAATGAAAAGAGGATAACCAAAACCGTCGAGAAGTCCACCCGCCCACCTGGGTGGAATTTGTCCGTCACGAATAGCCTGATCAAAATAATATAGCCTTGGCACCTGATGAATACCGTCATGGCTAGTAAAATAACCAGGTTTTAAAAGATCACGAAGAGCAAAGACTGACAAGACTATGATAAAAAAAATTATCAACCAGTCAATTTTTCTCATATCTTGTCTTCTTTCTGAAATTAAAAATTTTGATTTTTATTCCTAACTTGTGTAAAAAATACAAAAACAAAGTATAAAGTATCATTACGCCGTATCGGACAGAACGCTGAAAATTAATTGATGAGGCTTCAGGAAAATATCGTACCGGTACTGCTATTTCACCTATTCTAAATCCAGCCGCATGAGCGGAAATTAAAATTTCCTGATCGAATACAAAATCATTAGAAAAATAAAAAAACGGTACAGTCTCTAAAACATCGCGTTTAAAGGCTCTAAAACCAGTATGGTATTCTGACAGATTAAGACCCAAAACAATGTTTTCCACCAAAGTCAAAAACCGGTTACTTATATATTTATAAAGAGGCATTCCACCTTCCAAAGCCTCTGTTCTGCTTCTGATCCTGCTACCGAGCATAATATCAAAACGTCCGTCAAGAATCGGCTTAACAATGTCACTAGTCAATGTCGCATCATACTGGTAATCAGGGTGAATCATAATAATGATGCCTGCGTTTCGTCTTAATGCCTCACTGTAACAAGTCTTCTGATTCCCACCATAACCTAAGTTATTTTTATGAATTAAAACAGATAAGCCTAATTTTTTGGCTACATCAACTGTCTTATCACGACTATCATCATCTACTACAATCACTTCATCCGCAATACCAGCGGGAATATCACGATAAGTTTTTTCGATTGTTCTTTCTGCATTATACGCAGGCATTACAACTACAATTTTTGGGTCTCTCTTTTTTGATTTGATCATTTTGACTGTGTTCTAGCAGGCTTATCCAAAAGTTCATCTTCTACGTTCTCTATTCTTTTTTCTTCTAAATATTCCCTTTCTATATTTACCGAGTCAATATCATATTTGTCGCTGCCCTCTTTAATATTCCAAGCGGCATAAAGACCCATTTCTATAGAATGATCCATATTGTTGTATCTAAACGTGCCATTCCTCCCTACCAACTGCAGATTAGTAAATTTCTTAAAGTATTTTTTTATGCTTTCAACACTTTCTTTATAGCCAAGATGGTAGACCGGATACTCCTTAGTTACCCGATGTACATAGCTTCCAATTATATTATCCTTATCGATAAATCCAAATTCTCGAATATACGAGTCGGCAACTAGATCTATCACTTCCTTATCATCTTTCTGCCACATATTGTCTCCCTCATTACAAGCGATCTCAAATACCAAGGTTGTCGTTTTTGAAGGGGAAAGCTGATCATACCAATTATCCATTTCCATAACTCGCATAAAAGGAATTTCTTTAGGATGAACATAGATCCAGGTATCACTTGTAATATGACTCTTGTTAATAAATAAAGCTACTAGCAGTTCGTCACGATATTTAAGCTTTTGGGACAGATGATTGATCTTTCTGTCCGCTTTTGGTTGCAATCTTTTTACTAAATCGTTTAAGGGGATGCTGGAAATGAAATATTCTCCGTCAATAACGAACTCCTGGCCATTTCTTTTAGCAGTGATTGAGGTAATCTTATCCTCATTATGATTTATAGTTAATATTTCACTGTTGGTATATATTTTTCCTCCGTGTCTTTTTATCGCCTGTGCTAATTTTTCTGAAAGTATTCCAATTCCCCTTTTAGGATAAGAAAATTCGTCTGTCAATGAAACTATATTTTTATTTTTTATCAAGGCGTCTTTTATAATTGTCAAAATATTCAGACCCCTGGTGCGTTGTCCTACCCAGTCAATCGAAATTTTCGTGCATTCCTGGCCCCATAATTTTTCACTGTAGCGCTTAAAAAAAATCTCATATAAGGTTTTGCCAAATTGACTGATATACCCATCTTCCATCGTAATTAAGTTTGGTTTAAAAAGTCTTACCTTGACTCTGGCAGAAAGATAATCCAAGATAGCCATCAAAGCTTTCCCTGGACCAATACCAAGTAAAGCATTCATTAGTCTAATTGGATAAAAGAAAAATTTTTTATCGAAGTAGATCCTTGTCAATCTCGGTACTTGTACCACATCAGTGCCTAATATATTAAGCATCCACCTATTCACCATCTTGCTTTTGGTATACCAACGGTGCGGGCCGGTATCAAAACGAAAACCATTAATCTCAATCGTCCTTGCCAATCCTCCTATTTGTCCCCATTTTTCGATAACAATCACTTTTTTACCTGCTTTCACCAGCTCATAACCAGCAGCCAGTCCAGCAAGTCCACCACCCATAATAACCACTTTCTCCTTTAACTTTTTTTCCATGGATTTTTAAAATAATCAACTGTCTTTTGAAGTCCCGAGGTTAAGCTTGTCTTAGCTTCCCAATGTAACACTCTTTTTGCCAATGAAGCCGCCAAACAACTTCTCCTTTGTTCTCCTGTCCTCGCAGGTCCATAATTGGCAACTATCTGAACCCCTGTTATCATCTGTAAACGCTTATACAAATCTATAACATTGGTTTCTATACCTGTACCAATATTAAACGAGCCAGTTAATTTAGTCTCCAAAGCTTTTTCATTTGCTCTTACCACATCCTCCACATAGATATAATCTCTAGTTTGTCTGCCGTCACCGTTGATGGTAGGTATTTGCTTACTTAGCAACTTTTCCGTAAAAATCGCTACTACTCCTGCTTCACCGTGAGGGTTTTGTCTTGGACCATAGACGTTTGAATATCGCAGTGCCACATAAGGTATCTTATATATGTGATGGTAAAAGTTCAGATAATATTCGCTTGCCAGTTTAGCCACACCGTAGGGTGAAAGCGGAAGTAAAGGATGATAATTTTCTGGTGTTGGTAACTGGGTTGCCTCTCCATAGACAACGCCGCCTGATGAAGCAAAGATAACTTTTTTAACTTTTACCCTTCTGCCAGCTTCAAGAAGATTAAGAAGTCCCAATATATTCACCTCGGCATCCAGTATCGGATCTTCCGTGGAAATACGCACGCTGATTTGAGCGGCATGATGATTGATAACTTCAGGCTTCTCTTTATTTATAATTTTTTCTACAGCTTCCTTATCTCTTATATCCACTTTATAAAATATTGCTTTTTTATTTACAAAGCTGCTCCTGCCTGAGGAAAGATTATCCATGACAATTACTCGATGGCCTGAATTTATATACGCATCAACTATATGGGAAGCAATAAAACCTGCACCGCCTGTCACGAGAATTCTCATGAATTCAATTCTACCTTGCTACAATCCTGAAGGCAACAGTACCGTCAGGAAAGTGAATATTCTTAACTATGCCTGAGGCGTTTTCAGGAATCTCATCTGGCGTACCTACTAGAATAACATCTGTCAATTTTTCATCTTCTTTCCAATCTAAGTTGCGGAATTCATATTTTCCAAATTTCCTTTCCGATCGCATGATTTCACCGTGTCCCCAGTTTTGTTGATACCATGATGGATCGATTTTTTTATAAAATAGAAAATAAATATAGGGTTGATCATAGTGGTAGGTGACAATTACTTTACTGCGACTTGCCTCCAATTTATTAACCTCCTCAACAACTTGCTTATAACCATACTGCCACCAGCTGGCATATTCGATCGGAGTATGAATATAGTACATGTGTAAATAGTAAAAGAAGTTTAATATAAACAGGAAAAAGACAAACAATAAAACTACAATTGCTGATTTTTTTGCAAATCTTAACTTTAACAATTCAACTAGTTTAATAACACCAAACGCAGTAAAAATCTGGTAAGTAGGCAGATAAAACAGTGCTCTCACCGCATGCGGCGTACCGGTAGTAAAAGCGGAAGCAATGGGAGCTATCAAAAACCAAAGAAATAACACTTTGACACTTTTATCGATTTTCAAAAGCAAGTAAAAAACGCCCAGCAAAATAAACGGCAAGTCCCAAAAGTAGAGCATTCCCATAGAAGCGGCATGATGTCTTCCGGGCGCATCACCAGTTAAGAAAAGGAAGTCAAAATTAAAATGGTCAAGATATCCAGCCAATACTTCACGCCCATAGACAATCCTGCGATTATGCATCAATTTCCCTAAAAAATCTCCTCTTTTCTGATCCAGTTCCATTGCCTGAATACTCGCCCCTAACCTTTCATTGGGATTTACCACGCTTACCGATCCGAATCTGGCGCTTACTGATGAACTGAATTCTTTAATAATTGGAAATGCCAAAAGGAATAAAATCAATACGCTTAAAAGATAGAGACCAATCTTATTTCTTATTTCTTTTCTGTATATTAAAACCAATCCGGGAATAAGCAAAGGAATAATTAATCTGGGACTATGATAGGAATAGAGCGACAAAGCAAAAAATACGGACGAGATGGAAAAATACCTACCCTTTTTAAGGCCTTTCAAAAAAAACAAAATAGCGCAAATTAGAAAAAATAAGGCAATATTGGCTTCAAATGCCACCCGGGAAAACTGGATGTGCCAGGGAGAAACGGCTAAAAAAAGAATACATAGCAAATAGAAGATCGCAGATTTATCAGGAAACAATTCTTTCAATAAATAATAACTGACAATAATTGTGAACGAACCTAAGAGAGCTGAAATGAATCTTATTGAAAATTCATTTAACCCAAATACGTATACCGGAATTACACTCAAGTATGTATAAAGCGGTGGTTTGTAGTCTCCAAAAGAACGGAAAGAGGTAGGTAAAAAAGTACCATACTCATCTTTTGCTGTTTTCAAAAGAGAATATGCGTTATATCCTAAAGAAGCCTCGTCCCAATCGATGGAAATAGGATTTGCACCCAACTGCCAAAAACGTAAGATAAATCCTAATAAAATAATTAATATAAGAAAAATTTTCATTCTCATGTTTTCTCTCCAATCCAAAAAACATCATTTCCGGAAAGATTTTTTATTACTTTTAGCAAACGATACTCAGAAGAAAGCTTGCCGGGCTTGGCAACAACTAATATTTTTCCATAAGCGCTACTACCGACACCACCAAAGATGATTTTCCCAAGCCTTCTCACTTCCCAGAAACCAAACCAATCTCTCTGCGCCTCTTCCTCCTTTAAAAATTTGTCCAAAGGATATTTATTATAAAAGGCAAAATAGATATAGGGACGACCTAAAGCAGTTGTCACAAAAATCTGATCATAACTACCTTCTACACGACTTACATAATTCACCATTTCCTTATAGCCATACTGCCATTCCCCACTCCATTTGATTGGAAAATGAACATGATAAATATGAAGATAATAAAAAAGATTTATGGATAAGAGAAAAGATAGAAGGAATAACAAGATACGAACACTCCGTAAGGAAAATCTTTGTTTCAACCATAAAACTGTCTGATATACCCCACAAGCAATCACAATTTGAAAAGTGGGTAAAATTGACAGAATCCGTAAAGCATGAGGCGTTTCCCTAGCAGTACCTGCCGGTATTGGCGCAATTAACATCCATGAGAATATCAAAACAGAACTTCTCGTTCTTTGTTTAACTAATAGATATAAACCGATTAATAAAAATGGCAAATCCCACATATAAAGCTGTCCCATATCTTGTACTGATAAACGCGGATTTACATCTCCATGAGTAAATAAAAACCGTCCAGTAAAATTATCAAAATAATGCTTAAGATAATCAGTAAAAAAAATAAGCCTGCGGTTATGAATCAATTTGGCAAATATATTCCCGCCATCTGTCGCTATTCGGGTATTAGCCAGTTCTATCGGTTCAAGGTTGTTGAAAATTGTCACTTCCTGATATCTTAGCCTGCTCTCTCTCGTAGAAAGATAAGACAAGCTTGGAAAAATTAATACCGCAGAAAATAATAACGAGAAAATAAACCATTTGGCATTCCTACGTAGATCATGACGATAAAGTAGTATCAGTAGTAGAAGTAGTATAGGTGCAATAATCCGGTTGGCATTGAAAGTATAAAAAGACAAAACAAATGATATAAAAGAAAAAATAATGATCCATTTTTTTCTCGTTCCCACGATAAAAAGATATATCGCCAAAAGATTGAAAAAAGCGGCTAAATTAGCTTCAAAAGCAGCGCGAGACATATGAATAGACCAAGGTGAGACAGCAAGGAAAAAACTGGATAAGTATGCCAAGATATCATTCTTGAATAATTCTTTCACCAGAAAATATGTAACAATAACCATCAATGCGCCAGCTAACATGGACGGTAAACGAACAGCAAACTCATTCACACCAAAAATGAGAATAAACGGTACGGTAGCATAAATATATCCAGGGGGTTTATAGTCTCCGAAGGCAATGAAGCGTGCCAAAGGCAGATATTCTCCGTGTTCATCCCGCAAAGCGGTGGAGATTGTGTAGGTATTATAGCCTAACGACGCTTCATCCCAATAAAGAGATGGCGGATTAGAACCAAGATGATAAAACCTGAGCAAAAAACCTAAAGAAAAAATAAATCCAAGTATAATAATTTTTCTCATATCAGGTTACCTTCAGCAGGAAAACCTCATTATTTTCAAAAAATAATTCAAATGTGTGGTTTTTTATACCTTTAATTAGATGATTATATTTTTCTGTATAATACGGTTCTTTAAGCAAATAAATGTATGAGATTTTATTATTTTTTAAAAAATCCATATCGATAGACTCAGTATACAATTTGTCAATATTCTTGATTTTGATATCTGGATTTTCGCCTGTCTGTTGAGCGTATCCTGGATCAGCCAAATAGATTTCTCTTTCACTTAATACAGCTACATATAATGGGTCCTTATTAAATTGCTTGGGGTTAAGAATCAATACATCTTTGATATCTGAGTTATTTTTCAGATAGGTAAGCGCTGCTATCTGTTCATTAGAAATTAAGTCATTCGGCATCGCTAACTTTCCTATCATATTTTTAATATTGACAGGAATGGATAACAGTATCACCAATATTACTATTGAAAAACCGATTATTTTGTGCTTCTTCCGACAAAAAAAATAATATATTTCACCGGTTGCAAAAGCAGTATAAATAGACAATAGGGTAAGAGCGTACGGAGAAAACTGGATAATATTATAAGCACTGCTTCCAAGATTAAACAGAAGTGGGATTGCTAAGGAAATAGCAATAGAAAAAATGATGTAGGTATGTACAATTTTATTGGGTGAAATATGACCAAAAATATAACTTTTGAAGATTTTAATTAAATAAACCAGTCCTATAAGTCTGGTACCTAAATTACCTATTAAATAAATAGACAACTCTATGAACTTTATTTTTAAAAGACCTAAAGTATTATGTATAAATCTATAATAACTTTCTATTTCGGCATAAAAAGGCAGATTTAATTTATCTTGACCTACCATCATCTCAGTGAGAATCCAACCGGGAAACCAATAAAGACCAATTTTGCCAGGTTTTGTAATTAAGTAAAATACGGGCAAAAAGATCAATGATGACAAAAAGAATATCTTTACTCCCCGAATTTCCTTATTTGTTAGAAAAAGGAAAATTGAAGTGAAACCTAAAGCGGCAATTGCAATCAATCCTCCAAATGATTTAAAACCATACAAAGTACCGACAAATATTGAAGTTACGACTAACCAACCCATATCTAATTTCTTTTCTAATAAAACTGCTTTATAAAGAGAATAAATACTGAAAAGTAGTAATCCGAATCCCAAAACCGAATAGGGATTAAAAATTTGGTCAAAAGGCTGATCGATAAAGAAAGTATTCCCTTTCCAATCAAAATTTGATCCGAAAAAAAATATGGCTAAATAAGCAAAATTACCGGAAAAATATCCTAAAAAAACAGCTAAACCCTTTATCCAGGTTTTGTTCGTAAAAATATTAGAAACCGCATAAAGACCTAGTCCGTATATCAGTGATACAAGAACTGGACCGAATCGATAATAAAGATCAAAGACATGTGCGCGGGTCACGTAACTTGTCAAAGATAGAAAAAACATATAAAAATAGTGGTGATTTTTAAGA
>Ga0315282_10003471_pt1 | contig 28259 bp, 28 predicted proteins | sample YL17G07_20_MG_FD_203693 | JGI IMG/M metagenome (GOLD analysis project Ga0315282, IMG submission 203693) | Sediment microbial communities from Yellowstone Lake, YNP, Wyoming, USA - YL17G07_20 | ecosystem: Environmental > Aquatic > Freshwater > Lake > Sediment | place: USA: Wyoming | collected... | reverse complement strand
AATAATTTTGGGCGTCCGCGGAAACTCTCTCTTCTTCTATAGCGTGGACGTGGTGGGGAGGCTGATGTATTGTGAGCTCTGCGCGGTCAAAGTGAAGGTGGCTACGTGGCTGCTGATCGGTGAACTTACGGGCCGGCCGGCCTAGGAGCAGGTTTCTCCTCAGCTCAATCGTAAAAGCCTTTAGTTCCTACAAAGTATCCCGTTCTGCCATCGAAGTTTTCGGCAGCGTTGACCCCGTGAATGGTTGAGGATAAGTACCCGAAGGAGTTACTGTGTGAACTTTACGCTCCTGGTAGGCGTCTCTTCGAGTTCGTTGTTGCGCTCAGGAATGTTCCATCAGCCCTCAGCAAAGCCTCAGCCGTCTTGGGCGGTCTGAGAATTAACATTCTGTCTACGGCCGGCCGTAGGAACCTGGCAGCCTGCCAACGGCATCGAATGTCTCGGACCTTCGCGGCTACGGAGAGCAGCTGATGCTTCCTCTGCTGGCTTAGGAGGATCTCGTGATCTAGTTCTTGGCATTTGATCGCGGCCCTTCGAAGAAACTCTTCAGGAGGAACCAGGCGGCTGCCGATGGGGACAGGTCCCTCGGGGAGAAGGAGGCCGCAGAACTCGCAGAAACTTTTATCGGTCTCAGGATCCGTCACGGTTCTACCTTCATGTTGACATGCGTCAAGATGAAGGGTAGAGGGCGCGTTTCGCGTAGGATTGTTGCGCCTTACCGTACTCTCTGTCACGCGCGTGACCAGACTGATGCATCCTGCTAGGATTGAAGTTCCCTTTCACCAATTCGGGGAGAGTTAGGGAAAAGACCTAGAACCCCTTGCCCCACAGCATCTCGGAGCTATGTGATGCTGCCAGAATCTCTCCTATTGACACGGGATCCCGCGATCAATCGCGAAGACCTCGAGAGGAACAAGCGTTTCACCAAGAATTTCCTCACGCTAATTCTCAGCTACGACTCGCACAAATCGACTGAGACAGCTGGGAAATCGAAATAGTTCACGAGAGGGTTAGTCTAGCTCTCAGTGAGCAAGTGACCACGAGGTTCAGCAAGCCAGACCTGCAGGTTCTGGAAAGAGTCTGTAAGGATCTAGGGCAAGATGTCGGAGGTTTCATCCGCCTGGCAACTCTCAAGGAACTAGCGGCCCTCGGCGCATTCGATGACCTCAGGTCAAAGACCCTTGGCGTGGACACCAAGAGCATGGAGACCTCGCGATGACTAAAGAGGGTCTCTGGGCTCAACGCTGAAGTGAAGCAGCTGGGAGCAGCTGATACGAGTATGGGACCCTGGGCGAAATTCTGGATTCAACGTCGCAATGGCCCTCAGACCATTGCCGTCGAACCAGAAGAGGAATTGCGCAGAGAGCTCCACGAGAGAGTACGCGGCCTTCCGCGGCATCGCTCTCCCAGCAAGCGCCTCAGAGATGCGACTAGGCTTGAGCTGCGTCTCGAGAGGAAGCGCCTCTTCAAGGAAGCATTCCACGATAACATCAACAGCCTAGGCGAAGTCGACGCTACGACAGGCAGCGAACTACTCAAAATTGATCGCGGCGACGTTCTACTGGATCCAAAGCAGCGGCCATACTACAAGCATCCAGCCTTCGAGGCTTGGTGGCGGGTACCAGGCCCTGAACTGCGAGCTCGAGTCTCACAGAGAGCCCAGCAGAATCAGGAATGAGGAGACCATGACCGCATTGGATATGATGAATGAGAAGATTGAGTTTCGCTTATCGAAGGAAGATCACGACCTTCTCCTGCAGATCGCTGAGGGCTGGCGATGCTCCAAGAGCGATGTGATGCGCAGAGCTCTAATTCAATTGGCCGAACAAGTTGGAATCCTGAAACCTCGCTTCGGTCAAGTCATGGAGAAACCGGCGCCATCCACGCGTCCGAGTTACGGTGTGGAAGCCAACAGGCCGCCGAGAGAGAGAGCATAGCAGGAACGAACCGATTTCCCCTGACGTCGTCCTCATAGACTCAAAGAAGGAACCGCAATCTGATGAGTGACCCGGCAGAGTGTCTCTGCGAACGAACCATGGTCATCTTCACGAAAGATAATCTCAAGGTGCTGAAGAAAGTCTGTGAAACGAGAGGGGCAGATATCGCTGGCTTCCTTCGAACGGCTACATTGAAAGAGTTCGCTGCTCTCGGCGGTTCCGTCTTCTTCCCCGTCGAGATCTCGAGCTCTCCTTCTCCTGTTCCAGGAACGCCAGCAGGAACGGTCCTCACTCCTCGGCTACGTGAATACAAAGAACGACGTCTACTATTCACTTGAGGCGCTAGCACTCGAGAGGCCATAGCAGGGTTGAATCGTGCGTCCGATTCCGGGAAACGTGCGTCCGTTTCGTTGAATCGTGGCCATGATTCCCGGAATCGTGGCCCTGTTTCCATGATGTGATCCCTCAAAACCGTAATAGGTGATCGTAACAGATGGATCCGACAGCCGGGGAACATGCGAGAGTTGTGCACAATCGCCTAGGTGGCCTATATCCCCTACGAAGGAATGTGTTACAGGTGAAAGCGACCCCTCTTTCAAAGCGATATCAGTTTCATGACAGGTGCACTTTTCGTGGTGGGCCTAGGCTCTCAACGGCAGAATTTGGCAAGGTCGCTTGAGTTCGATGTGGTGTCTAACACAGAAAAAATTGTGTCTAACACGCTTGAGCGGATTGGGCCGCTAGCTGTTGATGCCTTGCGACCCAAGTTTCCGCGCGGAAACCCTATTCGAACTGTCACACATTCACATGTGAGACCAATGGGATTTGCTTAGGATCCCTTCTGCAGGACGCGAACTCCCCGCCAGAGAACCATCTCGAGAATCACGCTGCGAGACCTCTCCGGGCGATCGTTCCGGCGATCCTCAGCTAACTCCGCTTGAATGATTTCGTCCAGGGCCTGCTTCAGGTTCGATGTGACGTTGATATCCAGCCGTGACTTGACATGCTTCTCCCTACCCATGACTCTCGCCTCCTCAATGGACATCAAACAGCCTCCTCATGTTCTCCCGCCGCTGGGGAACTGATCGGCGATTCTAGCCAGCAGGGCCTGCTCTTCTTTCTCAATGACTCTGAGACGCCGCCACTCGTCCACATCAATGTGCTGGACGATGCAGTCTGAGATTCGCTTCCTCAACTCCTTGGGAGGTAGAGCATCGAGCTCCACAGCGTTCGTGCCATATTCCTGAACGAACTTCGAGTAGCGGGGGTCACTCTTCTTGGCCAAGGCAGGGGGCAGTTTGTACTCTTCGATGTCCTCGGGGAGAATCGCTACCCGCAGAAATTCATCCAACTCAACCCCGTGGCGCCCTAGGGATTCAACGACCTTGCTTTCGATGTTGCGGCCGCTTGGGTCGTGGTCTCCGAAGAAGTAGATGTAGATCGGTTTCTCAATGCGGGAGAGGTCCATCGCGGCTTCGTAGAGGAAGCTGATGCTGGAGAATCCGCGGCAAACCATCAACGTCACTAGGTACTGGCGTGTGATGTTCGCGAAGAAACTGGAGAGAGCGTCCTTCTCAAGCCAGATCTCAACATAGTCCGACTGTCCCTCCCACAGGTTCTTTCGATAAGCCTGCCTCACCGTGTCCAAGTAATCCGTGGAGTCCGCCCATGTGGAGAGCTCGTCTGGTCGGCGCGTTCTGTCGACAAACCAGTCATAGGGGATTACGCCTTCATATCTGAGCCACGCCGTCAAATGCTGCACTTGGCGATATGCCTGACGAGTAAGGGCAATGCGACCACGACTTTGCAGAGCATAGAACAGTTGTCTAATCGTGACGGGGGGTTCAACTTCCTGGACGGTCTCAATGATTGCGTCCGCTAGGGACCGGTTCCTTCGTAGGCGAGATAGTGGTTCTAGAACCAGTTGCGAATTAGACTCACTCAAAACCTATCCCCAATAGAAAAATTGCCAGTGGCAAATTCCAGTGGAATATTCTGTGTGTGTGAGTGTGTGTGAGAGAGTTTTCTGGTCTAGTCTAGTCTGTAGTGTATAACGTTGGTAGGTAGGTAGGGTAGGTAGTTCTCTCACTCTCTCTCCCTCTCTCTCCCACAGAATTAGGTGTGCATCACTTGGTCTCGGCGTATGGGTTGACCGTTAGGCATCCAAAGCGGATCCCAGGAGTCAGCGTCGTACAGATCCACGGGGTTCTTCAGTAGGTGATGGCAGGTCTCGCAACGTGGTCCGTCCGGTCCGTAGATGAATAGCTTCGTCTCGCACGCGCAGAAGCATTCGAACTTCGTGAGAATCTTGACCTTGCCACGGTATTCGACTCGGTCGCGGGTGGCGCAATCGTCGCAGAAGGTCACTCACCTTTCCCGAACAAAATCTCCTGTGAAGTCTCCGGAACAACGGCCACGCCCTGGTAGCCGTACTTCCATCGACCACGCTTGAGCTCCAAGCCCGGAAAGGAGTCGCGGTAGAATCTGTAGATTGCCTGCTGCTTCCACGTCTTGATACCGAGCTCCTCTTCAATCTCACCCATCGAACACTCTAACCGGCCACCGAGGTAGCTGACGATCTTCGCCAGCAGCTGCTTGTCCGCAGGCGGCAGCCTACTCAAGCTGACTTCTACTCCCGGCCATGCCGAATGACGAGGACGCGATCTGGATTTGTCTTGTCTCTCTGAACTTCAACTACTTCGCCTTCCCTCAATCCGAGAACTCGCGCTATGACTAAACCGAGGTCTTTGACTGAGAAGGATCCATCAGGCACCCTTGCTCTTCCCCCGCTTCAACAGAAGGCCTTCGAGAAGAATGGTTACGTAGGTGGATCGATTGATTCTGCCACGCCTAGCGTCGATTACGTCCAGGACGCTCTTGGGAAGATTCAGCCCCACAGGCACCTTTTCTTCTGCCATTTGCAGTCGGCTATAATCCCTGCAAAGTGTTATATAAGACAAAGGCAGCACTTAGGTATAGGTCAATATTTGGGTATACGGTGCTTTAGTGTTGGAAAGTCAGAAACGGCGTTTCGAGCGAGCTGTCCATATCCTTCGCGTAATCTCAGAAGCGACTTCCCCTGATCCACGGAAGTTGCCCAACAAATACGAGATTTGCAGAACCCTCGGGTCAGAATTAGGAACAGAGCCGACCATCCTAGCCGCCATAACGGAACAGGAAAGCGCGGGGCACATCCGACCCGCCTACGTCGACAAACATGCCAGAGGAGGAACACCCTCAAAACACTACCAAGTGACATTTCAAGGGTTCAAGATGCTGTTGGCTGGTGTGAGAGAACTAGGCTGGAAAGGCGTGGGCTTCCGCGAAGGCACCTGCTTTTCGACTTTGGCCTGTAGACACCGCCAGTTCCTACCGGAGATTTTTCCACTCTGGCAGAAATTCGAAGAACAAGGCATTGCGAACCTCATTGAGCAAGAACTCCACGAGGTAGCAGACGAGGGTGGCTCCGACGAGTTCGAGGAAAAGATGCAGACCGCGAAGAGATGGAAGACAGATTGGCTGAAAGAAGACAAGTCAAGACGTGCAGAGGACTATCCACCCGCTGAACTTGAGAAAGGATGGGTCCGGCACTTCATGGACATCCTCATACTATTCATAGAGACCGGTGGCGCGGAGAAGAGGATGAGATTTCTCAAGGCCGTCTCCAATGATCCGGACATAAGAAAAATCTACCTCGACTATTTGAACAGGAAGAAAGCAGAGGAAGTTGATTATCTGAACAGGATCGAGGCTCAGATTCAAGCAGTCTCGAAATCCTAGGTTGTGTTTGTGATTTTCTTTTGTAGGACGCTTTCCCAGAGACCTTGAAGCCTGGCGAGGTCCTGTCTCATAGTGGCGATGTCGCCGCGGAGTTCCTCGTTCTCTTTTCCGAGGCTCTGTAGTTTCTCCGCGTTCTGCAGGGTGGGGTGAGTTAGGACGTCCAGGTATTGGGCGGCGATCTTCGCGTTCTTCAGCACGTAGTCGGGTTCCAGGGTGGTGAACTTGTTGTACTGGTAGGGGTCTACGGTGTGTCCCATCCAGTAGTCCGTAAGAGTCATGTCGAAGCCTTTCTCCTTCGCGGTCTGCAGTCGACTCGTAACGACGTCTCGGAAGGCTTCATGGGGCGCTACTCCCGTTCGGTTGCCTGAGTCGCCGCCCGTCTTCGGAGGTGGTTTGATGCGGAGCTGCCTAGCGAGGGTATTGAAGACGGGTCGGATCGCTGACTTCGCCAAAGGCATCGGTCGACCCTTCTCATGGAGGGCGATCGCCTCGCCATCCTTCGGCCAGGATCCCCGTACGAGCTCGAAGTATTTTCTCCACGCCTCAAGGGCGTCGTGGTAGAGGAATGTGTGATACTTCTTGCGGTTCCGTTTACGGCCGCGTGTGAACCAGATCTTGAAGGGTACGTCAACACCCTGGGTTCTGAGGTGGTCGACCAGCTGCTTCGCATACTTCATGTTGAACTGGTGGAATCGCTCTTGATCCATGAGGCCCTGAAGTAGTGTTAAGAAGATGGCTTGGTCCCGGATGCCAGCGTGAGTGATGATCTGTCGGACCTGTTCGAATGTGAGGTTTCCCTGCACCGGATCCTTGGTTGGCTGCGGATTCCACTTTCTGGTTGAGGGGAGTTCGATCTCGTCGTCGTACTCGAAGAAGCTGCGGACTCGGGCCAATCGAACTATCATGCTACCATAAGTTCCACCTTTCATCTGCACCCATTCCTGCATCAGCCTCGGCAGAATCATCCGATCCCCCCTCTTCGCATCCTCCTGGGCCTGGAGGAGCCGGCTAGGGGACCACCCCTGCCAATTCGGCTGACGCCAAAGCCACCTCAACCATCCGCGGAAGTCACAGATGTACGAAGGCCGGGTTCCCGGAGTTAGACTTCCCAACCACTCCAAGACACAGGGCTCTCGTAATGCGACCTCAACCGGATCCTCACCGCGCTCCAGAACCTGAAACTGCTCCGTCAACCCACAACCCACCCGTCGTTGTATGGGGATATCAGCGACGGATTACAATAATAACGATATCCATCATTGTAAACTGTTACAATGGACGAGACTATTGTTTCATTATGAGAGAGTGCATTCTTGTGAGGTCGTCACGGAATGGGGCTAGAGCCTTTGGGACTTGCATCTCCAATGGATCTCTTAGCGCCAGATTCTTCTCTTCCTTGATCTTCCAGACTTCGCGGTTGAAGGCCAGCATATTTTCCGTGTAGCGTCTATGTGCCTTGGACCATGAAGCTTTCGAAAACCTCTGAACATGAATACTGTTCTTCGAGTAGAGCTGCCTCCAGACATAATCAACGAGGAAGGGGGTCACTGGAGCCAGTAACAGTAGCACGTTCTTCAGAACCGTATGTAGCGTGTACCATGCAGCCTTCTGCTGGGCTTTCGTGAAGCCCTGCCCGTAAGCACGAGGTTTCACCATCTCCATGTAATGGGAAGCAAAAGTCTCCCAGACGAAGTCACGGATGGCGCTTGCTGGAGTGAAGAAGTTAAAGTCCTTGTACCCTTCAAGACTCTGCTCAATCAGGGCGCTTAGCTCGGCAAGAATCCACCTGTCTGCAGCCTGGAGCTTTACGGTCTTGACTTGGGGGAATGATGAGATGAAGCGGGATATGTTCCAGATCTTGGTCAGGAATTTGTGTGCCCCTGCGATTCGTGCCTCCGAGCAACGAAAGTCTGACCCTTGTGTCGCTTCGGAGGCGTTCCAGAATCTGAATGCGTCGGCTCCGAATTTCTCGATAATAGGTTCGGGTTCCACCACGTTCCCTTTGCTCTTATGCATCGCCTGACCCTGCTCATCCATACCCAAGCCTCCTATCCAAGCGTGGGTGAAGGGAGGTTTCTTCGTGAGCTGATAGCACCTTAGAATCGAATAATGAAGCCAAGTTCTGACGATATCCTTACCCTGAGGCCTAATCGTGGTGGGATAGCTTTGTTTGAAGAACTTCGGGTCACTATCATACTTCGATATGAACAGCGCAGAAATGCTTGAGTCCATCCAAGTGTCGAAGGTTCTACTGTCGCCCTCGAATTCCACCGCCCCACAATTCGTGCACTTAGCCGCGGGCGGAGAATCTCGCCAAGGCCTATAGTACTCGCCAGGAGGAGGAATGAAGGGGGTTTTGCATTGCTTGCAGTACCATACCGGGATTTCCGTGGCGTACACTCTGCGTCGTGATATAGGCCAATCGATGGCCACAGAGTTCAACCAATCCAAGAGGATCTGACGGTTTGCGTCCGGGTGGAAGATGATCTTCTTGGCGAGTTGCTTGAGTTGTGGTAGGAAGTCAAGTTGCTTGAGGTAATACTCCTTCATCGAAATTATTTCGATAGGTGTGCCGCTTCGCGAGCAAATAGGCGTTCTGTGACTGATGCTCTCTGCCTTGACCAGAAGGCCTTGGGTTTCTAGGTCTTGGAGTATCCTTGCTCTCGCTTCTGTTATCCTGAGTCCCTGATAGGGACCTGCGACCTCGGTCAGTCTCCCGTCTTGACCCGTGGCCGCAATCTCGGCCAATCCGAGTTCGCGGAACAGTAGGACATCAGTGTAGTCACCGTAGCTACAGATCATCACCACGCCCGTTCCAAATTCAGGCTGTGCACTTGAGTGCGGTTTGATTTCCACCTCACGCCCATATATTGGCAGAATGGCGTGTTTTCCATGTAGTGTTGAATATCTTTCATCAGATGGATTTACGATCACAAGCTGGCAGGCGCAAATCAGCTCAGGCCTCGTTGTCGCGATTATCAGGGGCTCATCGGTTTCTTTGACCTTGAACTTCACATGTACCAGGCGAGTAGGGCGCTCTTCGTATTGTACTTCGGCGTCTGCTATGGTTGTGCCGCACTCGTGGCAGTAGTTATTTGGTCGAGTTGCCTCGTACACTAGACCCCTATTCCAGAGCACTATGAACGTGCTTTGTGTTAGTTTCCGGTATTCTTCTTGGTCTGTCCGATACTTGGATTCGTAGTCGCCACTCAGTCCAACTTGTTTCATGATTCCGAGCATTTTGCTCTCAAGGTCATCAAGCGCGGTCCTGCAGAGTTCTATGAATTTTTCGCGCGAAGTGTCACGCATCTTGATCTTGTACAAATTCTCCGTGTAGATTTCAACGGGCAGACCATTTCTGTCGATTCCGATTGGGAAGAGAACCTGATTACCTAGCATCCTACCGGTCCTAGCGATCATGTCGATCTGCGTGTATTGTGCGACTGCTCCGATATGCCACGTTCCAGATGGATAGGGAGGAGGAGTATCGATCACGAACGGCTTGGCGCCCTTTCGCAATTTAAAGGCGTAGATACCTTCCTTTTGCCAAGTGTCGAATATTCCGCGTTCGAGGGCGTGGTTCCAACGCTTCTCTGCTATTCGCGGCACAAATCTCTTAGCAGTTCCCGCTTCGTTCAAGCTCATTCTTCGAGATCACCTGAATTGATCTTAGGCTCTTTTACGTCATTGGGAAAAGCAGTTCGTACTATCCTCTTTGAACTTGGCGGTGATGCAAGCCTCTGAACCAACCGCAATCAAAGTCAATTCTGCGTATAAGATTGTCGAAACATGGCCTACTCAGACTTGGTGCTGAAACCGGAAGCTCTCATAGCGAGGTAATCAGCAAATTTCACAGCCCAAATTATCAGAAAGACCAAAACCACGACTTGCCCTCCCGCCAAGTTTGTGATCTCAACTATGTTGGATAAGGGGCCAAAGAGGCCACCGTACGTGGCGTTAGCCATACCCAAGATTGTGAAGTAGTAGTTGAAGAACCAATGAAGAAGGATCGATGCATAGGCACCATAGATCACGAACATTAACGCCAAGACGAATCCGGCAAGGAATGCAGTAGTGACCTTACCTATTTCCCAGCCGCCACCAAGCAGATAGTGAGCCGCACCGAACAGGATTGATGTCAGGAATATCAGAACCCATTCTAAGGCGCTGATACCCCCGAAGAAACCGTTGGAGGCTACATTCTTGTAGCCAACTTCAGCTTTGGCGCACTCAGGGCTAAGCAACGCGAGCAGAACGAGTCTAACTCGATTCTTGAATCCCGAAACCCTGTCGTCGTATCGATAAAGAAGGACCAATAGGATCCCCAGAGGAATCCCTATCGACGTCATACGGAACGCGAATTCCTCACGAACGGGCGCGAAAGCGAGATTGATCAATATCACGTAGGGGCTGGTTTGCGGAGGAAAGTTGAGGTTGCCAGTCTGGACCCCTTCGGTTGTCTGAAATTGCTGAATTAAGACGGTTGAGTAGAGGAGAGAAGTTGCGACCAGCGGCATGATGTAGAGGAAGTTTGTTTTGGCGAATGAAAGAGACTGCTTAAGCGAGTTTCTTATTGAACTCAGGAAACCGTTGCGGCTACGCCATGCGAAGATCATGCAGATGACGAAGATTATCCAGACACTGGCGAATAGGATACCTATGTTCACGGGGAATGGAATAGGAATCGTAATGGCCATGAAAATATCGATTGGGATTTCCGGTATCTGACGGGAAGCTACGTGAAGACCATCGGTTGTCGAGAAGAAGAGCACTGGGCCTATGGCCAGTGACACAAAGTAGCTTATTATCGACACGATTACCAACAAGAGTACCAGAGCCCGTCCCACAATCCGGAGTTTCGAAAGAATCGACTTGAAGTCTACCATTCAAAGTCGCACCGTTGATGCATTTCTCAGGACACTCCCAGAGTGTCCTAATTCAAGGTACTGTTGATCTTTCCAATGCCTATGAGTGAAAACAGGGGCACCAAGTCTTAATTTGGCGCTAGAGAGTTGAGACGATCCTCCTCAGTTCATCGATCTTGTCTGTTCTCTCCCATGTGAAGTCCTGATCGTCTCGGCCAAAATGACCGTAGGTCGCGGTCTTCCTGTAGATTGGTTTCTGGAGCTGTAATTGTTGGATTATGGCTTTAGGTCTCATGTCGAACACTTTGTTTACGGCATCAGTGATCTTCTCGTCCGGCACCTTCCCCGTACCATACGTGTACACCATTACCGACACCGGTTTCGACACGCCTATCGCATATGCTATTTGCACATCGCACTTATCCGCCAAACCTGCGGCTACAATGTTCTTGGCGATATACCGAGCCATATAGCTGCCTGACCTGTCCACTTTCGACGGATCCTTCCCGGAATAGCAACCCCCGCCATGACTACCAACACCACCATAGGTGTCAACAATAATTTTCCTTCCAGTTAAGCCGGAGTCGGCGAGTGTCCCACCGATTGTGAATCTTCCGGTTTCGTTTATGAAGAATTTCGTATTCTCGTCGAGCATGTTGCTCGGGATGACTGGTTTTATGACTTTCTCAACCATGTCTCTCTTCAGTTGATCTCTGCTAACGGTTTCGTCATGTTGGGCTGCGATTACGACCGCATCGACTCGTTTGGGTTTGTTGTTCACATATTCAACTGTAACCTGTGATTTACCGTCAGGCCTGAGATAGGTGAGAACTTTCTGCTTTCTGACTTCAGCGAGTTTTCTGACGAGTCGGTGGGCGAGAGTGATTGGTAGCGGCATGAGTTCTTTGGTTTCGTTGGTTGCGTGGCCGAACACCATCCCTTGATCTCCAGCACCCATGTCCTCCTTGTTTACTCCCATTGCTATGTCTGGGGATTGCTCTTCGATCGATACGAGAACTCCGCAGGCTTCCCAGTCTATTCCAACCTTGGCGTCGTAGAATCCGATATCGCGTAGAACCCCTCTGACAATCTGGGGTATATGCGCGTACCCGCTAGTCGTCACTTGTCCAGTCACAATCACAGTACCCTTCATTATCAGAGTCTCAATATCGACTCTGGCGTCGGGGTCTTGTGCAATTATTGCGTCGAGAATTGCATCCGAAATTTGGTCCGCGACCTTATCGGGATGGCCCTCGGTTACGCTCTCTGATGTGAATAGATATCGTCTTGGGGCCTGGCCTACATTGACGGCCGAAAGATTGCTCACCTTGCTCATTTTGTTATCACTCGAAATTGTTCCCGAAATCAAATATTCCTATAATATAAATGTAGGATAAGAAAGTATTCTCCTAAGAATAACCTTCGGAAACAGGGTTGTGAAACATGCTACCGAACCTAGATGAGATTGGGCGGCGACGTAGGCTCCTAGACATGAGCCAAAAGGAACTGGCAGGAATCGCCGGCGTAAGCCAATCCATGATCGCGAAGATCGAGAGCGGAAGAATCAGTCCATCTTATTTGAAAACGAAGGCCATCTTCGACACACTTGAAAACCTCGAACGCCGCAACGAATTGAAAGCGAAGGACGTTAGTCACAGCAAAGTCGTCAGTGTTCAGAGTCACGAGGCGGTAGCTAAGGGCATACGGATAATGCGCGAAACGGGCTTCTCTCAGCTCCCCGTATTCAACGGAGGCCAAGTTGTTGGAAGCCTAACAGAAAAAATCATTCTTGATAGATTATTTGCCGCCCCAAGTCCTGAAGAAGTGTCAAAACAACCAGTCGAGAAGATCATGGACGACGCGTTTCCAACAGTTAGCGAGGAGACCCCGTTGTCTGTGGTGTCTGCGCTGTTGCAGTATACGCCAGCGGTCTTGGTTACTAGGAGAGGACACGTGCAGGGGATAATAACGAAGGCCGACCTCTTGAAAGTGGTCGGTTCCTAAGAGGGCCCTCTTGCCTTCCCCGCCGCGACGATCTTAACGACGTCGCGGTCCTTCAGACGGTAGTCCGTGGGCAGTCTGATCTGAGTGCGCGCATCGACGGCGTAGATCATCGTTCGAGCCAGTTCCGAGTGGATTTGCGCGGCTAAGTCGGCGACGGTTGAGTCATATGGCACGAGAAACACGTCTGGGAGAACGTTGCCCTTCCTATCCGAGAATTTCTCAGTATCCTCGACAGGGTACACGGTGTTCATTCCAAGTAGTTTGAAGACACAGGTGTTCAGCGCAAACTGAACACCGGTTTGAATCCACTTTGAGAACACGCGTTGCTCAACATAAGTCAAAGCTTCCCGCTGTTCGATTGTAAGCTTCTCCCTATCCTTGACCCGAAATACCTCTTCTCCCGGCACATATTCGATATACCCCCTTTGTTCGGCCCGTCTCAGAGCCAATTCCGCGTCGCTGGATGCAGGTGTAACGAAGGCCTGCCCGAATTCTTTCGCGAGTTTCTCATAGTTCTTGTCGGCCGGGGATAGGTCCATTTTATTTGCGATTATTATTGTGGGCTTCGAGATCTCTCGTATGCTCTTTGCAAAGTTCCAAACGTCGTCGCGTTTCCATCGGTCCAACTCCTTTTCTGTAAGGTCATTGGTCTGCAGTGCCTTTTCCACATGTTTCGCAGTGACTTTGAGTCCGGCCAGTTCCTTAGTCAAACGCTTGAGTGAGGATCCCCGTCCTGTCTGCTTGTTTAGCTTCTTGAGAACTCGCTCGACGACCTTTGCGAACCAGCGTGCGAGTTCCTCCTCGATATCGTAGACATCAGCCACAGGATTCCCCATGCCTGGTTTCGTGAGTTTTCCATCGGCGCCCACGCTTCCTGAAGCATCGACAATGTGAAGAAGGGCATCTGCCTGTGAGGCCACGCTAAGGAACTGCGTGCCTAATCCCTTGCCCATCCATGAACCCTTGATCAACCCGGGAAGGTCGATAATCTGCACAGGTATGAACCTAGCCCCGTCGACGCATGTGGAGTTTCTCGGATCGTCTTTCAAGCCGAGTTCCCGGCAGACGCAGATCGTTCGCACATTCGCCTGTCCAAGGCTTGGACGTTTTGTGGTGAAAGGGTAGGTGGAGACCTCGGCGTTGAGTAGAGTTGCGGCGTTGAAGAACGTGGTCTTTCCAGCGTTCGTCTTCCCTATCAAGCCGATCTTGATCAAGGATTTTCGGATACAATTCTCGCAGAGTGATATTACTAGTTGCTGGCGGGCATGGTGCGTTTCAGCCAAAATGCATATAGCAAGTTGAAGCGCTCACTGAGCTGGGGCCACTCTGTCGGAACCGAAATGGGGCCGTAGACACGATGACAAGCGAGTGGCGGTCTCTAGCCAGGGATGACGACAGGGTAAGATCCCGCCAAGGGCTCCAGAAGACCAAACCTTAACGGGTTTGCGGACCTGATGGGATGACGAACTTCAGGAGCGAAGAAACCCGTAGACATGACGGTATGGCGGAAGTCGAGGGTTCAAAATGGTTCCACCCAGAACCATGAGAATCCCTTCGGCCCCACCAAGTTCTCATTCAAGACGAAGGGATGGTCTGAAGGGACTTAGGCTTGGAGATTGAATTCTAACATGTCTTTGTTCTCTCGAGAGAATGAGACGATTCCGCCGATTTCAATGAGCTCGGGCGGGCCGGTTACTCGCCCAATGACGCGTGGGCCATCTTCGATGTCGATGAGGGCGACAACGTAGGGGCTTTCCCCTTCGAAGCCTTTTGGAGGATATCTTATGATTGTGAATGTAGAGATTTCTCCCTGCCCGTGAAATGTCTTCTCGCGCAATTCGATGTGGCATCGCGGACAATAACGCGTTTTCAGTAGATCTGCCCATCCGCATTTCGGACAAGCGTAACCGTTTATGCTCGTCGTGTCTGCGTTCAAATGCTACGCACCTCTCTTCAATACGTGGACTGTGATCGTGGTGCCTATGCCTCCGATACTTTGAGTTAAGCCTACCTCAGCATCAGGTACTTGGCATTTGTCTGCTTTGTTTGATAACTGAAGCGCGACTTCTGCGATTCCATAGAGACCGCTCGCTCCGACCGGATGACCTCTCGCCTTCAAACCTCCGAAGGTGTTTGTGGGCAAACGACCTCCTCTAGCGCAGACCCCATCTTTTACCAGTCGAACGCCTGAGCCTTTTCGCTCAAACCCAAGGTCCTCCAATGCCATGATTCCGAGAACGGAGAATGCGTCATGAACCTCAACCAGATCGACATCATCAGGCTTGATGTGAGCTGTGCCGTAGGCTTGTGCAGCTGCTTTCCGCGAAGCCTCGAACGTAGTTATGTCCGGTCGCTGATAGAGGCTTATCATATCCGTAGCCACAGCGGAGGCAGCGATCTCCACTGGTGAATCCGTGAACTTCCTAGCTATCTCAGACGGTGCCAGGACGATTGCGGCGGCTCCGTCCCCAATCGCGGAGCAATCGAGCAGGTGCAGGGGATCTGCGACGAAGGGGGATCGAAGTACGTCATCTACGGAGATCTTCTTGTGGAATTGTGCTCTCGGATTGCCTAGCGCATTTTCGTGGCATAGGACTGGAAATTCCGCCAAGTCTTCGCTTGTGACTTTGTACTGGTGCATGTATCGCCGGGCGATTAGGGCGTTGAGTCCGACGAAGGAGATACCGGTCGTTGCGACCTTGTTTCTGTCTTCAGCCATCATGAGACCCGATGTCACTTCTGGTGTAGTGTAGCCGGACATCTTCTCCACAGCGCCGACTAGCACAACTTCTTCCATACCGGAGAGAACCGCCTTGACGCCTACATTAGTGACGACGCCGCCTGAGGCGCATGCGGCTTCGACTTTGTAGCTCGGAATACCCTCTCTACCAATAGCGGTCGCCATTAAAGCGCCAAGGTGCTCCTGTTGCTGCAGATAACCTGACATCATGTTGCCGACATACATGGAGTCTAACTTGTCGACTCCAGCGTCCTCTATGGCTTCGGTCGTAGCTTCGACGAAAAGCTCTCTCAGACTCTTCTCAGAACCTGTGGTGACTGGTGTCATTCCGACTCCAATTATGGCAACACCATGCAGAAACCGGCGCCTCCTATCAGGAGAAGTCTCCGCGAATGTTTAATTATTCGATGGAACGCTGGTAGCTTTGGAGTTGGCGGCCATAGCTGAGGGCTAGGACCCGTTCCCATTCCGAAAGTACGAGGAGAGCACAATGAACACAGGTCACAGGGAAATGCTCGGATGGACGTTACCTGAGCAGGAGCGCTACATCAGAGGATTTGCCGACGGTGAAGGCTGGCCTGCGTTCTACAGAGACAGGAGCAGACAAGGCCATCACAGACCCGGATACGTCAACAGCCGGGCAATATTCATCTCCAACACGAACAAGCCCCTTCTGCAGGCCGTACGAAGAATACTCATGGGGCTAGGAATAGAATCTGGGCTCTACCTTGACGCAGAGCCAAGGACTCGTAAAAGCACGATCACAAGCTGGAAATTAGCAATCCTAGGCCGGGAGAACCTGCTCCGATTTCAAGAGAAAGTAGGGTTTAGCGACACCAAGAAGGCGAAGACCCTGAAAGCTATGCTCCACTCGTACCGGAAACACGGAAGTGAATCTCTCAGGCGATTCGGGTAGTAGTATGTTCCGAAAGGCCATGCGAGCCCCGGACCGCTGCCGACTCCATTCATGATTCGTTAGTAGACTAGCGCGTAATCAATTGAATGAATGTTTATTACCAGCAAGGCTTCGCTTATGCAACGATAATTAGAGGAAGTCCTATTGCTTCAATTCCTTGCCAGTGTCGTCCTTCAAACAACAGGCCTTTTCGGCAACCAAGTCAACAATCTGCTGAATATCCTCTTTGTCGTTTCATTTCTGGCGTTTATGGTCTTTGGCCAGCAGATTCAAAGTCGGATTGCCTTAATGCAAATCGACGGCGCCGTTAAGAAACTTGAGTACATGAGGAATGATGCGAAAACGCTTACCGTGAAGATCTTGAAGGAGATCGGTAAACCCAAGGATGACCCGGTTCCGAGATTAAATTCACTTCTTGAACAATTCCTGATCAGCCCAGTGGATATGGATCCTGCGGGCATCATTACGAAGTTCGACCACTTACTCGATGTAAGAGAAGCGAAATTCAAGTCGGATGTTGCCCGAATTGCACCTGAGGCAAATCCAGCTCAAGTGAATAACCTTGAGAATTTGGTGGAGGCGACTTGGGCGCTCAATTACATGTACAAGGTCGTTAGACACTTGTACTTGCTAGGCAAGAAGACCTTTAGCATCTTCGTGATATTCCAACTTCAAGCTTTCCTTCCACTCATCATGATGGAGGCTGAAGCTTACCGAGGCGCAACGAAGGCTTTCTCCGAGGGCCACCCGATAGGAGACGGCGCTGGGGCGCTGGTTGTGTCGAAGCTGACTCGAGGGCGCGAAATACGCAAAGTCGAGAAGGACATGCTCGCCGCCGAAACTACCCTCGAAGGAAGAAGAGTCATAGCATTGAAGGCAGAAGGTCCTGGTGGAAATGTCGGGAAGCCAGGCGATGCCATCCGACAGATCTTGGAAGAGAACAATGGAAAGGCTTCGATGATCATAATGATCGATGCTGCCCTCAAATTGGAAGGAGAGAAGACAGGAGAGGTCAGCGAAGGAATTGGAGCCGCGATCGGTGGAATCGGAACAGAGCGATTCAAGATCGAGGAAGAAGCAACAAAGTTCGGAATACCAGTCTACGCGATAGTAATCAAGCAAAGCATCCAAGAAGCAGTTACGACGATGAAGAAGGAGATTGCTGAAGCGGCAGAACCAGTCATCGAAAAGGTCAAACGTCTCATCGTGGAACGCACGAAAGAAGGCGAACTGGTCTTGATCGCAGGCATAGGCAACACTGCAGGAATAGCATGATAGAGGGCGCTTTAGGATGAGCGAGAATAGACCGGCAACCATCTACGCATACTTATTGATAGCCTTCGGATTGGTTATCCTAGGTGTTTCTATGTGGGCTATGGTCCAAGCACTTGACTTCTATGGGAAGGGAGATTTCCCGCAGTTCTTCGTCTACGGAATAATGGCCACAGTCGGCACCGTACTCGCCCTATCATCCATAACCCAGATGCGTCGCAGAATGAGCATGCTCCAGACCATGGCGGCTCGAGTGCTGAGCGTCATCGTCTGCGCCAATTGTGGTTTCAAGGTCGTGAGGACCTTCAATGCAGGAGACTATGTTCCGAAGGAAGTGGGGCAGTGCCAGCAGTGCAAGGGCAGCATGAAAGTAGACTCGATTTACGCTGAAGAACCAAAACAGAAGAAAGTTTAGGCTGTTAGTACTCGGCAACCGTTCTCCGTAACGACAACCGTATGCTCCGCTTGAGAGACAACGTTTCCACTGGCTTCCACCAAGACTGGATATCCAGCAATGCATCGATTCTTGAGTAACTCATCGAAAGCCTCTTTAGCGTCACCCTCGCGCCATGACTTTAGTATCCAGCGTGAGGCAAAAGGTAGTGTTCGGTAGGTTTGGTGGATATATTCAAGGAGTTCATTTGCCTCCTTTGAGTTGGCGCCCTTCATCCTAACGAACCTGAAAATGTACGCGGCATCTCCGTCGTGCACGGCTCCTTCCGCTTCCTTGAGGGTAACGAACGGCTCTAGGGCGAATATCTCACCGACCTCAAATCGGCCACTCTCGATCCCTGAGACGTTTGGCACTGACTTGCCGGCGTGTATGGTGTATCGGTCGATCTTGTGGCCTGTGAGATTTCTTATTGGTTTGAAGCCGTAACGGTGGATGCAACGCTCAACCACAGTGCCTATGTCAGATAGCTTTCTGCCGGGCACTATCGCCGAAATTGCCTCCTGCAAGGCGGTTTCAGCCGCCACGATCATTGAATCATATGCTGGGTTCAGCGAGATCGCTATGGCTGTGTCCGTTATGTAACCGTCGAGTTCAACCCCAAAATCGATTTTCACCAGAGAATTCTCAGGAACTGTGCGACGATCATTCCATGGACTTGTATAATGCGCGGCAACCTCGTTCACACCAACATTACAGGGGAACGCAGGGCCAGCGCCTAATTCTCGGATCTTGCTCTCAACCTGCTCGCAAATCTCCAGCAAGGGCTTGCCTTGAACCGGCATCTTCTTCACGAATTCACGCGTCTGAGCAAGGATCTGCCCTGACCTTGTGAACTTTTCAAGTTCCTCAGACAATCTGGGCCAAACCTTCTTTAGATAATGCCCTCTGTTCGTAGCTGTCTATTTAGGATTCGGAAGAAACAAACGCTCCAAACAAGACTGTTGCTTAGGTGTTGAACCACAGGATGTCCGCCAATAACGAGGAAATGGTCGTTACTCCATGGGAAGTTTCGGGTAAGATAGATTATGATAAGCTCATCAGAGAGTTCGGTACTCAACCCTTAACCCCAGAGATCCTCGACCGTATTCGCGAGCTGGCAGGAGAGTTGCATCCTCAGCTAGAGCGGAAGATATTCTTCTCTCATAGGGACTTCGACTGGATTCTCCAGCGCTATCAAGCGGGGGAGAAGTTTGTCCTCTACACGGGCAGAGGTCCATCGGGACCAGTTACCATTGGTCATCTGGTCCCATGGATATTCACGAAGTATCTTCAAGGCAAGTTTGATGCCAAGCTGTACTTCCAGATAACAGACGATGAGAAATTCCTCTACCAGAACAATTTCACACTTGATAACCCACAAGAATGGGCGTACGAGAACGCACTGGATCTGATCGCGGTCGGTTTGGATCCGAAGAAAACGCGAATCATAATGGACACCAAGAACATTGAAACACTCTACAGCCTTGCACTACAAATTGCCAAACACGTAACCTTTTCCACAGCCCGTGCGGTATTTGGATTTCAGGACAGCACAAACATTGGCATGATATTCTATCCAGCTATTCAAGCGGCACCGGCATTCCTAGAGTCCGCCCTCGTCGGCCACAACGTTCCATGCCTCATTCCAGCTGCGATTGATCAAGACCCATACTGGAGGGTGACACGCGATGTTGCACCTAAGCTAGGGTACTACAAGCCTGCGCAAATCCATTGTAAATTCGTACCGGGCCTAGGTCGTGGCGGAAAAATGTCTGCCTCTATGCCCGAGACTGCCATCTTCACCATAGATCCCCCAGAACTCGCAGAGAAAAAAATCCTGAGCGCGTTTACAGGAGGCAGAGCTACGGTCGAAGAGCAGAGACGCTTAGGAGCTAATCCGGACATCTGCTCTGTCTTCGCCTACGACTACTTCCTATACATGAACCAGAATGAGATCGAGGAGTTGCGCTACAAATGCCTAGCAGGAAGTATCCTCTGCGGCGAATGCAAACAGATCCTCGCGGAACGAGTCAAGAAGTTCCTTGTGGAGCATCAGGAGAGACGCGAGAAGGCAAAGGATCATTTCGAGGAGTACTTGTTCAACCCTAAGGACTACTAGACGCGCCTACGCCACTTCAACAATCTAATATACGGCAGAGGAACCTTACGTCCAGACATTAGAGGTTGAGCGCATGATTGCAGGTGAGGGCGTTTTCATCAGCCTATTTCTCTTCGGCCCTGACCTCTAGCGTGGCAAGTCGGCCTTTTTCCCGGAATCGCGCTAAGGCAAAGTTGGGAGTGGGTAGACTATGGTAGAGATGCGTGAGAATGAGGCCGCAGTGATAAGGGCGCTTCAATCGCATAGTGGCAATTGCTCTTTCGAGGAATTACTTACCACCACGAATCAGGGCGATGCCGCAGTCACCCGTGCCCTAGCTACACTTCGGGACGATCAACTTGTCAAAGTGACCGAGACAGATCGAATCCTCCTGCACCTCACTCAGGAAGGGTTGGATTACTCTCGACTTGGATTGCCCGAACGACGAATTGTTCAGGCCGTTCTGCAGCTTGGGGGAGAAGCGACTCTGGAGCAAGCGGCCAAACGAGCAAACATTCCTCCTGGGCTTTCCTCTATGGCACTAGGATGGCTCAAGAGTTCGCAGTGGTGCGAGGTTAGCAGTCAGGCTCAGAAGATCCTCTTGAAGGCCGCAGGTATTCCAGACAAAACGGATGTCGAACGTACGTTAGAGATTCTCTCTTCCAAAACCGAGCTTGCGCTAGATGAAATACCCCAGAGCCTCCATCAGACGGTTGAGACGCTGAAGAGAAGAAAGCTGCTGGTCAGTAAGCGACAGACAAAGCGCTACGTCGAGTTGACAACCCAGGGCTGGAAGACGCTGGAGCAGGGAATAACCGTTCCAAGAGAAGTCAGTGACCTGACACCTGAACTAATCACGTCACAGCAATGGAAGTCTGTAACCTTCCGCAAGTACAACATAGCTGCCCCCGTGACTTCCACTTGGCCTGGCAAGAAACAACCCTACCGCCACTTCCTCGACAACCTGAAAGCCAAACTTGCCGCATTAGGATTCAAGGAAATGATTGGGCCAGCGGTTGAGCTGATGTTCTTCAACTGCGACGCTCTTTTCATGCCCCAAGATCATCCTGCTCGCGAAATTCACGACATATACTTCATCAAGACGGATACGCGAGGCGACCTTGGAGAGTACCAGCATTTCATGGACACCGTGGCCGAGACTCATGAGAGCGGTTGGAAAACCGGGTCCACCGGGTGGGGCTACCGGTACTCACGAGACGAAGCGCTCAAACTCATACTGCGAAGTCAAGGAACCGCACTGAGCGCTAGAACTCTTGTGAGTAAGGATCTGGAGATACCCGGCAAGTACTTCTCAATAGTCAGATGCTTCAGACCTGACCAAGTCGACAGAACTCATTTGACGGAATTCAACCAGGTAGAAGGCATAGTCGTCGGCGCTGACCTATCCCTCAGAGATCTACTCGGAGTGCTTGAACGGTTTGCCCTAGACATAGCGGGCGCTGATAAAGTCAGATTCAGACCTGACTATTTCCCCTTCACAGAACCAAGCGTCGAACTGCAGGCCTTCAAAGAAGGTTATGGTTGGCTGGAATTTGGCGGATCAGGCATCTTCAGACCCGAACTTACCCTACCCTTGGGAATCAAAGTTCCGGTCCTAGCGTGGGGAATCGGCGTGGACCGCCTGTACATGATGAAAAATGGAATCGACGATATACGCATGCTCTTCGCACAGGACCTTGACTGGATGAGAAAACAGAAGGTGCTCTAAGAAATGGTTACAATCACCGCCAGAATGGATGACCTAGAAGAACTAGTTGGCAGTAAGTTGCCCAGAGATAGTGAACAGCTTAGCGAACTGCTCTACTCCATAAAATGCGAACTCTCCGGTTTGAGCAAGTCACAACAGATCTCGGATGATATGGAGCTTCAGATCGAGGACAAGGACACCAACCGGCCTGACATATGGAGCCCAGAGGGAATCGCGCGAGCCCTTAAAGGAATACAAGGACGCGAAGTTGGAATAAAGAGATACTCAGTTGCGGGGAAGCCAGCAGTCGAGATATCAGTCGACGAGAAACTGGAGGGCATCAGACCATACATAGCCTGTGCAATAGCCCGCCACCCGAGGGTCAGCGACACAGTAATTCGCGGCCTCATTCAGCTGCAAGAGAAGCTTGATCAGAGCTATGGAAGGAGACGCCGGAGATCATCAATAGGCTTCTACGATTTCGACCTAATCACTTCCCCACTCAAATACGGCACCGCGAAATTAGACGAGATAGAATTCGTCCCACTGCAAATGGAAACACCACTCTCCCTGCGCGAAATTCTGGAGAAACATCCGAAAGGCTTGGAATATGGTTACATTGTGAATCAACACGAAGACATGCCCATCCTTCTGGATTCCAAGAGTAAGGTCCTGTCCTTCCCACCCATAATCAACTCCAATGACCTTGGACGCGTCACAGCTGAAACAAAGAATCTTCTCGTTGAAATCACTGGGACCTCTGAGGAAACCGTTACGAACGCCTTGACGATTCTCACTACAGCTCTCGCGGATAGGGGAGCCGAAATCTGCCCTGCAGTAATCCATTATCCGTACGGGAAAAATCGAACCGTCACCACCCCCGTCCTCGACGAGCGACGCATCGACATACCACTAAATGACATGAAGCGCTTGATTGGCACGGATCTTGAACGGTCCGAGATCACGTCACTCCTCCGCCGAGCAAGGTACGATGTTGAAGACTTCCACGACGGGAAACTCAAAGTGCTGATACCCTGTTACCGAATGGATATCTTGCATCCAGTTGATGTCATGGAGGACGTGGCGATTGCTTACGGCCTCAACAACATGAAACCAAGGTGGCCTTCGGACATCACGATTGGCGGCCTATCGACGATCGAGGAGTTCTCTGACAACGTCCGAGAGCTAATGATCGGTTTAGGTTTCCAGGAGGTTTTGACGTTCATGATGACGGATCATGAAAGGCTGTTTGAGCGAATGAATGTCCAACCGGATACGGTCATCGATATCGCCAACCCGAAGATAATGACCATGACTTGCCTTAGATCTTGGCTGCTGCCCAGCCTAATGGACTTCCTCTCAAACAACACTCACATCGAATATCCACAAAGGATCTATGAAGTCGGCGACTGCACAATCTGGGATCCCACGCTGCCCACGCGAGCTAGAGATGTACGAAAACTTGCATGTGTTTCAGCCCACGCAAAGGCGAACTTCACGGAGATGAAATCGTACCTAGAACCACTCATGGTCAACCTTGGCCTAGAGTTCAGCCTGAAGCCCAAAACCCATTCAAGCTTCATGGAAGGACGCGTAGGAAGCATCCTTCTGGCTGACAGAGAGGTGGGGGTAATAGGGGAAATTCACCCTCAAGTCATTGAGAACTGGAAGCTCGAAGACCCTGTGGCGGGCTTGGAGATTGATCTCAATAAGGTGTTCGAGATACTACATGCCTGATGCCGCTGGAGAAGCGCCAGAGCCGCCCACCTCCGAGAGAGCCAACTGAGTGGGGCGAAGCCCCTCTGTGAAGTTTGCGTGTTAGTGTCGTGGGCCACAGGGACTGAGACGCCGTTCATCGGTGTTTCAATCCTGCGGCGAAACCGCTCCAGCGAAAGAAGAATAACATACAATCAAGAATTACGCACCGAGCAGATGGAGAGATAGTGCAGGAGCACTGACGCAATTGGATACAGAAACTCGACTGGACTTGGTGGCTCGCAACGCCGAGGAAATCATCACCCGTGAAGAGTTAAGATCGATCCTTGAAACCACTGCACGCCCGAGAGCGTACTGGGGATTTGAGGCAAGTGGCATGATGCACATAGGAATGGGATTGGTATGCGGCCGGAAGATTATGGATCTGGTTGAAGTAGGGTTCGACTTCACGGTACTTTTGGCTGACTGGCATTCTTGGATCAACAACAAACTCGGAGGAGAGATGCAGAACATTCACATTTGCGGAGAATACTTGAAACAATGTTTCACTGCCCTCGGCCTACCTCCATCAAAGGCCACATACATGTGGGGCACCGACTTGGTCACGCCGAGAGAATACTGGGAAAGAGTTGTGCGCATAGCCAAGTCCGTCAACGTTAGCCGCATATTGCGCGCACTCCCCATCATGGGACGAGGAATCGATGGCGGCAAAGAACTCGAAGCTGCCGCAGCCATCTACCCATGTATGCAAGCGGCTGACATCTTCCAACTGCGATTGGATGTGGCATGCGCCGGGATGGATCAACGAAAGGCCCATGTGTTGGCGCGTGATGTTGCCGAGAAACTGGGATGGCGCAAGCCGACCAGCGTGCACACACACCTCCTACCGGGCTTATCAGGTGCCGCGAGAATGGACACAACGCAGTACGATGAGAACAAGACACTTAGCGACCAGATCTCATCAAAGATGTCCAAGAGCATACCAGACAGCAGCATAGTGGTTCACGATCAACCTGACGTTATCAAGAACAAGATTCGCAGTGCATTTTGCCCTCCGAAGGAAACAGAGAACAATCCAATCCTCGAGATAGCTCGATACGTCTCATTTCCATGGTTAGGCTCAGTTCAAATCGATCGCCCTGCAAAGTACGGCGGTCCGATGAACTTCATGAATCCGCAAGAGTTAGAACAAGAGTATAGAGATGGAAAAATCCATCCACTGGACCTGAAGAACGCGATTGCAGAAACTCTGATCAAGATTCTGGAACCCGTACGAGAGGAGATTGAGAAGCGGCCGGAACCACTCCGCAAAATGGAGCAGCTTCAGATAACAAGGTAACCCGTAGACATGCGAGCACCACCCGAAGTTAGATTAGAAAGATTTCAAAAACTCATCGAACAAATCTCGTTCGAATCACAGAGAGGAAGCATAATCGTAGTTGAAGGACTGCGTGATAAGGAGTCATTGCGAGAAATGGGTATCTCTGGAACCATACTCTGCCTCCAGAATAGCCGAATGAACGCAATCAGATTCGCCGAGCAACTCAACGACACGCAGGATGTTGTTGTGCTGACCGATTTTGACCGCCAGGGCGTCTTTCTAGCCAAGAACCTTACTCGAATCTTGAACTCTCAACATGTGCGCACGAATCTCATTCTTTGGCGAGACCTTCGCCGGCTAACAAAGTCAGACATCCGCAGCATTGAGGAACTCCCCAAACTATACCAACGCCTTCAAACAGATTCACTACGAATCCACGGATTCCCGGCCAGACGCCCAAGACGGGACGGAGGAAGACGGCATTGATTCAGAGATGTTACGGAACGCTCTGACGACGTTCCTTGCGTTAGCTTTGAATGACATTCCAGTACATAGCGTTTATATTCTAAACATCTGGATGGTAGTTTTCGGATGCTCATGTCTCATCGATTCGTACACGTGAGCAAATCAGGAGGTTCATTCGTAATTGGGAACAAATTCACAATTTACCGCTACAACGAAATATATGATAGTCGCCCGATTCGAAGTGGAGGGCGTAGTAGAGAAACCTGACGTAATTGGCGCCATATTCGGCCAGACAGAAGGATTGTTCGGCCCTGACCTAGACCTACGCGAATTGCAGAAATCAGGTAGGATAGGCCGCATAGAGATCTACCTAGACTCTAAACAGGACAAGACGTTTGGCACAATCACGATCCCGTCAAGTCTGGATAAGACCTCAACAGCCATTATTGCGGCTGCAGTGCAGAGTGTCGACCGAATAGGACCATGCATCGCCAAACTAACCCTAGACAAGGTCGCGGACATACGCGAAGACAAGCGTAAACAGATACTGGACAAGGCTAAGGAGATCTTACGTGATTGGGTGATCGAAAAATCTCCCAGCACAGATGAGATGGTTAAAGAGGTCTCCGGCGTAATTCGTCCTGCAGATGTCGTCGAATATGGACATCTCCCCGCGGGGCCTGAGGTCGCGTCAAGTGGCGCAATAATCCTCGTCGAAGGGAGAGCGGACATCATAAACCTCTCTCGATGCGGGATAAAGAACACCATCGCAATCGAGGGCACGAAGATCCCCCAGACGATTATCGAACTAAGCAAAACAAAGGAAACAACTGCCTTCTTGGACGGCGACAGAGGCGGCGACCTGATCCTGAAGGAGCTGATGCAAATCGCGCCAGTGGACTATGTGGCCCGAGCTCCTCTTGGAAAGGAGGTGGAGGACCTTAACCCCAAAGAGATCATGAGATGCCTACGCGAAAAAGTCCCACTTGACGTAACTAGGCCACCAGCCGCGCGTCCACTGCCCGAACCAGTTCATATCCCACGTCCACCACCCGTACAGCTACCTGAAGGGATTGTGGCGAAAGCGCGCGAACTCCGGGGAACACTCGAAGGTGCTCTATTGGACCAGAATTTGACGGAACTAGCCAAGCTGCCTGTTAGCGAACTAGCCGGCAAGTTGTCGGAGTACCAAGGCATTGACACGATTGTCTTCGACGGCGTAGTCACTCAGAGACTTGTGGACCTTGCTGAAGAACGTGGCGTGAAGACGATCGTGGGCGACCGCATCGCCGAACTCGCACGAAAGCCAAACTCAATCAAGATCATGACCCTTCCTGAAGTCGCCGGACCAATCACAAACTAAGCCATCCGCGTCGCCGGAGTCAAAAAGACGGCAATTACTAGTGCACAGCCTTCGCCGCTAGGAGCTTACGCATTCGAAGAGCGCCAGATCCGTCCGAATAATAACCAGGGACCACTGATACCTTCACGAATCCAAGCTTTGTGTAGAGCCCAATTGCTTCCTTGTTCCCCGTCTTTACCTCGAGCCAAAGCTCTTCGACGCCCTGCTCGAAGAGTTGCCCTAGCAGAGTATCCATGAGACTGATTCCAATCCCAATCTTGCGCTGATCAGGTGTAACTGCAATGGATATCAAATGAGCCGAGCGACCATCGACAGACGAAACACAATAGCCCACCAGCTTGCCCTCCGAAGTTGAAGCAACCAAGAAAGTGCGCGCGTATTCCCGCAGGAGTCTTCGCAAAAGAAATCTCGGATACGGCTCACTGAAGGAAGCGTCTTCGATTTCACAGATTGCAGGCAGGTCAGATTCTGATGCTGGTCTGATTTGGTGGTCGATCAACGCAACACAACTACGGACAGTAATACGTCTCCCATGTTCGATCAAGAATACAACATTGCCGGGAACGCAACGGTCGGGTGCAGAAGTCAAAGACATTTCGGACACGCTGGGTTAATGCGATGAAAGAGAGTCCAGATGATGGATCAAGCAAGAGACCAGCAGAGGCTGCGCAGATGGTGCATCAGAAGGCTCCTGGAAGACTGGCCGGTGAGAAAGGTCTCAGAGCATGCGAGGATACCGAAAAGTACGATTCACGATTGGTGGAGCCGCTTCCAGAGGAAAGAATGGGAGGGGCTGGTCAACGAGTCCAGAAGACCTCACACCATCCACCGCCTACCTGAAGCAACAATTCACCGAATAGTCCAAGTCAGGCAACAGGAAGGATGGTGCCATGAAGCCATCGCCGCATACCTCAACCAGAAGGAAGGCGTCAAGGTAAGCTGCGGCTCCGCATACACGATCCTCAAACGCAACGGCTTAATCACAAAGCCCTACAAGCCCAGAAAGCAACGGACATTCATCCGATTCCAACGAGCCCACCCAGACAGCCTATGGCAGACGGATATCAAATACTACGGCGACCGATACCTCATAGCCTTCCTAGACGACTGCTCCAGGTATTTGCCAGCTGCAAGCCTATACCCAGAAGCCACAACTGACAATGTTCTAGGAACATTGGAGGAAGCGCTAGCCGAGGGTAGAATTCCAAAGCAGATCCTATCGGATCATGGCACACAATACTGGAGCAACGACGGTCCAAGCAGATTCACAGATTTCTGCCAGACGCATGGCATCGAGCATATCCTAGGTTCCACTGGAAAACCCACAACCCAAGGCAAGATCGAACGTTTCTGGCAAACCTTCGAACTATACTACCCAAGATTCAACAACCTAGACCACTTCCGAGAAGCCTACAACCACAAACCGCACAGAAGCCTTAACTACAAAACACCAGCAGAAACCTACTTCAACTAGCTGTCCGACATGCCATTGACTCCCGCAGGAACGCAACGGTCGATCTAAGGTTAAATATAGCGAACTGGGGTTTGCGTTTCCTCAACGGATTCCGAGGATTTGGCGAATGTCCGAGAAGAAAGTACTTCAACGCTGGGGAATAGCTAACATCTATTCATCATTCAACA
>Ga0315282_10003470_pt1 | contig 28264 bp, 21 predicted proteins | sample YL17G07_20_MG_FD_203693 | JGI IMG/M metagenome (GOLD analysis project Ga0315282, IMG submission 203693) | Sediment microbial communities from Yellowstone Lake, YNP, Wyoming, USA - YL17G07_20 | ecosystem: Environmental > Aquatic > Freshwater > Lake > Sediment | place: USA: Wyoming | collected... | reverse complement strand
ACCGAATGACTCGGGACGTGATAGTCAAGTATATCGAACAACATCGCCAACTCGAGCAAGGGCCTGCGCAGCTTGCCTTGAAGCTGCGCTCTTAATGCCCCGCGGCTTGCCGCGGGGATATTTACTTCATCGGCCTCTCCCTGTTGAATCCCGAGGGCTCGTTCTGTTTTGTGACGTCCAATTCCTGGCTCGATGTCGGCTACGGCGCGGACCTGCAGGAATTCCTGCTCAAACATTCTCACGTCAAGATGGTCCTGGACAATCAGGTGAGGCGGACATTCGCCGGCGCCGACGTCAACACCATTATCGCCCTTCTCTCATCCGCCGATGACGGCTCCGATTGGGGAGTCGATAAGACCGCCCGATTCGTGATGTTCCGCGTGCCCTATGAGCAGGTCGTTTCGCCCGTTATCTTCGACGAGATCGAAGCGGCGACGGAGCGCAGGGCGACGCCGGAGTACCGGATTTTTCCCATAAAACAGGACAAGCTCTTGGCAGACGGGTGCGAAATTCCCGAGGAAGAGGAGGCCGGGCACAATAAGATTTCCGGACCGTTGATCAAAGTTGCCCACTATATCGGCAACAAATGGGGCGGGAAGTACTTAAGGGCTCCCGATATCTACTGGAGGATTCTCGAAAAGGGCAAAGGGAAATTGGTACGGCTGGGGGATATTTTCGATGGCGAAAGATACCTAAATACAGGAGGTGCCGATGGTTTTTTCATTATAAACAAAGCTAAGCGTACAAATAAGGGCTGTTTTATTATCTATAACAATGCTGCCATTGGTAAGAACGAACCATATGTTGGAGAAATTGAGGAGCAGTATTTATTCCCCCTCATTAAAGATTATACGAAGGATAATAAGCGAATTGAAATCGGCGGCTATGATGCATTTTGTATTGTCATTGGAGATAATCCCACGCCCAAGGCGAAGGAATACATTAAGTGGGGAGAGCGTCAGGGTTATCACTTAAGGTCGGTCACTAAAACTCAGAAACCCTGGTATAGGCCAACCCGGCAGATGCTTGCCAGCGCGAGAATTCTTGTGCCGAGAAGCTTCAACAATACTTATGTAATCCATTACAATCCCAGGAACTACTTGTCGTTGCGATTTTATCGCCTTCATATTAAGCAAGGAGACGAATTAATCCTGGTGGCGTGGCTTAATAGCGCATTGCTTTCTCTTTTTATAGAAACGCTGGGGAATCGAAGCCTAGGGCAAGGCGTATTGGATTTTTTCATGGCGGATTTTCTTGAGCTAAGGGTTCCGCTTGTCTTTGACGATAAACTCAAGGGTGTTATTAAACAGATCAAGGATATTCCCATTCGGCCTGTTGACAAAGAATACGGGCTGAACACAGATCCAATAAAGGGAACAATATCTTGGAATCCTTCTACAGAAAGGGAAGCCTTGGATGGAATTGTCTTTGATAGCATTGGTCTAAGTTGTAATGAACGTTCTGATGTTTATGAAGGCATAATAAACCTTGTCGAGGCGAGGCTGAAGAAAGCCGATAGTGTGTAAAAATAAATTGACTTTTGCTGAATTCTATGCTTTATTAAAGGTAATGTTCCCCGTCGTTTGCCCCGAAAGGGGGAAACTGGCGGGGTTATTTTTTTATGAGTCAATGGAAAGGGGATGGAAAATAACCGGCTGGTTTTGTTCGTAGATAGCCAAAACGTTTACAAGAACGCAAGAGATGCCTTTTTCAGGGAAAACGACCATCACATCTGCGGACAAGTGAATCCAATCGCTCTTGGCCAATTGATTTGCCAGAAAACAAAGCCAATTTCTCCGCACCTCCAACAAATCAGAGTATATTCAGGCCAGCCGGATGCATCCAAAGAACCTAGAACATATGGTGCGAATTATCGGCAACGCAATGCTTGGCTTAAGCTGGGTGTATACGTCATCTCAAGACCCCTCAGATATCCTCAAGAGTGGCCAAAGGTTAAAGCGCAAGAGAAAGGCGTCGACGTTGCGCTCGCCGTGGATTTTGTCACTATGGCGGTTAATGGCGATTATGATATCGGGGTGATAGCCTCAACGGATAGTGATCTGAAACCTGCACTCGAATTTGTGTACCGACGCTTTTCGGGCAAGATAAGAATCGCGGTGACTGCTTGGAGGAACAATCTGAAACGATCCCGGCTCTCAATCGAAGGATTAAATGTTTGGTGCCATTATCTTGACCGGAACGATTATGAAAAAGTTGCGGATTCGACCGATTACAGCTTGCCGTGATCATGAACTTTTGCTCAGGTCAAGAGGCTGGCAAAGAGCCGGAAGGTTTTTATTGCCTTTTGTAACCATTATGATTACAATCGTAATCAAATAGGTTACGTAAGAAGGCAAAATGGAGTTAAGCAGAATCCTGTTCGGCCGCACCAGGGGGGCGATTCTTGCCCTGCTATTTGGGCACGCCGATGAAACATTCTATCTCCGGCAAATTGTCCGTGCCAGCGGCTACGGCCTGGGACCGGTACAGCGGGAATTGAAGCTGTTGACGGGTGCCGGAATCATCAAGCGCACGGTCCGAGGTCGGCAGGTCTATTTCCAGGCCAATTCCGACTCGGCTATTTTCCCCGAACTCAAGAGCCTGATCGCAAAGACTTCCGGCGTCGGCGACACGCTTCGCAACGCGCTATCCCCGGTCGCGAGCCTTATCAAGGTCGCTTTTGTTTACGGCTCGATAGCAAGTGGGGCAGAAACACAGCGCAGCGATATTGATCTCTTGATTGTTGGTGACGTGTCATTTTCGGATGTCGTGACGAAACTCCAACCCGCGCAAAAGGTCCTGGGGCGGGAGACCAACCCTACCGTCTATTCAAACGCCGAGTTCCGCGCCAAGCTAAGAGAAAAAAGCCATTTTTTAGCGTCCGTTCTTAACGGGCCGAAGATCTATTTGATCGGGGATGAGAATGAGCTTGGACGATTGGCGCCAAAACGGCTGGCTCGTCGCGCATAGAACAAGCCGGGAGGAGATATCCGACATCAAGAGGTGAAGAATGCCGGCGCACGATATCATCGATAACCGCAAAGAAATTCTCGCCGATCACATCAATCGTATCCTCGGTTCCACAGAGGCGGCGCGCTTCGCCGTCGGATATTTCTTTCTCTCCGGCCTGACGGCCATCGCGGCAAAACTTAAAGAGGTTAAGGAACTGCGGCTGCTCATCGGAAACACGACGAATCGGCAAACCCTGGAGCAAATGGCCGAGGGCTACCGGCGTTTGGAACTTATCCGGGAAGCCGCCGAAGGCCAGGCATACCCCAAGAGGGCGGAGGAGAAGCGAATGGCCGAGCGGACCGCCGAGGACGTTCGGGCCGGCATGGAAGCCATGGACCAGACGGATGAAGGCGAGTCCCTCGTCTTCGAGATGGCCCGGATGATCGAAGAGAAGCGGCTCAAGGTCCGTGTTTATACCAAAGGGCGTCTCCATGCCAAGGCATACATTTTCGATTATGGAGTTGTTTACGATAAGAAAGGGAAACCGCTCGAACGGCAGGAGAAGGGAATCGCCATCGTAGGCTCTTCCAATCTGACTCTATCGGGCGTGACCCATAATACCGAGCTCAATGTCGTTGTCCAGGGCAACGATAACCATGCCGAGCTTGCTCGCTGGTTCGATGAACTCTGGGGCGAGGCCCAGGAGTTCGACGAGGCCCTCTTCCAGGAGCTCAAGCAGTCTTGGGCCCTGGCGCTGGTCCGTCCTTACGATATTTATATGAAGACCATTTATGCGCTGGTGAGGGACAGGCTGGAGGGCGAAGACGACCGCGATTTCCTGTTTGAGTCGGAGATCAAGAGACAACTGGCGGATTTTCAGAAAACCGCGGTCCGGCAAGCCATTCAGATCATCCGGGATTACGGCGGCGTGTTCGTTGCCGATGTCGTCGGCCTGGGGAAATCCTACATCGGAGCGGCGATCGTAAAGCATTTCGAGCGCGCTTATCATGCCCGTCCGATGATCATCTGCCCGGCCCCCTTGGTCGACATGTGGGACAGGTATAATGAAGTCTATGAATTGAACGCGCGCGTTTTGTCCATGGGCTTTCTCCGCGAAAACGACGAGGAGACCTTGGATGTCCTGATGAAAGACGCGAAATTCCGCGACCGGGATTTTGTTCTGGTCGATGAAAGCCATAATTTCCGCTATCCCGATACCCAGCGTTACAGGATCGTTCAACACTTTTTGTCCACCGGGAAGAAATGTTGCCTCTTGACGGCCACGCCGCGGAACAAAAGCGCCTGGGACGTCTACCACCAGATCAAGCTGTTTCATCAGGACGACCGGACGGACCTTCCGATCGATCCCCCCGATCTGAAGCGTTACTTTCAGCTGATCGAGAAAAAAGACAAACGGCTTCCCGAACTGCTTTCCAACATTTTAATTAGAAGGACCCGGCGGCATATTCTCCGCTGGTATGGTTTTGATTCCGAAACGCACCAGCCCGTCGACCCGGCGAGATTCGATTCATACGCCAACGGAGGCAGGCGGGCTTACGTGATCGTCGGCGGTAAGCATCAGTTCTTTCCCAGACGGGAGCTTGAGACCATCGAATACGGTATCGAGGATACCTACCAGGGGCTTTACCAGGAGTTGCGCGGCTATCTGGGAAAATCCCGGAAAAGTTACGGCGACGAGCCGAATCCGGGCGAGCTCTCTTACGCCCGATATGGACTTTGGCACTTTGTCGCCAAAGAGAAGCGGAAGCTTGAGCCGTATGCCAGTTTGCATCGGGCCGGGGTGAATCTCCGCGGCCTCATTCGGGTCCTGCTGTTCAAGCGATTCGAATCGAGCGTTTTTGCTTTTCGAGAAACCATCCGCCGCCTTCTCTTGGTTCATGAGCGCTTCCTGGAAGCGCTCAATGCCGGAGTCGTTCCAGCCGGCGACGATGCCCAGACGATCCTGTATGAGCCCAACGGGGCTGAAGAACAAGATCTCTTGGACGCCCTCAGGAAGGCCACTGGCCGTTATCGAATCGAAGACTTTGAGGCCGAACGGCTCGGAAAGCACATTGAACACGATATCAAGCTGCTGAAGAGGATGCAGAGTCTCGTTTCCCCCATCAGCCCGGATAAAGACGCCAAACTGCAGGAGCTTATCGGAAAGCTGAAGGAAAGTCCCTTATGCGAAGGGAAGAGGCTGATTTTTACCCAATATGCCGATACCGCGCGCTATCTGTTTGAGAACCTGAATCCGGGCGCGAAAAAAGCCGATATTGACGTCATCTACAGCGGGGACAAGAGCAAGGCGAAAGTCGTCGGACGGTTCGCCCCGAAGGCTAACCCGGAGTATCGTTTCACGGCCGGAGAATGCGAACTCATGACTGTCATCGCCACAGATGTCCTGGCCGAGGGATTGAACCTCCAGGACTGCGATAAGATCATCAATTACGACCTTCATTGGAACCCCGTCAGACTCATCCAACGCTTCGGGCGCATCGACCGGATCGGGTCCGCATTCGATGTCATTTACGGCTTCAACTTTCTTCCCGAGACGGGCATAGAGCGGAATCTGGGCCTCAAACAAAAACTCCACAATCGCATCCAGGAGATCCATGACACGATCGGGGAGGACGCGGCCATTCTGGACCGGTCCGAAATGATCAATAAAGAAGCCATGTATGCCATCTATGAGAAGCAGGGAGGACAGCTGAGCCTGTTCGAGGAGGACGAAGATCCGCTCGACGTCAATGAGGCGGAAGAACTTCTCCGCCAGCTCAGGCGGGAACGGCCCGACGAATACGAGCACATCGTCTTGCTTCGGGATGGTATCCGAACGGCAAAACCCTCCTCGCGTAAAGGTCTCTACGTTTATTGTCAATTTGGCCGCTATCAGCAGTTGTTCCTGGTTGATGAGAAAGGAGAGATTGAAACGAGAGACATCCCTCAGATTCTCGGTGTCATCAAGTGCGGACCTCATTTAGAGGGAATGTCTTTGCCCAAAGGGTACAACGAAAAAATCATGCGGGTTAAACGGCTTTTTGAAGAGGAAGTGAAACACCGTGAAGCCGAACGTGAGTTCACTCCTGCGTTGACGCACGGGCAACGCTATGTGCTCAGAGAGCTGCGACTCCTGTTCAGCGCGACAAAAGATGAGGAGCTGAAATCGCAAATCAATATTTTGGAAGCGGCTTTCCGGGGAACTTTGACCAGGGCGTTGATCCAGGAACTGAACCGGATCAGGCGCAATAGCTTGACCGGCGAGAACCTTGTCAAGCACCTGAGCGAGCTCTACTACCTGCACGGATTGCGAGAGACGACGGATAAACGGAATGCCCGGCCTGAAGTCCCGATTGTTCCAACAATCGTGTGCAGCGAGTGGCTGGAGTGATTTCTCCGGGCGGTTGAGGGGACACGCGCCTGAGGGACGTATCCTTTTTTTATCGACTCAGCGCTTTTCGGGCAGGATCTCGAGCCAGTAGCCGTCGGGATCTTCGATGAAGTAGATCCCCATCCCGGGATTCTCGTAGCAGACGACGCCCATCTCCTTGTGCTTGGCGAGCGCCGCCGCGAAGTCGTCCACGGTGAAGGCCAGGTGGATCTCGTTGTCGCCGAGGTCGTAGGGCTCTTTCCGGTCGGAGAGCCAGGTCAGCTCGAGGCGGTGGGGGGTCGTCCCGTCCCCGAGGAAGACCAAGACAAAGCTCCCGTCGCCGGCCCGGTGCCGGCGGACCTCCTGGAGGCCGAGCGCGGATCTGTAGAAGGCCGCGCTCCTCTCCAGGTTCAGGACATTGATGTTATTGTGGGCGAACGTGAATTTCATGCGACCTCCGGTCGAAAGAACATTCCAAGGCCCGACCCGGGGCGGGCTCAGCGCAGCAGGGGGTCAGCGAAGAGGGACCTAACCCTTTCGTAGCTGTCCCCGAAGCAGCACCGAGCCGGTTCATTTAGCGTAGGCTCGGTGTAATGAAAGCCTCGATGACGGCGGCGACGAGGAGAAGCGGCAGGACGACGAGCCCGAACGAGCGGACGACCTTCCCCGCGAGGTCTCCGGTATCGTCGTCCGGGCGGACGGCATGGGATTCCAAGAAACCCTCCGCCGAAGGAGGCGCCTCCGGTCCCTGAGGCTCCCGGCCCCCCCTTTTTCGCCAGGCCTCCCCGGCTAATTTCCCCAGGGTCAGGGAAAGATAGATCCCGACGCTCGTCGCATAGAGGACTGCCGGAAGCTCGAAGATTCCGTGGGGCGCGACGCTCTTGAGAAAGAGCAGCGGAACGTTCAGGCCCTGGTGTTTCGATATGGATGCGAGAAGCCCCAGCGTCGCCCCGTTGGCGAGGGGGTCCAGGACGGGGAGACAGGCGAGAGGGACCGCTCCGGCCGCCACCGCGATGACCGAGGCGCGCGCATTGTGGTAGAAGAGAGTCAGGGCCAGGACTAGGGGCGAGGCGCCGAGCGGGATGTCTTTCAGGGACTTCATGACGAAGGCCAGGGCCTTCTTCTCCTGCGCCGGCCGGACCATGAAATAAACGAAGCCGAGAATGAAGCCCAGCGCCAGGGCCCGGGCCGCGAGCTTGAAGTACCTCCGGTAATGCGCGCGCCACGCTTCCCATTCTTCCCGATAGAGCCGCATGAGAAGGCCCTGCGGCCGAGGGACGACCGGAGGCGTTTCCTTCGGAATCTCCAAGGGCTCCGGTCCTGGCATCGCTTTTCCTTTTCGTCCGGAGGGATTATTCCATGGCCGGCTCCCGGTGTCAAAACACCCGCGGGCGCCTACCCCGGCCGTTTTCCGACGAGCTCGTGCTCGATCCGCTCGAGGGTCTTGCCTTTGGTCTCGGTCAGGCGCGTCCGGATGAAAATGAATCCGAGGACGCTGATGCCGGCGTAGATCCAGAACGTCCCGGCCGGCCCGAGCCCCTTGTTGAGGAGGGGAAAGGTGTAGGTCAGGATAAAGCAGGCCGACCAGAGCGAGAAGGTCGAGACCGACATGGCGACGCCACGGATCCGGTTCGGGAAGATCTCCGAGAGAAGGACCCAGGTGATGGGCGCGAGCGACAGCGCGTAGAGCGCCATGGAAAGGACGACGAGGATGAGAAGATGGAGGCCCCGGCTGTGGAGGGCGTAGCTCGCGCCGATGAGCCCGAAGGTCACGGCCAGGCCCGCCGATCCGGCCGTCATCAGCGGTTTCCTTCCGATCCTGTCCACGAGCCGGATGGCGACCAGGGTGAAGATTAGATTCACCGTGCCGGTGATGACGATGTTGAAGAGGATGTCGCTCACGCCGTAGCCGGCGGCCGAGAAGATCTCCTCGGCGTAGTAGAAAATGACGTTGATGCCGCACCACTGCTGGTAAACGGCGAGGACGATCCCGATGAGAAGGACCTTGGACATGCCCGGCTCGAGGAGGGCGTGGAAGCGGACCTTCTGGATGTCCGTCTCGGCAAGGGTCCCGCGGATCTCGGCCATGGCCTTCCCTGCGAAACCCGTGCCGCCGACCTTAGCCAGGACCTTCTCGGCCTCGCCGCCGCGACCGTTCTTGGCCAGCCAGCGGGGACTCTCCGGGACCGTGAACATCAGGAGAAAGAAGAAGAAGGCGGGCACGGCCTCGGCCCCGAACATCCAGCGCCAGCCGACCTGACCGTTCCAGGAGCCAAGGATCTCGGCCGCGGTGGCCCCTGCCGGGACAGGTCTGGCGATGAGCCAGTTCACCAGCTGGGCGGCGAGGATGCCGATGACGATCGTCAGCTGGTTGACCGAAACGAACTTCCCCCGGACCTCGGCCGGCGAGATCTCGGCGATGTACATGGGGGAGAGGTTCGAGGCCAGGCCGATGGCGACGCCGCCGAGGATCCGGTTCACGACGAAGAACGTGAAGTCCGGGGCCAGGGCGGTCAGGATGCCGGTCGCCGTGAACAGGAGTCCGGAAAGGATCAGGAGCTTCTTCCGGCCGAACCGGTCGCTGAGCGCCCCGGAAACGAGGGATCCGAGGAGGCAGCCGACAAGGGCGCTGCTCATGGCCCAGCCGATCTCCGACGGGGTCGTCAGGTTGAAGAATTTCTCGTAGAAGGGCTTGGCGCCGCCGATGACCACCCAATCGTAGCCGAAGAGCAGGCCTCCCATGGCCGAGACCATGGTCGTCAGCCAGATGTAGCGCATGTTGTAGGCCGGACGATCGTCCATCTTGCCTCCTTGGGTTTCCGGCACCAGGAATTCCGCCCAAATTCTACGGCTCGCCGGCGGCCCTGAAGAGCGCTTTTTACACCAAATTAGGGCAAAAGTGTATAGGTTTTTTCTAATTATGGCCGATCGATAATGGGTAAGAAATTACCAAGTGTCCTGACTTGATTTCACGAGGGGAAGTTGCTGCTGTCGCAGGGGGAAAATATGTTGAAATAAAGCTTGATTTTCGTCTGATATCTGATATATTAGGGTTAGGCGCTCATCAAAAGGCATTATTCTATAATTAGTTACAAAGCGATAAAGCGGGAAGGATCTTCTGGAGCTGACGAAAGATGACCGGGCGGATTTTCGACATCAAACGATACTCGATCCATGACGGGCCGGGCATTCGGACGACCGTTTTTCTCAAAGGCTGTCCTCTGCGCTGCCTCTGGTGCCACAATCCTGAGGGGATCGACCTGGCCCCCGAGCTCATGCATTGGCCGTCGCGCTGCTCCCGCTGCTATGCCTGCCTCGCCGCCTGCCCGCCCGGGGCCATTTCCAAGGCCGCGGACGGGGCCATCGTCGTCGACAAGAAGAAGTGCGACCTTTGCGGCAAGTGCGCCGAGGCTTGCCTTTACGACGCCATGCAGGTCGTCGGCCGCGAGATGGCGGTTGGGGACCTCGTCGCGGAGATCGAGAGGGACCGCATCTTTTACGAGCAATCCGGGGGCGGAGCAACTTTCTCCGGCGGCGACCCGCTGGCCCAGCCGGTCTTCCTCGAAGAGCTCCTCGGCGTGCTCCGGAGCCGGGGCATCCGCACGGCCATCGACACCTGCGGGTTCACGCCGGCCCCGCTCCTGGAGAAGATCGCGGCCAAGGCCGACCTCGTCCTCTACGACCTCAAGGTCATGGACGAGGCGAAGCATCGCGAGCTGACCGGGGTTTCGAACGGGCCCATTCTGGAGAACCTCAAGCGCCTGGCCGGGAACGGGACCGAGGTCTGGGTCCGCATCCCGCTCATGGCCGGCGTCAATGATGACGACAAGAATATCAACGGAACCATCGCTTTTCTCAAGTCCCTCAAGAAGATCAAGAATATCGGACTTCTGGCCTACCATTCCGGCGGAAACGAAAAAGCCCGGCGCCTCGGCAAGAAGTCCTGTCTCAAGACCTTTGAAGCCCCCTTCGAGGAGAGATTGGCCGCGATCGAAGCGGCCTTCCGCGAGGCGGGCTTCGACGTCCAAAGGGGAGGATGACCATGAACGAACGGATCAAGAAGCTGAGACAGCAAACGCTCGATGCCCGGCCCACGATCAGCGTCGAAAGGGCCAAGCTTCTCACGGACTTCTACAAGACGCCCGAGGCCCGGAACGCCTCATACGCCATGCGGCACGTCCTGGCTTTCAAACACATCATGGAGCACAAGGCGGTCGTCTTCAACGACGGCGAGCTCATCGTCGGCGAGCGCGGCCCCGGCCCCAAGGCGACGCCGACCTACCCCGAGGTCTGCATCCACTCCCTCCAGGACCTCCGGTACCTCAACGACAGGAAAAAGACGACTTTCGCTTCGGATGATGAGACGAGACGGCTGTACGCGGAGGAGATCATCCCCTTCTGGCAAGGCCAGTCGCAGCGCGAACGGATCTTCGCCGAAATGACGCCGGAGTGGATCGAGGCCTACGAGGCCGGCGTCTTCACTGAGTTCATGGAACAGCGAGCGCCGGGGCACACCGTCCTCGACGGCAAGATCTACCGGAAGGGCATGCTCGACTTCAAGAAGGATATCGAAGCCGCCCTGGCCGGCCTCGATTTCATGAACGACCCCGAGGCTTACGATAAGCAGGAGGAGCTTCGGGCCATGGCCGTCAGCGCGGACGCGATCATCGCCTTCGCCCGGCGACACGCCGTGAAGGCGAGAGAGCTCGCCGCCGCGGAGAAGGACCCGGCCCGCAGGAAAGAGCTCGAGCGGATCGCCGAGGTCTGCGAATGGGTGCCGGCCAAAGCGCCGCGCGACTTCTGGGAGGCCCTCCAATATTATTGGTTCGTCCACCTGGGCGTCATCACCGAATACAACACCTGGGACTCGTTCAACCCGGGGCGGCTCGACCAGCACCTCTGGCCGTTCTACCAGAAAGGGCTGGCTGACGGGACTCTGACGAAGGAAGGCGCCCGGGAGCTCCTCCAGGCCTTCTGGGTCAAGTTCAACAACCAGCCCGCGCCACCCAAGGTCGGCGTCACGGCCGAGGAGAGCGGGACGTACACCGATTTCGCCCTGATCAACCTCGGCGGGCTGAAGGAAGACGGAACGGACGGCGTCAACGACCTGTCCTACCTCATCCTCGACGTCATCGAGGAGATGCGCATCCTCCAGCCGAGCTCCATGGTCCAGATCAGCGCCAAGGGGCCGGATTCGTTCCTTCTCCGGGCGTTGCGGATTGTCAAGACCGGGTTCGGCCAGCCCTCGATCTTCAACACGGACGCCATCGTCCAGGAGCTCGTCCGCCAGGGAAAGAGCGTCCAGGACGCCCGGAACGGCGGGGCCAGCGGCTGCGTCGAGTCCGGGGCCTTCGGCAAGGAGGCCTATATTCTGACGGGGTATTTCAACCTGCCCAAGGTCTTCGAGATCACCCTCAACAACGGCCTCGACCCCAGGACGGAAAAGAGGATCGGCCTCGAAACCGGCGACCCGCTGACCTTCAAGACGTTCGATGAGCTCTTCGAGGCCTTCCGGAAGCAGATCCGGCACTTCGTGGACATCAAGGTGCGGGGGAGCAACGTCATCGAGAGGCTCTATGCGACCTTCCTGCCCGCTCCGTTCCTCTCGATCCTCGTCGACGACTGCATCAAGAACGGAAAAGACTACCACGCCGGCGGCGCCCGCTACAACACGAACTATATCCAGGGCGTCGGCATGGGGACGATCACCGACGTCCTGAGCGCCATCAGGTTCAACGTCTATGACCACGGGCACTTCACGATGAAGGAATTGCTGGCAGCGCTGGGCAAGAATTTCGAAGGGTCCGAAGGCCTGCGCCAGCGCGTCCTCAACCGGACCCCGAAGTTCGGGAACGACGACGACTACGCCGACGGCCTGATGAAACGGGTCTTCGAGGCCTATTTCGAGGCCGTGGACGGCCGGCCGACGCCGAGGGGCGGCAAGTACCGGATCAACCTCCTGCCGACGACGGTTCATATCTATTTCGGGAAGATGACGGGCGCGACGGCGGACGGGCGGCTGGCCGGGGACGCGGTTTCCGAAGGCGTGTCACCCGTCCAGGGGGCCGACCGGAAGGGGCCGACGGCGGTCATCAAGTCGCTCGGCAAGATGGACCACGTGAGGACGGGCGGGACGCTCCTCAACCAGAAGTTCACGCCTCAGCTCCTCGCCGGCGACACCGGACTGGCCGGGGTCAAGGACTTGGTCCGATCGTATTTCCGGCTGATGGGCCACCACATCCAGTTCAACGTCGTGACGGCCGACACGCTCCGGGAGGCGCAGAAATTCCCCGAAAAGCACCGGGACCTCATCGTCCGAGTGGCCGGCTTCAGCGATTACTTCGTCGACTGCAGCACCGAGCTCCAGAACGAGATCATCCGCCGCACCGAGCACCAGGAGATCTGAGAGAAAACGGCGTCTCCTGGGTCACTAATGTATCCGATCCTGCACATTCTTGACATCTGCCGACCACCGGCCATATCATTCTCCTATCTCGGCTGGTTAACCCTGAGCTCAGCGGCCGGGAAAAAATCGCTCAGGACACTCAAGTTCATTTTGCTTTTATGAACCGGCGGCCGAATCGGTCGCCTGGAGTGAAAGGGAGGGGATTATGATCCATCTCATCTGGTCGGTTATCGTGGGCTTTGTCGTCGGGCTGATCGCCCGCGCGATCCTGCCCGGTGCCCAGCACATGGGGCTCATCCTAACGACGCTGCTCGGGATCGTCGGATCGCTGCTCGGCGGCGTCATCGGCGGCCTGATCAAGAAGCCCAAGGAAGGCGCGAAGTTCCATCCGGCGGGGTTCATCCTGTCCATTATCGGGGCCATCATCGTCCTCTTCCTCTGGCAGCACCTCGCGCGCTGAGAGAGGATCGACGCCCCTCAGCGCACCCGCACCGGCAGCACGATCTGCGACGGATGCGCCCGGGAGCGAAAGACGCGCTGGGTGGCCGGCCGGTAATCCGAGGCCTTGGCCAGGAAAATGTTCTCGACGTAGGTCTGCGGATTGCGGTCGATTAGGGGGAACCAGGTGCTCTGGACCTGGACCATGATCCGGTGGCCCTTGAGAAAACGGTGGTCCGCCGCGTGGAGGTCGATCGTGAAGTCCGTGACTCGGTCGGGGACGAGCGGCTCGGGCTTCTCGAAGCTTGCCCGGAACCTGCCGCGGAAGACCTCGTCGGCGATCATCAGCTGGTAACCGCCCATAGCGGGCTCGTCCGGGTAATTCTCGGGATAGACGTCGATCAGCTTGACGATCCAATCGCTGTCCGTCCCGGACGTCGACGCGAACAGGCGGGCCAGGATGCGGCCGGTCACGGTGATGTCTTCGGCGAGCGGCGCCGTCTCCCAGCTCAGGACGTCCGGCCGCTTGTCGGCGAACCTCTGGTCGCCGACGAGCCAGGTCCCCCACCCGGAGCCGCGCGGGTCGTAGGTCGCTTCGACCGGCCGCGGGCGGTAAGGCACAGGGTGGGCCGGGTCGGAGACGTAGCTGTCGAACGCCCCGCCGTCTTCCAGGGCGGGGGCTTCGAATGACAACCGGCCGTCCTCCCGGAAATAGAGGCCGCGGTCCTCGGTCAGCTTGCGGGGCGGCCATTCGTCGTAGACCTGCCAGGAGTTGGCCCCCGTCTCGAACGTGACCGCCTCCGGGACGCCCCAGCGGCCCTTGTCCTTGAGGTAATAGGCGAAAAATGGAGCCTGGATCTTCTTCCGGAAATATTTCGAGGTGTTGCCGCCGAACTTGATCCTTCCTAGGGCGCTCCCGTCGCTCCTCATCCAGCCGCCGTGGTTCCACGGACCGGCGACGAAAAAGTTCATCTTCCCGCCGTCGTGGGGCTCGAGTGCCTCGTAGATCTTCTGCGGCCCGTAGAAATCCTCCTGGTCCCACCAGCCGGCCACGTCCAAAGTCGGGACCGTCACCCGGGTCAGATAAGATGCCATCGCCTGTTTCCGCCAGAAGGCGTCGTAGTTCGGGTGGGCGACGAAGTCATTCCAGCTCGGGATCTTTCCGTGGAGATATTTCTCGTTCACCGTAGCCAGGGGTCCCAGGCGGAGGTACCATTCGTACGTGTCAAAAGTATCGAAGCGGAAAGACGCGTCCTCCTTGGACGTCTCCATCCTCGCGGCATACTCGAAGCCGTAGCTCAGACGGAAAGCGCCGTTGTGATGGAAGTCGTCCCCCAGGTACATGTCCGCCGGAGAGGCCTGCGGCGACACCGCCTTGACGGCCGGATGGGGATCGAGCATGGCCATCGCCGTCAGCCATCCGCCGTAGGAAATCCCCATCAGGCCAACGCGGCCATTGTGTCCGGGGACGTTCTTGAGAAGCCATTCGACGGTGTCGTAGGCGTCGGTGCTCTCGTCGATCGCCCGGGGGTCACGCCTGTCGCGGGGCGGCCTTTGCATCACGAAGCGGCCTTCGGACCGGTAGCGCCCGCGGATGTCCTGAAAGACGAAGATGTAGCCTTCCTCGACGAGCTCCTTGTAGGGCTCGGACGTCAGAGGGCGAGGGGATGACGGCGCCCCGTAAGGCGTCCGCATCAGCAGAAAAGGCAGGGGCGCGAGGGCCTTCTTCGGCCTGAAGATGACCGTGTGGAGCTTCACCCCGTCCCGCATTGGGATCATCGCCCGCGTTTTCGTGAACTCGGGGGTGACTGAAGGGACTTGGCCGGGCGGCCCCATCCGGGCGAAAGCCGCAAGAGCGGCGACGAGGGCCAGGCCGAGAAGGACCGTTCGCGTTTTCAGAAAAGGACATCTCATGGGGACTCCCGTTCGTTCGATGTGAGGGAATGATATCCCGGCCGGTCCTCCGCAGTCAACGCATCTTCGGCCGGCCCCCGCCCGTCCGCGACCGCTCATTGACGCGCCCGTCCCCGTGTTGGATACTACCCGGTGAAGCCCGGCGACCGCGGGCCGAAAGGAGAGCGGAGATGTCGTTAGAAGTCCGGGCAGAAGCCGTTTTCCGGGGCGGGATGCGGCTTGAAGGCACGTCGTCCCGGTCCGGGAAGACCGTGGATATCGATTTTGCGCCCGAGGGCGAAACGGTGGCCGGCTTTACTCCCCTCGAGCTCCTCCTGACGAGTCTCGTCGGCTGCAGCGGCCAGGTCGTCGTCGGGCTCTTGAAAAGGATGGGCCAGGAGGTCCAGGGGCTCACCGTACGGGCCTGCGGGGCCAAGCGCGAGATCCATCCTACCGTGTTCACCTCCGTCGAGCTCGACTTCGAATTCCGGGGCGGGCGGGTTGACGGCGCCGCGGTCGAGAAGGCCTTTGCCTTGTCGGAAGACCGCTTTTGCCCGGTCTGGGTCATGCTCAAGGCGAGCGTCCCCATCACGGCAAAATATCATATTGTCCCCGACAGCGGCCGGGGCCCCGGCCTTGCCAGGACCGGGACTGGGAAGCCCGGCCCCGGGCTCGCCCGGGGGTCCACTTCCGCCGTACTCGCCCGTGGATATAAGCCACGGGCGAGTGGCGAGCCGAAGGCTCGTCCCTTGACTGACGGCCTGAACGGTCATGGCGTGACCAGGGCCTTGATGACCCCGTCGCGGTAGTGGAGGGCGGTGTCGAACGCCTTCTGCGCGTCCTCGAGCCGGAACATATGGCCGGCCATGAAGTCGACATTGATCCGGCCGTCCCCGATCATTCGGAGGGCCGGGCCAAAGCACTGGTTCTGCCGGCGGATGTTCTGGAGCCGGAGCTCGCGGTGCCTCAGCCGGCTGATATCGAACGAGATGCGCCCCTCGAGGGGGATGCCGACGAGAAGGAGTGTCCCGCCGGGCTTCAGGAGCTCGACGGCCTGGTCGAGCGCTTCCTGCCGGCCGCAGCATTCGAAAACGCAGTCGAGGCCGCCGGGCGCGAGCCCCAGGATCTCCGCGACGATGTCCCTATCGAGCGGGTTCCCCGTCCACCGGGCGCCGGCCTCGCGGGCCGCGACCCGGAGCCTCGCCTCGACCTTGTCCGTCATGAACGTCGCCGCCGCGCCCGCCTGGAGCGCGACCAGCCCGACGCTCAAGCCGATCGGCCCGGACCCGAGGATCGCGACCGTCCTGCCCTTAAGATCCCCGGCCAGGTTCACGGCATGGAGGCCGATCGACAGGGGCTCGGCCAGGGTGGCCTGGGCGAAGGTCATGCGTTCGGAGAGCGGATAGCAGTTCTCCTCGGGCATGACGATGAGCTCGGCCAGCGCGCCGCTTCGCTCTTTCGGGTGGCCGAGGAAGGAGAGCGCCCGGCAGGTGTTGGGCCGTCCGGCCCGGCATTGATCGCAGGAACCACAGGATATCGCAGGCTCGATCGCGACCCGGTCTCCCGGCTTGATCTTCCTGACGCCGGGCCCCGTCTCCTCGGCGACCGCGGCGCACTCGTGACCGAGGACGACCGGATAATGCATAACGGTGTCGCCGACCTGCTCCTCGCTGTAGTAATGGAGGTCGCTGCCGCAAATCCCCACCGTTTTGACACGGAGGAGGACGTCGGTCCTGTCCTTGATCGCGGGCCTCGGCCAGTCGCGGACTTCGATTTTCCCGGGCCCTGTCAAAACGGCGGCTCTCATAATTTTCTTATTATAGAACATCCGGACCCGGTTCGGAAGGCCGCCCGTCGAATCGCCCGGAATGTTACCGAAGTGCGACCTGTTGAATCATATAAAATGTTACCCAAATCCCGTAAAGCATCGGGTGATATGCTTCGGATGGACATGCGATCGCACGAACAAGACCTGAAAGCTCCGTGGGGACGCTCGTCCCTGATCCCTGCGGTCCCGGAGCTCGTTTCTCGATTTTCAGCCCTCTGGGAGGAGGGCTCCGGCGGCCCGCCGGACGTGGGGCCTTCGCCCGTCTCTTCGAGTCCTTCGCCCAATCCTGATTCGCAAGGGAAGTGAACGATCATCCCCGCATCAAGCGGAATGTCACGTCATTTTTGGAACGGATTTTCGGTCGGGTAGAGCGTGCCGGCCGGCCGGTTGAACGAGATGTCCTCGATCCCGAGCATCCGCATTGCCGCCCAGAACGTCTTTCCGGCGTGCCGGAAGGCCACGGCGGTATGGTGGGGGAAGCGCTTCTCGATCAGGACGTGCCTGTAGAACCGCCCCATCTCTTTGACGCCGATAACGCCGATCCCGCCGAACGATTTCGGGTCGACGTCGAGGACCTCGCCCTCGGCCACATAGGACCGCAGGACCGCGTCGGCCGTGGACTGGAGGCGGAAGATCGTGACCTCGCCCGCCCGGATCCGGCCTTCGAGCGTGCCGCGGGTGATGTCCGGGGCCTTTCCGGGCTCCAGGAGCCGGTGCATGATGAGCTGGTAGCGCATCTCGGGCATCATCAGGCACGGCGCCGGCGTATTGCCGCAGTGGAAGCCCATGAACAGGTCCGTCGCCTTGTAGTCGCCGACGGCCTTCTTCGCGGCCTTGATCATGTCGTAGGGCACGGTATTGTTGATGTCGAGGAGGGTCGCCGGAAGTTCGGTCGCCGCGGTGCAAATATACTCGCTCAGCGCCCCGTAGATATCGACCTCGCATGAAACCGGGATGCCGCGCGCGGCCAGCCGCGAGTTCACGTAGCACGGGACGAACCCGAAATACGATTCGAAGGCCGGCCAGCACTTGTCGGCGAAAACCCCGTACTCGGACGCGCCGAGATTCGTCTCCATGAACTTGAGGAGGGCCACCTCGAACTGAGCCAGCTTGGTCAAAGCGTCGGGGAACTTATTGCCGGCGCCGAGCTCCCCGGCCATGTCCCTGGCCACGGCCTTGATGCGCCGCTCGTCCTTGGCCTTGAGGAAGATATCGTAGAGGTCGAGCTCGCTGTTCTCCATGATCTCGACGCCGAGGTCGTAGAGCGGCTTGATGGGCGCGTTGCAGGCCAGGAAATCCTGAGGTCTCGGCCCGAAGGCGAAGATCTTGAGCTTCTTGAGGCCCAGGATGATCCGGGCCACGGGGACGAACTCCCGCATCATCCCGGCCACTTCGGCCGGCGTTCCCACCGGATATTCGGGGATATGAGGCCGGAGCTTCCGCAGTCCAATATTGTAGGACGAGTTGAGCATCCCGCAGTAGGCGTCCCCCCGGCCGTTGACCAGGTCCTTGCCCGTCTCTTCGGCCGCCGCGGCAAACATCACCGGCCCGCCGAACTTCTGGGCCAGGATCGTCGTCGGTCCCTCGGGGCCGAAGTTGCCGAGGTAGATGACGAGGGCGTTGACGCGCTTCGTCCGGATCTCCTCGAGGGCCGCCAGAGCGTCCTTCTCGTTCTCGACCGTCGTCTTGATCTCCGCGACCGGGAGCCCGGCCTTGCGGCATTCGGCGACGACCTGGACGCGGCGCCTCCGCGAGAGCTCGATCGGGAAGCAGTCGCGGCTGACGGCGACGATCCCCAGATTGACCTTCGGGATGTTCTTCATCGGGGTTCTCCTTTTTTCTGGCCGTACGTTGCGTGGGGCCCGTGCTTTCTCTGGAAATGCTTTTCCAGCAGGAAATCCTCGAGGGGGGTCTGGCCGGGGTTGAGGGTCATCGTGATAAACGCGGTCTTGGCCACCTGTTCGAGGATCACGCCGGCGCTGACCGCCTCCTCCGGGGACGGGCCCCAGGCAAAGGGCCCGTGGCCGGCGACGAGCACGGCCGGGATCACGAGAGGGCTGAGCCCGGCAAAGCGCTCGACGATGACCTTGCCCGTGTTGGCCTCGTAGTTCCGGCTGACCTCGGCCTCGGTCAGCGGCCGCGTCACGGGGACCGGGCCGTGGGCGAGATCGGCGTGGGTCGTCCCGAAGCACGGGATCTCCCGCCGGGCCTGGGCGAACGCCGTCGCGTACTCGCTGTGGGCGTGGGCGATGCCGCCGATGTCCGGGAAGGCCCGGTAGAGCTCGATGTGGGTCGGCGTGTCCGAGGACGGGTTGAGGCCGCCCTCGACGACCCTGCCCTCGAGGTCCACGAGGACGATGTCCTCGGTTTTGAGTTCCTCGTAGGGGAGGCCGCTCGGCTTGATGGCCAGGATCCCGCGCCGGCGGTCGATGCCGCTGACGTTGCCGAAGGTCAGGAGGACGAGTCCGGACTTCGAGAGGTCCAGGTTGGCCTTCCAGACGAGTTCCTTGAGCTCGGTCATCATGGCTACGGCCTCAGCTGGCGGTCCCTGATCGCGAGAAGCTCCTTCATGACGGGGTACAGGTTTCCCGTCCACTCCTCGGTGCCGAAAGCGTCGTGGAGCTCCCGGTAAAGCCGATAAAGCTCCACGTAGATTCTATGATTTTCTAGGTCCGGTTTGAAGGTTTTTTTCTTAACCCCCGACATCGCGGCCTGGGCCGCGGCGAAAGTCGCGTGGCCGCCGGCCTTCTTCCCGGCGACCACGGCCCCGGCCATGCCCGAGCCGAGGGCGCAGGTCTGCGCGGAGCGGGCGACCTTCATCTCCAGGCCGGTGACGTCGGCGTAAATCTGCATGACCAGCGGGTTCTTCTCGGCGATCCCCCCGCAGTTGACGACCTCGTTGATGTCGATCCCGTATTCCCGGAAGCGCTTGATGATGGTCAGGGCCCCGAAGGCCGTGGCCTCGATGAGGGCCCGATAGATCTCCCCGGGCGTCGTGCGGAGGGTCAGCCCGGCGATGAGGCCGGTCAGCCGCTGGTCGACGAGGATCGTCCGGTTGCCGTTGTGCCAGTCGAGGGCGAGGAGGCCCGACTCCCCGGGCTTGAGGGCCGCGGCCTTCCGGGTCAGAGCCTCGTGAGAACCCTTCTTCGGCCCGCCCGGCTCCAGCTCGTTCACGAGCCAGTTGAAGATGTCACCGACCGCCGACTGGCCGGCCTCGAGCCCCAGGTAGCCCGGGAGGACCGAGCCGTCGACGATGCCGCAGAGGCCGGGGATGTCCGGGAGCTTTTTCCCGGCCGGCCAGACGCAGATGTCGCAGGTGCTCGTGCCGATGATCTTGACGAAGCGCCCCGTGTCCACGCCGGAGCCGACGGCGCCGAGATGAGCGTCGAAGGCCCCGACCGCGACCGGGATGGCCGGCCTCAGCCCGAGCTTCTCGGCCCAATCCTTCGTGAGCGTCCCCGCGGCGACGTCCGTGGTGTATGTTTTTTTATAAAGGCGGTCACGGAACTCGCCGAGCCGGGGGTCGAGCTTGGCCAGGAAATCCCTGGCCGGCAGGCCCCCCCAGGCATCGTTGAACATTGCCTTGTGGCCGGCCGCGCAACGGCTCCGTTTCATCGTCAACGGGTCCGTCGTGCCCGTGAGCACGGCCGGGATGTAGTCGGCGCACTCGACCCAGGAGAAGGCCGCCGCGGAGACCTTGGGGTCCACCCTCAGGCAGTGGAGGATCTTGCTCCAGAACCATTCGGAGGAATAGGTCCCGCCGCACTTGGCCAGGTATTCCGGGTGCTCGCTCGCGGCCAGGGCGGTGATCTCGGCGGCCTCGCGGTGGCCGGTGTGGTCCTTCCAGAGCCAGGCCTGGGCGTTCGGGTTTTTCCTAAACTCCTTGTCGAAGGCCAGGGGTTTTCCGGCCCGGTCCACCGGAAGAGGCGTCGAGCCGGTCGTGTCGACGCCGATCCCGATGACTCTTTCCGGGGCGAATCCCTTGTCCTTCTTCGCGGCCGCGGCGACCGCCTCCCTGACGGTCATCTCGATCCCCTCGATCCAGTCGGCGGGGTTCTGCCTGGCCGCGTTGGGGTCCTTGCGGTCGAGGATGATGCCGGCGTCACCGGTCGGGTAGCTGAAGATCGCGGTCCCGACCTCGTGCCCGTTCCGGACGTCGACGATGAGGGTCCGGACGGAGTTGGTCCCGAAGTCGAGGCCTATGGCATACCTGGGCTTTTCTTTGTCAGCCAACTTCCGCTCCTTTCCGGCTCCGCCGCCTTTCCCGTCGCCTTCTTATTATATCCACTCCGGGCGGGAGGGCAACATTCAGGTTCGAAGCGGCTATTCCGCTTCTCGGCCTCGGTCCAGTACGTAGTCGGACGGGTCCTGTCGCGGCAGTGTCCTGGAAAGGGTCTCGGGGATGGCCTCCACTCCAGAGTGCGTCTTGCGCTAAGCCGCACATGACGTTCCGGCCATTCCCCTTCGACCCTTTCCAACCCACGGGCGGAGGAGACTGTTCTTCTTTTCCCGTAAAATAGTAGCCCGTCAGCATTGGGGTTGATATATAATATATCAACCCGCATGACTAACGGAATTGCCATCATCGGACGGCCATTTTTTAAAACCGAAGGAGGACCCATGAGGACGCGTCTGTTCAAAAAAACCGGTTTATGGATCTTGACGGCCTGCCTCGTCTCCAGCTCTGCGGCCGGCGCGCAAGAACGGTCCGCCGGGGACCTTCTCAAGAGCTTCATCTATCGCAACCTCGGCCCCTTCCGGGCGGGCTCGTGGGTGTCGGCGATTGCCGTCCCCGCGGCTCCGGCGCGGGAGCACCTTTACACGATCTACGTCGGGATGCGGAACGGCGGCGTCTGGAAGACGACGAACAACGGTGTCACCTTCGAGCCCGTCTTCGACGCCCAGGAGAAGCTCTCCATGGGCGACATCGCCGTCGCCCCCTCGGACGCGAACATCGTCTGGGTTGGGACCGGGGACGCCTTTTGCACCCGGATGTCGACGTCCGGCGACGGGATCTACAAGTCCGTCGACGCCGGCAAGACCTGGACGAACATGGGCCTCCGCGATTCGCACCACATCGCCCGGATCATGATCCATCCGGGGAACCCCGACATCGTCTATGTCGCGGCCATGGGCCACCTCTTTTCGCCGAACGCCGAGCGCGGCGTCTTCAAGACGACCGACGGCGGTAGGACCTGGCAAAAAATTCTGTACGTCAATGATAAGATCGGCGCCGTGGACCTGATGCTCGTCCACTCGGCCCCCGACACCCTCTACGCCGCGATGTACGACAAGGTCCGCCTGCCCTGGAATTACGAGATGGGTGGGCCCGAGAGCGGGATCTACAAGACGACCGACGGTGGCAGGACTTGGTCTCGCCTCGGCGGCGGCCTGCCGTCGGGGCGCGTCGGCCGGATCGGGCTCGACGTCTTCCAGAAAAACCCCGATATCCTCTACGCCATCGTCGAGAACGGCAACCCGCGGCCGGCGACTCCCCAGGAGCTCGAGCAGGACAAGCGCCGCGGCGTCGCGCCGCACCCGCGAACATTCGGGAACGAGGTCTATCGCACGGACGACGGCGGCCGGTCCTGGCGGAAAGTCAACAAGGGCTATGAAGCCGCGCTCGACAAGGCCCCCTACTCGTTCAACATGCTCCGCCTGGACCAGCAGGATCCCGATACGGTCTACATCACGGGCCAGTCGCTGGCCAGCACGAATGACGGCGGCAAGACGTGGAAGGGGCTGAGCTGGCCGTCGAACGGCGTTTTCGACCGGGGTTTCGGCGACTGGCGGACGCTCTGGGTTGACCCGGCCGACTCGGGCCGGCTGATCTTCGGCAGCGACGGCGGCGCCTACATCTCCTATGACCGTGGCCGGACCTGCCATCATTTCGCCAACATTCCCGGCGGCGAGTTTTACGCCGTCGGCGTGGACATGGAAGACCCGTACAACATTTACGGCGGGTTGCAGGACCACGACTCCTGGAAGGGCCCGTCGAACGGCTGGGTCGGCGAGGTCAGCCTCTCCGACTGGGTGACGGTCGGCGGCGGCGACGGCATGTACAACCAGATCGACCCGTCGGACAGCCGCTGGGTCTACAACAACCGTGAGTTCGGGGACATGTGGCGCCTGGACCAGAAGACCGGCGTCCAGACCGACATCCGACCGAAGCGGGCCGTGGGGGACAGGCCGCTCCGCTTCAACTGGACGCCGCCCCTCCATCTCTCGCCGCACAATCCGGCCATCCTCTACGCCGGGGCCCAGGTCCTCTTCCGTTCCCTCGACCGGGGCGACCATTGGGAGGAGATCAGCTCCGACCTGACGACGAACGACGACTCCAAGGAGCATGGCGAGGGCAATATCTCTTACTGCACGCTCACGACGATCGGCGAGTCGCCGGTCAAGCCGGGCGTCATCTGGACCGGGGCCGACGACGGCAAGGTCCAGGTGACGAAAGACGGCGGCGCGACATGGCTCGACCGGACGGCGAAGCTTGCCGCGGCTGGCGCGCCCGAGGACTTCTGGGTCAGCCGCGTCTTCCCCTCGCCGCACGACGCCGGAACGTGTTTCGTCGCCGAGACCGGACTGCGGTTCGACAAGTTCGAACCCGTCCTCTGCAAGACTACGGATTACGGCGAGACCTGGACGTCCATCGCGGGCGACCTCCCGGCCGAAAAACCCATCAACGTCGTCATCCAGGACCGGAAAAACGCCGGGCTTCTCTTCGTCGGGACCGAGCAGGGCGTGTACGCGACGCTCGACGGCGGCAAGACCTGGTCCCCGTTCAAGGCCAACATGCCCTGGCTCAAGGTCACGGACCTCCTCATCCACCCGCGCGAGAACGACCTCGTCGTCGCGACCTTCGGCCGCAGCCTGTGGGTCACGGACATCTCAGCCCTCCAGGAGCTGGGCGAGGCGACGCTCTCCGAGGACGTCCATCTCTTCGACATCAAGCCCCGGACGGAGCGGGTCTACGGCGGCATCGGCAACTACCAGCTTCTTGGCGACAGCCATCTCTTCACCCCGAACGAGCCCAACGCCGTCGTGGTCAACTACTATCTCAAGGCGAAAGCCGCCGGGCCTGTCAAGATCACCGTCGCCGACCCCTATGGCAAGCTCCTGGCCGAGCTCGCGGGCAAGGGCGAGGTCGGACTCAACAGCGTCGCCTGGTCCATGCGGCTCCAGCGGCCCGGCCAGCGGCAGGAGGGCTATGAGGGGTATTTCGGGGGGCGGCTCGTCGACCCGGGCGAATACATGGTGACCCTCGAGGCCGGGGGCCGAAAACTCGCGAAAAAGGCCGTCATTCGGGGGCGGCAGGGCTGGACTGTCGGCCCGGTGCCTGTTGAGATCAGATAGGGAAGGTCGATTGATTGGAGAAAAAAAGAAGCGTGCCGTGCGTCCCCAATACCGGCGAACCGGATGGGGCATGATCTCCATGGACAAAATTATATTCGGCTTGTTCACGATCCTGCTTTTCCACCATGCCGTTGCAGCCCACGGGGCTTCAGCCCCGGGACAAGCGGCGGAAAGAAAGGACTATCCGATCACGCCGGCGCGGTTCACGAAGGTGAAGGTCACGGACGCGTTCTGGCTGCCGCGGATCGAGACAAACCGGGCCGTGACCCTTCCCTTCCTGTTCAAGAAAAACGAGGACACGGGCCGGCTGGATAACTTTGCCATCGCCGGCGGCCTGATGGAAGGGAAGTAGAGGGGCGAACGTTACAACGATACGGACGTCTACAAGCCCATCGAGGGCGCATCATATTCGCTCATGGTCCATCCCGACCCGGAGCTCGACCGGGCCCTGGATGCCATGATCGTCAAGATCGCCGCCGCCCAGGAGCCGGACGGATACCTTTTCACGGCCCGGACGTGCGATCCGTCCCATCCGCAGGCCGGGATCGGCCCGGAGCGCTGGGTGGAGGAGACGGTCAGCCACGAGCTCTAAAACGCCGGCCACCTCTATGAAGCAGCCGTTGGCCGGCTCTGGAGAAACGTGGTCAAAAAGAAGATGTATCTCACCGGCGGGGCCGGCTCCCGCCACGACCGCGAGCGGTTCGGCGACAAGGAGGCTTGAGATGAGAAATCGAATCCCGGCCAGGGTTCTGCTCCTAACCCTTGCCCTCGCCTTTACCCTGACCTGTGCCCAGGCCCCGAAGGCCGATTACCCCGTGAAACCGGTGCCCTTCACGGACGTCCATCTCACGGACGTTTTCTGGGCCCCGCGTCTCGAGACCAACCGGGCCGTGACGATCCCGCACATCCTCAAGGAGGACGAGGAGACGGGCCGCCTCAAGAACTTCGACCTGGCCAAGGACGCCCTTGCCGGCGCCGCGGACCTCAAGTTCTGCACCCGCTACCCGTTCGACGACTCCGATGTCTATAAAACCATCGAAGCGGCCTCCTACGCGATGGCCACCCGCCCCGACCCGGAGCTCGACAAGCGCGTCGACGGGATCATCGACAGGATCGCCGCGGCCCAGGAGCCCGACGGCTACCTCTACACGGCCCGGACGATCGGCGGCCCGCCTCCCGTCGATTGGCTGGGGAAGGAACGCTGGTCGCACCTGGCCATGAGCCACGAGCTCTACAACCTCGGCCATCTCTGCGAGGCCGCGGTCGCCCACCACCAGGCCACCGGGAAGACAAGCCTCCTGAACATCGCCATGAAAAGCGCCGATCTCGTCGCCCGGGAGTTCGGCCCCGGCAAGCGCACCAACCCGCCGGGCCACGAGGAGATCGAGATCGGGCTGGTCAAGCTCTACCGGGCCACGGGCAAGTTGAAATACCTCGACCTGGCCAAGTTTTTCATTGACGCCCGCGGCAAGTCCGCGGGACGCATCCCTTTCCACAGCGAGTCCGGGGAAAGCCTTCTCTACGGCGAGTATTCTCAGGATCACAAGCCGCTTGTCGAACAGACGGAGGCCGTGGGACACGCCGTCCGGGCCGGGTATCTCTACGCGGGCGCGGCCGACGTCGCCGCCCTCACCGGGGACAAGGCCTACCTCGCGGCCCTCGACAAGATCTGGACCGACGTCGCCGGGACGAAGATCTATCTCACGGGTGGCATCGGCGCGGCCGGCGGCTGGGAGGGCTACGGCCCGGCCTACCGGCTGCCGAACGCCAGCGCCTACGCCGAGACCTGCGCCAACATCGCCACCTTCCTCTGGAACTCGCGGATGTTCCGCCTCGAGGAGGACGCCAAATACGTCGACGTCATGGAGCGAATCCTCTATAACGGGGTCCTCTCCGGGATCTCGCTCTCCGGGGACCGCTTCTTCTACCCAAACCCGCTGGCGTCCTTCGGCCAGCACGAGCGCGTGCCTTGGTTCAGCTGCGCCTGCTGCCCGCCGAACGTGGCCCGGGTCCTGGCCTCCGTCCCCGGGTACGTTTACGCGGCCGACGGCGACAAAGTCTACGTGAATCTTTACGCCCAGGGGACCGCTACGATCACGGCCGGAAAGGCGAAGCTCGAGATCGTCCAGACGACGGAATACCCCTGGAAAGGTGATGTCAAGATCGAGGTCAAACCGGCCAAGCCGGCGGCGCTCACCCTGTATGTCCGGATCCCCGGCTGGGCGCTCGGCAGGCCCATCCCCTCCGACCTTTACAGGTATGCGGACGGCCCGGCAGGGACGCCCGCGGCCGAGGCGAAAGGCGCGGGGGGCGAGGTCGTGTCCCTGCCCCTCGTGAAGGACGTTGAGCTCCCCGAGGTCAAGGTCAACGGCGAGCCCGTCGACCTCGTCCTCCAAAAGGGCTACGTCCTGATCAGCAGGACCTGGCAGGCGGGAGACGTCGTCGAGGTCAAGCTCCCCATGCCCGTCCGGCGGGTCGTCGCCAACGGCAAGGTCGAGGCCGACCTCGGCCGGGTCGCGGTCGAGCGCGGACCGCTCGTTTATTGCGCCGAAGGGGCGGACAACGGCGGCCGGGTATCGAACTTCGTCCTTCCGGACGGCGCGCCCCTGACCGCCGAGACGCGGCCGGACCTCCTCGACGGGGTCGTGGTCGTCAAGGGCGAGGCGGAGGCCGTGAGTGAGAAGGGCGGACAGGCCGTCATCGAGAAGAAGGCGATCACCCTGATCCCGTACTTCGCTTGGGCCAACCGGGGCCGGGGCGAGATGGAAGTCTGGATGGCCCGCGAACCGGGGAAGGCCAGGGCCGCGGCTGAACCTGGGCTCTCGGCCAAGGCGACCGTCACGGCCTCGGAAGGGGCGAAAGGTCTGAAGGGCATCAATCCCCTTCGCGGGATTCCCCGGACGTGAGTCCGCGGAGGAAGAGCGAACCCCCATTCGGGGGCGGGCGCTCCAAAGCCTGCAAAAGTTGGATCCCACGGACGTAAGTCCGTGGAGCTTCAGTGACCAGTATGTCCCCGAAGGGTCCGACGATGCCGCGGGATACATGCACTGGTGGCCGAAGAAGGGAACGGCCGAGTGGGTCGAGTACGCGTTCAAGGAACCGGTCCGGGTTTCTGAAGCGTCCGTGTACTGGTTCGACGACACGGGCGGCGGCGAGTGCCGCGTCCCGGCGTCATGGCGGATCGTCTACAAGGCGGGGGACAAGTGGCTGCCGGTGGCCGGCGCAGGAAGCTATGGCGTGGCGAAAGACGCCTGGAACACGGTGAGGTTCGCGCCGGTCCGGACAACGGCCCTGCGGCTCGAAGTCCGGATGCAGGAAAAATGGTCAGCCGGCGTCCACGAGTGGAACATCAAATAGTTATTTCGGTGACACACAACTCATTACCGAAATAGGCGCAAATCCCTATTTAGTGTACTTAGTTGTGTGCCACCGTAATTGCCAGTAAAAAACAGCTTGACAGTATGTACATATATGCATACATTTATATCAGAATGCCGACGAGAGATGGCCATACAGTGGGGAGAAGGAAAGTGGCCGGAAGGAGGTCGTTTTTCCGATGAAGAGAAAGGAAAATCAGGGACTGGGGCTGGAAGGGGCAAATGACGCCTCGTCAGCGGGCAAAACCAGGATCACCATCCGGCTGGACAGCGAGATCATCGATTGGTTCCGCGCCCAGGTCGAAGCGAAGGGCGGCGGCAATTACCAGACCATGATCAATAACGCCCTCAGGGATTACCTGAACCAGGGCGGGGAACCCCTCGAGTCGGTGCTGCGTCGGGTCATCCGGGAAGAGCTGAGGAATGCCGGCCCGGAAGAAGATGCGGACATAATCCCGCGCGGTCGCCTCTGACTTTCTTCGCCCGCCGCCCTAACAGGATGCGTATGGGCCAAACACCGAGACCCTTCCTCAGCGGGGGCCCGCGTGCCCCGCGCACGTTGACAGACGGCCTGCGGCCGATGTACATTCCCTCCCGTCGACCTTGGCCAAAGACCGTGAGCTTCGGGGGGGCAGAGGCCGAAC
>Ga0315282_10003469_pt1 | contig 28268 bp, 25 predicted proteins | sample YL17G07_20_MG_FD_203693 | JGI IMG/M metagenome (GOLD analysis project Ga0315282, IMG submission 203693) | Sediment microbial communities from Yellowstone Lake, YNP, Wyoming, USA - YL17G07_20 | ecosystem: Environmental > Aquatic > Freshwater > Lake > Sediment | place: USA: Wyoming | collected... | reverse complement strand
TTCATTTTTGTTAGACTTAAAGATAATCATTAAGACAATTTTAAAAATTTTCAATTAACAATTTTCAATGGATAATTTTGCCGACTATAAAAAAATCGCTACCGAGGCCAGAAAAAAAGTACTTGAGTTGATATATAAAGCCCAGACAAGTCACATTGGCAGCAATTTTAGTTGCATTGATTTATTAACAATTATTTTTGAAAAATCGGATTTAGATAAAGATAGAATAATTTTAAGCAAAGGTTGGGCGGCGGCTTCGCTTTATTATTTTTTATGGAAAAATGGCAGAATTACTAAAGAAGAACTGGATAGTTATTGTCAGCCCGGGAGCAAATTCATTGGATTAGCGGAGCCGATAATTCCCGAAATTCCTGCGGCTGGCGGATCAATGGGTTTTGGCCTGCCTTTTGGAGTTGGATTTGCTCTGGCAAAAAAGCTAAAAAAAGAGGAGGGGAAAATCCATGTTTTAATGTCGGATGGGGAAATGCAATGTGGTACTACGTGGGAATCCACTTTAATAGCGGCTCATCATAAATTGGATAATTTATTTGTTATTGTGGATGCGAATGAATTGCAAGCAATGGGCAAGGTTGAGGAAATTTTGAGTATTGAGCCGCTAAAAGACAAATGGAAGGCATTTGGTTGGGAGGTCCGAGAAATCGACGGGCATAATTTTGAAGAAATAGAAAAATCTCTCACTACCCCGCCGTCCCATAAAGGAAAACCAGTAATTATTATCGCCAAAACGATTAAGGGCAAGGGGGTGAGTTTTATGGAAGGAGAAAATTTATATCATTATAAAGCCCCTTCTGACGAAGAATATCAGAAGGCACAAAAAGAATTAGAATCAAATGGCTGAAATAATTAAACAACAGGATACGAGAAGAGAGTTTATTGATGCTCTTATAGAGTTAGCCGAAAAAGACAACAGGATTGTTCTAATTGTTCCGGACGTCGGCTTTAATTATATTGAAGAATTCCGTAAAAGATTTCCCGACAGATTTTTTAATTTTGGCGTAACTGAACAAAGCACAATGATAATTGCCGCAGGTTTGGCATTATCGGGTTTTAAGCCGTACGTATACAGTATGATAAATTTTGTCACTTTTCGGCCTTATGAAATGGTTCGAAACGCTGTTTGTTTGCATAATGCCAACGTGAAAATCATTGGAGTTAAGGGCTCAACTTCTTATCGCTTTCTTGGCTTTTCTCATAATTTAATTCATGAAGAAGAAGATATAAATGTTTGTAAAAATATAGGGTTAAGCTATTATATTCCACAATCGTTATCTGAAGTAAAAGATGCCATAATTGAATCATATAATAACGAAAAAGCGGCATATATTAGATTATGAAACATTGGGAAAAGTATATAAAAAAAGTTAAATGCCAAAATTGTGGAGTTATGTTTAATGCCTATATTTATAACGTAGAAAGAGGTTGGGGGAAGTTTTGCTCTTGGTCTTGCAGCAAAAAGGGCAATAAAAATAGATTAGGCAAATTTCACAATAAAAAGACAAGAGAAAAAATTAGTAGAACTTTAAGTGAAAAAATGAAAAGTGGAGAGATAGACAGCCCTCTTATTAAGTGGTATAAGCAGAAACCAAGATTTGGCAGGAATTCTCCAAATTGGCAAGGTGGTAAAACAACAATAGGTCAAGGATTAAGAATGAGCTTGGCTTATAAAAAGTGGCGGTATTCTGTATTAAAGAGAGATAAATATGAATGTGTAAAATGTGGAATAAATGACGGAAAATTACAAGTGCATCATAAAAAACCTTTTTCTCAATTTCCTCAATTACGATTTGATATAGATAATGGAGAAACCATTTGCGTCGCTTGTCATAATAAAAATAAAAAGGGCAGACCGCCTAAAAAGCAGGTCATTTTAGAAACATACAAGATGAATTCGCCTTGTTATATAAGAATTTAAGAATTTAATATGTACAAAGTTCCATTTGTAAATTATTCTTTGCAGTATAAAAAATTAAAAACAGAAATAGACAGGGCCATTAAAGATGTGTTGGCGCGAGGCGATTTAATTTTAAGATCCGATGTGGAGGAATTTGAGAAAACACTGGCTGATTTTGTCGGCGTAAAGTATGCGGCCGGTCTTAATAGCGGTACGGATGCCCTTTTTTTGTCTCTTAAGGCGGCGGGTATCGGCGAGGGAGACGAAGTTATTACCGTATCCCATACTTTTGTGGCTTCTATTGCCGCAATTGTTCAGTGCGGGGCAAAACCAGTTTTGGTTGATGTGGATGAGGATTTTGTTATGAAAATGGATGAGGTAGAAAGGGTGATAACCGAAAGAACGCGGGCGATTATTCCCGTCCATCTGAACGGCCATATGTGCGATATGGAAAAGTTAATGGCAATTGCCAAAAAACATAATTTAATCGTGATTGAGGATGCCGCTCAAGCTATTGGAGCGAAATTTAATAACGGCGTAGCCGGTTCATTCGGGCTTACCGGATGCTTTAGTTTTTATCCGGCAAAAATTTTGGGGTGTTTTGGTGATGGGGGGGCAATAACCACCAACGATGAAGAAATTGTTCAAGCCGTTCGTCTTTTGAGGGATCATGGCCAAAAAACCAAAACCGAACTAATTTGTTTTGGTTGGAACTCAAGATTGGACAATCTTCAAGCAGCGATTTTGAATATAAAATTCAAATATTTATCTAAATGGATAAAAAGAAGAAGAGAGATTGCCAAAATTTATCATAAGGGGTTGGTTGAAATTCCAGAAGTAAAACTCCCGCCGGCCCCTGATGCGGACTCTCGATTTTTTGATGTTTATCAGAATTACGTTTTGCGAGCTCAAAGAAGAGATGAGTTGTTTGATTCTTTAAAAGAAAAAGGCGTGGAGACCCTTATTAAAGATCCTGTTCCAAATCATTGGCAAAAAGGGCTTGGTCTTTCTCATTTTCATTTGCTAAATAGTGAAAAGTTTGCCAAAGAGGTAATTTCTCTCCCGATGTACCCCGAATTAACTAACGAGCAGGTAGAATATGTGATAGATTGCGTTAAAGGTTTTTATATCCACTAATAAAATAATGAGCGAAGCGACTTTTTGGGGCAGGGTGGAAGCAAAGCTTCCATTCCGATACATTCGTCCGAAAAATTGCCAGGCTTTTTTATTCAGGTATAATTAAGATAGATATAGATTATGCCCAGTAGAGCAACTTCGAATGGGGCTCGCTTTCTGGGTTATCCTAATTTTCAAAAACAAGCGTCTTTGTAAAGTATCGGGTTGAGTTATTAATTCCTTCATTCACTCGCCCAAGAGATTAAATCAACCATTCCAAATTATCAATCTAAACAGGTTTAACTTCAAATACCGTAAATTCGGTCAAGAGTGTTCGAAGTTGTCTTACTGGGTATGAATACCAATATTTTAAAAATTCAAAATAGATTAAAGCCGATTTTAGAAAAAGAAAAAGGCCTTCTTTTCGGTTATCTTTTTGGTTCAGCCACTCAAGGAAAAACTAATTTTGAAAGCGATATCGATTTAGCTGTTTATTTAGATGAAAAAAAAAGCGGTGATTTTTTCAAAAAAAGGCTATTCTTGATTGAAGAAGTCCAATCAATTTTAAAAAAACCCACCGAAGTAATTATTCTTAATGAAATAAAATCTATATTTTTTAAATTTGTTATCATCAAAGAGGGAAAAGTGATTTTTGAAAGAGACCGGGCAAAAAGGATAGACTTCGAGCTAAAAACTATGCAGGAATATTATGATTTTCAACCTTTTATTAAAGAATATAATAAGGCCTATCTTCGAAGGTCTCTTAAAGAATTGGCATGACCGAGATAACTCGCCAAAAAATTTTTGAAAAACTTCAACAGCTGGACGAATACCTCGTCAATCTTTGGGAGCTGAAAAAAGAAATAAAAAGCCAGGAAAACTTTTTAAAGGATTTTCATCTTTATGGATTGGCTGAACGCTACTTGCAATTAAGCTGTCAAGTAATTATTGATACTTTAAATTTAGTGATTATTGAAGAAGAGATAGAAAAGCCGGAAAATAATCAAGAAGCGGTTTCCATTCTTTTCAATAAAAAAATTATTTCAGAAAACTTAGCTTCAAGATTAGAAGGAATCGCGGGCTTTAGAAATATACTGGTTCACGAATACGGGAAGATTGATCGGGGAAAAGTATATCATTATTTATTAGAGAAATTAGAAGATTTTAAGATTTTTAAGAAAGAAATACTTAACTGGTTAAAAAGATAAACTGAATTTTTATTTTTGGCAGCGAGGGAGAAACGAAAGCTTGCTTTCACTTCGACCGAGTGAACCGAAAATATAGCACGGAGGAAATTGCGCTTTCCTCCCACTCTATTTTTATATACCTAACGGAAGCACGGGGCTTCCGTTATTTAAAATAGCATGTTGAAGCGACTTTTTGACCTTGCGCCGGATGGTGCGGGGTTGACAAGTTTCTTTAAACTCTATAAAATGTATAGTGTATGGAAAGATATAATTTAGCGTCTATAACAAAAGTGATTTATGATTCCAATTTTTCGCTTTTTACCTTAAAAGCACTAAGAGATATATTGGAAATTAGAAAAGAAGGAACTTTGTTTTCTGTGATAAAAAAATTGATACGGGCAGGAGTAATAACAAAGATAGAGAAAAATAAATATTTGTTAGAAGGCGCTAAAACGAGTGATTTTGCTCTGGCTAATTTCATTTATCAACCTTCATATATTTCATTTGAAAGCGCTTTAAATTTTTATGGAATTCTTTCTCAATTTCCCTATGAGATTTCCAGCGCTACCGCAAGAAAGACCGTCAAGAAAGAATTTCAGGATAAAGTGTTTACTTACACCAGAATAAAGAAAGATTTATTTTGGGGTTATGAAAAGAAAGAAGGTTTTGTCATTGCCCTTCCGGAGAAAGCGCTTTTGGACCAACTTTATCTTACCGCTAAAGGCTACAAAAGGATAAATTTAGATGAGTACGATTTAAGCAGAGTGCGTATTTCAAGGTTGAGGGAATATTTAGATAAATATCCCAAAACAAGACAATTCAAAAGCGCCGCAAAAACGTTGAAAAAATATATTCGCATATGATAACCAAAGACCAAATACATCAAATATCAAAGAAAAATAAAATTAACGAAACAACAATTTTCAGGGAATATCTTCAATTATTCTTTTTGAGCGAGCTGTATTCCAGGAAGCAAAGTAAAGATATCTTTTTTAAGGGAGGCACGGCATTGCATTTAATTTATAAAGCACCGCGTTTTTCAGAAGACCTGGATTTCACCGCGGGGTTAAAAGAAAAAGATTTTTTAAATTTTATCCAGGAATTATTTGACGCAACATCGAAAAGGGAGGCAATTGAGTTTAAAGAAAGAAAAACGCTCGCCGGGAAAAGATTTTTGCTGACAGCTTTGCCTGCGGTGCTGTCCTATAAAACTTTTGTTAATTTAGATTTTTCTTTTAGAGAAAAAGTTTTAGACCCCCAAAAGTCGTTTATTGAAACCGATTACCCCGTGCTTTTTACTTCATATGTGTACCATCCATCAATAGACGAGCTTTTCGCGGAAAAAATTAGAGCCCTATTAACAAGAACCAAGGGAAGGGATTTGTATGATTTGTGGTATCTCGTAACTCAAGGCGCGCGAATAGACAAAGATTTAGTAAAAGAAAAATTAAAGTATTATCATTTAAAAGATATTAACAAAGATAAAATTATAAAAAGGGTCAGCCAATTTTCAAAAAAGGTTTTTGTTTTAGATGTACGTCCCCTCGTGCCTGTTGACGGAAGAGATAAATTGGAAGATTTTTTTGATTATATTAAAGATTACCTGAGAGAAAAGTTTTAATTTTGGAAAAGTAAGAAAGATAAAAAGATTTTGAAACGTTAAATATATGCCAAAAAATGCTAAAAATATGCTTGAAATAGATACTCGTTATGCTATCAAAATAATTCGAGCGGATAACGGTTGGATTCTTGAGCGTTGGGAAGAAATAAGCGATAACGAATTTAGAAAAGTTGAACAGGTTTTTGAAGATAAGTGCGAGAAAGAAGACGAAAATGGAAGCGAGGAAAAATTAAGTTTAATTGAGGCTCTGCAGGAAGCAGTAGAATATTTTGGACAGGGTGGGAGCAAGCACGATAAAAGAAGAATAAGCATAAAATATACTGACAAATGGTGAAGAATACCACGATTGGAAAGATTAGCTGGGAGCAAAATTAAACTCTCTCCTTTGTGGAAATGGCTTTTAGAAGATTAATTTATGCCAAAACGACTTTTCGACACATTTTTTTCTTTTCTGGGGCTGATTATGTTAAGTCCTGCATTTTTAATAATTTCTTTCCTAATTAGAGTTAGTTCGTCGGGGCCAGTGTTTTTCCGCCAGGAAAGGGTTGGAAAGAATGGAAAAATTTTTAAAATTTACAAATTTCGGACAATGCAAAAAGACGCCCCTTATATTGGCAATAAATTCGCCACCCCAAAAGACGACCCCCGCATTACTAAAGTTGGCTATATTTTGAGAAGAACCAATATTGACGAATTGCCTCAATTGATTAATATTATAAGGGGAGAAATGAGTTTGGTTGGGCCTCGGCCCGAAGTCCCGGAAGTGGTTAATCTTTATGAGAAAGAATATAAAAAAATTCTTTTGATAAAACCGGGAATGACAGATTTTGCCTCTTTGGAATTCCGAAGAGAGGATGATATTCTGGCTTCGGCTAAGGATGCCTATCGGTATTATATCCAAGAGATAGTGCCAAAAAAATTGGAATTAAATTTTAAATATCTTGAAAAACAATCATTTTTACTCGATACCAAATTAATATTCAAAACAATTTTTAAAATTATTTCGGATGCAATTTAAAATGGCAAAATTTTTTGGAAAAATTTTTAAGAAAACTGCTTTGGCTCGGCTAATGTTTTTTATAGTTAGCGATATTCTCCTTCTTCTACTTGCCTGCTGGCTGGCTTTTCTTTTAAGATTTGATGGAAAAATTCCTCAGGAGCATTTTGACAGTCTCAAATTTCTTTTAATAATTGTCCCCTTTTTTCTGATTCCCCCGCTTTATTTTAGAAAAATTTATCGTCTTAACTGGACATATATTAGTTTAAGGGATTTAATTTCTTTATTTGAGGGATTAACTTTTGGTTTTGCAATATTGATGGTTTTTATTTTGCTTTTTTGGAATCCCCAACCCTTTGGTCAGATTCAATCTCTAATAGGTTTTCCTCGTTCCGTGATATTCGTTGATTATTTTTTATCGTTTTTATTTCTGGGCGGGTTAAGAATTTCCAAAAGGATTTATCTTCAACTGTCTTCAAGAAGCTTAGCTTCTGGAAAAAATTTATTAATTATCGGAGCCGGTGATGCTGGCGAGCAAATTTTAAGAAATATATTGAGCGAAAGAGAAAAATCAATTTATAGGCCGATGGGTTTTATAGATAACATTCCTCAAAAACGCGGAACTTTAATTCATGGCTTGCCGGTTCTGGGAAATCTTGATGAAATGGGAGATATTATCAGAAAATATTCAATTGAGGAAATAATTATTGCTCTTCCTTCGGCCAATTCAAAATTAATAAGGGAGGCGGTTCGTCAAAGCCAGAAAGCCGGATTAAAAGACATAAGAGTTTTGCCGCCTTTTTCAGAATTGATTTCCAAAAGAATAACTCTGGCTGATTTGCGGGAGGTCCGGGTGGATGACCTTTTGGGACGGGAGCCTGTAACTCTGGATACCGGCGATTTGGAAGCTTTTATTCGCGGAAAGAGGATTTTAATAACTGGCGCCGCCGGTTCTATCGGTTCGGAACTCTGCCGGCAAATTGCAAAGTTTGAGCCATTCCAGATTTTGGCCCTGGACCAGGACGAAACGGCCATTTTTTGGTTGAATGAAGAATTTAAAGAAAAATTTCCCCAAATTAAATTTCAAACCATTATTTGCGACATTTGCGATAAAAATAAATTTGAAAGAATGTTTAAAAAGTTTCACCCCGAGGTCATTTTTCATTCAGCCGCTTATAAGCACGTTCCTTTGATGGAGGAGCATCCCGATGAGGGAATTAAAAACAATATTTTAGGGACAAAAATTGTTGCCGAGCTTTCTTTAAAATACGGCATCGAAAAAGTTGTTTTAATTTCAACCGATAAAGCGGTTAAACCAACTTCGGTTATGGGGGCAACCAAAAAAATAGCCGAGATGATGTTTGGTCTTTTTAATGGCGGCGGCAAAACCGATTTCATTTCTGTCAGGTTTGGAAACGTTTTGGATAGCCGCGGTTCGGTTGTGCCGATTTTTAAGGAGCAGATTAAAAAAGGAGGTCCAATAAAAATTACCCACGAGGAAATGGAAAGATTTTTTATGAGTCCCTCGGAAGCCGTACTTCTGGTAATGCAGGCGGCGGCAATCGGCCGGGGGGGAATGACTTATGTTTTGGATATGGGAAAACCAATTAAAATTGTAGATTTGGCAAGAGAGTTAATCAGGCTTTCCGGACTTGAGCCGGATAAAGACATCCAAATTTTATTTACGAGGCCGCGCTCGGGGGAAAAATTGTCCGAAGAGCTTTTTGATGAAAAAGAAAAAACGGAGCCGACAAAGCATAAGAAAATTTTTGAGACCAAAACAAAAGTAAATATCCCAAAAGAAGATTTTTTAAATAAAGTTGATAAATTGATAAGAATGGCCGAGAATGAAGAATCGGAAGAAAATTTAAAAAAGGCCCTGTGGGAAATAATAAAATAATGCTTTGAATAGCCGTATATCCCATTTCAAAATTAAACGTCCCCTGTGCGGGACGTTTAATTTTTTTTAATTTGTGATAAAATTAATTAATCATATGAAAACCACTATTTTGATTGTTTGTGTTGCTGTTTTGGGTTTTCTGCCCCTTTCTGCCAGAGCTTTTTCTTTAGGGGAATCGGCTAATTTTTATATTGATTCGTCTTTTGATCCGGCCGGTCGCTCTCAAATTTCCGCTGTTTTGAAAAACATTGGAAACAGCGCTTATTTTTATATTGATAGCAACTGGTGGTCAGGGCTTTCAAGTAGTGAGCAGGTTCAGAAACTTAATGATTTAAATAGAATATCTCGGGAATTTGACGGGACAATTTACCCGACATTAAGAAATGTTTTTGGAACCGAATGGCGGCCGGGAATAGACAATGACGAGAGAATCACGATTTTAATAACGCCGATGCCGGAAAAAGTTGGCGGTTATTTTAACCCGTCCGATGAATATTCGAGGTCAAAAATTCAAAATTCCAATGAACGAGAAATGGTTTATTTTAACGCTTTAAATCTTTCAGGTTCACTGGCGCCGGCGTTTATTGCTCAAGAATTTCAGCATTTAATTTCTTTTTATCAGAAAGATAAGCTGCAGGGCGTTTCGGAAGAAGTTTGGTTAAATGAGTTAAGGTCGGAAATGGCGGTAACTCTTTGCGGCTATGACAGGGAGCTTGGGGGAAGCAATCTGGAAATGAGAATTAAAAACTTTTTGGATAAGCCCTATGATTCTCTAACCGAATGGCAAAACACTCCCAATGATTATGGAGTGATAAATTTGTTTGGGCATTACCTGACAGACCAATACGGTATCGAGGTTCTGACAGAATCAATGAAGAATCCGCAAAACGGAATCGAAAGTTTAAACAAGGCTTTAAAAAAATTGGGATACAATAAAGATTTTTCCCAGATTTTTATTGACTGGACGATTGCTTCTTATGTTGATGATTGCAGTCTTGGTCAATATTTTTGCTATAAATCGGATAATTTAAAAAATTTCAAAGTAACGCCCCTGGTCAACTTCATTCCATTTGTCGGCACAAGTCAATTCAGCGTTGTTAATACCACAAAAGATTGGGCCGGCAACTGGTATAAATTTAGCGGAGGTCATGATGCATTAAAAATTGAATTTACCGGACCCCTCGGGGCAGGAATGAAAATTCCTTATGTTGTAACCGATATTAACGGAAAGAATTCTTTGAATTATTTTTCCCTGGACATTTGGCAGAAGGGGACTATTTATGTTCCTGATTTTGGAACAAAAAATATTTCCTTGGTGATTATTCCGAGCATCCAGAAAAAAATTTCTGATTTTTCTGGTAACGAGCCGTCATATCAGATTTCTTGGACCGCCACGACCATTAAAAATTCAGAAATTCCCGCCGAGAATTCTTCTGCTTCGATTTTAATTCCCGACGGTTCTTTGGTCAGGGCAAAAGGTGATTATAAAGTTTATGTGGTGGGCGGACAATATCGTCGCTGGATTCAAAGTCCGGAAATTTTTAATTTTTATGGTCATTTGAAATGGGAGAATGTTATCGAAGCAAGCATTGGGCAGCTTTTGGATTTTGAGGAATCGTTTTTGGTCAGAGAAAAAGATGATTATAAAGTTTATAAAATCGAAAACGGAAAAAAGCGCTGGCTAAATATGACTGCTCAAAATTTTGAGGTAAATGGCTACAAATGGGATGAGATATTTATTATTAATCAAAAAGAAAGAGACTATTTTCCGACCGGAGCATCAATTTTGAAGTAGGTGTTGACCCCACCCAATTTTTGCGATTATTTTAGGTGGCTTGCCCCAGTACTAGAAGCTCGCCTGCGGGCATCGCTTCAGTACGGGGTTGCGCCCCGTAGAGAATTTTAAATTGTTCCATTGGAACAGAGGGGAAATTTCTAAAAGAAATTTTTATTCAAAATTCTTCTACGGGGCTTGACAAAATTTGGCCATTTGCTAATATATAGGCGTGAGTGCATCTCGCAAGGGATACATTCTAAAGTCGGCGAAAGACTCTAGGGTTTTCTAGGGTCTTTTGCTTTATTTTCAAGGAATTGGGCCCCGCGCCAATTTTGCGACCTATTGCATTGGCAATATCCTCTCCCGCGAAACCACTATTTGTGGCCGGATATTGCGAGAGTTTTTTAAAGTCAAATTTTAACAAATCTTTAACAGTATATCAGATGGCAAAATTGGCGCGGGGTAAAGTTTCCAGGGCTTTTTCCTTTAAAAAAGTTATCAAAAATTAAAAGAGGCCCCGGAAAGCGAACTCCAATTCTAAAGTCTTTTGTGAGCGCAGTCCAGGGGCCTCGTTTTTATTATAGCACACCCAGTATATCAACCCAATAGCAGAGTCCTTGGTTCGCTACCGGGCTACGCCCCGTAGAAAACTCTTGAGAGCTCTACGGGGCTTCGCTTCGGAATTTAACCAAAGAAGCGAAGCGACGATAGGAGCGGAGCTCCGTACCGTCCGCCGCAGAGGCGGACTGGTGCGGGGTTGTATTACTGGGCATAATCTAAAAATTCCCATATAATTAAATAATGGCTCATAAAAAATACTTTTTTCTGGCAGTATTTCTGGCAGAGTCTCTGATCTTCTTTGGCGGGGTTCCAGAATTTATTTTAAAGGCCAATGCCGAGCCCCTTTCCTTTTTTGTTGATTCAAAATATGAATTTAGCGGACGGTCGGTTGTTACGGCGAGTCTCAAAGTCACATCAAATTATGGATATTTTTTTATTGATGACGATTGGTGGAATAAATTGAGTGCGTCGAACCAAACCCGGGCTTTAAATAATTTGAATAATCTGGCTCAAGAATTTGACAATATTATTTATCCAAAATTAACCAGTTTTTTTGGCAACATTTGGTCCCCCGGCGTAGATAATGATCCCAGAATTACTATACTTTTTTTGCCGCTAAAAGGAGGGGCCGGCGGATATACTGATTACTCTGATGAATATTCAAAAAACGTTTTTGCAAGGAGCAACGAAAGGGAAATGTTCTATTTGAATGCTGAATATTTGAACAGCCCCTTGGAAAAAAGTTTCCTGTCCCACGAACTTCAGCATCTAATTACCTTTTATCAAAAAGACAAGAGGCGTGAACTTTCGGAAGATATTTGGCTGAATGAGTCAAGGTCGGAATACGCGTCAACTTATTTGGGTTATGATGATATATTTGTCGGAAGCAATCTTGAAAAAAGGGTTGAAGACTTTGTAAAAAATTTGCCGGACCCTTTATGCGAATTCAAGAATGAATCGGCTGATTATGCTGCGGTTAATCTTTTTTCGCATTATCTTGCTGACCGCTTCGGAAAAGAAATTCTCTCGGAAATGGTTAGGGATGAAAAAGTGGGGATCGAAAGTATTAGTAATGCTTTAAAAAATCTTGGTTATAATGTAAATTTCTCCGAGGTTTTTACAAATTGGACAATTGCTAATTTATTAAATAATTGTTCTTTAGATAAGAATTTTTGTTATTCAAACCCAAATTTAAATTCAGATAATTTAAGGATTAGTCTCGGAATCAAATTGGAAGTGCCGGGCGTAACGGCTGAGGTGCCGATAAAAGATTGGCAGCCATTTTATTACAAATTAGAGATTCTTGACGTTCCTGATAAAAAAATTCTAAAAATTGATTTTGAAAAAGAAAATCCCCAGGATTTATTTGCGTTGCCCCTTATTGTAAAGAATGCGGACGGAACGATTTCCGTCAATTTCATGGACGTATCAGGAGATAAAGCAACGGCTTACGTCCCGGATTTGGGAAAAGTTGATTCAGTAATTATTATCCCCTCAAAGCAGTCGAAATTCAGCGATTTTTCTGATTCTGACCCGGTCTCTTATTTCAAACTCTCCGCGGGCTTGGTTGATAAGGTTCCGGCTGTTTCTTATTCTAACGGCAGTCTTTTGAGAGCGAGGGGCGATTACAGGGTTTATCTGATTGAGAATGGCGAGAAACACTGGATTCCAAACCCCCGGGTTTTTAATCTTTACAATCTTAAATGGGAAGACATTAAAGAGGTGGATGATATAGAACTAAATAAATTTCCGCGGGCTAAATTATTCAGGCCCCGGGGCGATTACAGAGTTTATTATTTGACCGAGAGCGGATTGATCCGTCATATTCCCTCGGCCGACGTTTTTCTTTCCTACGGCAATAAATGGGAGGATGTTATTGAAATTGATTCAGAGGAACTGAAAGTTTATCCTACAGCGAACCTTATTTATCTGGATGGCGATTATAAAATTTATAAATTGGAAAACGGGAAAAAAAGATGGATAAAAACAGTGCAGGCCTTTAACAGACTTGGCTACGACTGGTCAAAAATTGCCCCGGTTAATTTAACCGAATTTGATGCCTATCAGGAGGGCATTCCAATATATTAAAAATGGAAATTAAAAAATTGCTACCAAAAGTTAAAGAAAATGTTTCTTTAGCAAAATATACCACTTTTAAAATTGGCGGACCGGCTCGGTATTTTTTTGTTGCCAAGACAGCAAAGGATGTAATTTTGGGAATTAAGGCGGCAAAAAAATGCAAAATCCCATTTTTTATTTTAGGAGCAGGGAGTAATTTATTAGTGGCGGATGAGGGATATAACGGACTTATTATAAAAATCAAAAATCAAAAACCAAAAATCAAAAATACAAACCTGCCCCGTACCGCCCCGCCAACGGCGGGGCTGGTACGGGGTCAAAAATCCCCGAAGCAATCCCTTCGGGATGCTACGGGGCAAGCAAAAATTATTGAATGTGGAGCTGGGGTAAAATTAGCTGATTTAGTGAAGTTGTCATTGGACAGAGGATTAACTGGGCTGGAGTGGGCAGCGGGAATTCCGGGGACAGTGGGAGGAGCAATTTATGGTAATGCCGGAGCGTTTGGTGGTTCGATGGGAAGCGTCGTAGAAAGTCTGAAAGTTCTTAAAGCTTCAGGTTTCAGGTTTCAGGTTTTAAGTTTCAAGAACAAATATTGTAAATTCGGATACCGGGATAGCATTTTTAAATATAATAAAAATTTAATAATTTTATCTTGTGGGCTCCAGCTGGAAAGGGGAGACAAAAAAGAAATAGAGAATGAGATTAAGGAAAATTTAAAAAAAAGAAAAAAGACTCAACCATTAGATTTTCCATCAGCTGGTTCAATTTTTAAAAATTTTACCCCGCCAACGGCGGGGCCAACGGCGGGGCCTAAACTATTTAAAGAATTAGAAAAGTTTAAAAAAACAGGCATAATTCCAGCTGCTTATTTAATCGAAAAATGTGCGATATCAGGAAAAAAAATCGGCGGAGCCAAAATTTCCAAAAAGCATGCCAATTTTATTTTAAATAGTGGCGAGGCAAAGGCAACAGACGTAAAAAAACTTATTGACTTGATTCGGAAAAAAGTTGAAAATAAATTTGGAATAATTTTGGAAGAAGAAATTTGTTATTTAGGATTTCCTAAATAACAAATTTCAGAAAGGGGTCGGGGAAACCCCGGTACTACCCCGCTTAGCGGGGAGTACGGGGCTGGTATTACTATATCAAATTATTTCTTTGTTGATGCTTGCCCCGTACCATCCGAGCAAAGCCAAGTCAGACTTGGCAAAGCGAGGATTGGTTCGGGGTATTAAAACCGCAAGGTTTTAAGGAGCGGCGTTAGTCCCGCCTTGGCGGGACGTGACGCAACAATTCAATATGTAGGATTTGCTGCATAGGAATCCATGGAGTTAAGGCAAAATAACCGTAAACAAAACAATCAAAAAATCTTATGAATGGCGTTAAAAATCAAAAAACAGTCCTGATTGTTTATGACGTTCTTTCCGATAAGCCCACGCCGGACGATTGGGAGTCAAATTATGTATTGGCCGACAGCCGAATCGATGCGGGACAGATTAAAGACGCCCTGAAAGTGGACGGTTTCAATGTCAAAGCTCTCGGTCTTCGCACCATTAATTCCAAAGTCGTTACTAAGATTGAGGAGATAAATCCAGATGTTATTTTCAATTTATGCGAATCCCTTTATGACGAAAGTCGCAATGAAATGTATGCGGCCGGCCTTTTCGAGCTGCTTAAAATACCTTATACTGGTTCCCCGCCCCTGGCGCTGGGAATCGCGCTGAACAAAAAAAAGTCAAAGCAGATTTTGCGGGCTGCCGGTCTTCCTGTTCCATCCTCCGTTCTCGCAATCCAGGGGGAACTTATTTCTTTATCAGACCTTGAAGCGCCCTACATCATAAAACCAATCAGGGAAGACGGTTCTACGGGGATATCCGCCAAGTCAGTTGTCAGAACGAAAGAAGAAGTGGAACAGCGCGTTAAATTTATTCACGAGAACTATCATCAGCCTGCTTTAATTGAGGAATTTATTCTGGGAAGAGAATTGAATGTTTCGGTAATAGGTGCCACCGAGCCAGAGATTCTTGCGATAGGCGAAATAGATTTTTCTAAAATGCCTCCTGATGCATTTCACATTGTTTCATATAAAGCAAAATGGGATTCAAAAAGCCCGCTTTATACAGCGACCGAACCTATTTATCCCGCAAAATTGGATGATGAGATAAAAGAAAAAATTGAAAGAGTCGCCATAAGGGCCTATAAAGAAATTGGCTGTCGGGATTATGGTCGCATCGATATGCGTCTTCGAGACAACGGCAAATTTTATATTCTTGAAGTGAACGCAAATCCTGACATCTCGCCTGATGCGGGTCTCGTTCGCGCCGCCGGCGTCGCCGGTCTTAGCTATAGTCAGCTTCTTGTAAAAATAGTAACAATGGCCCTTGATAGAAGCACAAGAAAAGCCCAAGAGGAGTTATCAATAAAAAGCGTTATTTAGTTTTATAGTTATCTAATAGAGTGGGCACAGTCTTTGTCTAAAAATTTCAAAAAATTAGCATGAGAATAACCATTAAAACAACCAATTTAAAATTGACCAATTCAATTTACGCCTATATAAAAAAAAGAATTGGAGAATTGGAAAAATTCATTAAAAATGTCGGGGCAAAATCCCAGTTTTTTGAAAAAGGGAAGCCGCCTTACGAAGCATGGGTGGAAGTCGGAAAAACAACCCATCACCATAAAAAGGGAAATGTTTTTCGGGCCGAGGTTCAAATGAGGCTCCCGGGAAAAAGTTTGCGGGCGGAATCGGAAAATATTGAGCTATACGCGGCAATTGATGAGGCAAGGGAGGAGATAGAAAGAGAGCTTAAACAATATAAAGAAAAACAAATAATCCTGCAAAAAGGAAGTTCAAAATTATCATAATTTTATGCCAAATAAGAAAATTAAAATAATAATCTTGGGGGCGGGCGGAAGAGATTTCCATAATTTTAATGTTTGTTTTAGAAATAATTCGGCATATCAAGTGGTGGCTTTCACTGCCGCTCAAATTCCCAACATCGAAAAAAGGATTTACCCCCCAAAGCTTGCCGGCAAGTTTTATCCCAGAGGAATTCCTATTTTTCCCGAAGAGGACCTCCCAAAACTTATAAAAAAGTACGAAATTGGCGAAGTTATTTTTGCTTACAGCGATCTTTCTCATATGGAGGTGATGCGGAGGGCCTCCCTGGCGCTTTCGTCCGGAGCGGATTTCAGATTATTGGGTCCTTCATCAACAATGTTAAAAAGCAGGGTGCCTGTTATTGCTGTTTGCGCGGTCAGAACGGGTTGCGGAAAAAGCCCGGTCGCAAGAAAAATTTTAAAAATATTGCAAAAAAATGGGAAAAAAATTGGTGTGGTTCGCCACCCGATGCCTTACGGCAATTTGTCTTCGCAGGTTTCCCAAAAGTTTCAAACCTTTGAAGATTTGAAAAAGTACGATTGCACAATAGAAGAAATGGAGGAGTACGAACCTTTAATTGCCAATGGCGGAGTGGTTTACGCCGGTGTTGATTATCAGAAAATTTTATCTAAAGCCCAGAAAGAAAATGATTTGATTATCTGGGATGGCGGAAACAATGATTTTCCGTTTTTCAAGCCATCGCTTTTTATTACATGTTTGGATCCCCACAGGCCGGGCGATGAAATTTCTTATCATCCCGGGGAGACAAATTTAAGAATGGCCGATGTTGTGATAATAGGCAAGCAGGGAACGGCAGGAAAAAATTCAGTTAAGCAGGTGCTGGATAATGTTAAAAAAGTGAACCCGGAAGCCCTGATAATTAACGCTCGCTCCAGAATATATTCCGACAAGCCAAATTTTATAAAAAATAAAATTGCCCTGGTTATTGAAGACGGGCCAACGATTACTCATGGTAAAATGGACTCTGGGGCAGGGGTGGTTTTTGCCAAAAATATAGCCAAAATTTTAATTGATCCCAGGCCCTGGGCAAAGGGTTCTATAGCTTCCACTTTCAAAAAATACCCCCATATTAAAAATTGTCTTCCGGCCACGGGATACGGAAGCGAGCAAATCAGGGAGCTGGAGGAAACCATAAATGCCGTTCCGGCCGATGTGGTTGTTTCGGCAACGCCGATTGACATTACAAGATTTATGAAAATTAACAAGCCGGTTGCCAGGGTTTTTTATGATTTTGAAGAAATCGGCAGGCCAAATTTAAAGGATATTTTGAAGAAATTTAAGTTGATATAAATCAATATTTCGGCTATATTAGAAACAGGATAAAGTTATCCGCTTTTTTGTTTATGAAACTCGTTGTTGCTCTTGGCGGAAATGCCATTCGTTCTCCTTATGGAGGCGGCAAATTTGAAGACCAGTTTAAAGAACTGGAGATTTTTGCCAAATCCTTTAAAAAGATAGTTAAAAAAAATTATAAGATAGTTATTACTCACGGAAACGGACCGCAGGTTGGAGATATTTTGCTGCAGCAGGACATATCCAAAGATTATGTCAACCCCCTGCCTCTTTCTGTTTGCGATGCCCAAACTCAGGGGCAAATCGGTTTTATGATTCAGCAGTCTCTTTTAAACTCATTTAAAAAAGTAGGCATAAAAAAAGAAGTAGTCACTTTGGTTACTCAAATTTTAGTTGCGAAATCTGATTTGGCATTTAAAAATCCAACAAAGCCCATTGGCCCATTTTACACCCCAAAAGAAGCTCAAGAATTTAGAAAGAAGGGAATTCCGATGAAGGAGATTACTTATAGGAGTTTTCGTCGGGTGGTTGCCTCTCCAAAACCAAAGGAGATAATTGAGGTTGAGGCAATTGGAGAATTAGTTGAACAGGGAATGATAATTATTGCCTGCGGTGGCGGGGGAATTCCAATAACCGTTGATAAAGGAAAATATAAGCCAATTGACGCTGTTATTGATAAAGATTTGGCTTCAAGTCTTTTGGCAAGAACCATCGGGGCAGACATTTTTTTAATTTTAACCGAGGTCAAAAATGTTTTTTTGAATTTTGGAAAGCCCGACCAAATACCTTTAAATTCGCTAAATTTAGAACAGGCAAAAAAATATTTAAAAGAGGGTCATTTCCCTCCGGGTTCAATGGGGCCAAAGGTGGAGGCAGCGATTGAATTTGTGGAATCAACTGGCAAAAAGGCAATTATTGCCCACCTTCGGGATTTCTCATTGGCTCTGGTCGGAAGAGCCGGCACCCAAATTGTAAAATGAAAAGAGATTTAACCTATGATTTCGATTTTTCCAAAGAAGAAATTTGGGAGATTTTTAAGTTGACCAGAAAGTTAAAGGGTAAACCCCGTAGTAGAACCTTCGGTTCACTACGGGGCAGGTCCCTGGCAATGATATTCCAGAAACCATCAACAAGAACTCGGGTTTCTTTTGAAGTGGCGATGACCCAGCTTGGTGGGCACGCCCTTTATTTAAGCCCGAATGATTTGCAGTTGTCGCGTGGCGAAACGATTGCCGATACGGCCAGAACTCTTTCAAGATATATTGACGCTATTATGGCCAGGGTTTTTTCGCACCGGGACATTATTGATCTGGCTAAAAATGCGACCGTGCCGGTGATTAATGGACTTTCGGATAAATTCCATCCTTGCCAGGGATTAACCGATATTTATACTATCTGGGAGAAACTGGGCTTCCCGAAGAAATTTTCCGATGATTTTACCATTGTTTTTATTGGCGATGGAGACAATAATGTGACAAATTCATTGCTTTTGCTTTGTGCAAGACTTGGAATAAATTTTAGAATAGCCTCGCCAAAAGAATATCAAACAAAAAATGAAATTTTTGAAATTGCCAAGAATGATATTTTTAAAACTGGTGCGAAAATCAAAATATTAAATAACCCCCGGGAGGCAGTTAAGGAGGCCGATGTTATTTATACCGATGTTTGGGTGAGCATGGGCAGGCAGGATGCCGAGGAAAGAAAAAGAATTTTGGCTCCATATCAAATTAATCAAGAATTATTATCTGAAGCTCGGAAAGTGGCTTTTGGTGAACGCTCGTCTCGCCCCAGCGAGGCGAGACTTCGCTCGGGCGACCCTGCTTGCTCCCCCGCCAAAGGCGGGGACCATGCCCGCAAGCAGGGTCTTACGTCCCCAAAAGCCACATTTCCTCGCTTTAAAAACTTTCAGGGACATGCCCTCGCCTTGCCGATGATAATGCATTGTCTCCCGGCCCATCGGGGAGAAGAAATTACCGACGAGGTGATTGATGGTCCAAATTCAATTGTTTTTGACCAGGCCGAAAATAGATTACATGTTCAAAAGGCCATTCTTTATTTTTTACTGCAATGAGTTTTTTAACTAAAATTTTTGGCGATCCTAATGAAAAAGTTTTAAAAAAACTTCAGCCTTTGGTTGAAAAAATTAATTCCCTTGAACATGAATTCGGCGGATTTTCCAATGAAAAGCTGAAAGAAAAAACCAAGGAATTGAGGGATAAGTTAAATTCTGGCAAAACTCTGGACGATATTTTACCTGAAGCCTTTGCGGCCGTAAGAGAAGCTTCAAAAAGGACGCTCGGCCAGAGGCATTTTGATGCTCAACTTTTGGGAGGGATAGTTTTGCATCAGGGAAAAATCGCCGAGATGAAAACCGGCGAGGGAAAAACTTTAGCTGCCACTCTGCCTCTTTATCTGAATGCTCTTGAAGGGAAAGGTGCTCACAGTGTGACGGTAAACGATTATCTGGCAAGGCGCGATACGGTCTGGATGGGCCAGATTTATTATGCCCTGGGCTTGTCGGTCGGCTGCATTAATCATGAGGCAAGTTATATTTACGACCCCGAGTATAAAGTGCAGATAATAAGTGAAGAGAAAAATGAGCAGAGAGATGCAAAAAGGGATTTGACCGGCGGTTTTAAAGTTGAGGCAACCTATCTTAGGCCGTGTTCTCGCCGCGAAGCTTATCTTTGCGATATTACCTATGGCACAAATAATGAATTTGGTTTTGACTATTTGAGGAACAACATGGTTTATGATTTGTCCGAGCGAGTCCAAAGGGAATTTAATTACGTCATCGTTGATGAAGTTGATTCTATCTTGATTGATGAGGCAAGAACCCCTTTGATTATTTCGGCGCCCGATATTGATTCAACAAGCCTTTATGAAGAATTTGCAAGGATTGTGCCGAGGCTCAAAGAAAATATTGATTACAATCTTGATGAAAAAATGAGAGCGGTGAGCTTAACCGATGCAGGAATAGAAAAGGTGGAAAAAATTTTGGGTCTGGGAAATATTTATGTTGAGGGGGGGATTAAATACGTTCATCATTTAGAGCAGGCCCTGCGGGCCGAAGTTTTATTCAAAAAGGACAGGGATTATGTTGTAAAAGACGGGGAGGTTATCATTGTTGATGAGTTTACAGGCAGGCTCCTGCCCGGCCGCCGTTATTCCGAAGGTCTTCATCAGGCAATTGAAGCGAAAGAAGGAGTTAAAGTTCAGAAAGAATCGCGAACTCTGGCAACGATAACTTTTCAAAATTATTTTAGAATGTATAAAAAACTGGCCGGCATGACCGGAACCGCCGCCACCAATGCCGAAGAATTCCATAAGGTTTATAATCTTGAAGTCGTAACCATACCGACAAACAAACCGATGATAAGACAGGACCTCCCTGATGTGATTTATAAAACCGAAAAAGGCAAATTTCAAGCAATTGTTCAGGAGATAAAAGAAAGACAAAAAATAGGACAGCCGGTACTTGTTGGCACGGTTTCAATTGAAAAAAATGAGAGATTGGGAAGACTTTTGGAGTTGGAAGGGATTCCTCATAAAATCTTAAACGCCAAGCATCACGAAGAGGAGGGCGCCATAATCGCCCAGGCCGGAAAATTGCACGCTGTAACCATTGCCACCAATATGGCGGGCCGGGGGGTGGATATAATTTTGGGCGGCAATCCGCCGGATAATTATGAGGCCTTAAAAGTCAAAGAGCTTGGGGGACTTCATGTTATTGGAACCGAGAGGCATGAAGCAAGAAGAATTGATAATCAGCTTCGGGGAAGGGCTGGCAGGCAGGGCGATACCGGTTCCTCCCAATTTTTTATTTCCCTGGAGGATGATTTGATGCGGATTTTTGGCGGGGACAGGGTTAAATTTTTAATGGGAAAATTGGGTCTGCCAGAAGAGCAGCCGATAGCCCACAATTTAATTTCTGGAGCAATTGAACAGGCCCAGGCCAAAATCGAGGGTTTCAATTTTGACACCAGAAATCATCTTTTGGAATACGACGATGTTTTGAATAAGCACAGAGAGGTGATTTATAAAAAAAGAAGAGAAATTTTAGAGAGATACAAAAATCCAGATGAGGAATCCTTGGTAAAGAAAATGATTGAAGATGAAATTAGAAAGGTTATTGAATTTCATACTGCTTCCGAGTATTCCGGCGATTGGAATTGCGAGGAAATTTGCGAAGTAATCAGAACCATTTTTCCGATACCGGAGGATGCTCATTCAAAAATAAGTTCAAAAAGAAGCGAGGCAAAAGAAAGAAGGGAGGGATGCAGGATGACGCGTCAGGAAATAATTGAATATTTTTTGAATCTGGCAAAAGAAAATTTTGAGAATAAGGAAAAGGAACTTGGCAGGGAGGCACTAAGGGGAATCGAAAAAGTAGTTCTTTTAAGAAGTTTGGATATGCTGTGGATGGACCATTTAGAAAATTTGGATTATTTGAAAGATTCGGTCAGACTTCAGGCATACGGCCATAAAGACCCCTTGGTGGAATATAAAAATGAAGCCCACAAAATGTTCAAACTGCTTCTAAAAGATTTCCAAAGCGAAGTCGTTAATATTATTTATAAAGTCGGGGTTGTTAAACAACCCGATACACGAATCAACACGAATCGGAGTACGAATTTACACGAACATAAAAAGGGAGTAGGCAGAAATGATCCCTGCCCTTGCGGTAGCGGCAAGAAATATAAGCGCTGCTGTGGCGCTTGAATTTCCGTCGCTCGCCCCGGATAAAAATAAATTTTCACCTGTGGGCTCGCTGGGAAATATAAAAAGTGCTGCTATTCCAAATATGCCCAGCAATACAACCCCGATACTATAAAATCCTTCGGATTTTCAGTACGGGGCTCCGCTCCTACCGTCGCGAAGCCCGGTAGTGAACCGGAGGTTCTACTACTGGGTTGATATACTGGGTATGGATAAAATTCTTAACGGAAACTATAGAGAATATTCAAAATCAAAACGAAGATTTTTTTATCTGGCCCTAATAATAATTTTGGGATTTTTGGTTTATTTAAATTCTCTTTCCAACGGTTTTGTCTGGGATGATTATGGACAAGTGGTTGATAATTTGACTTTGAGGGACTGGAGAAATCTGCCGTCAATTTTGACTTCAAGCACTTTTTATAACGGCGGAGCGAGAGCTGGACTAGGCGGCATTTTTTACAGGCCGATTGTTTCCCTTGCTTATTTTTTAATTTACAACATTTTTGGTCTGGATAGCTTTTACTTTCATTTTATTCAACTGACGATTCACCTTTTGAATTTAATTTTGATATTTTTCATTCTGCTTTATCTTTTTTCTCTGAAGGATTTCAAAAATTCTTTGGAAATCGCTTTTCTTGCCACTCTTTTTTTTGCCGTTCATCCGGCCAATGTTGAAGCAGTGGCTTATATCGGCAGCCTCGGCGAAGTTTTTTATACCTTTTTTGGATTATTTTCAATTATAACTTTATTTTTGGGTCTGGATTGGCAGCGCAGGATTATAAAAAACAAATTTCTTATTTCAAGTTTTTTTCTTGCGTTTTTATCCCTGCTTTCAAAAGAAACGGGAATTGTTGTTTTTTTGGTTTTCTTTCTGTTTCTTTCACTAATCTTTAAACCGAAATTAAACCAATATTTTAAATGGTTTTTAGGGGCGAGCGTGACAGTCGGTACTTATTTGATTCTCCGCCTTGTTTTTATAAAGATTCCGATTGTTGGACTTTATTATTTTGCTCCGATTGCCAGGGCAAGTTTGGGGAATCGAATTTTAACCATTCCCTTCGAACTTTTTCGGTATTTACAAATAGTTTTCTTCCCTTCGCATCTTCACATTTCCCAGCACTTTGTAGTTTCTTCAGTGCAAGATTTTCGTTTTTGGGGAGCCCTGCTTGTATTGCTTTTTGTTTTTCTGATTATTCTCTTTTCCATCCATAAAAAAAAGATAACAAAAATCCAGATTTTCTTTTTACTGTGGTTTTTTCTTTGTCTTGCCCCCGTCTTAAATATTATTCCGTTTGACATGACGGTTGCTGAAAGATGGCTTTATTTTCCAATGATTGGAGCCTGGGCTTTGATTTGCTCCATTTTAATAATCATTATCAAGAGAATTAAAAAGCCCCAAATTCGTATCGGGGGCTATATTATTTTGAGTATTTTGATTATAATTTTGGGAGCCAGAACCATTATCAGGAATACTAATTGGAAAGACAATCTTACATTATTTAGCCGCGATATCAAATATTCAAAGCAAAGCTTTGATTTGGAATGTAATTACAGCCTTGTGCTCCGGGAGGTTGGAAGGTATAATGAGGCAGAAGAGCATGCAAAAAAGGCGATAGAGCTTCAAAGCCAGGCGGGCTGCGGTTACGAAAGTCTGGCTGCAGTCTATGCTTTAAGGGGAGAAGGAGATAAAGCCGTTGAATTTTTTTCCAAAGCCGTAAAGGTGGAAGGTCGCTATGCCACATATATAAACGTCGGCCTCATGCTTGTCCAGCTAAAAAGATGGCAGGAGGCCGAAGATTTTTTGAAAAAAGCCATTCCAAAGTTTCCTAAAAATCCGGAATTAAAATGGCTCCTCTCTTTGGTGTATCGCCAGAACGGACAGATTGATAAGTCCAGACTTTTATTGGAAGAAGCCTTAAAAGATGATCCAAGGGGCGAAAAACTGGTCCCTCTTTTTGAACTATTAAAAGAAGGAAAATGTCGCTAAAAGTAATTTTTAATATACTGGATATGAATGAGATTTTTAATAAATATCTTACAAAAAATAAATTAATCCTGTGCCTGATATTGCTGGGGCTCATTTTATACCTTGATTCTTTTTTCAATGAGTTTCTGTGGGATGATTTGAATATTATTCAAAACGTTTATTTAAAAAATTGGCATTATATTTCAAAATATTTTACTCAGAATTTAGTTAGTGGAGCAAACGAGGCATCAAATTATTGGAGACCGCTGCTTTTAATTTCGTTTTCTTTTGATTGGCATATTTCTAAATTTCAACCAATTTTTTATCACATTCACAATCTTTTTTTGCATGTTGCTTCGGCGATTTTATTATTTTTGACATTGGAATTGCTTTTTGGGAAAAAATATTTTTCATTTTTAATTTCCCTGATATTTTTAATCCATCCTCTGCAGACCGAAGCCGTAACTTATATTTCCGGCCGGGGAGACTCTCTTTCCGTCCTCTTTATTTTTTTGGCCATTTTTTTCTTTATCAAAACTTTTTATAATAAAAAAGAAATATTAATAAAAAAATGGTATTTTTTGTCTCTATTTTGTTTTATTTTGTCTTTGCTTTCCAAAGAAACGGCAATGGTAACCCCGTTTTTGATAATTCTTATAATGTTTAGCTTCCCCCGAAAATTTTTTGCCAAAAACATTATAAACCTTGAAACAAAAGAAAAAGTGAAAGAAATGACATTCCGGACCGCCAAAAGATTAATTCCATTTTTTGTTGTTTTGGCAATTTTTTTAAGCTTAAGACTGACGGTTTTAAATTTTCAAAATATTCTTAATTTTGGGAATTATCAAGATATTTATGCCATGCATACTATCGTTAGAATATTCACCTTTTTTAGAGTTCTTTTGACTTATTTGGGATTAATTTTTTTGCCAGCCAATCTTCATATGGAAAGAGTAGCCTCAATAGAGACTGCATTTTTTACTTTCCCGGTTTTTTTGGGCTTTCTTATTTTTTTAGCAATGATAATTTTAGCCATTTATGATTTTTTGAACTTTTTTTCTTTCCTGGGGCGAGGGCTTGCCGCTAAGAAAAGCCTCGCGCAGGCCGAGCGGGCAGGGTGTCCGAGCGAAGCGAGGACGAGCGAGGCCGAGCGGGAGCGGTCCGACCTCGCTGGGGGCGGACACAGCGTCTTTTCGTGCGGCAAGCCCAAGTCCCCCTATTTCTTCTTCGGCATTGGTTGGTTTTTCATCACTCTTGCCCCGTATTCCAATATTGCGATTCTCATCAATGGCATGATCTATGAGCACTGGATGTACTTGCCTATTATTGGAATTTCTATTTGCGTGGTAAATTTTGCGCAAGATATTCTTGGAGGCAAGAAGAAGTTTATTAAAAATTTGGCAATTTTATTTCTGATTTTTTATTTTACTTTTTTGGGCATTAAAACTATTTTAAGAAACAGGGAATGGAGAGATCCAATTGTTTTTTACAACCAGGCTTTAAAATACAGCAAAAGTTCTCGGCTCTATGTTAATTTAGGAATTGCTTATTTCGATATCGGGGAATACGAAAAGGCAAAAGAAAATTATTTAAAAGCCATCGATTTCAGCCCAATGGGTATCCCCCAGGCTTATAACAATCTGGGGAATGTTTTTGCCAAGCAGGGAAAATATGATGAGGCAATTTTTTATTATAATAAAGCCCTCAAAATCCAAAAAAATTGGCCGTTAGCGATAGTGAATCTTGGAACCGCGTATCTCAAAAAGGGGGATTTGACTAAAGCAAAAGAATTTTTTCTTTTATACAATCAACTGCTTGCCGAAGATTTTTATCCCTACGTTAAATTGGGCGAAATAAATCTTTATGAGAAAAATTGCGCCCTGTCCTTAGAATATTTTAAAAAGGCGCAAAAGTTGGCGTCCAACGATAAGGGGATTCAGCAAGAAATATTGCATTTAATTGAGTTAGCAAAAGAATGCCGAAACTCTCAATAATTATTCCGGTTTTTAATGAGGAAAATTCAGTTGAAGAAATATTAAAAAGAGTAAGTGACGCTCCAATTTTTGATTGGCAAAAGGAAATTATCGTTGTTGATGACGCTTCAAAAGATAGAACTCCCCGGATTTTGGATAATTTGGAAAATAAATATTCCTTTAAATTAATCACCCATTCTCAAAATATGGGTAAGGGTTCGGCCATTAAGACCGCTTTAAATGAGGTGACTGGTGATTATATTTTGATTCAGGATGCCGATTTGGAATATGATCCCAAAGATTATCAAAAGTTGCTCGAGCCAATTGAGAGAATCGGGGCGGAGATAGTTTATGGTTCAAGGAATCTTAAATTGCAAAAGAGGGGCCATTTTTTAAATTTTTGGGGCGGAAAATTTTTAACTTTTTTGACAAATTTGCTTTTTGGCAGTTCTTTAACCGACATTAATACCTGCTACAAGGTTTTTAAAACCGAGGTTTTAAAAAAATTAAATCCCCAGAATTCCCGTTTTGAATTCTGCGAAGAAGTGACAGCTAAGGCCCTAAAGAAAGGATATAAGATCGTTGAAGTGCCGATTAGCTACAGCCCAAGGAAAATTAAAGAGGGGAAAAAATTAAGATGGCGCGATGGTCTGATTGGTTTTTGGACTATTGTCAGATTGAAATTTTTGAAATAAGTTTTATAATTAGAATAATATGTTCAAAAGAAGAAAAATTTGGTTGTCAATCATTATCGTTCTTGTAATTTTGGCTGGCCTTTTTGACTACCCCGACCCCTGGAATTGGGCTGCGGATGGGGCCAGCAATTTTCTCAAAAATCAGCAGAAAGTTGGTTGGTTGAAGAATTTTAAAATTCCTCATTTTCCCTCAAGGCAATTTAAGCTGGGATTGGATCTCCAGGGCGGCACCCATCTTGTTTATGAAGCCGACCTTTCCAAGGTTGAAAAGTCCAGCCATTCCACTTCAATTCAGGGCCTTCGAGATGTGATTGAAAGAAGAATTAATCTTTTTGGCGTTCAGGAACCCGTGGTCCAGGTTCAGCAGAAGGGAGACAGTTATCGTTTGATTGTTGAATTGGCGGGCGTAAAAGATGTTGGCCAGGCCATTAAAATGATAGGGGAGACTCCATTTTTGGAATTTAAAGAAGAAAGGCCGGCTGCCGAGCGCGATAAGATTTTGGCGATTCAACAAAAATTTACCGACGCTCAAAAAAAAGGAGAAGAGGCAAATTTGACCGATGAAGAAACAAAACTTTTACTTGAGGATCCCTATTTTGTTTCCACAAATTTGACCGGCCAGTATTTAAAAAAAGCCGCCACGGAGTTTGACCCCCAGACTTACAAACCCGAAGTTTCTTTAGAATTTAACGATGATGGCGCCAAAATTTTTCAAGACATTACAAAAAGAAATGTCGGGAAAAGAGTGGCAATTTATGTTGATTATAATCTCCTTTCCGCTCCCACTGTTCAGGAAGAAATACCATCTGGCAAGGCAAGAATTACGGGAAATTTCACCCTTGAGGAGGCAAAAAGCTTGGCAAGGAACTTAACGGCTGGCGCCCTGCCCGTACCCATAAAACTCATTTCCCAGCAGACTGTTGAGGCTTCATTGGGGAGAGTTGCTCTTGAAAAGAGTTTAATGGCCGGCCTCATCAGTTTTTTATTGATTGCTATTTTTATGATTCTTTTTTATAGATTTCCCGGATTTTTATCTATTGTGGCCTTGGGAATTTATGCTATTTTTGTTCTGGCTATTTTTAAGTTAATATCGGCCACCCTGACTCTCTCGGGAATTGCCGGTTTTGTTTTATCTGTAGGAATGGCAATTGATGCCAATATTTTGATTTTTGCCAGAATGAAAGAAGAAACAAGGCTCGGCAAAAATTTGCTGCTCATAGTTCAGGATGGGTTTAAGAGGGCTTGGCCGTCAATCAGGGATGGAAACTACACTACTTTGCTTACTTGTTTAATCCTTTTTTGGCTAGGGACAGGATTTGTTAAGGGATTTGCTTTGACTTTGATATTGGGGCTTATTTCCAGTCTCTTTACGGCAATGATAGTGAGTAAACTTTTGATGTTCTGTTTTATTGAGACAAAAATTGGTAAATGGAAATTTCTTTGGCGTTAATTTTTAAGAATTAAAATCATGATAAATTTCATTAAATATACTAAATTTTTCTATATTTTTTCTGGAGTTTTGACGGGTTTGAGCATTTTGAGCCTTATTTTGTGGGGATTTCATTTAGGC
>Ga0315282_10003468_pt1 | contig 28281 bp, 35 predicted proteins | sample YL17G07_20_MG_FD_203693 | JGI IMG/M metagenome (GOLD analysis project Ga0315282, IMG submission 203693) | Sediment microbial communities from Yellowstone Lake, YNP, Wyoming, USA - YL17G07_20 | ecosystem: Environmental > Aquatic > Freshwater > Lake > Sediment | place: USA: Wyoming | collected... | reverse complement strand
AGGCACACGAGCTGCCTATCTGAAAATCCGTGAAAGGGTTCCCATGATAAAGGAAGACCGTCCAGTTTCTGGGCTTATTGAGACTGTTGCGAACATGGTTTCTGATGGCAGCATCTTAGAGTCTGTTGAGTCATCGATTCAACCGCTGAGATAGGCTGGTTGCGATATTCTTATTGTATTCAATAGGCCCAATCCAGAAGATGAGTGAAGTTGGCGTATAAGGCTCTGAAGGCTGCACGAGGCGTCACGGGTGGACGTGACGCCATGCGGATGATGCAGAAAATGGGTATGAAGATGGACGAGGTCCCGGACGTTTCCGCGGTCATCATAAAAACCGCGTCGAAAGACATAGTGATCAACGAACCTAGCGTCACAGTCATCAACATGCAAGGACAGACAATGTACCAAATTGCAGGAGGGCGAGTGTCCGAGGCTCAACCGCAGCCCTCAGCTCAAACTGTCCCGTCGGATGCAGACGTGCAATTGGTGGCTCAGCAGACGGGGAAGAGCGTGGAAGAATCGAGAAAGGCTCTAATCGAAGCAGGCGGGGACCTGGCCAAGGCAATACTTTCGCTGAAAGGAACGAGTTCTTAGAAAGCCCGGCTTCCATTATCTAAGCTGCGAGTATCGCCGCCTTGGCTTTCCTCTCAGCCTTGGCCATTCTGCTCTTGATCCTTTTCAAGCGGAAGAAATCTTCACGTTCCGCTTCTTCCAGATGCATTTCGATATAGCGAATCGTACTCAGCATTCGAGGAATAATCACATACTCCAGGGAGTTGACTCGTCTTTTCGTGGCTGCGATGGCTTCGGCTAGTTTCTTGACAGCAGCCTCAGCACTGGAAAGTTCGGCGATTGCCTTGATAGCATCAGCCATCTTAAGCGTGGCTTCGTCGAGTGTGATTGACGTGTCATAGATGCTGTACGGAAAGGTGCTCAGAGGTTTCACGTTCACTTGGATGTAGGGGATCGTGACACCGATTATATTTCTGGTCTTGGACTCGATTGAGAACCTATCGTCAACCCCAACTGATGTCTGCTCGAGTTTCATATATCCCATGGCCATCTGCGCCTCAACGAAGCTTTCATAGGCTTCAGTGAGAAGGTCTTGCGCCTTTGCTCGGAGCGTATTTATTTCACGGACGAACTGAAAGAACTCCATCATCAGAGCGTCGAGTTTCTCTCTAAGGAGGTCTCTGCCTCGTTCCGCTATTTTTCGTCTCTTGCGTAGGGTGAGCAGTTCCATTCTGGTTGGGTGAACGCCCGCTATCAGTTCGGGCATCTACTTCCCCGTTCCAGATCGATACTTTGGGTGGAACTGTTTAATTGTGGCTGGGTCAACGCGCTTGAGTTCACTTTCAGGTACCGCCGCGAGAAGATTCCAACCAAGGTCGAGGGTTTTCTCAATGTCACGGTTCTCGTATTCCCCTTGACCGATGAACTGCCTCTCGAAGTCGTCAGCAAATTTCAGATATATCTTGTCTCGAGCCGAAAGCGCTTCTTCTCCGACGACGGCTACCAAGTCTCTGAAAGCCCGACCTTCAGCGTAGGCGTAGTAGAGTTGGTCCGAGACCTCTCTGTGATCCTGTCTGGTTCTCTCTTTTCCGATGCCTTCGCGCATCAGTCTTGAAAGCGATGGCGAGACGTCGATCGGCGGATAGATTCCTTTCCTGTGCAGGCCCCGGTCAACAATCAGTTGGCCTTCCGTGATGTAACCAGTGAGGTTGGGAATCGGGTGGGTGATGTCGTCATGAGGCATTGTGAGAATTGGCATCTGTGTGATCGAGCCCTTTGCACCGCGTATTCTCCCAGCACGTTCGTAGATCGTTGACAGGTCAGTGTACAAGTAGCCGGGATATCCTCTCCTGCCCGGCACCTCTTCCCGAGCTGCGGAGATCTCTCGCAACGCCTCCGCGTAATTCGTCATGTCCGTCAGTATGACCAGAACATGCATGTCAAGCTTGAACGCAAAATACTCAGCTGCGGTCAAGGCCATACGTGGCGTGAGAATTCTCTCGATTGCTGGGTCGTCGGCCAAGTTGATGAACATCGTCACATGCTCAAAGGCGCCTTGTCTCTCGAAGTCTTCTCTGAAGAACCTCGCCTCATCTGCAGTTATCCCGATTGCTGCGAAGACTGTTGAGAATGGTTCGCCTGTCCCCCTGACTCGCGCCTGTCTGGCGACTTGCGCAGCAACTCGGTTATGAGGTAGTCCTGCACCTGAAAACAGCGGGAGCTTCTGCCCTCGGACCAGAGTGTTCATTCCATCAATAGCCGAGATGCCTGTCTGGATGAATTCACGAGGGTAAGTTCTGGCATATGGGTTGATAGGGGCGCCATGGACGTCCCAGTAGTCTTCTGGTATGATGCGGGGGCCTCCGTCTATTGGGTTTCCGCTTCCATCAAAAATTCTGCCCAGCAGATCGCTTGACACTGGCAGCTTTACGGTTTCGCCCATGAAGCGAACGCTCGTAGTGGGCACATCGAGTCCGGATGTACCCTCGAAAACCTGCACGACCGCCATGTCGCTGCGGACTTCGAGAACTTGCCCTCTTCTTTCCTCACCAGTCGGGGTACGAATCCTAGCGAGTTCACCGAATCCTACTCCTCTAACGTTCTGAACGAACAGAAGAGGGCCTGAAATCTCGTTCACCGTTGAATATTCACGAACTACGATTGACATGGGTGAATCCTCGCAGCATCCATCATGCCGGCGCTTTCTCGAGGACTTCGGGTGAGAGGGCGCTGAATTGCTGTTCGATCCTACTTTCTAGGCCTTTGGCGAGGTCTCCGAAGGTCTCGGAGGGATGAATCTTGGCTCGAGCGATCTCCTCTTTGGCCGGGACCTCTAGCGCCCGTTGGAGCGATATTCCCTTCTCAACGGCTGTCTTCATCTTCTCATAGAATCTCATGATGAGTGACATTAGCCGAAACGTCTTCTCGGGTGAACAATAGCTATCGACTGAGTGAAGCGCGCTCTGAATGAGAAAGTCTTCCTTGATCATACGGGCTGCTTCCAGGATCACTCTTTGGCTCTCAGAGAGCGCGTCAGGGCCTACGAGCATCACGATCTCTCGCAGCTCCTCGTCACGTTGGAGCAGTGCCATCGCATCTTTCCGCAGAGTTGACCATTCTGGGCCGATCTGGGTTCTGTACCAGTTTTGCAACGAATCCAAGTACAGAGAGTAGCTGGTCAACCAATCAATTGCGGGAAAGTGTCTTCGTTCGGCAAGTGGTTTGCTTAGTGCCCAGAAGACCTTCACGATTCTGAGCGTGTTCTGAGTGACTGGTTCAGAGAAATCTCCTCCCGATGGTGAGACGGCTCCGACAATTGAAACTGAACCGAGCTTGTTCGTATCGCTCCCTATGACCTTGACCCGTCCAGCTCTTTCGTAGATCTCTGCCAATCGCGAAGCCAAGTAAGCGGGGTAACCTTCCTCCCCTGGCATTTCCTCCAAACGCCCAGATACCTCGCGCAGAGCTTCAGCCCAACGCGAAGTGGAATCAGCCATCAGTGCAACATTATAGCCCATATCACGGAAATATTCAGCCAATGTAACGCCAGTGTACATGCTCGCCTCTCGAGCTGCGATCGGCATGTTGGATGTGTTAGCGACGAGAATCGTCCTCTCCATCAGAGGCTGTCCCGACCGAGGATCTTTCAGCTCCGGAAAGGTCTCTAAGACCTCAGTCATCTCGTTTCCTCGTTCACCGCAACCCACGTAAACAATAACCTCAGCGTCAGCCCATTTCGCGAGCTGGTGCTGCGTAATCGTCTTGCCCGTCCCGAAGTCTCCGGGAATCCCCGCGGTTCCACCCTTTGCAATCGGGAAGAAGAAATCAATTATCCGCTGGCCAGTAATCAGTGGCGTGTCTGACGGAACCTTTTCTCTGGCTGGGCGAGGCACACGAACCGGCCAAGAATGAACCATGTAGAGCTTGACAGTTCCGTGGCTCGTTTCAACCTCTGCGACAGGCTCTTCGAGCGTGTAACTGCCCTTCGATACTACTGACTTCACAGTCCCGCTGATGTTCGGTGGCACTAGGATCTTGTGTTGAACGAGCACGGTTTCGGGAACCTGACCGAGCACATCCCCCCCGGTCACTTTGTCACCTTTCTTCGCTAGCGGAGTGAATTCCCATTTCTTCTTCCGATCCAGAGGTGGTGCACTAATTCCTCGACGTATGAATGCTCCCCCCTTATCCAAGAGAACCGGCAGTGGTCGTTGGGTGCCATCGAAGAATTGGTTAACTAAGCCGGGACCGAGTTCGACGGATAACGGGTTGCCAGTTCGTTCGACTGTCTCGCCGGGTTTTATCCCAGTTGTTTCCTCGTAGACCTGAATTGTAGCCGTGTCGGCCTCGACTCTGATTATTTCCCCAATCAAACCAGCGCTCCCAACCTTGACGAGTTCGTACATGCGAGCGCCCAGCATGTGGGAGGCAACCACGACTGGACCGGCCACTCGCTCTATTTTTCCACGTTCGAATTCAGACACGATAACGTTCCCAGTCCTACTGGAAGGCGGCTGTGATTATGAAGGTGCTTACTTATTGCTTTCGTTGGTAGGCCTCGCGATTCTTCGAAGCAATTGGCTGCCTCGTCCGAACAAAATGTGGGGAGTGATTGCTCCGACTATTTCGTCAAGTGTTTTCCTTCATCCATTATCTGTTTGCCGTCAACCCAGACGCTGCACTTCAACATTATTCCATCTACATGTGTCTTCGACTGCCAATCCGCACCGGTCTCATCAGGATAGGGATCACCGAAAGCACAGTGGACTGAGGGGAATTTTTCATCCTGCAACAAGTTTCCGGTCAATCGTTCCAAGAAGATGTTCGTTCCAATGGCAAACTCACCGAGTCTGTTACTGTTGGGGTCGGTGGTTAGGTATTCGACGAATTCTCTTCGAAGTTGCTCATTCGAACAGCTCACGGAGGAGAAATCTACTCGCGAGTCCTTGACCTGTAGGGTCACAGGCGTTTTGGAGAGAATGCCATACTTGGGGCTGAACCAATCCCCCAATTCGTCAATAACCATTCTCCCGTTTGCTCGGTAAGCTGCGGTGAATATCTCCCCTTCCGGTAGATTCCCCCACATACCCTTATTCGGATATAGTCCATCGCTGAGCTTCCATCTCCAAGAGGAATTGAACTCAACTTCCAGCTCAGTTCCTGCCTTTGTAACAACACGCGCCCTCTTGCAGTCCTTGACCACTCGCTCAACCTTCTTGGTCAAGTCGGAGATTTTCACATAATCGGCGCACATACCCGTTTCCATAAGCTCCTTTGTGATGCCAGGCATGTGACCATGCCTTGCATACTTTATTGCAGTCCGAATGAACGGCTGTCGAATCGAAAGTTCTCCAGGTCTGCTCTCTGCTGCGTAATAGGTGACGTTTGCCCAAGGAATCAGGTCGAGAATTTGTTTCGGGAGTTCTTTGGCGGGGCGTTCCACGTAATCCTCAAGCTTGAGAAGCTTGACGTTTCCCTTCGCGACTTTCTCCGCAGCATTGTAGATCGCCTTGCCCACCTCGAGGGTTTCGCGATCAGTAACGACTAGAACATGCTCGCCTTTTTTGACGGACATGCAGACCTCTACAGCTGTTCTAGCTCCTTCTTGTAGAGTTCCCAAGATTTGCAGATCACTCCTTGCGTGGAACATCGGTTCGGCTACTCCGCATTCGCCAGAGCACGGTGACAAATAACCCTTCTACGAGCAGAACGCCGCCGAACAGAAGCAGGGATTGTGGTCTAAAGTAGGTCACTATCAGTCTCGGGTAGTAGCTTTCGTTGGGGACTTGGTCATGAGTGAAGAATTGAGTAGAATAGAGTATCGGCGAATTCTCCTGCGTGTCACGGACTAGGACCCCGTAATTGCTGACTCCCGATTGCCAATCTCGAACGATGTCGGTCAAATCCCAATCCATGTAGAGCAGCGGGCCATGCCAATCAGTCTGCCCCGGTGGGACATTAGCGGTGGCATGATGCTCATCGGTATAGGTGGGCTGATTCGTCCATGTCACGTTGTGCTCCCGCCAAGGTTGGATTAAGCGATAGACCCCATAGATCCTGCCAGTGCTATCTCCGAATCCTTTTGATGGGTCGCTTTCTGACTTGGACCAGATCCTGAGTTGTAGCTGGGCATGCATAACCCAAGCGTCGGAGGGCACCCTCTGAAGGTCGAAAGCGATCCATCCCCTCATGTTCTTTGGATCCACACTCGCGGAAGTGATCTGAAAATTATCCGAGTACCCGTTATTCGCGTCTGGAACCGACTGCCAAGCATAGCTGTCCATAATCGGATACACCTTCAACGTGGCCACAGAGGTGACCCAGAACCCAACTATAGTCACAATGAGCAGCACAAGAACAAGCGTCGGGAAACGCTTCAACCGAAGCAACCTACCAAGTTGGCCGCAAGAACAAAGGTCAAAGCCATAAAGCTTATGTTAGTACGATAGTTATGATACCTGAGAGCGTAGAAGTGACTGCATTGGTCACTAAGAAAGAGCGAATCAAACGATTCGGAGAAATCCCTGAAATCAAAACGTGGCTAGATGCCTCCGACATTAAGGCGACCACACGCGAGTACTACACGAAGCGCCTATATGAATTTCTAGAGAGCGAACCGCCAAAACAATTCCTCGACCGAGCCTTGAAATCTCCGCGAGAGGTCAGCATTCAGGCAAAGACCAAGATTGGCAGGGTGGTTCAGAGAAGCCCCTCAATCGCGTTTCACATGCGGGCCGCATTGAAATCCTTCTTAGAGTTCTATGAGACTGACATTCACCTGAACGGAAAACTCAGGGTCCGAAGGAAATGGAAGAAGCCCTATCTCTCCTGGGCAGACGCGGAGAAAATAATCACCAAGTGCCGCGAACCCTACGAATCCATATTCCGATTCATGCTATGGTCCGGCCTCGGCCAAGACGAAGTTGTGGAAATCAACAGTAGAAAGGACGTTCAGGAGCAGATTGAGAAGGATCGCGCGGATCCAAGCAAGGACTACGTTGTGATCGACCTTGAGCCCCGAAAGCAGACGCTATCGCGGTATTTCACGGCCGTACCGAAACAGTACGTTCCGAAATTCCCCTTGAAAACCCTAGACTACCGCGTACGCGGCAACAAGCCGATGCATGTTCCAGCTATGGAGAACCGTTTCAGGAAGGCAGCGAAACAGGTCGGACTCTACCAGCTAGGCATGGGACCGCACACTTTCCGGTCCGTATTCACAAGTCAATGCGCGATGATGGGCGTGGCTCAGGCGGTCTGCGAGTTTGCGAAAGGCCACGGAGCAGGCGACAAATACGGCTATTCAAGGGAAGTATTGAACGAGAAATACATGATCTCGGAGTTGCGAAAGCTGCAGGGTCCAAGCGTCAAAGACGTGGAGGAACAGAACAAGGTTCTTACTGAGAAGAACGAGGAGCTACGCGCCCGAATCACGAAGCTCGAAAGCGAGATAACACCGGACGCCGTGAAGGGATGGGTCGAGGCGTATCTGGGGAAGCATGCCCCACCGAAACAGCACTAACGCTTCTTCTTCCTACGCTTGGCTTTCTGCCTGAGAAGGAGTGAGGCCCTTTCCTCTAGCGTAGACGTTGTTACGCGGATGGGTCCATCGCCGGCGAGACCAGAGAAGACCTTTGGCGCGTACCGTGGATCCGCGATCTCAGCGGCAAGTCGTCGGCGCTCTTCTTTCGTGATGAAATAGCTGGCGAGTTTGTAGCCGAATCCGGGATAGGGCTTACGTTCGATTCCAGCTCTCCCCCCGTCAATTCTGTGATGCTTTGGCCCGCGCTTCTTGAGAACCTTCGTGTATCGCGTTACGTATCGATCCTCTACTAGCCTAAACGCTTTCTCTGGGTCTCGAAATGAGTAGGCCACGGACCTCCCGGACTTGGCTGGCTTTCTGAGGAGTCCGAGGCGGTTGAATCGGTTGAGGGCGCGATACACGCTTGATCTCGAATGTTTCCATTCAGGCCCCCATTTGGAGAGAGCTCTGCAGATCTCTGTGGGGCTAGCTGGTGTCTGCGCTAGGACGCAGGCGACCGCGAGATCCACTCTCTCTGTGCTGCCGATTGGCCTCATGACTTGTCCCAATAACCCCCTGATACCGCTTTGCCGTAAAATAGGTATCGGTGGATTGGATGTTTGAGTTCAACGCGATTGTGCGAAGCTACCGCCGCGTGACACTACCAAGAGAGTTTGAGACGGGCGATGTCGTCACTCTGAAAGTTGAACTGGTCAAGAAAGCGCGGGGGAACTGATTCAGTTGGACGATACGAAGGGAGCCGCTATCGTGGACCTTGTCATACGAGAATTGGAACGTCGCGGGTGGCGTGTGGAGCCCCCGAGGCGAGACGGATGAGCAGCGAACTTCAACGAAAACTCGTCGACGAGAAAAAAGCCAGAGCTCTCGACGAACCTGTCAAGCCTCTACGGACGCCAGATGCTTTCGGATCTCTCTCCATATCGTACAAACTCGACCTGCTCTTTGCTTGGCTGACAACCCAGGGTGTCACACTGGCCAAGTTGGAAGAACTATTTCAACAACAAAAGGCGGAACGTGCACGACTAGAGACCAGCGAGAGAACTGTAGCAGAGAAAGGAAAACAAGAGGCAGAGAAACAGCGGCGTGCCAGTAACCTGGTACTGTTCGAGAAGGTTCGACCGTTTCTGCGGATCATGCCCAAAGATTGGGAGCGGGACTTTGAGGTTACGAAGGACGGGGTTCTCCGGGCGACGAAAGACCGCAAATGTGAATGCGGATACGACTACGCCGTGGATTTGATTCATTCGATTGACGTCATTTGGAACTCTGATGGCAAATTCGGCTGGTTCACCATGGCACATACGTGCAGGCAGGATCCCAAGAACCCACACACCGGCCGCACAAAGATCGGTGGGTCATTCGGAATTTTCGTGGACATGTCAGCGTTGGCGAGTGCTAGTTTGGGAGGGAAACCGCAATGGTCCACCGGTCTCCCTGCAGGGGCTGCGGCTGCTCGCCCCGTCATCTGAATCTGCAGTGGGAGATCTATGAGCTCTTCACGGTCACCGGTTAGGTTCGTGCTTGGGGTTTTCGAGGGAAACCCCTCCCTCTCGCGGACCTAGCCGGAGACACTATGATGATTGCGAGAAGACTGGTGATTACAAAATAGAGAGCTCTGAGGACACCGCGATTCTGAGTCGCGGCATCCTTCACGGAGGCAGAACAACATGGAGACAATGAATGATGTTGCCGAAAAAGATTTCGAGAGAGGCCTTCTGCCGAAGTGGAAGTGCACCGACTGCCCCGGGGAGTTCTGCATGAGCTGCGGCGGCTTAGGATCCTACATGAGCGAGACCCCGCTTAAGGCTGGGGATGTGCTGTTCTCCGAGACAGCAACCGAGACCGTGACCAGAACGACTCACCGGCAAGTGACAGTGAACGGGCAGAGGCTCGACATTAGGAACGCTCGCAACTTCAACATTCTCCAAGCGAGGCTCAAGGACTTGATGACGATCATGCAGGGATGGATGGTCGACGTGAACGAACCCCTCCAAGACCTCAAACAGAGGCGTGTCTCAAGGATCCTGCTAGAACGGGCAATACTCTTACGAGGTCTCGAAATTGAGCAAGCTAATCCCACCCTGTACGATCTAACCACAAAGGCGACTAGACAGACCATACTCGCGCCTCCAAAACGTAGTAGTAAGTGGGTAACTGAGCGCGCGCGTAGAGAGGAGAAACCCACATGAAATGTGCGGTTCTAGGTCTCGTTCAGGCGGTCAGGTTACTCTCCCTCCACAGTGGTGAATCAAAGTAATGGCACAAATCACTCGTAGAACGAGACCTGAGAGGCTTCGTAAGGATCCTGTGGTACACAAATCGACTAGGCGGGAGGGTGGTCAGCCGGGCAATGGGAACGCCAAGAAGGGGATGGTTCTGCCTGGTTGGTTGAAGCTCGAGACCAGCGACGAGATATTGGGGTTCATGCGGAAGATTCTGGTCCCGTACACTTTGGCGGGGAAGATTGGAACCCGGGCGTGCAGCGCGATGACCACCGTTTGCAAGGTACTCTTGGACTACGATCGACTGGAGGCTTTGGAGGAACGTGTTTCAAGATTAGAGGAGGAAAAGGTGAAGTCGACTTGACGAGGTCCGGACTTGAACGGATCGCTGAACGGGTGGACAGGCTTGAACCGACGGGTCGGAGACGTAACGAGGCGCTCCCGGTCCCGTTGGCAGCATTCCTAGAGGCGTGTGAACGCTGGATGCCTGAAATGTCGGAGTTCGAGCGACACTTGGTCGAGGTAACCGGTGAAGGCTTGGTTTGCGCTGAGAGCAAGGCAACCGGCCAGACTCCCCCTCTTCCCGCGGAGATCCTCGTGAGCCACCTGGGCGAGGTTCACGAGAATGCGATTCCGGTTGCGGCCCGGGCGGTCGAGGCGATTACCCGGCTTGGCTATCCCTCTGACGTTGGGAGACCTGAGTGGCTTGTAGGCCTGCGAACCGCTTTGGCCACGGCCGATCCGTGCGCGTTGGGAATCCTCTACGGGGACATGAGTATGTTCCCGAATGACTCAATGTTTTTCAAAAGAGAGGAAGAAACGAATTGACGAAATCGGCGGTTGGACGACTGGCTGAACGCATCGACAAACTTGAACCTAGGCCACGCGACCAGGATGATTTCTCATCTCGAAGGCTAGCCTCAGAAATGAGGATGGTCCTAGCAGTCCTGACCGAAACCGGCGGTCCAGACTCCCTAACGGATCAGTACGGGAAGAACTATTCCAGTAGCATACTTGAACTCGTACGGAAAGCTGAGAGTGTGAACTATGTCAATGCAGTCGATTTCGTGCGTCAGCTTAACGAGGATGAGCAGGTTGCTTTGGCGCATTTGATTCACAAGGCCGAGAAAGCAGAAATAACCAGGGATACTTTGCGGTCGACGTTCGTTGAGGCGTTCAGGGCGAAATGAGGCTGAAAGCGAGACCCCAGGCCATGTCTGTGGAAAAGAGAGACCAGGCGAGATCCAGCCAACTCTAAGGAAAATACCAGGAGCTCTCAGCGAATTGTGCACCGTTCATGAGGACTGAAAACGAGACCTATGTCTTCCTCAGCCTATGAGAAGTGCGTTTGCGGTCATGGGAAATTCACGCATTTCGGTCGAAGTGGCCGTGATGCCTGTTGCCTGCAGAGTTGCGATTGTAAACGATTTCTCCAAAAGCGGAATTAGAGAGGTAGCGGCGAAAAAAGAGAGTACGGGGAGGCTACTGCATCTCAACAATTACCGGTTTGCGGCCAGCAGTACGAAACTCAATCCTGATTTCGTCGCCCTCCAAATACTTCTCCTTGTCCCAGTGATTGCGGACTATCTCGTAGTCTTCCTTTGACACTTCGGCCTTGACGGTTCTCATTCTCTCACCTCCGGCCTCTGTGTACGTTACAGGGGAACCTGTCCGGGTGTTTCGCGGATTCCGGGCCTACTTGGGCGGAGACTCGGAGAATGACGCCGCAGCAAGCGCATTCATGTTCGTTCTTGCGGGCCTCTTCAGTCTGCTCTAGTTTCTTGCCGAGGGCTTTCAGTAATCGCCTTTTCATGTCAGGGGAATAGTCGTCGCGGAGTTGGGTTCTCGTGATCCAGAAGTGTAGGTATTCTTCGCGTTCGTTCAGGTCTCGTGGTGGCTGACCGAGATATTTCTCGGGAATATCCGTGTGTACTAGCGCCCAACACTAGTACAGCGTAAGGCAAATATAAGTGTTGTGTACTAGCATACAGCGGTAAGGAACATGACAAACGGAGCGATACAGAAAGTTCTTGAGTGCTTGAGAAAAGCCGCGCCTAAAGACCTGAGCATAGATGAGATAGCGACGGCGACTAAGATTCACCGGAATACTGTCTCGAAGTATATCTTCGCCCTGGAGCGAGAGGGCAGAATCGCTATGACTAGACAGGTTGGAAACGCCAAGTTCTACACGGTCAAGGAAGGTAAGGGCTAGTGATGGCTGTTACAACTCTCGATTCTTGGAAAGATTCGGCCTCAAAACGCCTAGGAATCGCGCATCAATGCAGGTACAAGGATCCGAAGCTCTGCTTGGACATCATGCTAAGTGTTCTATCCGAGATTGTGGAACGCAGCGCATGAACCCTCGCGTCATTCTACCTAAGAAGCCACCAAACCCCTGAAAAACCAGGGTTAGTGCGTTAGTCTCTGAATGTGTGTTCCCCTTTTCATCATCCTATTAGGACACAATTCAGGAACAAAACAGCCCAAAACAGCTTCCCTTCTCTGCGCTTGCTTGCTAGTTTTTCTGGTGAATTGTTGGCAGTGATTCCGTATGTAATGGCAAGCGTTTTCTCTTCACAGATAGAATATTTTATGACCAGCACTAAGGGGTTGGTCTGAAATTGGAGCGTTCACAGTTACATAGTCCCGCGCTGTGGTTCGCTCTACTAATGAATTTCCTTCTTTCCGCATTGGATTATGCTTATGGCGTAGCTTTGAAACAAATGCAAATCAACTTATTTGGGCGTCTTCTTTCGTACAATGCCCCTACTAATGACCTTGCTTCATATTACCGAGTCGTGGATGTCTTAGCGACAACACGTGAGTCGCTTGACCCTTTGCATAACATCATCACTGGGATAACTCTGTTATCGTTCATGGCGCTGGTCGTATCAGTCGCTACCCTGAACTCACGTAGAAGCTGGTTTCACAACCTGATGATCTCATGCGCTCTTTTCGCAGAAGCATTTGGCTTGGTGATCTCCTATTACTACAACAATCAACTTGATGTTGCGATAGCAAATGCCCGAAAAAACCTAGTTACGGCCGTAGATTGGAAGGCCTACCTTCGTGTCGCGCCGACATACGAGCGAGTCTATGCGGAAGTCTATGGATTCTGGGGGGTTCCTTACAGTTTGCTCCTTGCAATATCTGTGTGGGTAATCCTAATTGCCCTTGGGGTTGCCGTGTTTACGGCGAATTGGTCAAGTCCACCTGTCTGCAAAGTATGTATGCGCAAAATGACACCACTTGACAAGAAGGAACGAAAGTGGTACTGTGCAACTGATGATAGGCTACTCCTAGAAAAACAGCACCAAGTAATTGAGAACGCATCAAAACAAGCCCCACTGGTGAATGAGATCAGAGCCAAAGCAGAAGAGACAGGACAGGTCACGCCGGAGACCCTGCCGTCAATGATGTTCTGTCGCGAGTGCGGAACCAAGATCCCTAGAGACAGCAAATTCTGCAAGCAATGCGGTGCAAAGCTAGTCTAGCGGAAGAAGTCGTGTACCTGAAGAAGCTCGTACATTTCCTGACAGCGTAAGGAATCACAGTAATCCTAAGAGGTTTAGAGAACTCGTAAAATATCCCGACATCTGACGTTGTTGACGGCTTTCGAGTGTTAGATAGCCATTTAGGACGAGACTAGCAGACACGGCACGCATGGTCTGGTATCCTTCTGTCGATGATGTTATCGACATGAACATCAATGCTCTCGATCTTTCCGGCGACAAACACCCGCACAAGATGTTGGGTTCAAAGGACCGGATTCAAGCGATTCTTGACAGAGTCAAGGCTCAAGAGAGCAAAGGCCTCTCGCATCAGGCCGCTCTGATTGTGAAAACCTTTGCCATTGCCCAGGTCTTCGCTGGAGCGAATCATAGAACGGGGTACGGCTTGGCAAAGATGTTTCTCAGGAGAAATGGACGGCGACTGAGAGTAGGTGACTTCAAAACCGCGTATCCGTTTATTAAGAACATTGGAACTAAGGATATTAATGAAATCCGAGAGTGGATAGAGCATGGAGCGTCCCAAGAATCCCAATGAGAACCTGATTAGAGAGGTCATCATAGAGGATCTGCCACTCTTCAAAATGCTTGCCAACAACGGCAAAGGCAAGCTGGAAGATTCGAAAAAGTAAACTGCATTTCCTAATTCGATTTTCTGAGGCTGCTAACGATTCTGCGCAGCGCAAGGCCAGGCACAGCGAGACCTAAAACGGCTCATTTTGAGGCGATTTAGCAGTATAACCCTTGTATGAAAAGATTAATTAAAGCCATAACCATTACTATTCCACCAACCGATCTAGTTCGCGGAGGTTTTTGCGTTTCGAGAGTTTCTGCGGAATCTGAGTAGGATGAAGGTTATTCCTAGAAGCGGCTGGCTTAGTCACGATGTCTCTCTACAAGATGTTGAATCTGTTGCTGATCACACGTTCTCGACGTCCGTTCTCTCCATGCTACTGGCTGATCTTGAAGTGAAACGAGGAGCCAAAATAAATGTCGAGAACGTTCTGCGAATGGCTATTCTACATGACCTGGCAGAATCATTGACCTTCGACATCAGCAGAGCATACCTCGAGTACATGGGGACTAGGGGCGAGTCAATCAAACGTGAGATCGAGAAAACTGCATGGGAACACGTAGCAAAGAGCCTCAAGAAACCAGAATTGGCTCGCATATATGCGACTATTCAGAATCAATACGTTGCAGAGAAGACGAAGGAAGCCAAGATCGTGCACGCTGCCGACAGCATGGATATCTTGTTGCAGGTTGTGAGCTATGAGCGCAGAGGCTATCCACCTGCTCTTCTGTCAGACCTTTGGAACGAGCGCACTAAGATGGTGAGAGCCTCCGGTGTTCCATCAGCGCGGGTCATTCTAAAGTTGATAGTTGACGAAAATAGGAGGTTGATTCGAGACAGAACGCTCAAATGATGTGGATATAGTTCGCCGGGAGTTGCACCACTCCCACGCCATGTTCGTAGATCCAGATCCCGAACTCCGCGGGTTTTGGGTCCACCACAAGTGAGACCGCATAGGAAGAAAACTGATAGAACTGCATGTGTGTTTCAGCGTCGGTCTGCGACAGGAATAGGCCTTGACCAGGGTGCGAGTGATACCAGCCCACGATTCGCCCGCCTATCTTTCCTTCCACAATATCGTTCGCCACTTGTGCTAGGCGTTGCGGGGGAAAAACGCAAGATACTTCGCTTGTTTCAACTTCTCCCGGTATGATGTCATTGATCCAAAGAGACTGATCCTCCAGAGTCCCCATCAGAAGCCCGATCCGTTCAACGGGGCGGTTCACATCGCGAGATATGCGCTCAATAACCCGATTTGTGACGAAGACCTTGAACAACCACCATCACGAGCTGCGGGGTATCCATTGGATCCACTGATAAGGCTTCAATCGTAAATCCTAATGATAGGCGCGGCGGAGAGGTGCATTTTCACCATATCCCTGTTCATTCAACGAGGCATCTCCGGCCCAGCCCTTTGAATGCGAAGTCAATGTTCTAAACTGTGTACAGCGTGTTCAAAAGCGTAGGGTTATTCCGAGAGAGGCCTTCTTGAAGGACGCTAAAGCGCGAAGGAGGTGCAATATTTGAGCGAGATTTCCTCGAGAAGAATCCACTACCTCGCTGCTGTAGCTATCGTCGCGATAGTCCTGATCAGCGTCATCGCTGCCACACGCCCAATCAACATTCAAACCCCCAGCACGACCCCGCAACCAAAGACATTACAGGTAACAGGGCAGGGGACCGTGTCGGTAATACCTGATGAGGCTCTTCTCCTACTAGCGGTTCAGACTCAGTCAACATCGGCGACTCAAGCAAGTGGCGACAATGCCGCCATAATGTCAAAGGTCATAGATGCCTTAGCGAGTGTTGGGATAGGCAAGAGTGCGATAGAAACTGTTTCCTATTCGCTGACGCCCATATATGAGAGCAAACAGGATCAGACCACTCCTCCGAGAATACTGGGTTATGTGGCTCGAAATGCGATCCAGGTCACCATCACCGACTTCGGGCTGGTGGGGAAAGCACTTGATACAGCCTTAGGCGCAGGAATAAACGAAGTGCAAGGCGTGGTCTTCACATTGTCCGACGCTTCGTACGCAGGAGTCCAGAAGCAGGCCTTGCAGCTGGCAATTCAAGACGCTGACGCAAAGGCGAAAGATATGGTCTCGAATCTGGGTGTCACGTTGATCGGTCCGATATCAGTAAGTCCAGGCTACACGTTCCAACCAGCCTTCGAGAGACTGGCCACCGCAACTCCGCAAACGCCGATTCAGCCAGGTGCGTTACAAGTCACAGCAAACGTGCAGATCGTGTACCAATTCGCATAGCGCATCCGTGTCAGAGACCGAGGAAGTGCGGTGTAACGTAGGTCTCTACACATGCTGCTATCGCGAACAATGCAACCGAAAGCAATGACAAGGCCAAAGTGTCCTTAGCCCCCTCAATCAAGAGCGGTCGATCAATCTTTCCCCCACTCAATTTTGCGTAGATCGCTCGTGTGGTTGTCACGTGCCAGCGAGCAAGTCCAGCAAATTCAAGGATGAACGCAGGTATCTCAAAAATCCCGTGAGGTGTCAAACCTGCCACAGTGTAGGCTGCACCTTTCGTTAAGGCAGCAAAGGAGATCACTCCACCTATCACCACCGCGTTCAAAAGCAGCTCGAACCCCAAACTGAACATCCCAACAAAAGGCAGCCAAACCCACGCGCGCACAGGATTCCAGAAATGACCAATATTGTTGAGAAAGATTAGTCGAAAAAGCCCGCTCGTGTAAGGCGGAGGTATTGCAATGTACCCGCTTGCCGATTCCATCATATTACTGAAGAATCCGACGAGGCTTGGGGTAGACGAAAGAAGTACGTAGGCGACGAGGGCCGAAACAATTAGCACTGAAAACAACGCAAGCGCCACGATGCCGATCAAGAGCCCGTTGCGACTGAAGATTGCACGCATCTCATTGAGAATCTTCATCAAATCTCACTGGTCCGATTTTGTCCGATCCGTCGTATCTCTGCTGCCCGACTGCGCTGCACCACATAAGGGACAGAACCTCACATTTTGAGGAATCGAACCCCCGCACGCAGCACAAGTCATCGCAGGCTTGAGTGAAGCGAGAAGTTGATCTTCGAGAGCTGCTTGCTCTGTAAAGTGCTCATTGTAATCTTTCAGCATAGTGTAGAACCAGTATATCCAGAACAGCCCCGCCGTTATCACCGTCAAGACAATGTATACAATTGGGTCTCTTCTGTGCGGCTTGAGGGAAGCAAAAGGTAGATGCACGATACCTGCCTCCTCGAGGGCTGATGACAGCGTCTGCTGATAAGCTGACTGTCGTTCTTCGTGTCTGCGCAGATCCTGAGTCAGGTCATATGCAACAATTAGGCCCACGATGGGCGTGGCAAAAATTGACAAAATCGCCCACAGACCAGCAGGTCTGTCTTGTTCCTCGAACATAGAATCCTCAGACAGTTCCGCCAACCTCCCAATATTCTCGTGGCTTGCAAAGTTCTTCGATGCCGAGAGGTATTTCGGGACTGCGTCGAAGAGGAGTTGCTGTCTCTTGAAGTGGCGGCTCCTACGATCGATGAGGAAGTAGAACGCAAGCGCGTTGACGATCTGCACTGCGTAGATCGAGATCAGTCCGAACATATAGAGCGTAAGGATTCCCGCAACTGCAGCAACTGAGCCCCCTGCCTGCTGAAGGCTGGAAATGGAAGAAATCACAACGGTCAAGAAACCGACAACGAGGGCGATCCCCACCAATATCGGGAGAAGAGGTACGATCGTCCAAGCGTATCCCATTCTGTGGTCGGTAAGGTGGCGTCTTCTGATTTCAGCCTCAACGCGTCGAAGCAATATGTCCGTTTCTGCAGACAAGTCTACTCCCACCAACATGCAAGAGCGTACTCAGTAGATACTCGCATAATTGTCCATCGCCTAAGTCACAACAGTTTCCTTCTGTGTAACAACCAGAATACGACCACCGCGATGAGAACTATTGCAATCATCTTCTCTATATCCTGCACATACAGATTGGACTCTTGATCGCTGAGCGGTTGCCCTGTCATCGGGTTGAGCAGGGTTTCGACTGGTGCATAATTGTCCGTTAGAAGAGGCACATTGCTCGCCGCCATGACAAAATAGTTGCCAACATCATTTAAGAGCTCAAGACCCGCCACGTTCGGAGCACTAGCAAGCCTCTGGAAATCAGCTTCAGTGAGATGATTGTTCGAGAGCGAGGTCACAACGATGATGTTCTGAAGGCTCGGATACTCACTCCCGCTGGCCGCGAAGGCATAAACGTTCGGAAAAACCGCTTGCATGGTGTTGATCTCCGCTCCCAGCAGCTGTGAACCGCCCCCTGATATCTGTGCGATAAGATTGGAGACTACGGTCCCGTTCGCTGTCAGATGATCTGCAATGAGTCTGAAGAACTCCATGGTCATCAGATGGAATGGAACGTAGCTCCTTGAGTAGGCGTCGAGTACCACTAAATCGTACTTGTGCCCCGTCTGTTGTAGAAAGATGCGTCCGTCTTCGTTGTAGATGTGTAGACGCGGGTTTGTTGAATCCACGCCGAAGTATTGTTCAGCGACTCTGATTACTTGGGGATCTATCTCCGCTACATCAACCGTTAGGTTTGCGTAGTGCCTCAGAAAACTCTTGGGGCCGGTGAATCCTCCTCCACCAATGAACAGAACCTTCGTGATCTTCGAATTCAGTAGGAACGGGAGGTGGAAATATTCCGTATAGGGGAAGACGTTTCTGTCAGGGTTTCTGAGGTCCATGGCACTGTGAAAATTGTCGTCTAAGATGAGATAGCGGATTGTGGATTGATACACTGGGTCGTATGCGTCGGCCACGAGTAGATGGTGGTAAGGTGTGTCGGTTTCATAGATGGTATCACCGAGCGCGAGCGAGTAGGTTGCCACCGTGATCCGATGGGCCACTAGGTAAGGAGCTGCGAAGGGAAGAACAATTAGGATTAGAAGAACGAATACCTTCAATCGGACGCCCAATCCGAGGAAAGCGACGACCAGAAGCGTTACCCCGAGTGCAACAATGATTTTGTTGACCCCGAATTCCGGAATAAGAACAAAGACTGTGAAAAATGTCCCAACTATGCTTCCTATGGTTGAAAGTGCGTAGAGGTTTCCAGAGGCTTTTCCGAGTTTCTCGAAGCTTTTCGCCGCGAGTCGAATTGCAAACGGTGAAACCATTCCCAGAAGAACGCTGGGAGGGCCCAGTAGTAACGTGGTTGCCAAGAGTGGTGAATATCTCTCGCCAAGACTGATTCCGATGACCGCGTCGAAAACTGGCTGAGTAAGCGTGGGTAGGACTAGAACCAGGGCGCCTGCGCCGAAGATGACTAGCGATAGAGTCTGCAGGTCTGGTCTTTTGTCTGCGAGCTTGCCACCGAGGTAGTAGCCAGTGCTCAGAGAGGCAAGCACCACTCCTATCAGACTACCCCACACGAAGATCGAGTTGCCGAAGACGGGAGCAAGGAGCCTGCTTCCAAGTAGCTCCAGCGCCATCACAACCGCGCCTGAAACGAAGACAGAGACGAAAAGTTGGATTTGCTTCGGCATTACTGCTAATTCATACTCCTCTCAAAGTGTCCTGTCATCATCTGTCGGAATCAATCGGTAGTCTCATAATACACATCAACATTATTCTTTCCTGAGGTTTTGTTGGTTGCCGAAGGCCTTTGTGTTCATGAACATTGACGCAGGTTCAGAGAACGAGATCTTGAAGAGTCTCCGGGAGGTTCCCGAGGTTAAGGAATCGTACTTCGTGTACGGAGTGTACGATGTCGTGGCGAAAATCGAGACAGACACCATGGATCGCCTGAAAGAAGTGATCACTTGGAAAGTACGCAGACTTGACAAGATACGATCAACATTGACGACGATTGTGAGCGAAGGAAGATAGTTCTAGTAATCTAAGTCTTAGGAACAGTCATGCTGGGCGCGGAGATCCTCCGCGTGGTGCATGTCGCCTAGGCCCCCCATTGTTGCTGAATCTACAGCCACCCTGAAGAAGTTGTGCAGCAGAGTTCAATTTCAGGAGCCATCTGACCTGGATTTCAGCGGTATGGGAGGAATTCCCGGCCTAGGAGCTCGCGTGCTACTACAATCTTGTTGATATCCGTGGTGCCGTCTCCTATTGAGGCACCTCTGATCTCCCTCAACCTGTATTCGTCTAGGCATTCGGTTGTGTAGCCGAGAGCGCCTCTGTTCTGAAGACAATCGTTCACTACATTGAAGGCCAGGATAGGAGCGTACCATTTGACCATGGAAGAGTGCTTTGTAATCTTCTGTCCCTTGTCCTTCAACCACAGCGTCCTATAGCAAAGTAATCTGGCTGCTTCAATTTTCGTGTAGCCTTCAACTATGCGGGACTGTACTGATTCAAATTTCGCAATGGGACGTCCGAAGGCCTTTCGCTGCTTGACATACTCAATGTTTTCGTCCAATGATTCTTCCGCCATCCCGACGCACCAGATTGCTATCAGGGCTCGCATTAGGTCGAAGGTTTCCATTACGTACATGAAACCCTGATTCTCTTCCCCAATCAGATTAGTTGCCGGTACGGCGACATCTTTCAAGACGAGTCCTCCGAATGAGAATAGCTTCCAGCCCAGTGCGTCAAGTTTGTACTTCTCGACCCCAGGGGTATTGGTTTCAACTAGAAACATGCTGACACCCTTGGCTCCCTTATCGGGGTCGGTCTTCGCGAGAATGCAATAGGCTGCGCATTCATCTATGCCGGTGATGAATTGTTTTTCACCGTTAAGGACGTAATTGTCGCCTTTTCTGACCGCCCTCGTTGCTATCGCAGCTGCGTCTGAGCCAGCCGACGGTTCTGTATTGGCCACTCCGAGCATCTTCTCGCCTTTAACCAAGGCAGGGAGCCAGTCTGACTTCAGATGCTCGGGTCCATGGAGCGCAAGGATCTCGCCCAATATGTCTCCGAGAGGAATCTGCCAACCCACACGTGCAAGCTCTTCTTGAAGAATGCCCATGGTAACAGCGTCGGCTTCTTGGCCACCATACTGCTTGGGTAATCGCAGACCCAGAAGACCACTCTTGCCCATCTTGCGGAAGATATCCCAAGGGAACTCTTCCTTGCGCTCATACTCCCGGATCTTTGGAGCAATCTCTTTCCTCGCAAATTCACGAACCGTTCGCCGGAAAAGCTCCTGTTCGCCAGTAAACTCAAAATCAAGCGGCACGCCACATCACCCGCAAAAATCTGGTTAGGGGGGTTGTCCTCTTAAGCTTGACGAGTGCAGATCTGTTTCTTCAATGTGCGCAGTCGCAGAAGGTTGATACTCGATACCGCTAGTCTTTGTGCATCTCTGGCGAATTTCATGATGATATAAACTGAGCTAGTTACAGGGTAAACTTATAACGAATCCCAACTTGCTGAGGGGCACTCCTATGGAAGGTCCAGCTTTGGACGAACTAGAGGAGATCCGATCAAGAAGGATGCGTGAACTAGTGAATCAAATGTCGACTGCAAACATAGACAAACCAATCGTAGTAAGTGATAGGAATTTTGATCAAACGGTGAAGACCTACCCATTGGTCGTTGTAGACTGCTGGGCAGCTTGGTGTGCGCCTTGCCGTGCGATCGCGCCGGTCGTTGAGCAACTTGCGAAAGACTACAGCGGCAAAGTAGTCTTCGGCAAGCTCAACGTTGACGAAAACCCTGAGACAGCGCAACGGTTCGACATCATGGCAATTCCAACCATGCTCGTCATGAAGAAAGGAAAGGAAGTCGACAGAATCGTGGGTGCACTACCCAAGAGCCAGTTAGAATCGAGGATAAGAACCCACGCTTAGAAATAGCTGACACATTTTTCGAATTCGTACGAGTTCCAAATCGCCGTAGTCTGGCCACCTGATGGTTTCCTGAGCGGACAACTTTCCGCCCGGTCGGTCAGGATTCTACTGCTGGTTGGCAGGCACGGCATTTACATTTGAGAGTACGCGTGATTTTCCAGGAATCGTGGTGGACAGTCTGGGAATTTTCGAGTTCGAAGGCCGGAAACCGTCCATTGCGCCAACCGCTTACGTGGATGAAGATGCGAAAGTCGTGGGCGATGTCCGGATTGGAGCGCAATGCTACATCGGTCCGGGTGCTAGAATCAGAGGTGACTACGGCACCGTCGTCATAGGTGATAAGACAAGCATACAGGAGAACTGTGTCCTGCATGCGCGTATCAATGAGAAGTGCGAGGTAGGGAACCATGTTCAGATCGGGCACGGTGCCCTACTTCACAATTGTACCGTCAAAGACTATGCTGTAGTAGGCCTCGGCGCGGTAGTGAGCGACTACGCAACGGTGGGCATCTGGAGCATCATCGGCGAGGGTGCTGTGGTCACTGGTGGGCAGTCCATCCCAGACGGAAAAGTTGCCGTTGGGATTCCAGCGAAGGTTATCCGAGACGTTTCAGACTCGGACAAACAGCTGTGGGGCAAATACAAAGAGGCCTACGCGGACCTAGCCCTGAGATATCCCAAGGGCTTGAAGCGGATCAAATAGAAGTGAACCCAGGATCATGAGAAGAGCTTCAGCCCTAATGGCACCAATCCTGGCGGATGGAAGTCACTCTAGGTTGTGCTGACTCGATCGCAAATTAGTATATGTGAGCGACATGTGGGGCCGTGTTGTACGAGCGGCTTAAGTACAACCTTTGAGCTTCAGTAGTACCGAAAGAAATGTCAGATCAGATCGTGCTGGTTACGAGGAAAGGCCAAATTACGATACCCGTTTCGAAGCGAAAGAAATATGGGATCAGGGAGGGGATGCGTGTGCTTGTCAAGGATAGCAACCAGGGTATCCTAATCAGGCCCATCACACCTATCGAGGACCTCGCTGGGGTAGATGCGAGAAAGATCAGTTTAGAGCAGATGAGAAAGAAACTCGATGACATTAGGTCGCGTGATAGGTATTAGGCATGCCCGCGACAGTCGACACGCGCTTCTTCCTAACGCATTATTTGGCCGACACAGACCAACTCAAATCGAAAACCTCGAAGAAAATGGTTGAGCTTCAACGGGAGATAGCGATAGTCCCGACAATAGTCTTGCACGAGATTTACAAATTCATGCACGAGAATGCAGGAAAGGACGTGGCGCAGCTCAGAGTGAATTCCATTACGACTTCTCGATTCCAGATAGTCGACCTGACGACAAGAATTGCACTGACATCCGCCGTACTGAGGTGCCGCTACAGAAACCTGCCCAGCGCGGACTCGATTGTTGCAGGAACTAGCATAGAAACCAAATCGAGACGTGTGCTTTCGGATGACCCCCATTTCAGGGAGATTGACGAGATACATAACGAATGGCTCTAAAGCAGTAAGACTCAAAATGGACTTCGAATGAGCCACGCATAAGATCTCATGGATCAAGGTGCCGATCTTACCGCATATTAGCGGATCGTGATAAGCCCGCGTGTTCTGTGGGAATGTTAATCTGAGAAGCGCCGCATTACGTATTGACGGACGATGCCGAAAGAACTGATCGCGGTTCTCGATTTCGGAGGGCAGTACTCCCACCTCATAACGCGCCGGATACGAGAGTGCGAGGTGTACTCAGAATTAATTCCGTACACGACGCCCGCCAAGGACCTGTTGAAACTTGGCGCAAAAGGCATTGTTCTATCGGGAGGTCCTGCAAGCGTGTACGAAGAGGGCGCCCCCAAATGCGATCCGGAACTGTTTCGACTCGGAGTCCCTGTCTTGGGCATATGTTACGGTCTGCAGCTCATGGTGGAAATACTGGGCGGCCGAGTAAGAGCGACCAACCGCCATGAGTATGGCAAGACTCCGCTCGAAATCAAGGATGACTCGGACCTCTTTCAGGGCGTGAAGGGCAAGATAATTTCGTGGATGAGCCATGGCGACTATGCTGAAGTTTTACCAAATCACTTCGAGGTAGTTGCCAGCTCGGAGAATTGTCCAACAGCAGCTATTCGCGATCAGTCTAGGCGCCTATACGGAGTCCAGTTTCACCCAGAAGTAGCACATACAGAGAATGGAACTCAAATCATCATGAACTTCGTTACTGGAATTTGTGGTTGTTCTCCCAGTTGGAACCCTCATTCCATCATAGAGACCGCTGTGCAGCAGATCCGGAGTGAAACTGGAGAGGATCGTGTTCTGACGGCAGTTAGCGGTGGAGTTGATTCAACTACGACTGCTGTGCTCGTGCAGAAGGCTGTGGGAGCGAGATTATCATGCATCTTCGTAAACCATGGCCTTCTCAGAAAGCAAGAACCAGAGACTGTCCTGATAGCGTTGAAAGAAGATCTCAAACTGAACGTGCACTATGTAGACGCATCGAAGCGGTTCCTTGAGCGTTTGAGAGGTGTGAGGGATCCTGAGGAAAAGCGTAGGATTGTCGGTGAGGAGTTCATTCGAGTTTTTGACGAAGAGAGTAGGAAACTCGGAACTTTTCGATGGCTCGCTCAGGGTACGCTCTACCCGGATGTCATTGAGAGTGCTGGAACAGGAAGCCCAGCGTCGCGCATTAAGACACATCACAATGTAGGTGGAATCCCAGAATGGTCCAAGTTCCGGATTGTTGAGCCGCTGAGGTTTCTCTACAAAGACGAGGTTCGGAAAATAGCAAAGGAGCTGGGCTTGCCAGAATCGATCGTTAAGACACACCCGTTCCCAGGCCCGGGTCTTGCGGTACGAGTAGTGGGTGAGGTAAATGAGGAAAAGCTTCGCATCTGTCGAGAAGCGAGCGCCATTGTTGAGGAGGTTCTGACGAATCGAGGACTATATGACAGTATCTGGCAAGCTTTTGCCATCGTCGGTGACGACGAGGCTGTGGGCGTTCTCGGGGATCAGCGGAAACTCGGTCACATAGTCACAATAAGGATAGTCAGGTCGCTTGATGGAATGACTGCAGATTGGGCGAGAATTCCTGAAGACGTTTTGGAGGAGATGAGCAACCGGATTACGGGTGAGGTCAGCGGCGTGACATGGGTAAGCTATACGATAGCATCGAAGCCACCGTCCACGATCGAACCCTGCTAGATCTCACGCTTGCGTCGTCAAGAAAAGAAAGTGAACAATAGACTGGGAGACGTTGCAGGCTACTTGGGCTTAAAGGAGTGACCGCAACTGCAGGTCTCGACTGCATTCGGGTTGTTGACCATGAACCCTTCGCCCATGACCGATTCTACGTAGTCAACCTCAGATCCATCAAGGTACTGAGCGCTTTGTTCATCAACCAGAACCTTCACGCCATGAGCTTCGATTACGTGATCGCGGTCGTTCTTCTCGTCGAACGCGAGGCCGTACTGGAACCCTCCACATCCTCCGCCTGAAACGTATAGGCGCAGCGCCACGCCCTCTCTGCCTTGTTTTTCCATTGCTGCTTTGACCTTCTGTGCTGCTTTTTCAGTTATTGAGATCTTGAGGGTGTCTGGTGAATGTAGCACGTTCCAACACCTATTCGGAGATATTACGTATGGAATATATAAGTTTAGGTCAATGAAAATCCGAGCGCTTCCAGAAGCACGGGTTGGAACAGTCTCCCAAATCATGATGTATATGGAAATCATACCTAGGGGGACAGAAACTCCGCAGCGTGAACAACCGAACATCAGCCACAGGAAGTCGTTCAATGACGCAGACTCTGGGTATCGTGTACAGTGAGACATTTCAGCAATATGACTTCGGTCCAACCCACCCTCTCAAGCCCACAAGGCTCAAGCTGACTCACGAGTTGATGAAGGCCATCGGGCTGCTCGCCGCTGAGAATGTTAACGTCATCTCGCCGCGAGAGGCGAGTCGCGAAGACCTCTTGCTGTTTCATCACGAGGATTACATCCGGCTGGTGAAGAAGATGAGCGGGCTTGGGACTGGTTATCTCGACATGGGCGACACACCAGCCTTCAAGGGTTGCTACGAGGCGTCCGCCTTGGCAACAGGAGCCTCGTTGACCGCAGTTGACTCGGTCATGTCGGGCAAAGTGACACACGCAATCAACATAGCAGGCGGGCTACATCATGCACATCCTGACCGCGCCTCCGGATTCTGCATATTCAATGATCCTGCGATCTCAATCGCCTACCTGAAGAAGAAGTACGGTCTCGAAAGGATTCTCTACTTGGATGTGGACGCGCATCACGGGGACGGTGTGATGTACGGATTCTACTCAGACCCCGGGGTCTTGGACATAGATTTTCATGAAGATGGTCGCCACCTGTTCCCTGGGACGGGTTCTACGCATGAGGTCGGAGAAGGCAAGGCGGTCGGTCTCAAGATAAACGTGCCCCTCTCTCCTTTTGCCGATGACGAGACATACCTCGAACTCTTCAAGAAGATCGTTCCACCTGTGGTCAGCAAGTATCGCCCTCAAATGCTTCTTCTGCAATGCGGAGCGGATTCTCACGCAAACGACCTCCTCGCTCACCTGCAAATCACAACGAGGACGTACCGGGAAGTTGTCCAAGCGGTGCACAGCATGGCCCACGAGGTGGCTGACGGGCACATGGTGGTTTTCGGAGGCGGAGGCTACAACGTTGCAAATGTTGCGCGCACTTGGACGGCTGCGGCATGCATACTCGCCAACTATCAGTCTCCTGAAACCACTCCTAACAGCTGGCGGAAAATGTTCGAAGGGCTTGTGGGAGAGAAGGCGCCCGAGCACATGGATAGCGACGATGAAGCTAACCGGGGGCTGTCGCAAGATCTCGTTAGAAACCGGACAGGCGAAATTCTGCAGGACCTAAAGAGCAGGATACCGCTGCTATCATAATGCTGAAACAACTACCGAGTGTTGCTCGTGGTTGCCTCTTGAGGTTTGAAGACTCCAGTCAACAGGTCTTTCTGCACGCGCAAATAGTCCTCCGGTGTACCCACATCAGCCCAGTACCCTTCATGCTTGTAACCTGAGATCGTTCCTTCACGCATTAATCGTGGAAAAACATCAAGCTCCAGTGATGTGCGCCTTCTTTTCGGAATCTTTGCGAAGACCGACGGACGTATCACATAGACGCCAGCGTTCACCCAGGACTCGCCTGCTACCTGTCTGCGTGGTTTCTCGATGAAACTTACCACTCTGTTCTCTGCATCAAGTTGCACTGCGCCGAACCTAGTCGCGTTGCCTGATCTTGCCAACACGACTGTTGCTGTTGCGTTTGATTTCTTGTGCGCGTAGATCAGCTTGTCAAGATCGAGTCCTGCGAAGATTACGTCTCCATTGAGCGCGAGGAAGTCGGATCCGATTAGGGCTTCTGCGTTCTTGATCGCGCCACCTGTGTCAAGCGGTTCTTTCTCGAAGCTGTAACGCAATCGGATGCCAAGCTTATGTTCGTCCAGGTAGCGCACGATCTGCTCTTGCAGGTAGCCGATCGCAAGGATGATCCTGTCAAATTCATATCGCTTCAGGTATTCGATCTGGTATTCAAGCAAGGGTTGATAGCCTATTGGTAACAGTGGCTTGGGTGTGGAGAAGGAACTTGGGCGGACACGAGCCTCGAGCCCTCCACAAAGTATCAGCGCAGTACGTTCGGGACGGAACTGTTTCATCCCAAGTTTTAGTAGAAACTCAGCGGTTTCAGAACGGTTTGTGAATCTAGTTCCGTCCACGAGCAGGTCGATCTTGTGCATAAGCGCAGGATCGAGCGTCATGCTGTACCTCTGTTTCATGTTACAAGCGTAATACTGGATATCACTTAATTGTATTACGGCCACTGCTCTGTCTTAAGCTATTGGCCTATTCTTAGTCCGCAGTCCGCATTGCCGCCGTTTGACTTCTGGAGCGGGCGTTTTCATTTCTTGCTGGTTAGTCTCTCTAGCAGAATCCTCTGCTCGACTTGGGCTACGAGTCTCCTGGTCTGGACTACGACGTCTGGGTTCACCGATATGCTATCGATTCCTGATTCCACCAGGAACTTCGTGAACTCCTGATAGACGCTCGGAGCTTGGCCGCAGATGCTAACGGTCTTCCCATACTCATGCGCCGTCTCTATCAGGCTCTTTATCGCTCGCTTCACTGCTAGGTTTCGCTCGTCGAACAACGGAGCCAGAACCTCATTATCCCTATCGGCCCCGAGTATCAGCATGGTCAGATCATTGCTTCCTATCGAGAATCCGTCAACCCCTGCCTTGCAGAACTCGTCAGCCAAGATTATGTTACTCGGCACTTCCGCCATTATCCAGAGCTTGAAATCTTCATCTTGCTTCAACCCTTCTTGTCGCATTAGGTCTCGCACTTTGACAAATTCATCCACAGTCCTGTTGAAGGGGATCATACACCACAGATTCTTCATGCCCATGTCGTTTCTGACCTTCTTGACTGCGGCGATTTCGAGTTTGAATGCGGGCTCAAATCTTGGATCCGTGTAACGACATGCACCTCTGAATCCCAGCAGAGGATTGGACTCCTTTATGGCCGCTTCATATTTCTCTCCGCCCTCCAGCTTTGCGTACTCGTTCGTCTTGAAATCGCT
>Ga0315282_10003467_pt1 | contig 28282 bp, 24 predicted proteins | sample YL17G07_20_MG_FD_203693 | JGI IMG/M metagenome (GOLD analysis project Ga0315282, IMG submission 203693) | Sediment microbial communities from Yellowstone Lake, YNP, Wyoming, USA - YL17G07_20 | ecosystem: Environmental > Aquatic > Freshwater > Lake > Sediment | place: USA: Wyoming | collected... | reverse complement strand
GGTTATAGAAAATAAACAGGGCAAACCCATGGAATATAACTATCGGATTATTGCCTCAGCGCAACCTGAATTCCAGGGTTATCGCCGCATCGTCCGTTTCCTGTGGGAAAAATTCGGACGGCATAATTTCAAGGAAACCATTGACCTGCAGCGCAATGTAAAACAAAAAGAGCTTTGTCTCTTTGACGATTGGCGCCGGGAAGCATGGCAAAGATATGCTAACAAAGTCTACCGTGAATTTGATTATGATGGCACACCATGTGCGATACTTGCTAGTTACCGTAATAAATGGGCGAACAAGGTGGGTACTAATGAAGACACATGGCTCAATCATTGGTTTCAGACGCTTCGAACAGCTTACGGCTGGTATCTTTATGGCCAACGAACCAAGAATACTGAGATGATGGCACGAGCCGAACGTATTCTTAATCTCGCATTAAAAGCACCTCAACAAAAAGAAGGGGTTTTTCCTACTATCTACTATCGTGAGACGGATGGAAGTCACCATTGGATTATTGATGATGGTTGGGCGGGATATATCGATTGCTATCATACGTTTGATATGTCATGGACTGCTTACTGGATGCTCTGCTGGGTAAGAGACCTCGTGCCCGAACGAAAGACTGAGATTTTGAAATACTGCAAGCCTTATGCCGAATTCCTAATAAGAAACCAGCTTGCATCAGGCTGTATTCCATCATGGTATGATAAAGAATTAAAACCTAGAGCTGAATTTAAAGAATTCAATGCTGAAACTGCCGGTTCAGCGCTTTTCCTTGCCGAACTATATAGTATGACAAAAGAGAAAAAGTATCTTGAGACTGCTCAGCGTGCTATGGACTTCGTTACCAGAGAAGTTTTACCACGTCATCGCTGGTACGATTTTGAAACCTTTCTCTCTTGCGCCAGGAAGCCTTTTGATTTCCATGATGTATGGACCGCGCAGTATCCTCAAAACTGGTTATCTATTAATCAGGCGGCCATGGCTTATCTTCGATTATACCAGCTTACAAGAAACGATAAATATCTGGATTTAGGCACTCGGGTGTGTGATTACCAAGCCTTATATCAACAAGTTTGGAATCATCCATGTTTCTCTCCGAAACTTCTTGGCGGGTATACTTCGCAAAACACTGATGCCGAATGGAGTGATGCTCGTCAAAACTATGCAGCCATTACATTGTTTTATTATTATAACCAAACTAAAAAGCTGGAGTATTTAGAACGCGCAGTAGCAGCCGCCCGCTCAACATTCGCCGTTGCCCCTGGAGAAAACTGGGCACATACTGGATATAACGATATCGCTGGTGCAGTGACGGGATTGCATTGGGGAACAGGAAGTGCTATGGCTTCCGTAGAAATGATGGTTGACCAGTTGGGCGATGCTTATATAGACCTTAATTGCAAACATGGCGTCGGTTTCAATGTCTGCACGATAGATAATGTCAAAGTTGATGGCACTAATGTCAGTTTTGATATTACACCGGCTGAAGTTTGGACAGGCCAGATTCTTGTACGGGTTGAAGGAGTTGATGTCAAGCAGACATATCATCTTGTTGTCAACGGTAAAGATATGGGTCATATAAACGGTAACGAGATGCAGAGTTTTAGTCTAAAGGTAGCTGATATAAACCACAAATAATATTGATGCAATGCAACCGTTGAACTTGAATTATCTCCCTAAATACAGGAATACCTTCTATTTGGCTAACAGGTAAAAATTGATTGCACCAATAACGAATAAATTGCTATTATATTAAATAATTCATTCGTATACGCATATTCACAACGCGGCTAAACATTTCTTAAAGATTAAAGTTGACAAAAAGCCTTTTTCGTATTTCACTAATGGTTCCACAGTAGGCACTCGGCGGTTATAATTAATTATTATATCTGGTATAGATGTTGCTTCTATTTTTATGGCTAGTAAATCCAGATAGTTTAAATTATATTAATGAAGACGGAAAATAAAGATTATAAAATAATGGTGATTGATGATGATATCGGAATGCGTGAATTATTGTATCGGCTTTTATCTTCAAAGGGATATAAGGTTACTACCATGGTGGATGCAAGAGATGCATTAAAATTAAATCCCGAGTATAAACCGGATTTGATTATTCTGGATTATTTAATGCCGGGCATGGATGGTCTGGATTTTCTGAAGCAATTACGCCAAACTAATACCCAGGTTCCCGTGATTATGTTGTCAGGGATCGGTGATGCGTCTGTTGAATTTGAAGCGAGAAAATTAGGGGTATTTGACTTCATGAATAAAACTATCAATACCCAGTCATTTGTTGAAGCCATTGATAAGATTATTGAATTAAGAAGAGCGGCACAATCACACGTTAAGCATAAAGGGTTCATTCTGGTTGTAGACGACGATCCGCGCATCAGGGATTTGCTCGAGGATTTTCTGACTCAAAAGAAATACGAAGTCTTGGCGGTAGGTACGGCTGAGGATGCCTTCGCTCAGGTTAAAATAAGAAAACCCAATCTGGTCTTAATGGATATAAATCTGCCCGGCATGGACGGACTGACTACATTGAAAAAGCTAAAGGAAATGGACAGCAATCTGGGAGTGATAATGATTACGGGCAATATGGACAAAGAGCTGGCTAAGGACGCAGTCAAGTTCGGCGCCTATGATTATATTGTGAAACCATTTGATTTGAACTATTTGGAATTGGCAGTTTGCACCAAGATATTTTTAGAAGAAAGCTAAATGGATTATAACAGCCTTGACCACAAAAAAAAACTACAATGGTTAGAAAAAAGTGAATGGTATCTCTGGATACTATCACTGCTCATCATTGCGACATATGCGGTCTGCATCGTAATAATTGCCCAACCCGAGTCTTGGCATAATGCCTTTGAAGGAATGCTGCGTTCCACATTCATAATCCTCCTGGCTGGCCTGATAATCCTGACCGCCTTATTGTGTACCTATGTTTTTCATAAGGAACGGATAATTAAAAGGTTGCGAAAACAGCTTATAACAGATGTTCGGGTAAAAGAAATGGCCTACTTGCTTAAGCAATACCAGGATTCTCAGGAGGAATTGAAAAATACTTCATTGCAATTGATTCAAACAGAAAAGCTGAAATCCTTAGGCGAGTTGACTGCCGGAGTGGCGCACGAACTAAATCAGCCTTTGAATACAATTAAAATTATTTGCCAATCTCTTCTCAGAGATATGGAAAAGAACCAGTTTGAAATCAAGAATCTTCCCCAGGACTTAAAAGACGTATCCGACATGGTAAACAGGATGGCGGAAATTATTGACCATATGAGGGTGTTTACCCGCCGGGCCGAAAACTCCTCTGTGGAAGTATTTTCCGTTAGCCAGCCGATTATCGGGATTTTTAAGCTGTTGGGACAACAGCTTGCCGTTCATAATATTGCAGTGGTCCAGGATTTGCAGCCTGATTTGCCTAATGTTAAAGCTAATCAAAGCAGGATAGAGCAGGTCTTGATGAATTTAATCAGCAATGCAAGAAGTGCTGTTGAAGAATTCCGAAAGGATGACCGGAAGATTGAAATAAGAACTTATTTGAGGCAAAAATCCGGAGATAAGGCACAAAAGGTAATAATAGAGGTAAAAGATAATGGGGGAGGCATTCCCGTGGAGATACAGAAAAGGATATTCGAACCGTTTTTTACCACCAAAAGACCCGGTAAAGGAACCGGATTGGGGTTAAGCGTTTCGAAGAAGATGATTGAGGAATACCACGGTAAATTAGAATTAGAAAGCACACCCGGCGAAGGCACTGCTTTTAGGATTGTGCTACCGGTTGCGTGAGGAGATATAAAAATTAATTAGAAACGGTTTCATAAGGTCAAAAATCCCCCTATTTCCCCCTTTGACAAAGGGGGATTAAGGGGGATTTAAGCTCCTAAAAGGACTTATGAAATCACTTGTAGTAAGGCATCAGAAAACAGGAGGGCATTTAATGATTAAAGAAAAAGTGTTAGTGATTGATGATGATGCGACAGTTCTTAATTCATTAAAAACATTCATTGCTAAAACAGGATATGCAACCTTAACTGCAGAAAACGGGGCAAAGGGATTAGCTATTTTTGAAAAGGAAAAACCCGAGATAGTTGTTTCTGATATAAAAATGCCGGACATGGATGGGTTCGAGGTGCTCCGCCGGATTAAGAAAATTTCTTCCACTGTCGAGGTGATATTAATAACCGGTTACGGTAATTACGATCTGGCGATTCAGTCTCTTCAGGAGGGTGCAAGTGATTATCTTGAAAAACCGATTGATTTCCACCAGTTGGCCATTGCTTTAGGCAGATGCAGTGAGAAGGTTACGCAAAAAATGGAATTAGAAGCAAAAGCGGTTGTCTTGATTTGCGAGGATGAAACAATGGCTCGGAGTAAATTGAGCAGTATTTTAGAAAAAGAAGGCTATCAAGTTTTTCAGGCAGAAAATGGTAGGTCTGCATTAGAATTATTTGTCAACAACAAGATTGATATTGCTCTTGTTGATATTAAGATGCCCGGCATGGATGGTTTATCAGTCCTGCATGAATTAAAGAAAAAAAGCGAAGACGTTGAAGTCATAATGATGACCGGTTACGGTGATGAAACGACCGCAATCCAGGCAATGCGTGACGGCGCGATTAATTATCTCAAGAAGCCGATTGATATTGACCAGATGATTATTGATATCCAGCACGCTATGGAAACTATCAGGCTGAAACGGAGCCTGCTTTACCGGAAAAGAGACCAGGAGTTGCTTCACGAAGTTATTGCCCGGTTGAGCCTCCGGCAGGGCATTATCATTGATCTTAAACACAGTAGGCAACAGACTGCCAATAAAGTGGCTTTGGATTTAATTGACTCATTGCCTTTTCCGATTTGCGCCTTTAATCAGGAAGGGCAAATAGTTTTCATTAACCAGAAACTTAAAGAGATTTTTAAACAAGCGCCAAAGAAATTAGATGAGGAGTTTATTCAAACTCTGTCAGAGATAGGCATTAATAAATTAAATATTAAAGACTTCATGTGTGCACTAACAAAGCTATTTGATAAAGAAAGCCACTATCTTGAAATTATCAGTGCGGGCAAATACGCTTATCTTATTATGGTTAAAGTCATGGCGTTGTTTGATGCAGGGCCGACTAAATTGGTCGCCGTAGGATTCAGAGGGGAAAGGTAACTAATGATAGTTAATTAACTCGGACGGTGTTAGAATAATTTTTTATGTCATACTTCGACAGGCTCAGTATGACAAGAATAAAATTGTCACCCTGAGCTTGTCGAAGGGTGACTAAATTAAATCTGGTCGTAGTGGGTAAATTAAAGTTGCAGAGATAATTGGAGCTAAATATGCCGTTTGATAAAACAGCCTTACTTGTTGAAAACGAAGAAGCTATATGCCGGCAGCTAACTGAAGAATTACAGCGTAATTCCTTTGCCGTGCTCATCGCCGATAATATACACCAAGCCTACGAATTATTGACATCCCAACAAGTTGATATTGTTTTAGCTGATATCGAACTAACTAATCTTAATGACGTAGAGTTATTAAAGAAGATTAAGAGCAAAAGAGCTTCGATAGAAGTTATATTGCTTACTGATCCTGAGCATCATAATATTGCTATCGAGTCATTACGAAACGGTGCGATTGATTATTTTGAAAAACCCGTAAATACAGAAGAACTTTCAACAATAATCGGCCGTGCTGCAGAAAAGATAGCGAAAAATAAGAACCAGACTTATAAAAATAACGTTTTAATAATTGACGATAACCAGGAAGTCGTCGAACGGCTTAGGAAAATATTGGAAAAAGAGAACTATACAACTTTCGGAGCTTATAGCGGTTTGGAAGGGATAGAAACGATTAAGAATAATCGGATTGACGCTATGGTTACGGATATTAAGATGGCTGATATCAGCGGAATCGAGGTTTTGGAGCGAGTAAAGAAACTGTATCAGGATATCGAGGTCATAATGGTTACCGGTTATGACGAGCAGGAATTGGCAGTCAGGGCGCTGAAGGCGGGCGCCATAGATTATCTGCATAAACCCGTAAATCTGGAGGAATTGATACACGCCATAAATAAAGCAGTTGAAAAAGTTACACTTTACCGGTCGCGCCTTTACCAGAACCGGGAGTTAAAACTGAATGCGGAAATTATCGCCCGGATGAATGAGGAGCTGGAAAAATTAGTAGTTGAAAGAACCACGCAGCTATCCCAGACACAGGCACAGCTTATCCAATCTGAAAAGATGGCGGCGATTGGATGTCTCGCCGCAGGTATTGCCCATGAGATAAATAATCCATTAACTGCTATTACGATGAATATCGCTTTCCTTGCAGACCTTATCAAGGGAGACGAAAAGCTGGAGAAAAAACTGAGGATTATTGAAAAAGAGGCAGACCGGGCGAGTGAAATCGTCAAAGGGCTTCTGACCTTTTCCCGGCAAAGCAAGCAGACGGATAAGAAGCCAACCGACATACACCAGATTATTGAAAACACCCTTAAGCCGATTGAGCAAACGATAACACTGGCTAATATTAAAGTGATTCGGGAATTTGCCGCAGGTTTAGAGCAGGTATTAATAAACGCCAATCAAATCCAGCAGGTTTTTCTTAACCTGATTAATAACGCCTGTGATGCCATGCCCAAAGGCGGGCAGATCAATATCAGAACCAAAAAGATTAGCGAAGGTAAAATCGTCGTGGAATTTTCTGATACGGGCAGCGGCATTCCGTCTGAAAGCATATCCAAGATTTTCGACCCCTTTTATACGACCAAGAGCCCGGGCAAGGGAACCGGATTGGGCTTGACCGTGAGTTACGAAATTATTAAGAATCATAACGGAGAACTGGAAGTAACCAGCGAAATAGGCAAGGGAACCACATTTTATATCAAGTTACCGGTTTAAACTGAAGACATTCCGATATAAGAAAAGGGCTTCAGGTGATATCCCCCAAAGCCCCCTGTATACTACCTACTGTATACTGTATCCTTCTTCCTAAATCTGGTCCACCTGGATAGACAGCTTCAGAAGTTCTCCCTCTTTGACAAAGTCAACGTGGGAAAGACCACCGGTAGCAAACGGCGTTATTCCTAGCGCCGGATCAATCATACTCTGAACGAGATGATTGATACTGCCATTCTGCGCCGTAATCACAGCCGCATCATAGTTGCTTGAGAAGATAAGCACTCCAGCCTGCACAAGGCGTTGCATGAGCGCCGCCCTTAAAGACTGAATCATATCCTCTAAGCAAACTCGATACGGACCGCCAACTACGTGCGTATCCTGAGGCCGTAACTTCCCGGCTGCGCTATCCTCACCAGTCAACCAAAGGGTTGCAATGGTGCCTGCGCCTTCACCGCGAATCTTATCACCCGTCAGGCGGAGCATTTTTGTGCTAACGATACTTTCCCAATACTGCTTTGCCGCAGCTACTTGGTCTTTGAATCGTTTCGCTTCGATGCCATCCACCGTGGCGAACATCTGGTCAAGCTTTCCACTCCAATGATTGAATGACCCCTGGATATTCTTATCATGGGTGTTCTTGATGTCAGAAGTTAACTTACCGTTCTTTGAACGGAAAGTCGGGCTAAGTGCGCCGATGAACTTACCCCAAGCCTGAGTAGCCAGCTGAGCCAGTTTGCTCTGGAACGCTGCTTCATCAGGAATCTTGGATTTACGACGCTGGTTAATCAAAGGAGCTAATGTCGTAAGGACATCCACCCACTTTTGAGCCATTGTCGGGTCAGCCGCAACACTATCCGGTATCCACAGATCTACTGCAGAAACTAACATGATTGTATCCTTTCTAAGAGCCGATTGTTGTTTGACGAATAACTGATTGGCTCCTTTTATCATGTTGTTCGTTATATTAGCCGGTTTGGCTCCTCCTGAAATGCCTGCCTCGCCGGCAGGCGGGCGCAGTTCAGAAGACACATCGCCATACCTACAAAGCTGATAGGGATTCACCACAAAGGCACCCCGATGTGACGTCGGGATGTCTTTGTGGTAAAACTCATCGAGGAAATCGTAGATTTGATTTATGGGAACTATTCCTGCCATCGTGGTAATCAACTGCCCGTAGTAAGTTTTTACCCAAACCGCTATTCCTATTACTGCATGAGTTTTAGCATCGTAGACCGGACCTCCTGAATTACCGGGTAGAATCGGGCTTGAGACTTCCCAATGATCTTCAGCAATAACAGTGATAATTCCTTCAGACGGTCTGGGTGCCAGCCCCAAGGAACAACCTATGGTGTATATTGGTGTGAAGAGGGAGGGTTGGTAATTCCTTGGAGCAAGGCGACCGCAAGACCGAAGGAGGTGAGTACCTAAGTCAACTTTAATAAGAGCTAAATCCTTGGCAGTGTCTGTCATTACCACAGAGCCATTGAGGACATCCGCCACGGCTGATTTGTTATTAGTATAAGAATAAAAGGTAACACTTACCGCTGAATTATTCTCAACCACATGAGCCGCAGTCAGCACATAGAAATCCCCTCTATTAAGAGGGGTAAGGGGTGTGTTGATATTAATAACTACGCCTGAGCCAATCCCACCTTTAGAAGAAATCCTAACCGTCGGGCTTAACAGTTCATCATATAGCTTTTGGTAAGGATTCCAATCAGCCGGTAAAGATTTGATAACTCTTAAATCTGTAGTAACAACTCTATTCACCGGCATGACTGACATGACGCAAACAATAATCTCAATAAGCAGAATTAAAGTAAGCAATTTAGTGTTTTTCATAATTACCTATCCCTTTCCGGAAAGAAGTATTCGTACCAATCCCAGGGCGAGTCCGGATTAAACGCCCCTGAATCAATGTCAGGTAATTCCCTGACCATTCTGGAATCTACCGGCCATTTATACCTGGCCCGTGCCGGTCTCATGGGGAATTTCAGGTCGTAACAATCCCGGCAATACCCCAGTTTCCGCGCCGCATAGCTGGCGACATTGTTACCATTCGGTAACGCCTGCCTTTTGCATTCCTTACACATCTTTTTCATCTTCATATCCTCCTGAGGGGCTTTCTCTTCCCCTCTGTAATTAAATGCAAAACCTGGGGGTCGTCTTATATATGAAAATATTTTCCCTGAGCGATTGTTTATAACCCTTGGTTTGACAAAGAGATGTGCGAGGATAAATTTTCACTATTTTTATTATCAAAATTTGAGCTTGACAAATAGCCTAAGATAGTGCTAAAGTACGGGCATGTGAGGCACCGCCCATTGGGGCTTCCGGATATAAAACAGTCAATTGATAATCCATTAAGGATAATAGATTATGCTTGACAAACCGGATGTTCCTAACGGTATACGGTCGGACGAGGCGTTAATCCAGGCGTTTTATGACGGGGAAAAGGGAGTATTAGATATACTCTTTGACCGTTATATTAAATACCTACGCTTCTTCCTATTGAAAGAAAGCTGGCGCAAAGACGATTCATCCATTGATGACATAATCCAGGAGGTATTCTTAATAGTTCTCCAGACCTTAAGCATCCAAAAATTCAAACCCGAAGGCGAAGGCTCATTCAGGGCATGGTTTTATCTGGTTGCCCGGAATGCCTGCCGGACGTATAACCGGAACCAGAGCCATCAGCCGCTAAATATCTCACAGCAATTCATAGAAACAGCGCCCGATGACCCGATCGTGCCGGAGATAATCAGAAAAGAAGAAGAGAAGGAACAACAGAAAAAACTGAAGAAGATATTATCTAAATTATCTCCTGAAGAAAAAGAATTGATGTCCCGGCTCAGCGAAGGGAAAACATATAAGCAAATTCATGAAACTTCCGAATTTAACAAATTCAGTATTGACTATTTAATGCTGAAAGTTTATAATATCCGAAAGAAAATATTAGGAGGAAAGTAAGTCATGAAAAAACTAAAATTTACACCTGACCAGACAATAAATGCGGCATTTAAGGTAATATTCATGGCAGTGCGCGAAAAGCTGATATCTATGGCAAAGCCCATCAAAAAAGGTTTGGCTTATTATGAGAAAGGCAACTATCCGAAAGCAATCGAAGAGTATACAAAAGCAATCAAAGACGCTCCCTATAACCATTTTTCTTATCGTGACCGTGCCTATGCATATTATCTTCTCGGCAAGTATAAGGAGACAATTAAGGACTTAACCAAATCTCTTGCGCTGTATCCCAATGATGCAAATGCTCGTTATGCTCGCGGGCTTGCTTATGATAAATTAGAAAAATATAAAGAAGCTGTCCGGGATTACCGTAAAACACTTGAAATCAACCCAAAAGTTGAAAATTGCCATCTTAATCTCGGCGTAATTTACTTCAACCGGCAAAACAAGAAAAAGGCAGTTGTTGAGTTTACTGAAACCATAAAAGCTAATCCGAAAGACTTCCGGGCGTATTCTAATCGCGGACTTATTTACGGCCAGCAGAACAAGCTTGATAAGGCGCTGGCTGATTACAACAAGGCTCTTAAGCTTAATCCAAAGAATAGCCGTGACCTCAATAACCGTGGTGTTGTCTGTGAACGACAGAAACTTTACGGCAAAGCCATAGCTGATTATACGAAAGCGATTAAAGTCGACCCGAATTTTGCCAAGGCTTATTACAACCGCGCCCGGATGTACCGGCTAAAAAAAGAATATGCCAAAGCAATAAAAGATTATGATAAAGCGATAAAGCTTAAAACCGATTTCCCGGATGCAGTAACTTTACGGAACCGGCTCAAAAAGGAAATGAGCAAAAAACATTAATCATAGATTACAGAGCTAATCTCCCTTGTCAAGGGTAGATTATCTTTGCGAAGCGAAGCGGAGTCCCGACTTTAGTCGGGGTGAGTTGTGTGTCTTTGTGGTGTAAAAGGAGGTATATATGAAAGATAAATGCGAGAAATACGGGATTGCCATTACCAATTATGTTTTGGGTGAGGATTTGGGAATGCCGCAGGAAGAATTATTCGCCCACTTGAGGGAATGCAAGCAATGCCTGAATGAACTCATTGACTGGCAGGATAAATATGCCTTAATGCGGACTGAAGCCTACCACGCCAAGCCGGAAAATGAAGAAAAGATGAAGAAGATGTTTGAGAATCTGAAAAAGCAGGTCTTCGGCGTTAACACTACCTGCACTGTTAGCAAAGGCGAGACGCTAATAAATACCGAATGGGAAATCGGCTCGGCGGCAGGAACGATATACCGCTACGTGGAAGTGAAAGGTAAATCCAGTACGATTCAGATAATCCGTGATACCAATCTTAATTTAAGCCTGATGGACCAGGGAATCGGCTGGCTGGCGCATGAGAAAAAGATATGCGTCAGCTATGCGGACAATCTGAAATATATCTATCTGCCCAAAAAGGAAGGCACCCAATCAATGGTGGTGGTGTAAAGAATAAGATGGCGAAATAAATAACGAAGTAAAATAGGGAATGTGAAAATATGTTATATTCACTACTTGGAGTGATGGTAGGTTGGTTTTTGGCTGAAATTTCTTATATTTTGCGTTTAAGAAAAGAAGATAAGAAAAAATTAAAGAAAGCTCTTTTTAATTTAATGGATGTATATTTCTATTTAACTAAACCACGGAATGTAAATCTTGCTATAGATGGTCTTTTTGAACGTGTAAAGAAAAGATTCCCTATTGCTTTAACTAATCCGATAGGAGAACAAATAATAAAATAGGCCATGTTACCTATTATTAGTAAATTTTCAGAACAACTTTCGCGAGAGTCAATTGAGACTATAAAAAAACGCTATGAAAGTTCTATCGATGAAATTGCTTCGATTGATCCTATTTTGGCGTATAAGCTAAGTCATGCATCTGATTTTTATCGAATACTTGATATGCAAAAACAATATTTTGAATCCATAAAAAATTTGGTTCCATCTAACGAAATAAGAATATATGAAAACGTTAAATCTGATGTTCAGAGTAAAATGTTTGATATGGCAATCGAAAATTTAGAAGAGGGGTTAAAAACTCTTTCGCGGAAAGCAGATATGCTTCTTTGGAGAAAGGTAAAAAAGTTTATTTCTGAAACAAAAAATCTTAACTCCCAAAAAACAGATCAAGTAATTAATGAATTTTGGGATAATTATGAAAAGCAACTCCAAATGCTACAAAATACTAATAAACCATCAGTGGCACCAACGCCATTGAATAAAGTTGGAAATAATCCCGTCTCTATTGAAAAGACACCTATAAAAGAAATTAAATAATACAATATGGGTTAGTCTGTTATATCACTTTTAAAGGAGTAAATTAACAATGGAATTTCGTCTCTTTTATCGCGGGACACTTAAATCTAATGGTGGCATTAGCCAAAAACAACAAATACGGCGAGATTTTCATAAGCAATTACAAAAGCTATGGCAACAATCTCCATTAAAAGCATTTGAATCATTTCACGTATCGCTTAGTAAAAGAATAAGTAGCTTTCTGTTTGTTCCTTTAGTTTCTAGGCAATTTTACGCAATAGCCAAAATTGATATACTGTTTTTGCGACCGGAAGAACCTGGAGCGGTTGTAACTCAATCTGGAGATATCGATAATCGCCTTAAAACGCTTTTCGACGCTTTAAGAATGCCAAAAGATGAAAACGAAATACCAAAAGGTGACAATCCTAAAGAAGATGAGGCTTTTTTCTTCTGTCTTCTTGAAGATGATTTTCTTATTACTTCTTTTTCTGTCATTTCAGATAGATTACTAATTGAAGCAGACCCATCGGAAGTTGTTTTAATTATAAAAGTAAAAATTGATACTACCAAACTTGTGTTGGGAAACATGGGTTTAGGTGGATAACCCTTGTGAGTGAAAAATCTGATTCGTGGGGACACCATATTTAGTTATTAAGAATTAAGTAAGGTATTCCCTAGATTATTCAACTTAACATGTTAAATAAAGAAAACAAATCAGTCTCTACAAAACCATGGCAAACGAAAGAATGGAAAAAACTAAGAGATAATTTACTTAAGAAAAAATGTAAACAGTGTGGGAATACGAACGATTTAGTATTACAACACTTATGGCATCCGCCGAGTTACTTAACCACATGGAAATATGTAGTTAATTTGATGTTTAGAAAATGGATACGTGCTAAAAGGATCGATTTGCTTGAAGGAGTAAAAACCCGAAATGAAAAGAGAGAAAAAAGGAAGATACTATTAAAACAATTCTTGGAGGAAAAGAAAGCAGAGGTCGATGCTAAAGTAACGGAAGAACGACAGAAAGATTATAAACGCTATATGTCGGGAGTAGATACGGTTACTTTTTGTAAGAAATGTGCTTTTTTGATGGATAGGAAAAACAAGAAATTATGCCGAATATGTAAAAAGAATTACCATGATATTTATTATGACACGTGTCATACATGCAAAGGGCAAGCGGATGAGGAAAGTAGACAAGAAGGTGAAATATTTGAACAACTGCGAACTGAATGTTTACATGAGCCTAGATGTCCAGATGTTTATTATTCTTGTGTGAATGGGAGCGGCGGAGGAAATACCTATAAATGCAATTTTGAATCAATATGTAAAAAATATCCGGGGATACTTAAAATTATGGACGACCAAGATTTAAAAAGGATAGAAATAGATACGGAGATTAGTGGACAACTGAGTTCTGATTGTTCACACAATCCTAAATGTAAACGTATTAGTTACTCTTATTTCAATAGTGATTGTGATGGTATTACTTATAAATGTAATTTCGAAAAAATATGTGAAAAATATCCTGACATCATCAAAATAGAGAGAATACTTAAAGATTAGTAATGATTTTAGGGATAGGGCGGGAATAGTCCCTTCTTTAATTAATTAAGGCGTCCCCTGTAATTGTGTTCCCAGAATTGTAAAGGAGTGAAGTTATTATGAAGATTCTCGGACCGGCATCGCTGGCAGCGCTTCTGGTATCAGGAGTAATTGGCCTTTTAGGCGCTTTATTTGTTCCAATGGGAGATATGGGAGCCGGGGGCATAATTGCTGGATTAGTCGTAATGATAATCTCGTTCCCTGTCGTATTAACCATTATATACGGTATTGTCTCTGTGGCTGATTTAACTAAAAATAAACCAAAAGCAATTATTGAGAACGGAGAAAAGAAACCTGAAGGACAAGATATAAAGAACGGCTCAGAAGAAAAATAGGAGAATAGATATTTTAGGGATTCACCCGGAAGGGATAGGGCAAATATTGTATTTTTTCATATTTACCCTCGCAAAAATACGACCTGAAAATAGTTAAAATGCGAGTTGAGATTCGTAAAAATACAAGCCGAGATTCGTTAAACTGGGAGTCGAGAATCGTTAAAATACGTTCTAAATATCGTTAAACTGGGGGTTGAAAACCGTTAAAATACGTCCTGAATATCGTTAAACTGGGAGTTAAAAATCTTTAAAATACGCCCCGAAAATCTTTAAACTGGGACTGGAAAATCGTTAAAATACGAGCCGAGATTCGTAAAAATAGAGGTCGAAAATCGTTAAAATACAGGATGAAGCCCTACCCCCCACCCCTCCCCATGGGGGGTGTTGGTCTAACGCCTTGATAATTAAGGTGATATAAAACTGAGTGAATTAGGGATTCGGTGGGTTTTACCTACTGCTTCTTCAGGCCTTATTTTATGGGTTCACCATGAATGGGCTAATGAGATTGCCACGTCCCGATTTTATCGGGACTCGCAATGACGTCATTGCGAGGAGTGACGCCAATGGCGCCACGACGAAGCAATCTCGTCCAGAAAGGCATATATGGAAAAGATACTATCTAAGATACAAATTGCCGTTATTATACCGGATGCACCGCCTTTACAATATATGGCGGATTGGATAAAATTTTATACAAAATCCGCCCCGGAAATGGCTAAGGCATTAGAAGAATCCATTCCCAATTTTAGGGCTTACTTTGAAAAGATAGTCAAGCCCGGCATAGATACCATGAAAGGTTGGATTCCAAAGGACTATCGCTCCAAACACGGACGGACTTATCAGGATATCATTAATACTGCCGAAACAAATGCACGGGAAAGTTATAAGAAATGGCGCGAGAAATTGAAACGGCTGCTTGAGACAGTGGATGGGGAAGAAGCCAAACGCCTTCGCGAAAAAATAGAATACAAGGCGTATGAAGCATGCCTGCGCGCCGCACAGATAAGCATGCCCTTTGAAGGCTATGGCACCGAGGTCAGGGGCGTAGCGTCCTTTGCGGCAAGATGGCTTTCCGGAGATGAAACAGCTAAAGCCCTGATTACAGACCGGGATAAAGTTTTGGCAGGCGGCCCGGTATTGATAACTACAGAGGAGCGAGCAAGCAATTTCAGGAACAAATTCATCCAGCGCATCAAGGAGGCAGGCAGTCCGATTATGACATCACTGCATTTTGATTCGGAAGTGCTTCAGGCTGAAAATGACAAGACCAATGAATTGGTCAATAAATTTTTAGCTGATGGCTTTGCGAAATTTAGCACTGGTGGAGAATCACATACAGATTTTATGGTAATAGATGGCAAACTGTATTTGGAGATTCAGATAAGTCGCATTTGATTTGGGGAATTAGGTCTGGCGTCCTCCTGAATTAATTTATTATCTATCTTAGGTACACTAAGTTTCCTTCAGGAGGTTAATTAAATCCATATTCCCTATTTTTCTCGCGGTGTCCATAGCAGAATTTTCATAGTTATTTTGCTTATTTGGATCCGCCCCTTCTTTTAATAACATCCTTACAATATTTAAGTTTGGAGAATTATTCGTCACACATTCAGATAATGGAGTATTGCCGAATTTATCCTGCGCATTAACTTCCGCTCCATTTTCTAATAACACCTTGACTATATCTTCACGTTGATCTCTGGCAGCAAAGTGTAATGCTGTATATTTTTGTGACCGATCTTGTATGTTCACATCAGCTCCACATTGGATCAAAAACTTAACCATTTCCGAATCAGCATTTGCTGCTAAGATAGCATACATTAATAATGTTATGCCATCTTCCTTATCACCAGTATTAACATTAAAATCATTCTTGAGTATTGTTCTTAATGAATCATATTCTTTCCGATATACTGCTGTCAATGCTTTTTCCATTGTTTGGTCTATCATATTAACTATCTTTCTGGTAATTTCCTATGGGAATTCCCAAAACGCCTTCCTTTAATTCCGGGAACGCCTTGCCTCTTTATTTTTCTTCCTTTTATTTGGTTTATTAATCTGTGTAATAGATTCGATTCTCTCACTACAAGTCTGTGGCTTAAATCCTACCCCTCTTTCCCTAATTTGGCAATAATTACCAACGAGTTACAGGTTTAAAGTTAGAGGTTATAAGTTATACCGAAGTTGAGTCAGCGCGCGATGCCTTCGGCATCAACGTTGCCTCTATCTATTCGTATGATAATCTTAATTTCCACTATCGTCGGTATGGCATTTCTCACCTGCTTTTGCCATGATATCACCAAGAATAATAACAGCAGGGGCCCCAGCTTGAGATGCTAATTCTCCTTCGCCGGGGAGAATCATCCTAAGCTTTAGGAGTAGAACCATCCGAAGCTTTAGCGTAGGATGGGAGAAATAGCTTTCTAATGCCTTATTATGATTGGGGTTATGGCGGACGGCATATATGTTGCATCTGAAAACAATACCTGATAATGGATTATATGCCGGAGATTAATTATTCATAACGGGAGGGTTGATGACTCGAATCTTAGTCGTTAATAACAAAAAGTATTCCAGCCTTTTTATTTCCTTAAGGGAATGGGGTTATGAAGTAGAACTGGTTAATACCCTTCCCGAAGGCAGGGATATTTTAATGTCCCTGAAATTCGATGTAATCTTTGTCGGGCTTGAGGCAAGCGAATTGCCGGTGATTTTCCAGGTAATCAAAGAATTGCATAGTTCTTCGCCCATCGTCGGGATAACGTCATTGTCGGAAAACAAGCTTAATCGTTTCCTGGAAGATAATAGCATTGCCCGCTCTGATTTTATGAATATCGTGCACTTGCCTCTTAGCATAGAGGACCTTATTTTCTCCATAGAAGAAACGCTTACCCAGTATCCGGAGGCTGTCATAACCGAAGAGAAACCATTGCTTAGAAAAGAACGCCAACAGCGCCTTATCGAGCGAAGGCGTATTCTGGAAAACCATAGGCTGGCTGATTTTCTTTCGTCTCACTTAAAGCAGAATATTTTCGAGGAATAAATCCTTTAATCCATAGAGGAAATTAAAGATTTTTTATTATGTTATCATTGCCTACTTTTACACAGCAAAAGATAAAGAAGAGACTCGATGACTGGATATTTGAATTAAGCCAGAAAGAGGAATATTATCAGTCCCAATTAACTGCCTTCCAGGCTGAGAATAAAAACCTGCAACAGGAATTAATACAGACAAAGTCCGAGTATTTAAAAAGGCTTTCCGACATCATGCAGGAGCGGGAAACTGCGTTGAGCCAGCAGATGAAGGATATCCTTGGTTCACTGGAGCAGAATAAAGCCACCTATCAGGATAAGGCGCGTCTTTCCAAGGCAGAGGATATTGCACTCAGGCAGGAGCGGCAGAGATTAGAGGAAATGCAGAAGCATCTACAGTTTCTTGAGGTGAAGCTTGCTGAGCAGAAGGCGGTGCACCAAAAGGAAACGCAGGCCATATCCGCGCTTGAGGCTGAATATAAGGCGAGGTCAGCAGAAAAGGAAAAGGTTCTTGCCAACATCACGCATCTCGAAGAAGATGAAATAGCGCATCGAGAAGTTAAACTAAAGAAGCTGACAGATGAAATCGGGCAGGTGCGGTCTAATATCGGAAAATATAAGAGTGATTTAGAGGTTACTGAGAAAGAGATAGGCGAAGGTAACAGGACAATCAATGACCTTAAGAAACAAATTCAGGCGCTTACGGATAGGAATAACCAGAGAGAAAATGAATATCATAAGCTTTCCAACGAACTGGCAACGATGGAAGAGCCTCTCAGATTCAAAAACAAGGAAAAGGAGAATCTTATCGCCGCGCTGAAAGCCCTCAGAGAAGGGGATTTATTACAGCAACAAAATACACTGAAAAAGACCGAAACAATGATTTCGGAACAGGTAACAGCATTACAAAAATTGCATAAAGATAAAGAAGCAATAGATAACCAAATCAAAACTCATTCAGCCCAGAAACAGAAGCTATTAGATGAAATCAGGACACTTCAGGATATAAAAATACCCCAGAAAGAAGCCGAATCAAAAAGGATAATAGAAAGCATTGCAAGGGCGCAATCCGAGATTGAACAATACCATGCGGCAATGGAGAAAATAGGACAGGAAATATCCGACCGGGAGAATAAAATACAGGGCTTGGGAAAACATATCCAGTCAGTGGAAGAAAGGATTTCCCAGGATGAACACAAACACCGGAAAATTCTCGAAGAGATAAATTCAATAGAGAGCCAGATAAGGAATAAATCTGCGATTGACGAGAAATTGGCCGGCACCATTAGAAATCTTGAAAATGTCGAGTTGTTGAGGCGCGAGACGCGATTAAAAGAGATTGAAGATGACATATTAAAACAGAATGTCATTCGCCAGCGGTTGCTTAAGGAGTTGACGCCGTTAGAAACTCAAATACAGACCAAGACAGCGGAGAGAGACAAATTATTGGGTGCGATTAAGAATTTAGAGGAAATTACGTTGCCACAGCAGGAAAGCAGGCTGAAAGAGATAAGGGATGAGATTGAGAGATTCCCGGATAAAATCCGCAGCCAGGAAGGTGTTTTAAATGGAATAGAACAGGGAATATTAATCGAAACACGGAAGATAAAAGACCTGCAGGATAAGGATTCTTTATTAAAGAGGGAATACCAGAGATTGCTGGCTAACCAGAAGAGATTGAATGAAACTATCTACCGCCTGGAGAACGAAATCAACAAGAAGAAAAACCAGCACGAAGAATTGATGAGGCAGGTAACCCGGATTGAGTCGGAACTAACCGTCCAGAATGAAATAATAAATAATGCGAAGGAATCTATAACGCGGGCAACGGATAATCTGGCACAGCAGGAAAAACTATACCAGGACTTAGTAAAAGAAACAGCTGTGCTGGAGACCCAGTTCCAGTCTAAAACCATAGAAAAGGAAAAGCTGTCTAATGCAATCAAGCAGGCCGAGAAAATTGATTTGCCTCAACGAGAAGCGAGATTGAAAGAGGTATTAGACAATATCTCAAAGCAAAAGTCGCTGATTCAGGGATTGCAAAAAGAGATGCTGGCAGTGGAAGGGCAAATCCAGAATAAAACTCTCGAGAAACAAAGAGCCCTGGATACCATCAAGCGATTGGAAGAAACTGATTTACCCATGCAGAATGATAATCTTAAGAAAACTATGGCGGAAAATGAGCAGGTCAAATCCAGGCTTGATGAACAACAAGCCGTACTGGCTAAATTAGAACAAGAGGTATCCGTAGAGAATAATACGATGCAGGAATTGCAGAAAAAAGACAATTTGCTGAAATCAGAATACCAGAGTGCTAAGACTAATCAAAAGAGATTAAACGATGCTTTGATTCATGTGGAAAATGAGATTAATCGCAAGAAGAATAAACGTGAGGAGTTAATCAGGACGTCGAATCAGTTAAGGTCGAAAATCGGTGTTCACGAAGGGATGCTCTGGAATCTAAAGGAGCCTTTAGGCTCATTAGCGGAAAAGCTTAGAGAGCAAAAGGAAATACTGAATGAAGAGTCATTGGCTTATTTGCAGGATAAAAAGACATTAATAAGACCATTCAGGAGCAGGCAATGGGAAATCATTTTCTGGCTTTGCCTGATTGTTCTCATGATAAGTTCATTAGGATTCATAGTATGGTTTGCTATTTTCAGGTAATGATGATTAGGAGAATAAAAGATGGAAGAATCAGTTAATACTAATCCGATACACAGTGATTTAATTCCCGAAGACGTTCGTTCCCGTTTAGCCAGCCTGGCAGGCAAGCTGGAAGAGGAGAGGCGCAATCTGGATGAGGCGCGCTTATTGCGGGAAGCAGAAGTAAAAGCGCTTAAGACAGAAATATCGCAGCGGGAAAATGTTTCACAGTCTGAGAAAAAGCAGCTTGAGCAGGATTTGGCACGGTGGAAAAGGGAATACTTATCGTTCCAGGAAAAAGAGCAGGAATGGAGCAAGAAACAGGGCTTCTGGGAAAATGAGCGGAAGGATTGGGAATACAAAGTCCAGCAATACAAAAAGGAGATTGAACGATTACAGGAGCAGTTAAAGAATAAAGAAGCTGTCTGGCAGGCTGAGCGGCTTGCATTGGAACAAACTGTCAGAAAACTGGAGAAGGAAAGCCTCGACCTGAAAAATGAATACCAGAGAAAGATTCAGGAATTAGAATTGCAATACGAGCAGCGGATAAATAAAGAAGTGGATGAATTAGAACGTCTTCTGAATGAGGCACGTGAATCCTGGCAGAAAAAGATGGTCAAATCCCGTTAGAAAGGACAATGGCATAATTTATAGTAATAAAGATAAATAAAAATGGAATCAAAAACACTTTCTAACGGGACTAAGAGGAAATAATTATGGAAAATTCTCACGAAAAAGCGATCGGAATCTATCAGAAAGTTCTCGCACTTAATCCGGACCATCGGGAGACGCATAAGGCGTTAGGCATAATTTATCTGGATAAAGGCGAACTTGAGAATGCCTTATCTTCTCTCAACAAGGCCCTGGACATGGGCTTATGGGATGCGGAACTTTATTATAATTTAGGGTTAACCTATGAAGCCATGGGGTTGATTAATAAGGCTATTACCAATTTAAAGCTCGCTTTAGGATTTAAACCATCCCCGATTCAACTGAGTTATATTTATGCCAGATTGGGACGGCTTTATTTTGAGAAAGGCGCTTTGGATGAAGCCCTTTTTGTCTTGCAGAAAGCTAATCAACTTAATCTGCAGGATTTAGATGTTTATATTAATCTCGCCTTTGTTTATGATGAGAAGGACTTGTTTGAAGAGGCGATTCTCTGGTATAAGAAAGCTATTTCATTTAATCCGCCCCAGCAGGTTTCCGCAGAGCTTTATGCCAATCTTGGTTTGATATATCTTAAATCAGGCTTCATAGAGGATGCTTTTAATGCCAGCAAACAAGCACTGAAAATGAACCCTGATATTGCTTTAAGTTATGCGGTGTTGGGCGCCTTATGCTTAAGTCGGGAATTATACCCGGAAGCGATTACCTATTATGAGAAAAGAATGAAATTAATTCCTGATGACATATTGAGCCTACGGCATTTGGGAATTTCATATCAACGTGATGCCCAGATAGAGCAAATTCGTTCAAGCTATGAACAGAAAATTATCCAGAATCCGGATAATCCGGATTATCTTTTATCATTGGGCAAGGCTTATTGGTCGGCCGGAAATTATGATAAGGCTATAAAAGCGTTGGAAAAAGTAATTGCTTTAGCCCCTGAAAACCAGAGTGCCTACTATTATTTAACGTTTGCCTTTGAGTCTAAGGGAGAAATAAGCAATGCGCTGATTCACTATCAGCAATATCTGGATATCAAATCTGCTCCGGATATGGCTAATTATCTCATATTAGGAAGGATGTATGCCCAGCAAAACCAAAAGGATAAGGCAATTAACGCATTTAAACAGGCAATTGATTTAAATATCCAGAAGATTAATATTATGCCGCCGAATATCCAGTGTTATGCCTTACTTGCTTCTGCCTATGAAGAAAAAGGGCTGTCGGATGAAGCAATTAATACGTACAAAAAAGCATTATTATACGAACCGGGAAGTGCAGAGATTTATTCGGCACTGGGCAAGTCTTATTTAAATAAGGGGTTATATGCCGAGTCAATGGATGCATATAATCAGGCTAACCGGCTGAATACGGCCTCGGGTCAAACAACTCTTAGTTTGGCTCAGGCTTATTTGGCACAGGGGGCATATGATGAAGCAATCAATATCTGCAATAAAAGATTGAGCATTTATCCAAATGATTCTCAGGCATATCTTATCTTAGGCAAGATTTATAATACAAAAACATTGCCTGATGATGCAATCAAGGCATATCAAAAGGCGATTGAATTAAACTCTGATGAGGTTAATGCTTATATAGGATTGGCGGGCATATATTTAACGAAAGAATTATGGGATGAAGTAATTGTTAATCTTAAGAAGGCTGTAGTATTAAATCCCAGGGATTCCAAGTCTTTTTATTCTTTGGGCAGGGCTTACCAGAAAAAAGGTCTTATTCAGGATGCAATCAGTAATTTTCAGAAAGCAGCCGAACTTAATCCGCAGTATCGGGAAGCGAACGTGCAAAAAGAGACGGTCGTTGTGTCGGAAGAAAATATTGCTAAAAAGATAACAGAGTGTAAAAATGAGATAGAGCGTAATCCCCAGAATCAAGATGCCTATAAAGCATTGGGCATGGCATATAGCGAAAAAGGATTATATGATGAATCAATTTACTATTATAAAAAAGTACTTAAGCTCAATCCTGCCAACCCGGATGTTTATGCCCGGTTAGGCATGGCATACGAGGCGAAGGGGAATGATTCGGCCGCGATTGCTTCTTACGAAGAACTTTTTAAATACCAGCAGGAAACTCCGGAGCTTTGCCTGACTGTTGCCAAATACTATTCTCAGAAAGGCAATCACGATAAGGTTATTAATTACTGCCGCCTCTTAACGACCAAGGAGTTGGATATTCCTATCTTGGTTAAAGTTCATAATTATTTGGCTGAAAGCTACCGCATTTTCAAGCGATACAATGAAGCAATCGCAAGCTATTTGTGGCTGATTAACAATAAGGTTACTAATACTTCAATATCAAGAGGTTTAGCCGAATGTTATTGGGCGATTAATGATTATGGAAAAGTAATTAAATATGCAGGAGAAATCCTGGCACAAAACGAGCAGGATGCCGAGGTTCGGAAATGGCTTATGGAATCATATTACAAACAAAGGCAATATGACCAAGCCATTCCATATTATGAGCAGTTAATTAATAAGGGACCTGATAATGCTGAAGCGTATGCGCGTTTGGCTATGATTTATTTGTTAAAAGCTGAAGGGTAATTTATATGGCAACCAAAGAATATTTAGAAGAAGCTATTAAATTCGGGCAAAAAGCATTGGAACTTGCTCCAGATAATTACCAGGCGCATCTGGCTTTAGGCGGTGCTTACTTAAAAAAGGGTAAGTATGACGACAGTTTTAAGTTTTTGGAAAAAGCATTGCAGCTAAATTCAGATCCTGCTGATTTAGAGAAAATATATTTTTATATAGGAGAAGTTTATTTTGCCAAGGATTTGGTTGCCAATGCCATAACTTATTTTGAAAAGATTGCCGAACAAGGTTCTCCATTACCGGCGGTTTATTTTATTCTCGCAATTTGTTACCGGAAAAAAGGCGATTACAATACGGCAGTGTCTCTATATAAAAAAATCATTGATATTGACACACAATATAATCACGTCTATAGCGCTTTGGGCTCCGCTTATATTCTGATGAAAAACTATAAAGAGGCTATCAGTGCTTTTGAGAAAAATATGGGTATCAACGGCAAAAATGGTCATGACCTTTATGCGTTAGGCGCCTGTTATATGAGTGAAGGTGAGTATGATAAAGCAATTGATTATTTAGAAGAAGCGTTACGTTTTTCTTCTGAAACGGATACCTGGATTTACCTGTCGTTGGGCAGCGCTTATCATTTAGTGAATTATCTCTCCCTTGCCTTGGATTGTTATGGTGAAGTTTTGTCTCAGGGTGATGATAAAGCTTTAAAATACTACCGTCGCGCCGGAGACTTGCTTAGTATTGATATATATAGGCAGATAATTGCTAAAGAGGTTAAAACACGATTTGAATGGCGTTCGACTAAAATGATACCGTATTATCTGCTTATTATTGTTTATAAACACCAGGGTGCATATGATATAGCCATTGAGACTTGTCAAAAAATACTTGCAGTAGATCCTTCAGATGGACTGGCATCATTTTTGTTAGCCGAACTGCATACTGCCCAGAAATCATCCCCTCAGGTAGCGATTGATGCCTATAAAAAAGTCCTTGAACAGGATAGTCAGGATATTGAGACAATGATTAAATTGGTTAAACTTTATTTAGAACAACAGCAATATGACCTGGCACTAATCTATGTGCAAAAAGCATTAGCCGTTAATTCTAATAATCCAGAGGTAAACTTTCAGGCGGGATTAGTTTACTGGAAGAAAGAATTATCATATACGGCCCAGCCGCTGTTGGGAAAGGCAGTGGAGTTGGCTCCAAATAATCCGGAAGCGTTTTTCTATCTCGGTGAGGTTTATTCTTCGCTGAGAAACCAGGATTCTGCTCGCCGTGCCTGGCAAAAAGCGGCGGAATTAGCTCCGGACAGCCAATTTGGGATGGAAGCGAACAAAAGACTACAAGAAACAGAAAATATTTAAATCGAGTTTTGCCAGCATAGAAGGAGTTTGTTAAATGCGAAATATCTTAGTGGTAGATGATGAAGAACATATCCGCGAGGCAGTCAGCGAATTTCTGAAAGGCGAAGGTGATTATGAAATTTTCCTGGCTGAGGATGGCTACAAAGCCCTGGATATATTTAAGAGTAATCCTATTGATCTCGTTTTTATGGATGTGAAGATGCCGGGAATAGATGGTATCGAAGTATTCCGCCAGATGAAACAGATTAACCCTAAAATCAAAGTGGTTATTATGACCGGATTGCCTGACGAACAGACCTTTGACCGGGCCGTGGCAATTTCCGATGACGTCGCAGAAGGTTTCATTGCCAAGCCTTTCAAGCCGGCTGAATTGAGGAAATGCCTGCAAAACGTCCTGGCCGGAGACCGTCATGCAGCCTTCCAGTTAACGCCCACTCAATTAGATGCACTAGGTAAATGTGTTACCAGGGCTGTAGGAACTGTTTCGCAGGCATTATCGCACATTATACAAAAAGATGCCAAGGTCATTGTTCAAGGGGTTAATGTCGTCCCTTTAGCCCAGGTTTCCAAAGCTCAGGAAGAGCCCGGCAAATTATCCGTAGGATTAATCTCCAAATTTAACGGGGCTATCAGCGGGACGGTTTTGCTGTTATTTTCCTGGGAAGGCGGATTAGCATTGCTGGACCTGATGAAAAAGAATTCCACCGGCACTACTAAAATATTTGATGAACAGGGACAGGCTAGTCTGAAGTCGTTAGGAACTATTTTGACAGGGACTTATTTAAAGATACTTTCAGAAGAATTGAAATTATCGATTCAGTTCGGTCTTCCGGAACTGACCTTCGACCATCGTAACGCCATGATTAAGTCTATTGCCAAGGATTTAAGTCCTCTGTGGGAAAGGGAAGGAGAATATCTCTTTACAATTGAAACGGAATTAAGTATTATAGAATTTTCAATTAATTATTGGGTTTCGTTGATTCCCACGACTGATTCGCTAAAATTAATTTTACGCTCATTAGGAACCTTAAAATAATATTATGTCTGATTTGTCTTTTACTCCGCGTCCTAATCTGAGTAACCGCATAACGCCCCAATTATGGGGGCGAATCAAGCTGTCTAACTTTATGGAGATTCCCGAAGAGGAATTCCGCCAGCAAATCAGCCAGATTGAAGGGCATCCTCTTTTCAAGAAATTGGTTACACCGGATGACCCGCAATCTAAAATTATCAGTTATCAGCGCTTTCCGCAGACCGATATAAACCGTAATTTTTGCCAGCTTAATGAAGAGATTACGACGGAATCTAAAAGCCCTGACTTAAGCCCGCTATTGGAAAAGCGCAAGGAACTTATTCCGCATATAAAAAAGATAGGACTTGATAATTTTAAGAAATTCTTCCTTTATCAGGATGATAATTTAACTACTGAAGAAATAGCCCAAACCTGCAAGGTTGCACCAGCTAAGATTAAAGCCATTAGGGAATTAATGGATGAGCTTTATATTTTAGACCTGACGCATCCTACTCCTGCTGTCTCTTCTGATGGCTCTAAATCGCGCGGAACGAAAATTGCTTCGATAGAACAGGACAAGGAAGCATCCGAAGACCAGCCGAGATTTAAAATCGGATATTTTTCCCCCCATTATGCGCGCGGACGTTACATAGTCAATTACAAAAAACTTGTTGAGCTAAAATCTCAAAATGGTTTTTCTAAGAGTGATTTCAAGGAAATCGAGCGACTTGTCAAGCATATCGAATTGATTAATGCACGGCAGACCATTCTCTATTCAATAATCAAGAAAGTACTGGATGTCCAGACAGAATATTTTAAGACCGGTGATGCCGGGGATTTAAAACCGCTCACCCAGCAGATGTTAGCGCGCCATATGTCGGTTCATCGCAGTACCATTAATCGCATGGTTAACCACAAATATATTGAGACGCCGTGGGGGGAGGAGAAATATCTAAAATTTTTCTTAATCAATCGGAAGCATTTCGTTAAAAGAATACTAGTTCAGCTTACAAAAGATTCCTCCGTAATCTTAGGTGATGAAACGATTAAAAATATGCTTAAGGAAAAATACAATATCACACTCGCACGCCGGACCATTTGTAGTTATCGGAATGAATTAAATAAGCAAGTCTCATAAACTTGTCCTTCGGATAAGCAAAATTACTTTCTTTGTCAAGTCGTTATCCTCATTCGACAATTCAAACTAATAGAGTAGGCTAATTAATTTGGTAATATAAGCCGATATAACGATATACCACGGCTTTGTTAAAAAATGGGCTATTTTAGGGGCTAAAAATACCTAACCCCTTGAAATTCAAGGAGTTATTTCATGAGGGAGGATATAAAGCACAACTTTGTTAAAATTAGGATGCGATTTTGAGGTAACACCGGGCTTTAATCTGCGTTTTAATGGTTAAAGCCTTTGGGTTTTTCTTAAGGAACGACCAAGACTCAAGGGTATTTAGTTCTCGGAATATTCGGAGTGTTTCGCCGATAGTTTGCGGCGACTCCTTGCTGATCTTTGACAATGTGCCATTTAGCCTGATATAGGTAAGAAAACTATAGGCTAAAAAACTCATATGCCAATGCCGACTGATAGTTTTGATTGAGCGTACTTGATACTGGTCAAAGCCAAGATTATCTTTGGTGTCTTGGAAGATGCGCTCAATCCCCCAGCGTAAGGCATAACGTTTAAAGACCGTTTCAGCCTGAAGCGAAAGATGATTGGTAACAATAACCTGTATATCTTCAGTATCATCTTCGGTCCATTTACCCCTGGCGAACACAATGAGTTTTTTATCGCTTAGTCCCTTAACCTTACCCTTAAAAGCATAGAGCCGGAAAGTTCTTTCCTTCCCTTGTTTATTGGTTACCGTTACCTTCCGCGTGAATTTCGTGGAAGGGATGAGTTTAACCAGCTCATCCACGCGCAACCATTTACCATGGAAGCAAATTTTCCGGTCTATTTGAGCCTTACTAATCCAGGTAAGGGAACGATTTTCTATCTCTTGGATAAACCAATCGCAGAAATACCAGGAATCAAAGATGACGTCGCTAAAGAGAATCGCTTTACGAACCGCATCATCAATGAGATCCAAGCCTATTTCGTGTTTGGTCTTAAAGATGAAATCACGATTCTCTTTCTTGTAGAAAGCATCTTGAGGCAGATAAGGGCGCTGGTTAATGGGAAAACGTTTGCGGGTGGAACAGAAAGCCGAAGCTACTACCACGTTGCAGTTGGTAATCCGGTCTTCAGTTCCGTAATGCTGAACCTGAGCCGCTTCGGTTTTCTTCCCCCATTTCTTGCAACCGGTATCGTCGAGAGTCAGGACACCATCTTTAGTAGATTTGGTTGCGGAATGAGATTGAAGAATGTTAACACGATATGTATTCAGTTCTTCAGAATCCCACTTGGCATCAGAGAGAAAATACTGGAGTTGCTGGTAAGAAGACAAGGTAGTTTTAAGAGATAAAGACTGGATACAAACTCGTTTGTGTTCCATCATTAGCGTTGCCAGATAAATGGAAAAAGAGATAAAAAGTTTCTTGCTGAATAAGCCAGAGAAGTGATTAGTGAAGGACTTGAAAATGCGTCCAGTTTGGGTGACAAAGTTTAACATAGGCTACTCCTTTATCCCGTCAGGGATTTTGGAATAACCCCTCTGGAGATAATCATAAAGGAAAAGATAGAAAAATGCAAGGGCAAAAAAGATTTTGCTTGACTTTTGCGGGGGGGGGTATAATAAAAATTAAGATGAGAAGATTAGAAAAGCGAAGAGGAAATGATTTTAGATATAATTCGTTGATATATAAAGGGTTAGGTGAGCCGATGCGATGTTGCGTTGGATTACACCTTTAAC
>Ga0315282_10003466_pt1 | contig 28283 bp, 24 predicted proteins | sample YL17G07_20_MG_FD_203693 | JGI IMG/M metagenome (GOLD analysis project Ga0315282, IMG submission 203693) | Sediment microbial communities from Yellowstone Lake, YNP, Wyoming, USA - YL17G07_20 | ecosystem: Environmental > Aquatic > Freshwater > Lake > Sediment | place: USA: Wyoming | collected... | reverse complement strand
TAACGCTACTTAGGGCGAATGGCCTACAGGTATATGACCTAGGAGTAGATGTACCGGTCGAAAAATTCATCGAAGAGGTCAAAGGAAAAAGGCCAGATATTCTAGCAATGTCCGCACTCCTCACCACTTCCATGCCCGAGATGATGAAAACCATCAAGGCTCTAGAGGGAGCTGGCATAAGATCTGGGTTGAAGATCATAATTGGTGGTTCCCCCGTATCGCCCGAGTTCGCAAGGGAGATAGGTGCGGACATAGCCTCTCGAGACGCAGTGGAAGGCGTGAACATCTGCCTTGAATGGATTAAATGGAAGCAAAATGCATGATATCACCTACAATCCAACTGCAGCCACATTAAATTACAATTAATATTTGCATCTAAAAGTGTCTTTTTTAAAGATGAATCTGTAATCTTGCACGATCTGGACCTGCGATTCGGGTCGATTTGATTGCATGGCCTGTAATCTCAAGTGAACAGGCCCCATGCTCAGTGCAGAAGCCCTCACATTTCTCCGCCCAGTCTCTTTCGCCATATGCAAAACCGCAGGCCTTGCATACATATAGCATCTCTCCGCTCAAATCCAACACCGCACGTACCATTATATTTTTCCCATTGTGAATATACTTATTGTGATGTATAAACTTTCACCATTAAGAGAAAGGCACAAAACCGCTTGAGATGATATAGAAAGAAAGGCAAACCTTAATCAATTATGTAAATTCATTTTTGTGAAGGCCTATCAAGGATCATTCACGGCAAGAAGTATGGCAGGTATCGGGTAAAATCGCGAAAAGGCAGGAGATCCGGAAAACCTTTCGGTTGCACAGAAGTGCAACCAGATCATCTCTAGGTCTCCGGAGATTAAGCTCCCTCATGCGTCAAGCATCACAGTGAAATCTTTCCAGGAGCTCCTCAGAGCTGCCACGAGTGCCAACAACGCCTTCAATATCTTCATTCGTCATTCACCTCTTTCAGTTCTTGGTGCCGTAGCTATTGCAGTAGATATTTAACGGAAGTTCACGATTGGAACTCACGATATGTGAGCACCATTAGTATGCACATCTAGATAGTTGTTCAACCCCGTTTCCATTTATGAAGCTAGGTACATCATAAAGAGGGTACCAAAACAGAGCCACAGCTGTACAGATTGAGCAGAGAATAAGTCCAGTCGCTTCAGAGTATAGGACTGCTAGAACGGGAAGAAAAATCTAAGTGCCAGTACGATGCTGCCTAGGAACATGACCATCGCAATGCCAGACAATAGACCACCAACTATTGGAACGCCATATCGCTCGTATAGCTTACTGCCGCCAACTCTCAAAACACTCGTCTTGATTATCCACGCGGTTAGGAAGGCCGACCATAGGCCATACCAAAGACCAGGTACGGATGTCGCTATGACGAAGCCCAGTGGTTCAAATGGGAACCATACGAAACGGGAATGGAGCATTGCGAGCGCGAATGTGATGATGAAGCCAATGGTACCGTAACTGACAAGTGGGGCCAATGGAGGCGCCCAATCCCAACCCGAGCACGTCTTGTCGATGCTGCACGCACCAAAGTTGCCGATTATCGGCGCACCATAAGCATTCGCGATCCAGATCCTCGTGATGGAGATCAGTGGGCTTGAGATGAGCAACGCCACTACAGATACAAGATATGTATTCCTGCTACTGACGCCGGTTAGATTCGCCATCCTGAGGGGCATCATCTGTGCACTTGGGAAAACCATCGCCACATTACCGTTGGAGAACTCCTGCGTCGTCCAATTGGACATGATCATGTCCGCGTTCAGAGGTGGTAATTGGCCACCCCATCGCACCTGCACCGGGAACCACGAATGGCCTCCACGTAGGTTGTTCAACGCATAGATTCCAGTATGAGAGTATGTGTAGAAACCCGCGATTCCGCTGACGAAGATCGAGAATATGAGGATGGCAATGGCCGAGATGAAGTCGATGCCCGCGGACATGAACCAGAGTATGATGGCAATCGTGCCAAATGCGAGAATTAGGTAGGCTGTTCTATAACTCGTTACCTCCCCCTTCTCTTCTTCGGAGAGCGGGCTACGATGGCCGATGGCGAGTTGAAAGGTCTGGCGCAAGTAGCTCCTCGAGTTGAAGAGCAGCATGGCCGCCAATGCCGTCGCCCCACCGACGCCAGACATGTAACCCCATGAGAATGGCGGACTCTCTGCAAGTGATACGCCAGTGTGGCTCAGCACCCTGCAGCACGCTCCCTCCTGAAAGATGCCGGTATAGTAGCCCATCTGATAAGCCACCTGCTCAAGGCCAAACATGATAAGTGACCAGAACCACACATTGAACGAGACCGATAACGGAGCGAGGAAGAAGAGGCCGAACGCCACTGGATCTTTATTGGCCATCGCAAGTCCGACTATGCTCTGCGCTAATGTGTCGGATGCGGGGAATTGTTGAACAGCAGAGGGACAAGTGTTTACACGCCATCCATATATGTCGGGGAACCATGGGAAGATGGCCTGTAGAAAGATCGGCATCTCGAATACTAGGCCTAGAACCATACCCACCATCAGCGGCCTCAGATCCCGATCGGCGGATCGATTCACATCCACCGTCCTAACGACCTCGTGGGCCGCCATGGTCATGGGGAAGGGAATCTTTTCTACATCGATCCACCTCCGCCTGAAGAGGAGGGAAAGGCCGCTATTGAAGATGAAGAGCGAATAAGTGAATGTCGTCCAGAAGAATATCGATCCAGCCCATGCAGCCCAGTTTACAACAACACCACCTGCCATCATCGCATTCACAACATCAGAGGGTGGAGCCCACCACCACGATCCCATCATATCTCTCACCGCCCCAGTGGTGAAGAGGACTGTCCTGGCGAGACCGACTGGAGCCGGATATTCGTAAGAGAAGTCGCTGTAGCAGATGATGGTGCCCACAGTATACAGATATGTCAAGTGAGCGTTGGAGATCTTCAGTATCCTGCGGAAAGGATAGGCCAAGACGAGGAAGACGAATGCCAGGATTGTGAACTTGGTGCCTATGCCAACCCCCCAGTTAAAGCTGCACTGCATAACACTGCCTGATGGGGTCAGTAGAAAATATATCGCAGATCCCACGACTGTGGAAATAGCTGTCAATAGAATGAGAGGTATCCAAGGAATACTCTCCCTAGTTTTTTCTGCACTCATCAGATGTCCCAAGTGCATTTTTCATAAATATGGTATATAATACCTTCGTAGGCATAATGAATTCTACGAAATCATCTGATAATCGGATATGGCGGTGTCGTATGAGTTTGGTTTAAGACCTACCGCTCCTAATAACTTGTCAAAGGGTATAAAAGGAGCGAAATCCTTTAAGCTACTCGAACCGAAGAAGTGAAACAATGAAGCTCTCCGCGATCGAAGAGGATTTCGTCAATACCTTTGAGGACTTCGAGATCATCGATGCCCATGAGCATCTGCCTCCTGAGAAGGTCTACATTGAACAGAAGGTTGACGCCCTGACGCTCTTCAGCCACTACACGCGATATGACCTGATCACCGCCGGCATGTCGAGCGGGAATTATGAGAGGATCCAGAACCACGACATCCCACTCGAGGAAAGGTGGAAGATATTCTCCCCGTATTTAAAGAGCATAAGGTACGGTTCCTATGCTCGTGCGGCATTCATAGCAGCTAAGGAATTCTATGGCTTTGATGACATCGATGAAGGAAACTATGAGGCTCTTTCTGAAAAGATGATGGTTAATAATAAGCAAGGAATTTACCGCCGAGTTCTCCGCGAGAAGTGCAACATACGCACAGCCCTGACTCAGAACGACTATGGGCTTAACAATCGAACAGATTACGACCACGACCTGCTAATGCCCCTAATGCTCCTGGATACCTATGCGGCAGTGAGCTCAAGAAAAGCCATCGAGGAGAGGGTCAATAAGTTCGATGACGAGGTGAAGACGCTTGATGATTACTTGGATGTGATAAAGGAGGGATTGGGTAGGTGGAAATCAGAGGGCGTCGTTGGGTTGAAGATGGTTTCGCAACCATATAGTGAACCTAGCCGGGAATTAGCTGTCTCTCTCTTCGATTCCCTTGTTAGAGGTGAAAAGGTCAAACTTCCCGAGTTGAATCCCATGCATTCCTACATTACCGAGCAGATGATGGATATGGCCTCGGAACTCGGACTGGTCGTGGCAGTCCATACAGGGGTCTGGGACGACTTCCGAACACTCGATCCCAGGCACATGATACAGATCATCATAAGGCATCCGAAGACAAAGTTCGACATCTACCACATGGGGGTCCCATGGGTTCGAGATACTGCCATCATGGGGAAGAATTTCCAAAACGTTTGGCTTAACCTCTGCTGGTGCCACATTCTTTCCCCTAAGATGATCTGCTCAGCGATGGATGAGCTGATCGACCTCGTCCCCGTGAATAAGATCATAGCTTTTGGCGGAGACTACCACAAGCCCGTGGAGAAGGTTTACGGCCACTTGGTCATGGCGAGGGAGAATATCGCTCGGGTCCTGGGAGGGCGCATCGAGGATGGCCTCATGACCAAAGAGGAGGCCATGGCTATAGCCAAGAGTTGGTTTTACGATAATCCAAAGGAACTTTATGGATTGAATATTTAGTCCAAGAATCCTATGCACAACTGCCCTTACCATTAGCTATTATAAATAGGTGAAATTTATATGATGTGGATATAGAATTAAGACAAAGAGCAATGCTGATACAAAATATATTCTTCGCCTTTCATGGACTATCAAATGATTATAGTAATAGATAATGTAAAGTTCGAAGTTATTATTTCTTCTGAATGGAACGAGCAAGGGAATTATAGACGGCGAGGACGGGTTTGCCAAATGAAACAATCAGAATTCAACAAATCGACTGCACTACGTGCAATATTGGTGATTGCCTTAACGCTATCGCTGGTCCCCCAGATCCCCGTATTGGCAATGCCCTCCTGTCCCATGGCCTGTTCTATGATGCCGAACTGCGTCATGACCCTCGATACACTTCCTGATTGCTTAACTATGCACTGGAAAAATGGCGATATCCTGAGCCAAGGGGTGTACAAGAGCCTCCTAACCGAGGCGACATTGGCAATAGCAGCCCGAAATCATGGCCAAAATGGCGTCGCGATAAATATGCTCAACGCTCTCATTCATGAGGTAAATGCACTTCGTTCCAAACTAATCAAAGATATGGCTGCAGATTGTTTGGTGATGCATGCAGAAGCTGCGATCAATTCCCTTCAGTCAGGACCATAGTCCTTCAAACGAACCTTTGGCAGATCGATATAATTTCTATATTCGTATCACCCTATGCTATTTCACATATCACCGAATGACAAGTTCATAAAAATAAGATAGGAAGATTTATCTACATTCTTACTAAAATCTTTTGATATCACGCTGTGATGGCCTAGCATTGAGTGAAACATCTAAAGTCAAGCTTCAATCAGAGCTTACGCTTTTCGACGTCACCAATCTAGTAGTTGGAGCAATAATTGGCGCTGACATATACGTGGCATCAACGTTTGGAGCAGGTTATCTCGGTCCATCTTCGCTCTTGGTTTGGGTTATAGCAGGACTCATAACCATAGTGATCGCTTTGTGTTTCGCTCAATGCGCAGCTTTACTTCCAGAGACTGGCGGGCCATATGCGTACACAAAAGAGGCATGGGGGCCAATCGCTGGCTTCATCGTCGGTTGGTCACTTTGGCTTGCCGAGTGGACATCGCTGGCAGTTTTTCCTCTCGCATTCACGCGATATCTCATGTTTTTCCTGCCCAACTTAGGGTGGGTTCATCAAACGATCGTCAAAGGGCTTTTCGTTTCATTCCTTGCGGTTACTAACATTATCGGAATCAAAGCAGCAGGGAGGACCAATGACATACTTACATTAATCAAGATGAGCCCTCTGATTTTCTTTATCGGAGCTGGATCACTATACATGGTTCAGAACCCCGGTATTGTTGAGTCGAACTACCTACCTTTCTCTCCATATGGCTTGGGAGGTTTTGGGCCAGCTCTCGTCCTGATATTCTGGGCTTATGCAGGCTTTGAAATCTCAACTATTCCTGCAGATGAGATTAAGGACCCAAGCAGCACAATTCCCAAGGCGATTACGCTTGGAATCACGATAGTCACATTTTTCTATCTGACGACGAACCTCGTACTCTTTGGTATTCGACCTTGGAATCAATTGGCATCGGATACAGCGCCTTTAGCCTCAGCGACCATCGTCGCTCTAGCAACAAGTCCCACATTGGCATTGATCGGGGCATACATCGTCGGCATTGGGGCATTAGTTTCTGTCGCTGGTTCTGACGAATCAGGAATGATAGGGACGTCGAGGCTTGGATACGCGTTGGCAGTAGATGGCCTGTTCCCGCGCGTCTTTTGCGAGGTTCACCCAAAATTCAAGACCCCTTATCTGGGGATCATAATTCAAGTCGTCATCGCATTTATAGCATCGGTCATAGGTGAGCTCAGTCTGCTGATCGGCACATCCGTTTTCTTCATGGCAATTGCGTACGCCGCAACCAGCGCGTCGATCTTCCCACTCCGCAAGAGAGCCGTAAAGCCTCGGTTCTACCTAAAAGGCGGGCCTCTAATCCCCAGCTTGGGAACGTTCTTCTCTATCTACCTGATATCGCAATGCTCGCCAACTCAGATCATAACGGGATTATTCCTTGTTTTGATAGGGCTACCGATTTACATAAAATATTCCCCGAAGAAGGAAATAACTGAACTTAGGGATGCATTACTCTCCAGAGGTTCTATACTTCAAAGAACGTACCGAGAAGAAGAGAGATTCCTAGCACATCTACTTCGCCATATAAAAAGGCTCTACAGGAGACTCGTCGGTAAGGAAGAGACTTGGGTTATAATGAAATAATACCGGCATCATAATCTGGCGTTGATTATTATGAGGGCGTGATTTACCACAAGTCATTGGTATAGTATAATAGCCATATATGTCAAAGTTAATGCTTAAATATCTTCAGTCACGTTTGCTGCAAAGTTGATTCAACATGTACACAAGGACTGTTCTACTGGAGATGGCCATTGCCATCGAGAGATCCGCCAAGGACTTCTACTCAACTCTGACCATTAAATTTCCTGTGGAGAAGGTGCTTTTCAATGAACTAGCTGAAGATGAAGAATTACATGCCAAGAGATACACAGAGCTCCTAGCAGGTGAGGAAGATGTTTATTCATCTGGCGAAGGGCGCATGCTAGCGGATTACAGCATTCAAGTTCTGGAAAAGACGAGAATCATGAATAATCTCAGGAGGGGTAGTGTGCGAGCCCAGGAAGCACAAGATCTTATGTCAGCCTTGGATGAAGCAATTCAGATGGAAAGAGACTCCCTCTTTTTTATCACAGCATAGAGCTTGAGCTTGGAGGTAAAACGATAGAGGAAATACGAAAGATAATTAGAATGGAATATGGCCACCTCATGAAGGTGGTCGAGAAGAGGTTTGCCATTACCTCATAGAAACCTGTAATAAACTCGATAAATGCTCCAAGTATGGATCACACCAATGGCTCCAGTATTGAGCGGGATTTTTGACTGGCACTGGGTTCTCGCATTCCCCTGCTGGGCTGGGATTTACGCCCACAGATGGGCTGAATAGCTCACTACAGTAACCGACCGCCCCTTCGGATACCATGTGGTCTAGGTTGCTGATGAGCAGTCCAAGGAAATCTCCACCTGCCAATTTAACAAGCTTCAGCAGGTATGGCGTATCCCTGGGCCAGATCGTCGCTCCATGATATTCTCCATCACCTAAGTATGGAACTCTTTCGATATCCTTGACCAGTATGCCAAAGGGCCTCATTCCATTCCCAAGCACAATCGATTTCCTGTAGATCAATAACCTCCTTGCTACTATTTCCCAAAACCCTTTCAATTCCTGATCGCTATATAGTATCCCTCTTAAGGCAGCCATCGCAACGACCGCAGGTGAACTGGTTGTTGCATCTACCAATCCATATGAAGGTGCGACCGTCAGCGGGGGCAATTTCCCATCGACCTTGAAGTGTCTGATATAGCCTTTCTTCAGGACCTGTAGCAGTTCTTCAACCTCCTTTGGCACATCGATCCCCTTTTTATGGCAAGCAGACACAACTTCCTCGAGTGCTTCGATGTAGAGGGCATTGACTTCCACAAGTCCAAATTTGCCCGAGAATGCATCAATGTCTCGCCCCATCCATTCACGAGGGAGCCTAGTAGGCCACAGTCTCTGTCCAATAGTTATGATGCTGTCGATCCATGAGGAGTTAGCAGGACTGCATAGAATTGATTGATCGAGCACATTTGCAGAGACAGGAAGCCCTTCAAGAAGCCTTTTACACACGAGCTTCGCCACATCAAGGACTTTTTTTATTATTACACGACTATCTATCATTTCCGACATCCTTGACGCGGTATACAACAATTGAGGTGGGGCATCGCTCGTGAACTGCTCGCCAGCTCCCACAATTATCGGCAAGCCTCCTGAAGATATTAAAACGTCTAGCAGATGATCGAGGAGTGAGAAGATCCTATCCTCCCAACCAAAGATTTCAAGGTAAGTCCTAATATTCCATCTAATGCCCTCAAGAGCGTCTCTGATCCAAGGTCTCCTGAACCACCACGCACCAGCCTCTGGAAACCAAAGCCCATCCACGAAGATCGAGTACGTAGATAAAGTCCTAAAGCGAAGGCAGATCGCATCGGCAATCGTGCTCTTACCAAGCTTTAAGGATCTCTCGATGCTCGGCCCAGCATAGTCGGGTGGAATATTCATGGGAATCGGTACCCTGATCCTCAGGGAACCATCTGTCGAATGAAGCATCAATGGTACATTGATTTTCCTATAATGCTCTATGAACCTTATCGATCCATAATCATCCCTGCGGAACCCATCTCCGAGTTTGTATCTCCATTCGAGTTCAAGGTTTAATGACTCATATCTGTCGAATCCTTCGATAAAAATCCCGAAAGGTAGTGAAGATGATGACACCACTGCCTGCGTATTTGTCAATTTTACATCATAATCTTCATGGTCCCCATAGAGTGAACCGAGGGATAGTGCATACCAACATGGTCGATCTGCATCCGCCTCAAATATAGCTCCATCCGCCGTGCTCCGCAGGGAGAATCCAACTGATATTTTTCCTTCACCATTGCATTCATAATCATAGACACATCTATTAACATCGGAAAGCACGCGCTTGGGCAGAAGGACTAGGTTAGGAAAATGGAAGAAGATCCCATCAAGGGCCTTGTAGATGGTTCCCTTTAGCGGTCCGATTAATAGTCCCTGCCAAGAGTAATCCCTGTTCGCGCCATAGAATATCTTGTCTGAAATATCAACTGGAACAGTGAACGCAGAGGCAGAAAATTCCGCTATTGGCGTCTTCATCAATATTTGTTTGTTGCGTGCATAATCCCAGTCGGTATTTTCATCTGGTTCAATACCCCACATACGGATACACTTCCATCAATCCCATTTGAATGAAATATCCCCACGCGCGGGCTATGGCTTCGTAGTAAATAGTCTGTTTTAATTAAGGTTCTGGACACCCCTTTATATATTCCTGGGGCTTCTACCTTTTCTCATATTCGAGTCGGAACCGATATTCACCAATCCTGTAAAACTATGAATTTGGAACAGAGATAACGGAAACGTTATAAATTCTACATGCGATGCTGTTTTTAGGGGAAATGAAATGACAACTGAGATCAATAAAGAGAAAGTACCTTGGATCCTCATATTGCCATTCGTGATGGTCTTGATGGTGCTAGGAACGATCTGGATATGCATTCTTCCATCGAACATGACGTTATTCTACAACCCAGGTGATGTCAACTGTTCCATGGAATTCACGGCCATGCCATACTTGACTATGCTGATCGGCGTGGGCTTCTATCTCCTCTCAAAGAGGAAAGTAAACGTTACGACCTTAGCCTATATCTATGCTGCGACCATAATCTGCACCTACTATCTGGGATACGGGGCATACGATATGCCCGCGGGTATACCGGCAGGCAGATGGACGAATCCAACGGAGTCGGGTGCTTGGTTGAAATGGTTCATGGCTCCACCTTCGGATGTTGCACCGCAGATACTTGCGGGCGGAGTCCCGGTTCAATGGGGGGCATGGCTACCCACCATCATCTACTGGTGGGCGCTCTTCTCAATGTTCGGGGTCTTCATGTTATCGGTATCCACGTTCTGGCGCCACCAGTGGATGGAGGTAGAGAAGGTCCCGTTTCCGACAACGATGGCCGTTCACCAGATCATGGAGCATGCCACTGGACAAAAGAAAAGCAAGAGGCCCTATCTGATCGGCATAATCCTGGGCCTGTGCTTCCAGCTCCCAATCTATTTGGCAACTGTCTTCCCGTGGTTCCCCGACATCTTCGGGTGGAGGACGAACACCGCCTGTTACGGCGCAGGATGGGTAACCTCCGATTCTGGATTGTATAGCATTGCTGGCCTCGGTTACTTCAGTAAAAACCCTGCACTCGGCGCGCTCTTCTATATGGCTCCGCTCAGTACGCTCCTCAGCGGCTCCATATTCACTCTCGCATTTTTCGTGCTCACCCAAGCAGCTTACATGATGGGATACTACACCGACGTCATGAATCTGCCCGGGTGTGGCAGAGCAGAATGTGGTACGAGCTCCTACGTATGGGGAGCGCCGTTCAAATGGAGCATAATCACCAACATGGGAGGAGGCCTTGGATTAGTCTCTAGCTACTTCTTCTTAAACAGGCGTTACCTGATGGACACTTTCAAAGACGCGTTCGGAGGGGTCAAACTGGAGGGTCGATCTGATGAGGTGCCCTATAGAAGAGTCTACTTGCTCCTGGCCGGTTCATTCATCCTTATAGTCGCGCTGCTGATGATGATCGGCCTCAGCGCGATTAACGCAATCCTAGCACCGATCATGACCTTCGTCTTCTACTTTGCCACAATGTTCATCTTCTCAAGAGTTGGTTACAATGCCATCGGCCTCGGCGCATATGGGCTTTACTACTTGCGGGCGGTCTGGCCAGAGCTTCCCACCGACAGGACACCGGACTATGTACTTACCATCACTCTCATGCGTCAAGCTGGATCCGACGGCTTCAGCAAGGGATGGGGTGGCGGACTAGCTTCCTCATTCCAAGGCTATAGGATGGCGAGCATAACCAACACGAGCAGTCGAAACGTCTTCCAGATAATGCTCGCAACCGCACTGCTCGCACCACTCGTCTGGTGGATCACCTTCCTGTCACTTAGCTATTCGATTGGTCTCACGAGGCTGGGCGTCTATCAAGCAAATACAGGAGTCGCTAGAGATATCTTCAGATATGCTGATCCGTCGAACACATGGAGCGGCATAGACCCACAGGGCATGTCGGGCGGCCCATGGCTACCCAACCTAGTTGCGGGCATCGTCATAGTCTGGCTCCTCAGTTTCATGCACGCAAGATTCGTCTGGTGGCCACTCGACCAATATGGATTCATCCTCGCCTTCTGCTCCAGAGGATTCTCAGAAGGAATCTGGACCATGATCATAGCGGCTTGGGTACTGAAGGCGATCACGCTCAGGATGGGAGGAAGCAAACTCTATGAAGACGTTGGGGTTCCGGTCGCCACGGGCTTCCTGCTGGGTTACGCACTTTCAATACTGGCGGGAGGATTCATCAGCAGCATAAGGTTCTTTGTGCCGTTCTAAGCGATCAACTCCATCTCCATTTTTTTTATTTGATACTTGTTCGACATGCAATTTGGATTAATTTTCATGCCAATGATTATCAGGCACCCTAGAGGTGCGGTGGAGTTAGATCACTTGAGAAGAAGGCCATGTCCTTGAGGGAGAAGATCAAAAGGCTTCTAGAAGAGGCAGAGGGCCTTAATAGTCTCAATAGGGCTAGAATCGACGATTCCAGGAGGCGTCTCGAAGCCGCGAAGAAATTCGAGGAAGCCGATGGAATTCCGATCGAAGTCTGGGTCACGGGTTCATCGTCAAGTTGGTACTTGAAGGGCAGATATGGCCTGAATATGGCGGATTACTTCAGAGATCCGGAGCTCCAGGCAATCTACCAGCTCAAGGAGAGGATAGATGCATTCAGGGAATTCGACGACGATCAACTCGGAATAGGCACTACGATTGGAGTTGATGGCGGGGTCGTATCCCACCCATCGATTATCGGCTGCAGGATAGCCTTCCCCGAGGATGACCTCCCATGGGTCGATGTCAGATATCATCCCCTAGATACTCCCGAGAAGATCGATGATTTTCAGATCCCCGAGATAGCGGATTCTGGAATTATGCCCCAGATCATCGAAAGATACGAAAAGATGAAGAAGCTAGTGGGCGATCTCACCGCAGTGACGGTCCATCCAGGAGACGGCGTTCCCGAGCGGCCACTGCAGATGGCCACTTATGCAAGAGGTTACGGCGACCTCATAAAGGACATGCACACGGATCCCGAGCTCGCTCATAAGCTGATAAGGAAGATGCGCGACGTAGGAGAAGCCATCCACAATTTCTACCGAGATTTTCTCGGGAGCGAGTTAGCGCAAATTGAGACGGTCGACCTGTATGACAACTTCCTCGGCCATTTTTCGCCATCCCTCCTGAGTGAGTTCATCCTACCCCATTATCGGGAATGGGCTAAGAAATATGGTTGGAGATACTGGACCATCAGCAGTCAGTGCGTCCTCGACCCATACATTAACATAATGACCGAGATGCCAACTAAGTGCATAGCCTATCTGACGAGCTCCTCGAATCTCAAGCTCTTCAAAGATGTATTTGCACCAAAGCACGTCTGGATAAAGGTAGCATACGAATCGAATCCTATTCTATGTAACACGCCTCAGAGGATAGAGAAGGAGTGTAAGAGCATAATCGAGCTCATGTCTCCCGGCGGGGGATTCATAATGGGTACTGCCTGCGTGGACCCGAGAACACCTGTTCAAAATATACATGCGCTCATTAATGCTACTAAAAAATTCAACAAACGCATGAGATAGGGTCCATCATAATCAAGTGATGGATTTTTCCTTCGGGGTCTCCTCGACCCTCCGGATGATGGCGTCAAGGAACGTTTCGAGCTGTTCCGCAGGAGCACCACTGATGCCGATCCTCGTCAATGATGCGACTTCTATTATGCCCCTGTCATGCAGGTCTTGAAGTCGCTCCTCCACATCATATATCGGCTTCAACTTACGTTCCTCGGACAAGATCTGATGCGATGCCCTGATGTCCTTCAAAGTCACGTAGGGTACCTTCTTCACCTTCAGAGCCCTTATGACCGCCATAAGGACATACATCTCTACTTCAGGCAGGTTTAGCAGGTCTTCGCTAGTGATCGTGTGCTGTGTCTCCCCATGAACTCTTCTTACGTGGTCAAGCTCTATACGCTCATCGCCTCGATTGTCTGCGAGGTTGCCAGAATATAGCAATAGATCAAGTGCGTGTCTTATATCCCCGTTCACGGGCTCCGCTGCCGTAAGATCCGCTATGTAGCGTATGACCTCCTCCGATATAGCTCCCCTCTTGATCGACTCTTCGGCCCTTTTCTCAATTATATCATATATCTGCGACGCCGTATATGTCGGAAAATCTATGGAGTATCTTCCAAGCGTACTGATCTCCGCCCTCTCCAGGTAACTGTGGTAATCCTTTCCCTTGGCGATGAATATGACCCCCACCACAGCTGACGTTTCTCCAGGGCTCAGCTCATTCAGCCTCGTGAGGTCGTAGACCAAGTGTTCCTTCGTGTGCTTGATGAAGTAATCTATCTCATCAACGGTGATCAGTAGATATTTCCCGTTTCTCACCAACTCGTTCACTAGGCCGCGAATCAGCTCTTCGGCACTCATGCTCTCGGAATACGCTTCCGGAGCTGCCTTCTCCACCAGGTAACGGTAGAGCACAACTCGGCTTCCCCCTTGGAGCTTGAGGTTTACGTAGACATTTTTTAGATTGACGACTCCCTTCGCCCTCTCAGTCAGCTGTTCCGCGAAGCGGACAGCAGTGCACGTCTTGCCGGTTCCAACCCCTCCCACAAGCTGGACTGGCGTCAGATAAGTCCTCTTGAGATCATTCACATCGAAGATCCTCTCGAGCGTATTCAGCTGTTCCTCGCGGTGGAGCAAAAGCCTTGGGATGTAGCGAGGTGACAACTTGCCCCTATCTGAGAAGACCGTCAATGCCGCTGGCAAATACTAGTAGCAGGCGCTCCGTTATTTAACAGTTCCAGATGGGTCGTATTGGAATAGAGTTAAGTTCAAGTTAGAAGTATTCCTTTGAAGCAGAACTCACATGCTGGAAATCCCCAGGCTTAGGGAGGACTTCCCAATCCTTCGATCTGGCATAATTTACCTTGACAATGCGGCCAGCAGTCTGACCCCTGAGCCAGTACTCCAGAAGATGATGGAGTTCTACCACGAATACCGTGCAAACATCGAGAGGGGCGTCTACAGGCTCTCCCAAAAGGCAAGCGAAGAGTACGATCGCGCTCGCCACAAAATGGCGGACTTCATCCGCGCTAGGTCCGATAGGGAGATCGTGATGACGAGGAATACAACCGAGGGTATAAACCTGGTCGCTAATGGGAGCGAGTGGCAGAAGGGAGACAGGATAGTCACAACCCTTTTAGAGCATCATTCGAACTTCATCGTCTGGCTTAGGCTACGCAAACGCTTCGGGGCACAAGTGGACATCGTCAGGCCCTCAACCGAAGGCCTCTTGAATTTGGATGAATTCGAGACTGCCATCACGGACAATACAAGGCTAGTCGCGATCACACACGTCTCGAACGTCCTAGGCACGGTGACGCCAATTCGGGAGATCGCAGATATAGCACACGATCATGGGGCCCGCGTCCTCGTGGACGGGGCTCAAAGCGTCCCGCACATGCCCATGGATGTCTCCAAACTTGACTGCGATTTCCTCGCATTCTCGGGGCATAAGATGCTCGGGCCGACGGGCATCGGTTGCCTATACGTGCGGGAGGAGCTGCTGAATGAGATAGAGCCGCTCTCGATCGGAGGGAGTACCATCGAGGATGTAACGTCTGATGATTATACATTAGCCCCTAGCCCAATGAGATTTGAAGGGGGGACCCCTGCAATAGCGGAGGCAATAGGGCTGGGAGCGGCGATCGATTACCTTCGCGACATAGGACTTGAGGCGATTGCTGAACACGAGAAAGTTCTGTCCCAAATGATCCATCGTGGGTTGAGCCCAATAAAGGGAATCAAGCTCTTTGGACCGGTTGACTGGAATAATAGGACGGGAATAGTCTCCTTCAACATCGATGGCCTCAATCCACACGATGTAGCACTTGCTTTGGATGTCTCCAGTAACATAATGGTGAGATCGGGTTTTCACTGCGCTATGCCCTTCGTAAGGGATATCTTAGGCGCTCGACAAGGTTGCGTGAGGGCTTCAACCTATCTATACAACAATGCAGAGGAAGTGGAGAGGCTCATAAAAACCGTTGAGGAGATGAGCAGAACATCTACATAACGGCACCATTCCGTCCTGATGCGCCTAATGGAACCCATCCTTTTAATGAGCATTGAAAAGCCTGATAACTTACGAGGATGTCGCTGATCCTAGCCTATCATCCAGCCCCACTTGATGTAGTACCTCTTTCCCTCGTCGCTCCTCAGGAAATTTATAAATGACTGCGCAAGCTCGCGGTTCTTCGAAGAGCTCGTTATCGCGGCATTAGTGCTCCGCATCACTCGAATGTTCTCAGGGAGCTCGATCATATCGCAGTCGTCAGGTGCGATGTTCTTATACACGTTCCAGACGATGCCAGCATCTATTGTGTCCTTCGTTGCGCGCCAGCGTCTGAGGGTATCCGCACACCCCACTCCGCACTGAACGATATTTCTACGAATCTTATCGGTGAGCATGACCTTGCTGGCAACATCATCCCACAGGCCCTTTTGACAGCCACCTATGCAGACCAACAGTCTGATGCCCTCTCTGGTCAGATCTTGGAGTGTTCCAATTTCCTTCGGATTGCCTCTCCTGACTATTATGACCGATCTCCTGTAGCCGATGGTTGCCCTTGTCTCCTTGAGTACTAAGCCTTCGTTCAGTATATCATCCATTATGTACTCCGCGCCAACGTTAATGATGTCTCCTTCTCCGGCCTTTACCCTCGGAAGCCATCCCTCCACAGGTCCCGTCTGTGCCTCGAACTTTACGCCGTGTCTCTCCTCGAAGATCCTCGCGGCCTCATTCATCGGGATGGCCGGGAAATGCGTGGAGAATATCACTAGGTGTCTGTCATGTGAAGTCCCGCTCATATTTGCAGCAGCCTCCATACTATATGTCGAATTGCGGTCATCGTAAAAAGCTTTTCAGCCGCTCTCAAGATCAAGTTCTTTCAGCTTCTCCTTACGCGGCAATCCAGATCCCCTGTCCCAGCCTCTGGCTTCATAGTAGTCGTCGAGCATTCTATCCAGTTGTTCTTGGCCAGTTGACCTGGCTTGTTTCGGATCGGTGATCTTCTTCGGAAGATCGTCGTCCCTGCGTGTTATGCCTTCGCGTGCGTTGAACAGCCTCTCGAGGTTCGTTATCCTCTCTCCTATTAGCATGAGTTGCTCGATGCTGGCATTTATGCCGGTTGCATGCTCGTATGCCATTTTCATCTCTTCCATATCGAATACCGGAAGGGCGAATTTGCAGACTATCATCGAGTCAAAGAGGGTGAAGAGATCCTCCCTGTCCTTCACGAGTTTGCCTTTGCCCTCGATCTCCGTGTAATCGACAACGCCCCTCAGTTCCGGAACTTGGGCCCTAGCCCTCAGGTGACAGGCCCCTCTGCTCGAGACCGCGTACTGGAGGGCTGTTCCCTTCAAGGTTCTGGCATCATAACCGGGGCACTCGAGTCCCTTCACCTGCACCGCTAGGTCTTGGCAGCCAAGCTTACGCGAAGCGCTCCGAACCCCTTCCGCCAGCAGGTCGCCTACCCCCTCCCTTCGCGCGATCATCGCCAATGTCCGTAGTACCGCTTCCGGGTCCCCGAATTTGAGTTCCAAGCCTCCAGTGTCTCGCGTGCTCAGGAATCCCTTCTCGAAGCACTCCATGGCAAAGGCAACCGCGCATCCTCCGGATATGGTATCTATGCCCAACTGGTCGCAAACCTCGTTGGCCTTGACGATCACCCTGATGTCATCTACGCCGCAGTTCGAGCCGAGAGCATAAGCTGTCTGGTACTCAGGTCCGATGACCGTCGCCCCCTTGTATGGGCCATCCTTAACGGCATTCAGCTTACCGCACGCAATCGGACAGCGATCCGTACATCCGACGTCCTTGACGAAGGTCTTCTCAAACATCGCCTCGACTCCCATCTCCTGTGCCTTCTCGAAGCTAGTGTTCTGCCAGTTCCTCGTCGGGAAGGCGTTCTGTTCGCTGGAGATCTCCACAGTGCCCATGGTCCCATAAACCCTGTGGTGCTCTATCTCAGGTCCCAATGAGCGCTTGATCGTCTCCTTCGCAAGTTCCTTCAGGGCATCGGGATTCGCGACCTCCACTTTCCCAGTTCCATGGACAGCTATGGCCTTAAGGTTCTTGGATCCCATTATGCAGCCCATTCCCGTCCTTCCGAGCTGCCTATAACGATCAACGGTCACGCACGCGAACTTGACCGAGTTCTCACCTGCTGGTCCGATCGTAAGCGTCCCGACACGTTTCATCCAGAATTCATCCTTGATCGCATCCTCGGCCTCCCAGCAGGTCTTACCCCACAAAGATCCTGCGTCATTGACCTGAACTTTATCGTCTGAGATCTTGATGTAAACGGGCTCCTTCGCCCGTCCCTCGATTATGAGCACATCATAGCCAGCGTACTTGAGCTCCTCGCTGAAGAGACCGCTCGAGAACGATTCCCCCAAGATGCCAGTCAGCGGGGACTTGGCATAGGCCCCAAACTTAACCGCTATTGGCAATATCGTACCGCAAAGCGGTCCTGTGACGAAGATGATCTTATTCGATGGGCCGAGCGGATCAGTTCCAGGGCCCACCTCGTCGTACAAGATCCTAACTCCGAATCCATTCCCGCCTATGTATTTTTCCGCAAGCTCCTCGCTCAGCCTCTCCTCGTGGATCTTCGAATTCGAGAGGTCGACCCTCAGGACCCAGCCCGCATAGCCATACATCTCGCTAAACTCCTAACCGCACGCCGTGTGCGGGAACAACACGACCCTATCTCCATTCTTGAGCAAGGTAGACCTCATCTTCCCCCGAACTGGAAGGCCATTGACGAGTATTATCACGTTCTTCGGAAGATCGCCTGTGCTCGGATCTATGAACCTCTCCTTGAACGGCCATCTCAATCGAGTTTGGAGCTCATCCAACAGCCTAAGAATTGTGGCGTCCTGCTCCAATTCAATCCTCTCCTGTTTCTTGCCCGTCTCGATCTGGGCCTTCCCCCTCAACTCTGCCAAAATGGCGATCGAGTTCTGAGACAATCACTTCACTGCTCCTTGGTCGCTCCTTGGCAGCTCAAGCACATCATAGCTGTAGATATGGGAGAGGGGGAGAAGGGCATAGAAAAACCTTTTCGTCTGAATTAGGAGGTCTCGTTTAACGATATCATTTCTTCCATCATAGCACATCTGCGGCGTAGATGACATCCGAAGAGATTCCAAAAAGACAAGCAATTGGTATCCTATGCTGATCTGGCTCCATCGATGTATCAGAGGGCTGGCAAGGCCTTGACTGGACACATCACAAAGCAGGTGGCTCAGGGGGGTACTTGCTCAATGCGCCATGGGAGCTCATTGTTTACACACTTCAGGACTATAGTGGTTTTTGCTCCGGACATCTACAGAACGGCCGTTTCATACATTTTACCGCAGATGGCCTGAAGGTCACGAACACATCCTTGCCATTGCATAAATTCAGGTCAGTGGCTGTCTGCCTCGTGACAGCGGAGATGAAGTTGTAGCCTTTCACCGTCACGATGATGCGCACGAAGGAGCCAGTCAAGTACATATCCTCGATCTTCCCCTTGAAGACGTTCTGCGCACCCCTGCGAGGTTGCTCCGAGGTCACGCTTATGTCGTCGGGTCTGATGAAGACGCAAACATGCTCCCCGACCGACACCTCGTCATCAAGAGAGGCCGCAATCTCCAGATCCGATGACGCGATGATTGCTATATCTCTGTCCATATTGACTTCGCTGACATAGCCTCTGAATCTATTTTCAGCTCCCACGAATGATGCTACGAACTCCGTCTTTGGTTTGAAGAAGATCTCGCCGGGTTCTCCGATCTGCTCTATATTCTTATCGTGCAAGATTGCCACTCTGTCGCCCATGATTATCGCTTCCGTGTGGTCGTGCGTGACGTACAGAGTGGTGATGCCAAGCGATCTTTGCAGGCGTTTGATGTCAATTCTCATGTTCTCACGAAGGCGAGCATCTAAGTTGCTGAGTGGCTCGTCGAGCAGAAGCAGCTCGGGTTCGAGCACAAGGGCACGTGCTAGGGCAACCCTCTGCTGCTCTCCTCCGCTCAGTGACTTGGGGTAACGGCCTTTAAGTGCCTCTATCTCAAGCAACTTGAGCGCCTCAACTACCTTGCTCTCGATATCGCCCTTCTTGCGTCGAGCTCTCAGACCGAAGGCGACGTTCTCGAAGACGGTAAGGTGAGGAAAGAGCATATAATCCTGAAAGACAAGCCCGAACGGCCTCTTCTCGGGAGGTATACCGTTCATTAGGTGACCGGAGAAACGCACGTCTCCAGAGTCCTGCCTTTCGATTCCGCAAATAATGTTTAGCGTTGTAGTCTTGCCTGAGCCACTAGGACCCAGCAGGACCAGGAATTCCTTTTTATTGACATCTAAGTCTAATTTATCGAGTACGATCTCATCGCCGAAGGATTTGGTAATCCCCTGCAATGAAAGCGACATCTCTGTCCCGCCTTAGCGATGTGCCCCTATTCCCCTAATGGGCTTAAATGTCTTCTTCACAAATTAAGGCGACTTAGCGCAGGGTATTCACCCCTGTGCGCGGTCATAGTTGTATTTCCCATTAGGAGTCATTTTTGACATCTACAAAATCCTTTGTACTGGCGTCATAACCTCTGGTTGTTGGCGAGATGCTAGAACTGTACCACATTAGCTTACAGCGTATCCCAACAGCGATAGGAATTTTATTAGTCCTTCGCGTTGGTTTGGACCTATTGAATATGGGCCTAATTAAGTTCGGAGTAAAGATACTGAACGGCACCCTGAATCCCGAGGTTTAACCAGAAGCGCTACAACAAATGGAACGCTACCCGAGCTATTTGAATCGTGCGCCGCTTATGGTGTCAAGCCAATGATCTACGTGGTTAATGAGAAAGGCTTGTCTAAACTATTGGGGCTGGATGTATTCTACCCTTACGGGCACGACTCCATGTAGTTCGACTTCTCAATAAGCGAGTAAACGGAACTAGTATATTGGATAATATTGTATCATGTCATTAACTTACTATATTAACTCTTGCTAGTATAATAATTTGGGAGTAATTTGGGTAAAAGTTAATATGCGTACGGGCAATTATTTGCTAGTTGTGGTAAGGAAGGTATGGTCTCTGACTGTATGACCCATTTTCCTCTTCCCTACCTTACCACTATTCACAATAATCGAGGGAATCATATGACGGTGACGGAAAATAAGCAGCATTACATTTGCTATGTGCCAAAATGCTCCAAATGTGGGCAGTGGGGGAATCTGCACTCACTTATGGTTAGACAAGGCACGAAGTGGTTTGGGCCATACTACGAAATCAGGCATATGAGAAAGGAATACTCACAGGAGAAGTACCTCGCGCTCCGCGAGAGTGGTCTAACTTCTGCTCAGGCTCATAATCAAAATCGATTCATCAGCCGCAAGACATATTACTGTTATTTTGGTAAGATCTGCCCAATCCAGCTTCCTCTCATTAAAGTGCACTTTCATTCGCCACGAGGTAGGAAAGTTGGATCGCGACTACAAGAGAAGCGATTGCTGGCAGCCGAAGCGAGGTCTAAGGCTCGGTGAGTGAACGGCTCTACGACAAGTCTGCCCTAAATCATATTATGTTCCCATTCTCTTCCAGATATCCAAGAAAAGTTCGTAGTTGGATTCGAGTACCGGTGAAATGAAGTATGCCTTTGCATATCCTTCTCCCGCAGTTATGATGAGATCATTATCTTTTAGTACTTGAAGATGGTGCCTTATTGTCTTATAGTCCAATTGAAGCAATAGCGTAAGTTGGTGAGCGTTTTGAGGTTTCTCCCTGAGACAATGTATGATCCTTGCCCTCGTTGCCCCTCCGCGCGTACCGACCAGAAGCCACCAGAGCAGACGTTGGAGAATGTCCAACTATTTCTCGCTACCTTGTGCTTGCTCTGAGAAGAGCGATCAAACCTGCAAGTTCTATAACGCTCAGAAACGGTCGTATCTCCTCCGTTTTAACGCCAATCTTACAAACTTCCGTCGTAGCAAACAGGGCAACAGCAACAACGGATTGAAGGAGAATCAGAAGAGAGAAGATGAGGAGGCTGATGGTGAACCCGGATTTTATTTTACTGTAGCTCCTATAGTATATGCTCGCTAACCAAAGTAGAATGCATATGTTCATAGCCTCGACTACAATCACCAAGGCAATTTCAGGGGTTAGCATCTTTTCTTAGACAAAGCAATATTTATGAAGGTCATATTAGTCTTTTTTCCTACAGAAGCCTGAAGGGCTATAGGCCTCCTGTCGGCATCCAGACAATGAGCACGTACCCTTTGCTGTAATAGCGATAGAAGGAGGCCCTCTTCTTCATAATATTCACTCTAATAAGTATATATACTCTTTCTAGAGAATAATTAGGGCATAATTTTATATAATCAAGGGTTGGCAACCCTCAATTGGTGGCAGGGAAAGAATACGCGGTCATAATTTTTATCCTCTCCCCCTACCTTGCCACCTTTCCTTTTAATTAGACTATTGCAAAATGAGCCTCAAATTGCTTGCACACGAGATCCTTTTTTAGCCTAGCAGACCAACTCAAATATTCCCTACCAAGGGTCAATACGACAGTTATTTTTATATAGACAATATTGACTATACTATGTCAATATTGGAGTGAAATAACTTATGGCGTTGTCGAAGGTAGCAGCGGTCGTAGTCATAATACTGGTGGGGTTGGCTGGATTCACAGGGTATTACTTAGGTAGTACTCTGAATCCCAGAGTCGAAACCCAAACTGTTATACAATATGTCCAAGTCCCCCCACCCACAACTCGCACAATCATCGACATGCTTGGTCGCAATCTTACCGTACCATATGTAATTAACCGAGTGCTAACAACCAGCCCGATAGAGATGCAGCTCGTCTACATGCTTGCTCCGGACAAGCTAGCTGGATTGAGTCAGGTTTACAACGGCGCTCCCACACCAGGAGAGCCGTTGAAACCGCTGGTGCCGGAATTCATGAAGCCCCTGCCTGTTGTAGCTGGCTGGTACGGCACCCAGACCGGCAACTTCGAGACCTTCATCGGCGAAAGACCGGATATCATCTTGGACGCCCAACACAGTTTTGATCCAAGTGGGAAACCAGATGTCGAAACATTTCAGGAAAAATTTGGAAACATCACGGTGGTCGAGCTCAATTCGACATGGGCCGACACCGTAACTGGCTACACGGATGCCATCCGCTTCGTGGGAGATCTTCTAGGCGTGCCCGATCAGGCTCAGAGGCTGATCAACTACTACCAAGACGCTATGGACTATGTTAACAGCATCACCGCCCAGCTCAACGACAGCACCAAGGTAAGGGTATACTACGCCGAGGGCAAGGACGGGCTTAGCACGGACCCCAAAGGCTCACAGCACACGCAACTATTGTCCTTCTGCGGTGCGATCAATGTTGCCGATGTTAACCTTCTGCCCGGTTACGGTATGGCTATTGTCTCCCCTGAACAGATTCTCGCTTGGAATCCGGATATAATCATCATCGGCCGGGGTAGCCAGATCAGTCTATACAAGACAGTTATGTCCAACACGACCTGGAGCAGTATCAACGCAGTGATGAACCATAAAGTCTACGTAAGGCCGGATAACCCCTTTTCATGGTTCGATGGCCCGCCAGGTCCCATGCAGATCCTAGGAATGTACTGGATGGTGCACACGCTCTATCCCGCCCAAACTTCGGGATTGGACCTCAGTAGCAATATAAAGCTGTTCTACTCCGAGTTCATGCACTACAATCTGAACAATACCGAAGTCTCAGACCTGTTGGCAAACCCGAAAAGCTAGAGGTGCGATTACTAGTCAACGGCTTAGAACGTAAATTGGGAGCAGCGGTCATGTTATGGTAAGATGGTTCGAGGCGGTCTCATTGTCCAAGATTGTCATCAGGGAAGAGAAGGTCCTAAGATATCCGGACTCGGATGTTAGGGGTCCATTGCTTTTGCCGACCTGCTCCTTCGGAAAGGACCGGCCATGAAAAATCAGAACTCTAAGCCAAAGGCCAAGGAGATGAATTCAGCCCCCTACAAGCGGTCAGGTGGGCTATCGGTTGGCGTCATACTACTTGTCGTGACGGTGGTTTCCTTCGTCCTTTCCTTTGCTTTAGGAAGATATCCAGTCTCGCCCGGGGATGTAGTGCGGATATTCGCATCCAGAATACTCCCAATTCATCGGACTTGGTCCAGCATTGAAGATACGGTGGTCATACAGATAAGGCTACCTCGGATCCTAGCCGCCTTGTTAGTGGGTGCCAGCCTAGCGATAGCGGGCGCCTCCTTCCAGGGGCTCTTTCGGAACCCCCTAGTGTCACCTGATATACTAGGAGTGTCCTCAGGTGCTAGTGTTGGTGCAGCGTTCGCTATCCTGCTCTATCAGAACAGGATCGTCATTCAGGTATCAGCCTTCTGTTTCGCATTGGTGGCTGTGGCATTGACCTACGCCATGGGGAGGACTGTCAGGGGAAACCCCACTCTCAGCCTTATTCTTGCGGGCGTTGCCATAGGCTCGCTATTCACTGCATTTCTTTCGCTGATAAAGTACGTCGCTGATCCCCTCAACCAACTGCCCGCCATTACCTACTGGCTGATGGGCAGCCTGGCCTCGGTGTCCACCGGTGACTTGATCTATTCCTCCATTCCCATCATTTCAGGGACAGCCATCCTTCTGCTCCTCCGTTGGCGGCTCAATGTGCTGGCCATGGGCGAAGAGGAAGCCAAGGCCCTGGGGGTGGACACTAACAAGCTGCGTGGGATAATCATCGTCTGCTGCAGCGTAGTGACGGGCGCGTCGGTATGCATCAGCGGCATCATAGGCTGGGTGGGTCTCGTCATCCCTCACATTGGTCGCATGCTGGTCGGGCCGAACCATAAGGTATTGCTGCCGGTAACGGTGTTGCTTGGCGCTTCATATCTTCTCCTTATCGACGACATAGTTCGAACCATCTATCTCGTGGAGCTCCCAATAGGGATCCTCACGTCAATTATCGGCGCCCCCTTCTTCGTTTATCTCCTGAACCGGGGCCGGTGGGGGTGGACATAGTGCTGAAGGTCGAGGGTGCCGAGTTCTATTACGACAAAAGCCACAAGAGCGGTTTCAGGGATGTCAGTTTCTCCTTGAATCCGGGCGAGGTGTTGTGCATTCTTGGGCCCAACGCCTGTGGCAAGACCACCCTCCTCAAATGCCTGCTTGGGCTGCTCAAACTCGACAAAGGTAGCGTGTGGCTGGACGGCAAGGATATCGGACATATGGAGCGGCGCGAGATCGCGAAGGCTGTGGGCTATGTTCCTCAGCTGCACCAACCGGCTTTCCCCTTTTCCGTGCTGGACGCGGTCCTCGTAGGCAGGGCGCCGCATCTGAACTTCTTGGAATCACCCGGCAAGGAGGACGAGGAAATCGCGGAAATGGCAATCAATGCGATGGGCATAGCAGAGCTGAAGAGCAGGCCATATACTCAGTTGAGCGGCGGCGAGATACAGCTGGTGATCTTTGCCCGCGTCTTGGCTCAGCAACCGGCGCTGCTTTTGCTCGATGAGCCCACCAGTCACCTTGATTTTGGCAACCAGATACGCGTTCTGCAGCTGGTGGAAGAGCTGGCTTCCGCTGGACTGCCTATAATCATGACCTCCCACTTCCCTGACCACGCCTTCCTAGCTTCCAGCAAGGTGGCCATAATGAAGAACAATGAATTCATCGCAATTGGTTCACCCGAGCAGGTGATCACCGAAGACAACATGGAGAAGATCTATGGCATCAGGGTCAGTATCGTCGACGTGGGAGGCCCAGTCGGTCGCAAGATATGTGTGCCGCTGAGGAGGGAAGACGTAACTGTTTCGAAGAGCCTCTTGTTGGAGAGACTCGCCCATGGGCGAGGAAAATGACTAGCTAATGTGAGCGAGTGGGAGCATAAGCATCATTTGCGGCGGTGGAGCTAAAGGGCGACGGAAAGACTTCCCTTGGCGTTATACGATATTAAGGATGTAACATGGGATATGATTTTTTATCCCAATTAAATCCCCTAAGCCAGCTTTCCAGCAATGATCTGGAGCGTTCGGCTTGGACATTCCCCGATCATCAATCGCGATTTTGGTCTGCCATATCTCCATACATGCTCGAAGTATTCCTCCGACCGCTTGAGACAGTTCTTGCGCGTTGACCAGATAGCACTCCAAGAATCGGTTCCGAGATCGGACCTACTTAGGAAGATGTGAAGCACGTTATCATCGGCAACCACATATCTGTTATCCAAGCCCTGAACGAATTTCATATCAGCTAGTCCCTTGTAGCACTCCGCTGACTTTTTATCCTCTTGAGATGCCATGATCCTAACTGGGACCTGCTTCCTCTTCAGCTCCTTTAGTATAGGAGTTAGGCTCTCCGGTGAGATTTTGCCTATTCCCGGAAACGCCATCAATGCCCTCTCCTTGGAGGCCCTAAGGAGGCCTTTCATCTGGCTCAGGACATTCCTCCTTCCGACGATGTTCCAGACCCCCCGTTCCTCTGTCAAATCGATGGTGGAGTAGACGGTCTTCAGTTCAGAAATGGTGTCTTTTAACGAAGTTTTGAGGCCCCTGACGAATCCATCCTGAAGGGAGGTGATGGCCTCCAAAGGCGGCTTGGCCCTGAATCGCTTTGGCCTCCCTCGACTCACCTCCACTAGACCCATCTCCTTAAGGTAGTCGAGTGCATTGTATACTTTGGGATAAGGGACTTTAGTGACATAGCTGATCTGATATGCTGTCGTATAGCCCAGGGAGACGAGCCCAGCATAGACCTTCACCTGATACTGCGTCAAGCCCATTTTTCGAAGTGGGATAAGCCTCCCCTCAAGTTCTGATATCGTGGTCATTCTCTCTGCTTTTTTTACTTCCGGAAGAGAATAAAAACTTATTCGATGAGCAGCTCGTGCAAAGCAAGTCAAACGCATTCGTAGTAGGAACCATGCGCACAGGGCCAGCATAGGGTGTTGCGCCCCTGCACCACGCCCTTCCCATCCATGATTTCCGCTCCGCACTTGGAACAGTAGGCTCTACGCGCTCCCCTGTTTGGGAGGAGGGGTTTCGCCCAAGTCACACTGACCTCTTGGATTTCGAAGAGATCATCGGGCGCCATCTTCATGTAGGCGTTCATCATAATCTGCCTTTCCAGCTCTGAGGACTCTTCAACCTTATCCTTAGCACTTATTATCCCATCTTTGATGCCCAGCTCGATGGCACGCGCCATGAAGTCATTCCTAGTTTTAACTCGGTAACCCCTCCCCGAGTTGCCATCGACGAACGTGGCTCCCAACGTCCCATAGTCGAGCATCTTGAGCTTCCCACTTCCGGCACTGCAACCTGTGGTAACCTGTATCCCATCGACAGGACACTTGTCGTTCTCCACGAAGACTACTAAGTTATGTCTGCTCTTGGCTTCCTCCATGTGCAGTAATCGAAGCCCCATGATGCCCATCTTCACACCCAAAGGCAGGCCGATGCATAGGTGCCCACGCAGCTCCTTAGCCCTACCAAGAAGTAGGTCAAACTCGGCGTTCTTCTGCGACATCTCCCTCGCCTTGTCTTGATCATCTGCTCCTTTTTTCTGTCGCTGGTTCAGTACGACTGCCAGGACCCCCTAATCGAACTAATCTGCTCAGGACCCAATTGACCATCTGCGTGCCATGCTGGAACATACTCCAGTCGCAGACCTCTTCGTTCAGGAAGAGTCGCAGAAGTGCTGAAGGGCAACTTCACTTCGACGGCACCACTCCTTGTTCCCACCAGCGAATCCTGAAATGCTCCAGTGCGCCCCCCTCCATGAGCAGCATAACCTCAGCCATGATCGATAGCGCGATCTGCTCCGGCAGGTTGCGTCCGATGCGCAGTCCCACTGGGCTATAGAGCCTGCTGTCTATTATATCGCCGCGCGAACGGATGTTGTCGACGATCACCTTCACCTTAATTGGACTGCCGATCATCCCGATGTAGGGGATATCCCTGTTCTTGAGCAATTGTTCAAGGCAGACCTCATCGTGTTCATGGCCATGCGTGAGTATGACGCAATAGCTTGCCTTCGTCAGCTTGATGGACCGCGTCAACTCAGTATATGGTTTGCAGATGCGCTCGGTTGCTCCGGGGAACCTTTCCTGCGTCACATATTCCTGGCGGTTGTCGTAGATCCGGTAGGGGAAATTCATCGTCTCGCAGAACTTGCTCAGCTTTTCTCCTATGTGTCCGCCGCCGAAGATCACCAGTTCGCTGTGCGGCAGAAACGGTTCGATGAATACGCTCAATGAGCCACCGCACAGGCCCTGCACCTTTCTGTCCTCTGTGACTTGCCACACATCACCTTTGAGGGAAAAGTCGAGTGTGAGGCACTTATTCTCCCGGATGGCCTTGACCGCTTGTTCACGGCTCACATGCTCAACCTGTCCGCCACCCACCGATCCGGCGATATCGCCAGATTCATTTACAACCATCTTCGATCCAACGCCGCGGGGCACCGACCCTTCTGCCTTGATAATTGTGACAATCGCACATGCGATACCCTTGTTCTTCCATTCGTAAAGACTATTCAGCCACATGGTTCATGACTCCTCTCCTTCTGCAATGGGTTCGTTGGAACATTACCTCGCTCTTGATTTTTGCGTAATCCTTCACTTCTGCGACCTTCAACATTTGTTTCTTCATTTCTTTCATGGGATTCTCATCTAAATTATTGGTCCTGTTCAATAGCGGGTTAGGTGTGCTGTGAGCGCGGTTGAGCATCTTCTCGGATGGATATATGCCTTCCAGAATGCTTTGTAG
>Ga0315282_10003465_pt1 | contig 28296 bp, 24 predicted proteins | sample YL17G07_20_MG_FD_203693 | JGI IMG/M metagenome (GOLD analysis project Ga0315282, IMG submission 203693) | Sediment microbial communities from Yellowstone Lake, YNP, Wyoming, USA - YL17G07_20 | ecosystem: Environmental > Aquatic > Freshwater > Lake > Sediment | place: USA: Wyoming | collected... | reverse complement strand
ATCGATGCCCTCATCGTTCAGGCGGGCCTGCCCGGGGGGCGGGTGGCCTCGGCCCTGGTCGGCCTGGAGATGAAAGGCCTCGTGCGGCAGCTCAGTGGCAAGGTGTTCGAGCGGCACGACAGCAGTTAAGGCTGCGGCCCGCATCATCGGGAGGTCGAGGGACCCAAGGCCGATGCGCGCCTTGGGTTTTCGCATCTCAAGGTTCGAGGTTGGAGGTTCAATGTTCAAGGTTGACCTCCGAACGTTGAACCTCGAACCTTGCACATCGAACAGAAAGGGAGTCTGAAGGCGTGGCGAAGTCGCTGGTGATCGTCGAATCCCCGGCCAAGGCCAAAACCATCAACAAGTTCCTGGGCCGGAATTATGTGGTCAAGGCGTCCATGGGGCACGTGCGCGATCTGTCCGTGAAAACCCTGGCCGTGGACGTGAAGAATAATTTCGCGCCGAAATTCGAGGTCGTCCGGGGCCGGGAGAAGGTCCTGGGGGAGATCAAGAAGACGGCCAAGGCCTCGGAGGCCATCTACCTGGCGGCCGATCCCGACCGCGAGGGGGAGGCCATCTGCTGGCACCTCGCCGAGGAGCTGAAGCGCCTCCGGAAGCCCATACACCGGGTGATGTTCAACGAGATCACGAAGCGGGCGGTCCAGGAGGCGTTCGCCCATCCCGGCCGGATCGATCCGCGCAAGGTGGATGCGCAGCAAGCGCGGCGGATCCTGGACCGGCTGGTGGGGTACCAGATCAGCCCGCTGCTCTGGGAGAAGGTCCGCCGCGGCATCTCGGCCGGCCGCGTCCAGTCGGTGGCGTTGCGCCTGGTGGTGGATCGGGAGAAAGAGATCCGGGCCTTCACGCCGGAGGAGTACTGGACGATCACGGCCCAGCTCACCCGGCAGGACGCGGTCGGCCCCGCGTTCCCCGCCCGCCTCTGGCGGGTCGACGGGGCGAAGGCCAGCGTGCCGTCCCGGCAAGAGGCGGATCGGGTCCTGGCAGATCTCGCGCCGCTCTCCGGCGAGTTCCGGGTGGCCGACGTGGTGCGGAAGCAGAAGCGCCGGAATCCCGTCCCGCCCTTCACCACCAGCAAGCTGCAGCAAGAGGCCGCGCGCAAGCTCCGCTTCACGGCCCGAAGGACGATGCAGGTGGCCCAGCAACTGTACGAGGGCATCGAGGTCGGGGACGAGGGGGCGGTGGGCCTCATCACCTACATGCGGACCGACTCGACCCGAATCTCGCCCGAGGCGCAGGCGGAGGCTCGGAGATTCATCGCCCAGCGGTACGGCGCGCAGTTCCTGCCGGAGAAGTCGCCCAGGTATCGGAGCGGCAAAGGCGCGCAGGAGGCGCACGAGGCCGTCCGGCCCACCTCGGTCCTGCGCGAGCCGGGCCAGGTGGCGTCCTTCCTCACCCGGGAGCAGCTGGCCCTCTACACGCTGATCTGGAACCGCTTCGTGGCGTCCCAGATGCGCCCCGCCCTGTTCGACACCACGACGGCCGACATCGCGGCCGGACGGTACACCTTCCGGGCCAGCGGGCAGCACATGATGTTTCCCGGCTTCATGCAGGTGTACGTGGAGGGCCGGGACGAGCCCGCCCGGGACGAGTCCGCCGGAGGTGGAGAGGCCGAGTCGGAGGGGGACGAGGAGCGAAGCCTGCCGCCGCTGGAGGAAGGCCTGGCTCTCCTCTGCCAGGGCGTGACACCCGAGCAGCATTTCACCCAGCCGCCGCCCCGGTACAACGAGGCCACATTGGTCAAGGAGCTGGAGGAGCGGGGGATCGGCCGGCCCAGCACCTATGCGGCCATCCTCAGCGTGATCCAGAACCGGGACTACGTGGTGAAGCAGACGGGGCGGTTCAAGCCCACGGAGCTGGGGGAGATCGTGGTGGACCTCTTGGTGGAGAGCTTCCCCCGGATTTTGAACCCCGGCTTCACCGCCCAGATGGAGACGAAGCTGGACGAGATCGAGGAGGGGAAGGCGGACTGGCTGGAGGCCATGCACGAGTTCTACAGGGCCTTCACCAAGTGGATGGAAAAGGCCAAGCAGAAGATGCGGAACGTGAAGGCCATGGAAGAGCCCACGGACCAGGTCTGCGAGAAGTGCGGGCGCTCCATGGTCATCAAATGGGGGCGGTTCGGGAAATTCCTGGCCTGCTCCGGGTACCCGGAGTGCAAGAACACGAAGGAGTTGCCTGCCAGCCGAAGCGGCGCAGGCGGGCCCGGCAACGGCAACGGCGAGCCGGCCGCGGGGGAGAATGGTCGGGGCGAGACAGTGGGCGAGGGGCAGCCCTGCGAGAACTGCGGGAAGCCCATGGTCCTGAAGCGCGGGCGCTTCGGCCCGTTCCTGGCTTGCTCCGGGTACCCGGACTGCCGGACCGTCGTCCGGATCGGAAAGGCCGCGCTGCCGTCGCCGGAGCCGACGGACCAGCTGTGCGACAAGTGCGGGGCGCCCATGGTCATCCGCGCGGGGCGGTACGGCCGGTTCCTGTCGTGCAGCACGTACCCCACGTGCAAGAACATCAAACCGATCCCCATCGGCGTAAACTGCCCGCGGTGTGGGTCGCCGCTCACGGCGCGCCGCTCCAAGCGGGGGCGGACGTTTTACGGCTGCAGCGCCTACCCCAAGTGCGATTTCACCCTCTGGGATCGCCCCATCCCCGAGCCCTGCCCCAAGTGCGGGGCCAAATTCCTCGTGGGGAAGCGGCTCAAGGCGGGCGTCAGGATCCAGTGCGCCAGCGAGGGCTGCGGGTACAAGCGCGAGGCGGCGAAAGCCGCTGCCGCTACGGCCACCGCTCCCGAAATGACCAATGTCCAATGACCAATTCCCAATGGTCGAACAGCTCTCTGATCGGTCTTGGGATTTGGTCATTCGCATCTCACGATGGGTCCCGGAGCTGTAGGCTGATCGCTGATGGCTGAGGGCTGCATCACCGTCATCGGCGGGGGCCTGGCGGGCTGCGAGGCGGCCTGGCAGGCGGCGGGGCGCGGCTGCATCGTCCGCCTGTTCGAGATGCGCCCGACGGTCCCGACGCCGGCGCACGCGACCGATCGCCTGGCGGAGCTGGTCTGCAGCAACTCCCTGAAGTCGGAATCCCTGGAGGATGCCAGCGGCCTGCTGAAGACAGAGATGCGGGCCCTGGGCTCGATCATCCTGGAGTGCGCCGAGGCGACCCGGGTCCCAGCAGGGTCGGCGTTGGCCGTGGACCGGGAGCGATTCGCCGCCGCGGTCACCGAGGCCATCACCGCACACCCGCGGATACGGATCGTCCGGCAAGAGGTCCCGGAACTCCCCGCAGAGCGGCCAGTCATCGTGGCCACCGGCCCCCTCACCTCCGACCGCCTCTCGGTCGATCTCGCGGTGCGCTTCACCGCTTTTCTCGGCTCGCGGCCACCCGCCTCTCCGAAGGAGTCCGGAGTCCTGCGGACCGGCGGGTACCCGGCTCTCGGCTCTCCGTCGAACCGGCAACCTCGAACCGGCAACCTCGAACCTCGGACGGGGGACCTCGGACCTCGGACCTCGGACTTGCTCTACTTCTACGACGCGATCTCGCCCATCGTCTCGGCCGACTCCGTGGACCACAAAATCGTCTTTGCGGCGTCCCGGTACGGGAAAGGGGGGGACGATTACCTGAACTGCCCGCTGACGCGGGCCGAGTACCTCGCGTTCCGCGAGGCCCTGCTCAAGGGCGAGCGCTACCCCCTCCACGAGTTCGAGGAGCCGAAGTATTTCGAGGGGTGCCTCCCCATCGAGGAGCTGGCGGAGCGGGGCGAGGACGCGCTGCGCTTCGGCCCCATGCGCCCCGTCGGCCTGAAGGATCCCCGAATGGGCAAGCGGCCGCATGCCGTGGTGCAGCTCCGGCAGGAGAACCGTGGACCCGGCGGGCGCCCCAGCATGTACAATCTGGTCGGGATGCAGACCCGCCTCCGGCGCGCGGATCAGCTCAAGGCATTCCGCCTCATCCCGGGGCTGGGGCAGGCGGAGATCCTTCGCTACGGATGCGTCCACCGGAACACGTTCATCATGGCGCCGCTGCTCCTCGCCGACACGCTCCAGTTTCGAGGTGATGCCGAGGTGTTCTTCGCCGGGCAGCTCATCGGGGTCGAGGGATACCTGGAATCGGCGGCGACCGGCCTCCTGGCCGGGATCAATGCCGCGCGCCTGACACGAGGGGAGGGGCGGGTCAGCCCGCCACCCACGACGATGCTGGGCGCCCTCCTGCGATACATCACCCAGTCTGCGCCGGAGACCTTCCAGCCCATCAACGCGAATTTCGGCGTGCTGCCGAGGCTACCGCAGCTCATCCGGGACCGCCGCGAGCGCAACCGGCACCTCACCGACCGGGCTTTGGCCGAGTTCCGCATCTGGCAGCAGACCCTGTAATCACACTCCCCGCCCTGCCATTCATTCCGCACTCCGCATTCCCCATTCCGCATTCGCTCCGCTTCTCGTCTCTCGTGTCCTGTCTTACCGACTTCTGAAAAGAGGAACCTGCTCCGGCAGCGGTCCCCTAGCCGATGGACGTTCAGAGCCGACCGATGAAAAGCGAGAAAGATTCAGAGCTTGAAGCTGGGACGAGAATAGTGTATATACCATGTATAAACGGAGGATGGAACCATGGTCACGGTCGTCAAGAAGTGGGGGAATAGCCTCGGCATCCGCTTGCCGAAGACGGTTGCCCAGGAAGTAGAAATCGGCGAAGGGGCGTCGGTCGTCATTGAGGCAAGGGACGGGCGAATTGTCATTACGGCAGCCCACAAGCGGCGTTACCGCCTTTCGGATCTTGTGCGCGGCATCACGCCGAAGAACCGACACGCGGCGGTAGATACGGGTGATCCCCGCGGGAAGGAAGCCTGGTAGTGGCTGGCGCATTCGTCCCCGATCGGGGCGACCTCGTCTGGCTGGAGTTCAATCCGCAAGCCGGACACGAGCAAGCCGGACGACGCCCGGCCCTGGTGCTGTCACCACGCTCTTACAACGCTGCAGCCGGGCTGGCGCTTCTTTGCCCCATCACTAGCCAGGTGAAGGGCTATCCGTTTGAGGTGGTTCTGCCGCCGGGTGGTCGGGTGCAAGGGGTTGTGCTGGCCGACCAGGTCAAGAGCCTCGACTGGCGCGGGCGCAAAGCACGGCTGATCGGTCCTGCGCCGGCGGTAGTGGTCGCAGATGTCGTGGCCAAAGTGCAAGCGCTGCTTGAGTGAGTTTGCGCGAAGAGGGCTCCGCGCCGGCGCTCTCGTCTCTCGGCCCTCCCAGTCATTCCGCATTCCCCATTCCGCAATCGGTTGTCCCCTTGTCTCCTCTTGCGCCGGAGGCTGCCATTTGATATAGCTCACCCACAACTTACAGTCACCCTCGGATAGCAGGGCTGGTCGGTATCGGGCACCTCACTCCCCCCAGTCCCCAGTCCCCGATCCCCAACCTCCGTTCTCGCTGGAGGGAGCCTTGAGCAGAGCCGCACGCCGATTCTCACGAGCGAAGGGGACCCGGCATTATAAGTCAAAGTGCTGTTCCCTCACCTCGCGGTCGCGAGGACGCCAGATGAGTCGCACCTGTGGCATCCCGCGGCCCCGCCAAGCCGACCTACACCCCGCTCCTTCGTATTGACAATCCAACCCGTCAGGCGTAGCGTTTCAGGCGGGCCAAATGACATTTGAATTTTTCGCCACAGTACCCCAGGCCATGGAGTCGCTCCTGGCCAACGAACTCAAAGGGCTTGGCGCCCAAAACGTCAAAGAAAAAAGAACCGGTGTGTCATTTTCCGGCAGCCTGGAGGTCGCCTACCGGGCCTGTTTGTGGTCCCGCCTCGCCAATCGCGTATTGTTGCGTCTGGGTGAGTTCGATGCACCAGACACCGACGCCTTGTACGTAGGTACCCAGTCGGTGCGTTGGCCAGATCATCTGGACGTCAATGGTACGCTGGCCGTCGATGTCAGCCTGCGCCAGTCGGGCATTACCAACAGCCTGTTTGCTGCCCAACGCGTCAAGGATGCGGTCGTTGACCAATTTCGGGACCTGTGCGGCAAGAGACCGTCGGTGAATGTTGGGCAGCCGGACCTGCGCTTGCGCGTCCATGTAGATAAGGCCCGGGCCAGTCTGAGTATTGACCTGTCGGGAGACAGTTTACACCGGCGCGGTTACAGGCTGGCCCAGGGACAGGCGCCGCTCAAAGAAAATGTGGCGGCAGGCCTTTTGGCGTGGGCCGATTGGGCCAGCATTGCATCATCCGGCGGCGCCTGCGTGGATCCGATGTGCGGCTCTGGCACGATACCGATCGAAGCGGCCTGGATGGCCACCGATACTGCGCCAGGACTGGCGCGCCGATATTTCGGGTTCTTGGGTTGGCGCAGCCATGAGCCCGCGCTTTGGCTCCGGCTCTGCCAAGAAGCGCGGCAACGTCAAGAGGACGGCCGCCGCCATGCGCCGATCGTGGTGGGGTACGACGTGGACGCGCAGAGTGTACGCGCGGCCATCGCGAACATTGAACGGGCAGGCCTGCGCGGCCTGGTGCATATCGAGAGGCGTGATATCGCCGACTGTCAAGCCCCCAAAGGCGTCACAACCGGCATCGTGATCATGAATCCGCCCTATGGCGAGCGTCTGGGCGAGTTGGATGCCCTCAAGGTTCTCTATACGCAATTGGGCGTCGAGTTGAAGACCAAGTTCCCGGGTTGGACGGCCTACGTGCTCACCGCCAGCGAGATTCTGGGCAAGCGCCTGGGCCTGCGGGCCACCCGTTCGCATCAGTTTTTCAATGGGGCGTTACCCTGTCGTCTGCTGTGCGTGCCGATTCACCTCGCCGCGGCCGAAAGTGAGCAGTCGACGGAACCGGCAATGAGAACGTCGCCCGCCGTGGCGGGGCCCCACGGCCCGTTGCCGCCATCCGGGGACACAATGTTCGCCAACCGGCTGGCAAAAAATCTGAAACGTTTGAGGCCCTGGGCCAAACGACATGGCATCTCATGTTTTCGAGTCTATGATGCCGACCTGCCCGAGTTCGCCGTAGCCATCGACGTCTACGAGCAATGGGTGCACGTCCAGGAGTACGAGGCGCCGGCGACGATCAATGCCCTGCGGGCGGCCGGCCGTTTGCGCGGCGTTATGGCGCAGCTGCCGGACCTTTTGGACGTACCCAAATCCCACGTGACGCTGAAAATTCGACGGCGCAAAAGGGACCGCAGCCAGTACCCGCGTTTTGACGCAAAAGAGAAATTCCACGACGTGCGGGAGGGGGACTGCCGGTTCCTCATCAACCTGTCCGATTACCTCGATACCGGTCTTTTCTTGGACCATCGGCTGACGCGCGCGCTGATACAGACGATGGCAAAGGGGACACGTTTTTTGAATTTATTCGGCTACACCGGCGCGGCCAGTGTGTACGCGGCAAAAGGGGGCGCCCGCTCAACCGTGACCGTGGATATGTCCAAGACGTATTTGGCATGGGCCGAAAAGAATTATGAACTCAACGGGCTTTCACGTCGGACCAACTCTCTGATCGACGCCGACTGCCTGGTGTGGCTGGAGGCGGCGCGCGGTTCCTTTGATCTCATTTTTTTGGATCCGCCGACGTTTTCGAATTCCAAGCGCATGCGTCGGACGTTTGACGTGCAGAGAGATCACGCATGGTTGATTAAAAAAGCCATGAAGCTCTTGGCGCCCGGCGGCACGATGATCTTCTCAAGCAACTTCCGGCGTTTCAAAATGGACGCCAGTGCGCAGGATGAATTTGAAATCCAAGACATCACCCGGGCGACGATTGACGCCGATTTTTCGCGCAATCCGCGCATTCACCATTGCTTCCGAATTCGGGCGCGGTAAGACCGAGCGCGCGTTCCGCTAACGCGCCGCTACATATCACGTACCGGACACACATGACTAGCGGATTCCACTGAGAGGCCCTTTGCATTCTTGTTCTCAGCGATTCTGCTTGACTATGAGGGCGAACGCCAGTATGTTACAGGCCGATTCTCGGTTCAGACGGTTTCGCGAGTTTCTCAACGCCGCGAGGAGCCAAGCCTCGCGGCGTTTTTTGTCTCCAGCGCGCGATTAGGATCAGGGCTGGCGGGAAGTGGCCGAGGAGGATTCATGACCTTTTGGAATGGACGGAATGGGGACAGCTTCGCCCGGGCCGATGGGGGCGCGTCGCGCCACCGTCCGTTGGAGGTGACCGTCGGGGACCGCGGAGTGGAAGGCGCCCTCCGCCTGTTCAAGCGGCTGGTCCTTCGCGACGGAATCCTGCGGGAGGTAAAGCGGCACGCCCATTACGAGAAACCCGGCGACCGGCGCCGGCGAAAGGTCCGGGAGGCGGCCCGGCGCCTCCGGAAGCGATTGACGCGGGCCCGGGAGCGGGGAGAACAGATCGAATAGCCGCCGAGGATCGGCCGGCTTGGGCCGGGCGTGGCAGGAGCGACCCCACGGCCGGAAGATACGACACCGACGGCCGCTGACGATGGAACACTGCCCCGCGGCTGCGGGGCGAAGGGAGTCGAGGATCATGGGAACGAGACTGTATGTTGGGAATCTGCCGTTTGACACAGACGAGTCGCAGCTCCGCGCCCTATTCCAGGAGGGGGAGCGCAACGTCACCGAGGTGAAGATCATCACGGACCGCGAGACGGGTCGCGCCCGAGGGTTCGCCTTTGTGGAGATGGGTAGCCAGGCGGAGGCCGAGGCAGCCGTCAAGGCGATGAACGGCCGGGAAGTCGGCGGCCGGGCGCTCACTGTCAACGAAGCGCGCGAGCAGGCTCCCCGCGGCGGCGGGCGGCGCGGGTACTAGGCGCGAGTTTCCTTGCACCGGATAGCCACAGATACAGCCCCCGCGCACCTGGAACTCATCAGCACTTCCAGGGGCGCGGGGGAACTGCTCACGTCGGTAAGACGTTGGTTCAGGAACAACCTGGAGGACGGAGCACGTCCCCAGATCTGGTGACCCGGCCAGCGTGTCTTTGTCAAGGCTCCGTTGCAGTGTAAGCCATATTGTTGTTGTCCCCCCACCTCGCGCCACCCCGCCAGGTCAGTCGCGTCTGACGCACCCCGCCGGTCCGTCGAGCCGGCCTGCGCCGACCGCGTGCGCCCTTCGCCTCCGGCGGCCTCGGCCGGTGGCGTCTCCTGTCCGCGTGGGAGCGCTCGACGGGATGGCCAACCGCCCTTTTCGCTTGATCTTTGAGGGCATCCGGCGTACATTTCCCCCGAGGTGGCCGGTTGCCAGGTCCGCCGCCTGGTGGACTGGCGGCTGGCCGTCTCGCCTTTTTGGGGGAGCCATGCGGGGGGCCATCGACGAGTACCTGACCTACCTCCGGGCGCAGCGTGACGCGTCGGCCCACACGCTGCGGAACTACCGGGTGGACCTCGAGCAGTTCCTGGGCTATCTCCAGGAGCGTGGAGTATCCGGGGGCAGCCCGACTCCCGAGGCGGTGGATCATCTGGCTATCCGGGGATTTTTGGCGCGGCTTCACGGGGCGCATCTGGCGAAATCCAGCGTGGGCCGGAAGCTGGCGACGCTGCGCTCGTTCTTCCGCTTCCTCTGCCGGCAGGGGCGGCTCCGCGCGAATCCGGCGAAGCTGGTGCAGGGTCCTCGCCTCCCGGTGCGGACGACACCTCACCTTTCTGTGGACGAAGCCTTCCAATTGATGGCGTCGCCCCGGAATGCCGAGGGTGAGGAGTCCCCACGGAGGGACGCCGAGAGCCTCACACTACGCGACCGGGCGATCCTGGAGGTGTTTTATGCCGCGGGCCTCCGGATCGGGGAATTGGTCGGACTCAATCTTCCCGATGTGGATCTTCATGAGGGCCTCGCCCGGGTCCGGGGCAAAGGCCGGAAGGAGCGGATCGTCCCCGTGGGCCGGCCGGCCCGGGAGGCCCTCCGCGCCTATCTGGATGTCCGCGACGAGTTTCACCTGCGGGCGGCCAAGGCGCCAAAGGACTCCGAGGCCGTCTTCCTGAACCACCGGGGGAGCCGCATCACGGACCGCAGCGTCTCGCGGATCGTGCTGAGGCATCTGATGGCGAGCGGCTTGGGAAAGAAGATCACCCCCCACGGCCTGCGGCACAGTTTCGCCACGCACCTCCTGAACGCCGGGGCGGACCTCCGCGCCATCCAAGAACTTCTGGGTCACGCGCAGCTCCGCACCACGCAACGCTATACCCACGTGGGGCTGGACAAGGTGCTGGAGGTGTACGACCGCGCCCATCCGAGGGCGCGGGCGGGTCGGGCAGCGCCGGCCCCCGGCACGAGGACATGATGAGAACCTCGAAGACGCCCAACGTGCGGGGCACGACGATTCTGTCCGTCCGGCACCGGGAACGGGTGGCCATCGCCGGGGACGGGCAGGTCTCCTTCGGCGACGTGGTGATGAAGCACACCGCCCGGAAGGTCCGGCGGATGTACAACGACACGGTCATCGCCGGATTCGCCGGCGCGGCGGCGGATGCCTTCGCCCTGTTCGCCAAGTTCGAGGCGAAGCTGGACGAGTTCCACGGGAACCTTCCCCGGGCGGCCGTGGAGCTGGCCAAGGACTGGCGGCTGGACCGCGCCCTGCGGCAGCTGCAGGCCCTCCTGGCCGTGGTGGACCGGGAGCACTCGCTCATCATCTCCGGGACCGGCGACGTGATCGAGCCGGATGACGGGATCATCGGGATCGGCTCCGGCGGGGGCTATGCGGCCGCCGCCGCCCGCGCCCTGGTGAAGCACTCGAGCCTGTCCGCCCGGCAGATCACGGAAGAGGCGATGCACATCGCCGCCTCTCTCTGCGTCTACACCAACGACCAGATCACGGTGGAGGAGCTGTAGGATGCCGCACCCTCTTGGGCGCCCCTCCGAGCCCTGGCGCCTCGTCGATGCCGCGCCGCCCTTGTTCCGGCGGCGCTGCCCGTGCGGGCCCGCCGCGCCGTGGGCGGTTCGCGGTTGTGCAGATGATGGTCTGTCGGCCACGGCGACCGAACCCGGGCGGCGCCGCGGGCGCGGGCTCTCGGCGCGTCCAAGAGGGTGCGACGGAGACGGAGCGAGAGGACGCGACGAATGGACCGCCTGACCCCCCGCCAGATCGTGGCGGAGCTCGACAAGTACATCATCGGCCAGCAGGATGCGAAGCGGGCCGTGGCCATCGCCCTGCGCAACCGCTGGCGCCGGACGAAGCTGTCCGCGGGGCTGCGGGACGAGGTGGCGCCGAAGAACATCATCATGATCGGCCCGACCGGCGTGGGCAAGACCGAGATCGCCCGCCGGCTGGCCCGGCTGGCCGAGGCGCCCTTCATCAAGGTGGAGGCCTCCAAGTACACCGAGGTCGGGTACGTGGGCCGGGACGTCGAGTCCATGATCCGGGACCTGGTGGAGCTGGCGGTGGGCATGGTCCGGGGCGAGAAGACCCGCCAGGTGGAGGGGCGCGCGCAGGAGCTGGCAGAGGAGCGACTGCTGGATCTTTTGCTGCCCTCGTCCCGGATGGGGGCCTTCGGCCAGGCGGTGGCCCCGGAGGTGAGCAGCGCCCAGGACACCCGGGAGAAACTGCGCCAGCGGCTGCGTGAGGGGGCCCTCGACGATCGGACGGTCGAGATCGAGGTCGCCAGCCGGGGTCTGCCCATGGTCGAGATTTTCGGCGGGCAGGGCATGGAGGAGATCCAGGAGAACCTCAAAGACATGCTCGGCAACCTCCTGCCCCAGCGCAGCAAGCGCCGCAAAGCCAAAGTTAAGGAGGCACGCCGCATCCTCGCCCAGGAGGAGGCGGACAAGCTGGTGGAAAAGGAGGAGGTGGTCAGCGAGGCCATCGCCCGGGTGGAGAATTCGGGCATCGTGTTCCTGGACGAGGTGGACAAGATCGCCGGGCGCGAGCGGACCCACGGGCCGGACGTCTCCCGGGAGGGGGTGCAGCGCGACCTGCTTCCCATCGTGGAGGGCTGCACGGTCAGCACCAAGTACGGGCTGGTCCGGACGGACCACATCCTGTTCATCGCCGCCGGCGCCTTCCACGTCTCCAAGCCGTCGGACCTCATCCCGGAAATGCAGGGACGGTTCCCCCTCCGGGTGGAGCTGCAGAGCCTGACGCGAGACGATTTCGTGCGCATCCTGACCGAACCTGAAAACGCCCTGACCAAGCAGTACACGGCCCTGCTGGCGACCGAGAAGGTGGACCTCACGTTCACGCGGGACGCCATCGAGGAGATCGCGGCCATCGCCACCGCGGTCAACCAGGCGACCGAGAACATCGGGGCGCGGCGCCTGTACACCATCATGGAGCGGCTGCTGGACGAGATCTCGTTCGAGGCCCCGCACATGGGAGGCGCCAGGGTGGCGATCGCCGCCGAGGACGTGCGGAAGAAGCTGGCGACGATCGTCAAGGATCAGGATCTCAGCCGGTACATTCTCTGAGGGCTGAGCCATGGACACTATCTTGATGATCGAGGACGAACGGCTGTTTCTGACGCTGGCCCGGGACGGGCTGAAGAAGGCGGGTTTCGCGGTCCAGGTGGCGGATAGCGCGGCGCAGGCACTGCTGATCCTGGAGCGGGAGCCGGTCCGCGCCGTTATCCTGGATGTGGTGATGCCCGACGTGGACGGGCTGGGGCTCCTGGCCGGGATCCGCTCGAAGTATCCGGACGTCCCCGTGCTGGTGGTGAGCGGGCGGGACGCCCCGCGCACCGAGGCGGAGGCCAAGCGCCTGGGCGCGGTGGAATGCCTGCGCAAACCGCTCAACGTCGAGGAGATGGTCCGGATCATCGGCGACGCCATCCGCCAGAAGGCCGACCTGCCCGCCGAGAGGGAAGAGCTGCCTCAACTGACGCGGCTCCAGCAGAATGCCATCGAACTCTCCAACATGATCCGGTGGGACACCTTGGGGGAGTTCCTGAAGGACAACGCGTCGCTCTTCCAGCGGGTGATCGACCTCATCGCCGATGCGCTGGAGGTCGAGATCGTGTCCCTCATGCTGGTGAAGGAGCCCGAGGGAACCCTCCGCATCGCCCACGCCAAGGGCCTGGACCCGGCGGTGCAGCGCGAGGCCGTCTGCCGCGTGGGCGAGGGGATCTCGGGGCGCGTGGCCAAGACGGGGGAGCCCCTGCTGATCCGGGACCTGTCCCACGATCCCGTCTACGGGAAGGGCAGCCTGCACCCCCGCTATCGGACCAATTCCCTGATGTGCGTCCCCCTGAAAGTCAACGGGAAGACCATCGGGGTCTTAAACGCCAACAACAAGGTGACCGGGAAGCCGTTCGACGGGAACGACCTGGCCCTGTTCACCACCTTCTCCTGCCTGGTCTCCCTGAGCTTTGCCACGACCCAGCTCTTCCAGCGCCTGGCCTCCTCGGTGGACGACCTGGCCAGGACCAACGCCCGCGTAGCCCGGGTGAACGCCGACCTGGAGGCGCGGGTGCGGGAGCTGCAGGCGCTGCGCGGGGGGACCACCCAATAGCGTGCGGCGGAGGGGCCGGCAGGGTTTCTTGACGGTGCCCCGGGGGGACCAACCGCTTCCGAGGCACCCGATGCCTTTTTCGCGCCCCTCCGGGTGACAATCCCCGTGCGAAGGGCGGCCTGTCAGTGGAGCCACCTCCCCAGGGTGGTCTCATACAGGCTCGGCTTTCGCGTCACCAGGAGCACCGCTCCGCCGGACCCCACCTCCCGCGTCAGCGACACCAGCTCCGTCCCGACCCGGATCTTGGGATCGCCGATCTCGCCCACGCGGAAGACGACGCGGTTGAACGGTCGGGACAAGCCGGTTGCCTTGAACGGGCCGCCGGTGTGGTAGAGGTCATCCACGTCCCCGGGCTTCACGCGAGGTGGCTCGCCGCCCCGGGGGTCTGCGAAGGTGATCTGGGTGAGCAGCAGGATGCCGTCCGCGGCGACGAAGACTTCTGTCACCCGGAGGCCGAAGAGAGAGTTCTTCCAGGTGAGGAGGACCTCTTCGCCCTTCTGCAGAGGCTGGGAGATGATCCGCCTCCCGGTCTCGGCGTCCGTCAGCTCGAGCCAGGTCTGTCCCGCCGGGGCGAGGAGCAGGACGGAAAGCCCCAGGACCGGGAGGCAGATCAGAAACAGCGCCAGGGGGCGGCGTCCGAGACGCATCTACTTCAGGGCGCCCTTCTCCTTGAAGAACTTCTGGGCGCCGGGGTGCAGGTACTGGATCGCCTCCGGGGTGATCTGGGCGACGGACTTCTCGGGCGTCAGCTTCGTGGCGTCCTTCCAGACGGCCGAAATCTCTTTGAGGTTGCCGAAGATGGCGCCCAGAATCTGATACATTCTGTCTGCGGGGAAACTGTCCATGGCGGTCAGGATCGCGGTGATGCCGATCGTGTCCACATCCTTGTCCACGCCGCCGTAGTCCCCCTTGGCGAAGACCGTCTTGTGGAAGACGGCCGGGTTCGCCTTCATGATCTTGTCGGCGGTCTCCCCGCCCACCGGCAGGAGCACCATCTTCAACCCGGGGGTGGTGGCCAGGTCGATGATGGAGGACGTGGGCACCGCGCCGCTCCAGAAGAAGGCGTCGATCTTCCCGTCCTTCAGGGCCGCCACGGACTCCGATGCCCCCAGCTTCTCGCGGGTGAAGTCTTTGTTCCAGTCAATCCCCAGCCCCTTGAGGACGTAGTCGGCCTGCTCCTCGGTCCCGCTGTTGGGGGCGCCGACGGACACCCGCTTCTTCTTCAGGTCCATGACCGACTTGATGCCGGTCCCCTCCTTGGTCACGATGTGCAGCGGCTGCTCGTAAAAGCCCATCACGACCCGCATCGGCTGTTTCTTGCCCAGGGCCTGGATCTTCCCGTCGTTGGCCCAGACGGCGTGGTAGTCGTAGGCGAAAGCCATCCCCGCCTTGCCGGCAACCAGGAGCTTGAGGTTGTCGATGGCCGCGGTGGTGGCCTCGGAGGTGGCATCCGTGTTGGGTACGTTCCTGCCGATGACCCCGCCGATGGCCCCGCCCAGGGGATACCAGACGCCGCCGGTGCCGCCCGTGACGATGCTGAAGGAGAACTTCTCCCCCGCGGCCGCCGCCGCGGGCAGGAGCAGGGCGGCGAGGATGACGAGCAGCGCAGCGCTTCCGATCCGACGCTTCATGATCCACCTCCTGAGTGAGATTGGAAATGCCAACCAATTCCCGGGCCGCTCCGCTCACGCCCGGGAGATTTCCCCGTGGCCCGTCCGAGAGGCCACCAGGTTCCGCACGACGATCCCGGTCCCGACGGCCGTGGGCGCGAGACCCAGGACCGAGGGGGCCAAGGGAAAGACCACCATGACGCACGCGGCCGCGATGAGGAGCGCCCGCTCCACGATGGGGATGACGCCGCCGAAGTACCCCACGATTCCCAGCGAAATGAAGAACAGCGCCGCGGCGCTGGTGACGGTTGCCACCACGAAGCCGCCCAGCGTCGCATTGAGGATCAGTAGGTTCGCCCCCGTCGGAGAGGCCGAGAAGAGGAAGGGGACGAGGAAGGCCGGCAGGGAATACTTCCAGGCCTGCATCATGGCCCCGAACGGGTTGCCGCCGGTGACGGCCGCCGCCGCGGATGGCGACAGTCCGACGGGGGGCGAGACCTCGGACAGGACGGCGAAGTAAAAGGCCAGCAGGTGGGCGACGTGGGCCGGCAGACCCACCTTGACCAGCGCCGGCGCCACCATGACCACGGTCATGATGTAGGTGGCCGTGATGGGAAGGCTCAGGCCGATGAGGAAGGAGGCCATCATGGCCAGGAAGAGCGCCATGAGGGTTGACCCGCCGCTCCAGGACATGATGAGGCTGGAGATCTTGAGCCCCAGGCCGGTCAGGGAAAAGGTCCCCACGATCACGCCGGCCGCCGCCAGGAGCCCGGCCACCGGCAGCATGTTCTCGGCGCCCTCCACCGTGGCCGCCCAGATCCTCCGGGGTGTCAGCCATTGGGTCCGGTCCTTGCTGAGGAAACTGGTCAAGATCGTCGCGAGGATCGCCCAGATGGCCGAGTCCTCCGGGGAGCGGCCCATCCCGAGCAGGATGATCAGGATGATCAGGGAGATCAGGTGGTACCCGTACCGGCGCATGACCGCGCCCGCCGACTTCCCCGACGCTTCCGGCGGGGTGAAGCGGTATTTGCGGGCCTCGAACTCGACCATGAAGAATGTGCCCAGGTAGTAGAGAAGGGTGGGCATGGTCACCATGACCACCACGTCCCAGAAGGAGACGCCGAGGAACTGCATGATCAGGAACGCGGCGGCCCCCATGAGTGGCGGCGAGAGGACCGCGCCGATGCCGCCGGTGGCGATCAGGCCCGCCGCCATGTTGGGAGAGTAGCCGGCCTGCTTCAGGATCGGCCACATGACGGGGGACACCGACATGGTGGTCGCCACGCCGCTGCCCTGGGGGCCGCCCAGGAGGGCGGTGGTGATGACGGCGCCGCGGCCGGCGCTGGCCGGACCGCTCCCCATCACGGCCAGGGACAACTCCAGCCAGAAGGTGCCTGCCCCGGCCGCGTCCATGAAGGTGCCGTAGACCACGAACAACGTCACGAAGGAGACGCTGACCGAAAGGGGCACTCCGAATATCCCTTCCAGGGTCATGTACATGTGGCCGACGATCCGGTCCAGATCGTAGCCCTTGTGGGACAGCGGCCCCGGGATGAAGCGGCCGAGATAGACGTAGAGGAGGAATCCCACCAGGACCAGGGTGAACTCCATCCCGACGACCCGGCGGGAAACCTCGACGAGCAGGACGATGGCCACGATCCCGAGGAAGAAGTCCATGGGCTCGGGCACTGTGGAGCGGCGGACGAACTGGTCCAGGTCGAAGAGCGCGTAGGCAATGGAGGCCACGCCCAGGACCGCCAGACCGACGTCGAGCCACCGCGTCCAGCCCTTCGCGTTCTTGGAGACGGGGTACACGAGGAACGACAGCGCGTAGATGAAGGCCATGTGAACCATGCGGAACAGGTAGGTCTCGATCGGGACCACCGCGCCGTACAACGACCACGTCACGAAGGCCACGTAGAGCAGGCCGATCGCCCAGGCGGCTTTCCCTCGGAGGTGTGGCACGATCGCTCCTCTCCTGCGGCCGATAGGAAGTCGGAAAAACACCCGACAGAAAGTTACCCGATAGGAATCTGGAAACTGGGCCCGGCCCAGAGCGGCCACCGCGCGCTGGCGGGTGACCGCCGGAACGGCCGCGCCGAGGAAAGAACTCCACGAGAAAGCCGAGGCCGGCAGGGACGCTACCATCAGCCGGAGTTGAGGTCAAGGGCAATGGGAACGGTGAGGAGACCCTGCGAGGCAGACGATACCTAAGTGCTCGGTGCCGAAAATTGGACGACATGGGTTCCGGCCCCCTCCTCGTCCCCCTCAATCTCTCCTTCTCCCCTTGAGGAGAAGGAAGGGATAAGGGGTGGCACGGGGGTGGAGACATTCTGAGAAGAATACGTCACCGCAATTGCGATCAAGAGCACTTGGCCCTCGGCCAGTGTCCGGTATCTCTTCTTGGCTGGGACTCATTCTGCGTTCGTGAAATCGGGGCTTTTCTCGCCGGAAGGTTTGGGATAGACTCACGTGCCTGCTGGTGGGCCAAGGAAGCCGCCGGGTCTCCCCGCGGAACGGAGTCGGAGGGGTCCAACTGGGCGCCGCCGGGTCTTCGGGACTCATTCGGCGTTCGTGAAATCGGGGCTTTTCTCGCCGGAAGGTTTGGGATAGACTCACGTGCCTGCTGGTGGGCCAAGGAAGCCGCCGGGTCTCCCCGCGGAACGGAGTCGAAGGCGTCGCATAGGCGGTGCCTGGGAAAGACCGGGCCCGCGAAGGGGCCGATTGATACTCCGTGACGAAGTAACCGGCGCGGAGAAGGAGGCAGGATGAGTCAGCAGTCGACCCGGGCGGAGATCATCATCGGGGCGCTGCCGTTCATCCGCGCGTTCAGCGGCAAGACGGTGGTGGTGAAGTACGGGGGCAACGCCATGGTGGACCAGGCCCTCACCACGGCGGTCATCCAGGATCTCATCCTGATGCGCCTGGTGGGGATGCAGCCGGTGGTGGTCCACGGGGGCGGGCCCCAGATCGACCAGGCGATGAAGGCCGCGGGGCTCAAGCCGCATTTCGTCCAGGGCCTGCGCGTCACCGACGCGGAGACGGTGCGCATCGTCGAGCGCGTGCTGGTGGGCGAGATCAACCAAGAGATCGTGGCGTGGATCCAGCGGCTGGGCGGCGCCGCCATCGGCCTCTCGGGGAAGGACGGGGGACTGATCCAGGCGAGGAAGGCGGCGCCGACCAGGACGCCCGACGGACAGGTGGTGGACCTGGGCCTGGTGGGGGACGTGGTCCGCGTGGAGCCCCGGCCCATCCGGGCGCTGCAGGAGGCGGGATACATTCCCGTGGTGGCGCCTACGGCCGGCGATGAGGCGGGCGCCACGTACAACATCAACGCCGACCTGGTGGCGGGCGAAGTGGCGGCGGCCCTGGTGGCCGAGAAGCTGGTGCTCCTCACCGACACCGACGGGATCCTGGACGCGGAGGGGCGGGTCCTGTCCACGCTGTCCCGCCGGGACGTGGAACGCCTGATCGCCGAAGGGACCATCAGCCGGGGCATGCTGCCCAAGGTGCAGGCGTGCCTCACCGCCTTGAGGGCCGGGGTGAGGAAGACCCATATCATCAACGGGACGCGTCAGCACGCGCTCATCGAGGAACTGCTGACTCCCGAGGGCGTCGGGACCGAGATCGTGGCCTGACAGTCCAGCAGCGAAGAATGAGCAATGAGGCAATGACCAATCGCTGATCCGGTCCCGGGGGGGCGGGGGGCCCGGAAGGATTTAACTATGGAGATTTCTATCGCTCTGCTCGTGGTCATCCTTGTCCTTGTGGTCCTGTTCCTGGCCAACGCGATCCGGGTCGTGCCCGAGTACCAACGGCTGGTGATTTTCCGCCTGGGGCGCTGCATCGGGCAGAAGGGACCCGGGCTGGTGATCATCATCCCCCTCATCGACCGCCCGGTCCGGGTGGACCTGCGAGAGCTGTTCTTGGAGATCCCCCACCAGACGTGCATCACCAAGGACAATGCGCCCATCGCCATCGACTTCCTGGTCTACTGGAAGGTGGTGGATCCGGCTCTGAGCGTGGTCAAGGTGCGGGACTTCGCCGGCGCCTCCCAGGGGATCGCCACGACCACGCTGCGGGCGGTGGTCGGCGATATCCCGCTGGACGATGTCCTGGCGAAGCGCGAGCAGATCAACCAGGTCCTCCGCACCAAGCTCGACGAGGTGACGGAGCGCTGGGGCGTGAAGGTCACAACGGTGGAGATCCGGGAGATCGTCCCGCCCAAAGAGGTCCAGGAGGCTATGAACAAGCAGATGGCGGCCGAGCGCAATCGGCGGGCCATGGTGACCGAGGCCGACGGCCGGCGTGAGGCCGCGGTCAAGGTCGCCGAGGGCGAGAAGCAGGCGGCCGTCCTGAAGGCCGAGGGCGAGAAGCAGGCGGCGATTCTCCGGGCCGAGGGCTTCTCGCTGGCGCTGCAGAAAGTGTTCGAGGTGGCCAGCACGGTGGATGCCAAGACGATGAGCCTGCAGTACCTGGATACCCTGAAGGCCCTGGGGGCCAGCCCGGCCACCAAGATCGTCTTCCCCCTGGAGTTCACCTCGCTGCTGCGACCGCTCTTCGAGAAGGCCTCGTAAGCCGGCGCAGTCGGGGAATTACGGGAATCCATCCGAGGTGCAATGATGACGACCACCCAGGATCTGATCGCGACATCGGCGAAGTACCTGGCCAACACCTACGCGCGCTTCCCCATCGTCCTGGTGAAGGGACAGGGGGTGCGGCTCTGGGATTCGGACGGAAAGGAGTACCTGGACTTCGTGGGCGGCATCGCCGTGGATGCGCTGGGCCACTGCCACCCGCGCATGGTCGAGGCCATCCGGGCACAGGCCGAGACTTTGATCCACGTGAGCAACCTGTACCACATCGAGCCCCAGATCCGCCTGGGGAAGCTCTTGTGCGAGCACTCCTTCGCCGACCGGGCGTTCTTCTGCAACAGCGGCGCGGAGGCCAACGAGGCCGCCATCAAGCTGGCGCGCAAGTACGCCAAGGACCACTGGAGCACCGACCGGTTCGAGATCATCGTGATGCGCCACTCCTTCCACGGCCGAACGCTGGCCACGGTGACGGCCACGGGCGACGAGAAGTACTGGCACGGGTTCGAGCCACTCGTGCCCGGCTTCAAGCACGTCCCGTACAACGATCTCGCCGCGGTGGAGCGGGCCATGGACTCGCGCACGTGCGCCGTCATGGTGGAGCCGGTGCAGGGGGAGGGCGGGGTGAACGTCCCCGGGGACGACTACCTGCCCGGCCTGCGGCGGCTGTGCGATCAGGCCGGCGCCCTCCTGATCCTGGACGAGGTCCAGTCGGGGATGGGCCGCACGGGGAAGCTCTTTGCGTATGAGCACTGGGGTGTGGAGCCGGACATCATGACGCTGGCCAAGGCGCTGGCGGGGGGCATCCCCATGGGGGCCATGCTGGCCCGGGAGCACGTGGCGCAAAGCTTCGTTCCAGGCACGCACGCCTCGACCTTCGGGGGGACCCCCTTCGTGTCGGCCGTGGCCCACGCGGTGGTGACCACCATCATTCAAGAGGACCTGCCGGGCAACGCGGCGCGCGTGGGGAAGTATTTCCTGGATCGCCTGGGCTCCCTGAAGGAGAAGCACCGCGTGGTGACGGCGGTGCGGGGTAAGGGGCTGATCCTGGGGGTGGAGGTCTCGGTGCCGGCCAGGGGCATCGTCTCCGGGTGCATGGAGCGGGGGCTCCTCAGCCTCACGGCCGGCGACAATGTCCTGCGGTTCGTGCCGCCCCTGATCGTCACCGAGGCGGATGTGGATCGGGCTGTGGCGATCCTGAACGAGGTGCTGGGAGGCATCACCCGGTAAGGTGCAACAAACAAGGGACCACTGACTACCGACAACAGACCACGAGATTCAACAGGTGGTCAGTGGTCACTGGTCAATGGTCAGTTGTCTGCTGATGTGAGGTCGATCATGAATCGGCATCTGGTCACGCTGGACGACGTCACGGCCGGCGACATCCAAGAACTCTTCGAGTCGGCCGCGTCCCTCAAGGCCAAGCAGCGGCAGGGGATCCCACACGCGCTCTTGCAGGGGAAGACCCTGGCCATGGTCTTCGAGAAACCCTCGCTGCGGACGCGGGTCACCTTCGAGGTGGGGATGACCCAGCTCGGCGGGCACGCCATCTACCTGGCGCCGGCCGACATCCGCCTGGGCCAGCGGGAGACGGTCCAGGATGCAGCCCGTAATCTGGAACGTTGGGTAGACGGAATTGTCGCCCGCACGTTCAGCCACGAGATGGTCGAGCGCTTGGCCCTTTACTCGCGCGTCCCCGTGATCAACGGCCTCACGGACAGCCATCATCCGGTCGAGATTCTCTGCGATCTGTTTACCTTGCGGGAGAAGCGTGGATCGGTTGCCGGCCTGCGCGTCGCGTTCATCGGCGATGGGAACAATGTCTGCAACTCCTGGCTGCAGGGGGCGGCCAAGATGGGCGTGCACTTCACGCTGGCCTGTCCCGCCGGATACGACCCCGATCCCGCCCTGATGGCGCGGGCCCAGGAGGAGGCCAAGGCGAGCGGCGCGCGCCTCGCGGTGACGCACGACCCCGGGGCCGCCGCAAAGGGTGCGGATGTGCTCTACACCGACGTCTGGGCCAGCATGGGCCAGGAGGAAGAGCATGCGCGGCGCCTCCGCGACTTCGAGGAATTTCAGCTCGACCGCAGGTTGGTGGAACAGGCTGGCCCCGACGTTCTGGTGATGCACTGTCTGCCGGCGCATCGCGGCGAGGAGATCACCGACGAGGTCATGGACGGTCCCCGGAGCATCATCTTCGACCAGGCGGAGAACCGCCTGCATATGCAGAAGGCGATCCTGGTGAAGCTCTTGGGACCGAAGGCCTGAAGCGAGGGGTGGAAGCCAGGGGAGCGCATGCGACTGGCACAGAAGGTGGCCATGGTCACCGGCGGCGGGGCGGGGATCGGCCGCGCCATCGCGCTGGCCATGGCGCGGGAGGGTGCCGACCTTCTGGTGGCCGACATCCATGTGGGTGCAGCCGAGGGCGTGGCGAAGGAGGTGCGGGACCTCGGAAGGAGGGCGGCGGCCGTCTCGATGGACGTCAGCCAGGAGGCCCAGATCCAGCAGACCATCGCTGAGGGCATCCGGCAGCTCGGGCGAATAGACATCCTGGTGAATAACGCCGGGGTGACCCCCCGGCTGGGGCTGCCCTTCACGCGCCAGGAAGAAGCCGACTGGGACAAGGTCTTCGACATCAACGTGAAATCCGTCTTCTTCACGTGCAAGGCCATCGCCCCCCACTTCATGGAGAGGCGGTCCGGGAAGATCGTCAACATCGCCTCCATCGCAGGGCCGCTGTCCAGCCAGACCATGCCGTCCTACAGCGTGGCCAAGATGGGGGTGATCACCTTCACCAAGATCGTGGCCAAGGAGCTGGCGGCGTACAACGTCAACGCGAACGCCATCTGCCCCGGTCTCCTCTATACCGACATGTGGAAGGGCATCGGCGAGGTGATCCGGGAGACAAATCCCGCCTATGCCGAGCTTACCCCCCGCCAGATGTTCGAGCGGCGGGTGCAGGAGTGGGTCCCGCTCCGGCGCGAGCAGACGCCGGAGGACATCGGCCACGCGGCCGTCTTCCTGGCCTCGGAGGAGGCGCGGAACATCACGGGCCAGGTTCTGATGGTGGACGGCGGGGCGGCGATGTGACGAAGAACGGTTCGGCGGTGCTGCTGTTCGGCTGTTCAGGGCTTCAGGAGGCGCGCAGCTCCGAACCGCCGAGGGCCCTGGGGAAAGAGAGAAGGAGGTGGTCTTCTATGCCTCGTCTGGAAACTCCGGAGGGGGTCCGTATTGACGTCCCTTTTGAGTCGCTCTCAGCCCTGATCGCGAAGCTCCCTCAGGAGAAGAAAGTGCGCCTCTTGAAGGAGCTCATGGCTGAGCCTGCAATTGAGGACTGGGTTCTCGAAATGAATCCGCGAATCCGGAAAGAAATCCGTGCTGCCCTCCGCGAAGAAGTCGAGGATTATCGAACATTTCGTCGGCGAGTCATGGCAAGGTGAAACCATACCGGGTTGAGGTGACGAAAGCAGCAGAGAAACAGATTGGGGGACTTTCTGCGAAGGACTTTCGACGGATCGACCGGCTGATCCTCTCGCTGGAGGAGAATCCGAGGCCACCTGATTGCAAGAAGCTTCAGACTGAGAAGGACGTGTACCGGCTTCGCCATGGGTACTACCGGATCATCTACCATGTGAACGATGAGCTATCGGTCGTCAGGGTTCTTCGGGTCATGCATCGGCGTGAGGTGTATCGCTAACCATTCATGACGAATGGCCGACGGACTGAAGGAGAGGATCTGACGTGGGCGAGATCAAGAAGATCGTGCTGGCGTACTCGGGCGGGCTGGACACGTCGGTCATCCTGCGGTGGCTGATCGAGACCTACCGGTGCGAGGTGGTGGCCTTCGTGGCCGACATCGGCCAGGGCGAAGAGGTGGGGCCGGTCCGCGAGAAGGCCATCCGGACCGGCGCCAGCAAGTGCTACGTCGAGGACCTCAAGGACGAGTTCGTCCGGGACTTCGTCTTCCCCTGTCTCAAGGCCAACGCCCTGTACGAGGGGCGGTATCTCTTGGGGACCTCGATGGCGCGGCCCCTCATCGCCAAGGGCCAGATGGCCGTGGCGAAGAAGGAAGGCGCGGACGCCGTCTCCCACGGGGCCACCGGAAAAGGGAACGACCAGGTTCGGTTCGAGCTGACCTACTACGCCATCGACCCCCACATCCGCATCATCGCCCCGTGGCGCGAGTGGACCTTCCGCTCGCGCACGGACCTCGTGGAGTACGCCAAGCAGCATGGGATCCCCACCCCGGTGACGGCCGAACGGCCCTACAGCAGCGACCGGAACCTGTTCCACATCAGCTTCGAGGGGGGCATCCTGGAGGACCCCTGGGCCGAGCCGCCGGAGAAGATGTTCGTCCTCTCGGTCTCGCCCGAGGTGGCCCCCAACCGGCCGACCTACGTCGAGATCGATTTCGAGCGCGGCCTTCCCGTGGCTGTGGACGGGACGCGCATGGGGGCCGCGGAGTTGCTGGCCCATGTCAACCGGCTGGGGGGCGAGAACGGGATCGGCCGGGTGGACATGGTGGAGAACCGGTACGTCGGGATGAAGTCGCGCGGGGTGTACGAGACCCCGGGCGGCACCATCCTCCAGGCGGCGCACCGGGCGGTGGAATCCATCACCATGGACCGCGAGGTAATGCACCTCCGCGATTCCTTGACCCCGCGCTTTGCGGAGCTGGTCTACTATGGCTACTGGTACTCGCCGGAGATGGAGCTGCTCCGGACGACGATCGACGAGTCGCAGAAAACCGTGACGGGCACCGCCCGCCTGAGGCTGTACAAGGGGAACTGCGACGTGGTCGGGCGCAAATCCCCTGTGTCCCTGTACGATCCCGAGTTCGCCACCTTCGAGGCGGAGCGGGTGTACCAGCAGGGGGACGCCACCGGTTTCATCCGGCTGAACGCCCTCCGGTTGCGGATCCGCGCCCTGACGGCCGCGCGGCGAAAGGATTGACGACGCCGCGGTCTGGCCGCCAAGGCAGGGATGGGTCCCGGCGGCGGGAAGGTGGCCGGCGCCGGATGACGTGAGGGATCAGGCGACACTCCTCGACGGTGGGGGCTGACTGTATGGTCGAGCTGATCGAAAAGTTCATTCCCCTCCGGCTGCCAAACGAGGAGCGGGTGTCGATGATCCTCGCCCAGATCCCCAGTCGCCTTGGCTATCGGAATTACTTTTACCGGGTGGTGGACCCGGAGGGGCAGTGGGCGCTGGTGGAGCGGACCCTCCGGATGGCGGCGCGGGGGGAGGATGGGCTGGATGGCGCGGCGTTCCTGATCTTTCCCGAGGTCTCGGTCCCTTTCCAGTTCAAGGACGACCTCGTGCGCATCATTCAACAAGACTTCCGGCCGAACACGGTGACCATCGCCGGGTTCGAACACATCAGCCTGCGCCAGTTTTGGCAGGTGCTGGCCGAGTACGATGCCGACAATACGGAGGCCCATCGGTTGAGCGCGGACGGGATGAACCGGGCCGAGGCGGACCGGCCGGTGAACTGGTGCCTGGCGGCGGTCAAGGACGCAGAGGGCCACCTCCACTGCTTCGTGGAAGCCAAGACGCATCCGTTCTTCGGCGAGGAGTTCCTGGATCAGCCCCGGGATCTGTACCGGGGACAGTATCTCTACTTCTTCCGGTCCCAGTTCGCCCCGCTGTCCTTCGTCGTCCTCATCTGCCTCGACTACATCTACCGGGACCGGCATGGCTCCAACATCCTCAACATCATCCGGAAGGCCAACGACATCTATTACCGCGAGCGGCAGGCGCTGGATCTGCTCTTCGTCATCCAGTGCAACCCCAAGCCGGAACACCAGGTCTTCCAGGACACGGCGGTGGGGTTCTACGGCGAGCACCTGATCTTCACCCCCGGGGTCAAGACCGCCACGACCGTCCTCCTGAACACGTCCGCGGAGACGAGGGTGGAGGGGGTGGCGGAGGGTCCGGGCGGCTTCGGGCGCAGCGCCGTGCTGGTACACAAGGGGCGACGGCTCCCGGCCACGGCCGTGGCGGAGTACTCCACGGACCAGCTCGGCGGCGCGCCGGTCTCGCGCCTCCGCTTCGGCACCGGGACGCGTTTATATCATCTGGATCTCTCCCTGTTCCACGAGCGGGATCCCCGCACCTCCCGCAGCCCGATCAAGATCCTGAGCGTCCACGGCCTGCGGGACGGGGAGTGGCGGCGGCTGGAGGGGGAGGAGATCATCTCGGGGGTGAGCACGCGGGAGGAGCTGGATTGACGGCGGGAGCGAGGGCATGAAACGGAAAAAGCCTTGGGGCGGCCGGTTCGAGGGCGAGACGCAGGGGCAGGTCGAGGCCTTCACGGCCTCGATCCATTTCGATCGGCGGCTGGCCGCGCACGACATCGCGGGCAGCATCGCCCACGCCCGGATGCTGGGGAAATGCGGCATTATCAACAAGGGCGAGGCGGACGCCATCGTGGCCGGCCTCGAAGAGATCCGCGGGGAGATCGAGCGGGGGGAGCTCCACATCGACCTGGCCCTGGAAGACATCCACATGCACATCGAGCAGCGCCTGCGGGACAGGATCGGGGAGGCGGCCGGCAAGCTTCACACCGCGCGCAGCCGGAACGATCAGGTGGCGCTGGACCTGCGCCTCTTCCTGCGGGAGGCCATCGGCCAGATCCGCGGGCGGATCCGCAGGCTGCAGGATGAACTGGTGGCCAAGGCCGAGGTCCACCTGGGAACCATCATGCCGGGCTACACCCACCTCCAGCGGGCCCAGCCGATCCTGCTGGCGCACCACCTCCTGGCCTATTTCGAGATGTTCCAGCGCGACCGGGACCGGCTCGCCGACTGCCTCATCCGAGTGAACGTCCTGCCGCTGGGCGCGGGGGCGCTGGCGGGGACGACGCTGCCCATCGACCGGACCTACGTGGCCAAGCTCCTCGAGTTCCCCAAGATCGCCGGGAACAGCGAGGACGCGGTGGCCGACCGGGACTTCGCCGTCGAGTTCCTGGCCTGTTGCGCCATCCTGGCCATGCACATCTCCCGGCTGGCGGAGGAACTCACCCTGTGGGCCAGCGCCGAGTTCGGCTTCCTCGAGCTGCCGGACGCCTTCGCCACCGGCTCCAGCATGATGCCGCAGAAGAAGAACCCGGACGTGGCCGAGCTGGCCCGGGGCAAGGCGGGACGGGTGTACGGCGCGCTCCTGGCCCTGCTCACCATCCTCAAGGGGCTGCCCCTGAGCTACAACCGCGACCTCCAGGAGGACAAGGAGCCGCTCTTCGACGCCGTGGACACCATCCGCCAGACGCTGGACGTTTTGCCCCCGATGCTCAAGGCCATCAAGTTCCGCCCCGAGCGGATGCGCGCCGCCGCGGCCGACGGCTTCCTGAACGCCACGGACCTGGCCGAGTACCTGGTCACCAAGGGCGTCCCGTTCCGCGAGGCGCACGAGACGGTGGGCCGCATCGTCCGGGAATGCCTGGAGTCGGGGCAGCGGCTGGAGGATGTGCCGTTGGCGCGTCTGCGGCATTTCTCCCGGGCTTTCGAGCCGGATGTCGCCAAGTACATCAGGCTGGAGGCGTGCGTGGAGCGGCGGCGGTCGGCCGGGGGCACCAGCTCGCGCCTGGTCGGCGAGGCCATCCGTCAGGCCAAGAAGACCCTGCGCCTGCCATGAGGATCCCCCACCTGCATTCCCCCGCTGCGCGGCTGCTCTTCGGATCCGCCCTGCTCGTCGCGGGCCTCCTGGCCTGCGGGCGGCGGGGCAGCCCGGTGCCCCCTCGCCCCGCGGCCCCGGCCGCGGTGGGCGCCTTCCGCGCGGACCTGCGCGATTCCGCCATCCTCATAAGCTGGACCCGACCCACGCGGAACGAGGACGGATCGCCCCTCACGGATCTTTTCGAGTTCCGGCTCTTCCGCGCCGTCGGCGCCGCGGCGCCCCGAGAGGCCAGAGGGCGCCCCACCTTCTCCTTGCTGGCCACGGTGCGGGCCGACCAGCCCGAGAACGCCGTCGTCCGCGGCGACCAGTACGCGTTCCTGGATGATGGGGGGGGTGCGGGGCTCACGCCGGGCCTCCGGTACAGCTACCGGATGCAGGCAGTGAACCGCCGTGGCGTGGCGGGCGCGCAGTCGGCGGAGGTTTCTGTGGATTTCGCCCTGCCTCCGCCGCCGCCGGTGGGCTTGGTTGCGGTGGCGGGAGACGGTGTGGTCAACCTGACCTGGCAGCCGCCTGCGGGGCAAGCCGGCGCCGCGCCGCCGCGGGGCTACAATATCTATCGCGGCGTCCAGCCGGGTGTGTACGGATCCGGGCCGGTCAACGCCGGGCCGATCGTCGAGACGCAATTCCGGGATGCGCCGGCGGCGAACGAGACCACCTATTACTACGTGGTCCGCAGCGTGGGAGGCGCGCGGCCGCCGTGGCGCGAGAGCGGGAACTCCACCGAGATCTCGGCGACGCCCGTCGACCTCACGCCCCCGGCGCCGCCCCGGGGCCTCACCGCCATCCCCGCGCCAGGCGTCGTCTCGCTCTCCTGGACCGCCAATACCGAGCCGGACCTTCTCGGATACCTGGTCTACCGGCGGGAGCCGCCTGCCCTGAACCCGGTGCGCCTCACCGCGGCCCCGCTCCAGACCACCACCTTTACGGACCGCGCGGTTCGCGCGGGGGCGACCTACGTCTACACCGTCACCGCCGTGGACCGCTCGCCCCGCCGGAACGAGAGCGCCCCGTCCTCGGAAGTCTTCGTGACTCTCCCCTAGCC